>Ga0307372_10004803_pt1 | contig 20624 bp, 15 predicted proteins | sample OX1MG_FD_202533 | JGI IMG/M metagenome (GOLD analysis project Ga0307372, IMG submission 202533) | Soil microbial communities from Risofladan, Vaasa, Finland - OX-1 | ecosystem: Environmental > Terrestrial > Soil > Coastal area > Acid sulfate soil | place: Finland: Risofladan, Vaasa | collected...
TCGCGGAGCCAGCCATATTGGAGCTATACGAACCGCAAATTTCCCTCTGTCCACGCAGGCCTGAGGCTCTGCGAACCGCAGGGTTCTCGTAGAGGTACCGCATCCAAAATGCCGCGTCATTGATGCTCGGATCTGCCCAAAGAAAACCGGGTGTGTAGAGTTCCTCAACTCCGGCGTTGTAGCGTAACTCACCAATTTCGATCTGGCGGAGGATGTAACTGACAGGAAAGCTCGTAGTCGAAGAAGCGAAGTCACGACATCCTGAATAGTTTGTGGCGATGACCGGCTTGCCGAGAAACATCGCCTCAGCCATGCCAAGTCCAAAGCCCTCAGCACGGTGCAGAGAGACGTAGATGTCGCAGCAGTTGATCAACGCAGCCGTCTCTCCGGAGGTGAGATCCTCCTCGATGAGAACACCGTTCACCTTCGCCAATTCATGACGCAGGCGCGACGCGCCCTCGGAGTAGTGCCCGAGGTTCAGCGCTTTCATCATCAGCCTCACCCGGTTGCCCCGCTCCTCACGGTTGAATGTATCTCTGAAAGCCTCAATGATTCCCCACGGGTTTTTCCGTGCAAAGGTCGAATGCGCGTCAAAGCTATAAAGAAACACGCATTCACCCTGAGACAGGCCAAATCGCTCCCGCCCCACTCCGGGGTCGGGCAATGTTGCTACCACCGGCGGAATGACGGTCACCGGAACATCTACATAACGGGCAAACGCGTCCGCAACAAATTCAGACCCAACCCAAATTTCATCAACACGGCCAGCCTGTTTCACCATTCGTTCAGACAGTCGCGGGAGTTCCCAGTACCACGATCCAATCAGATAGTTCGATCTTGACCTGTCTCGCAGGTAGCTGTCAGCGAGGAGATGCATCTCATTGATGTTCAAAAAACAGATGTCGATTTCAAATGGTCGACCTCGCTCAAGGTCTCTAAATCGGCCGGGAATCCGACGAACATCCTTGGGAGTGCCTGTTTCGACATAATCAAGGGCGACACGCACGCCGGCATCAAGCAGCCCCGCGACCGTTCGACGGGCAGCTTCCATGACACCCGTCGTGGAGTCCCAGGTGCCGAGTACATTGACTCCGCACGCGGAACCCGATATCTCTGAGTCCGTAGGGTCCGGGGTTGGACTCAAGGTAGAACGTTCCAAAGGGGCGTTCGAGATCACCCTCATTTCGCGAATAGTCAGCTTGACTAGGCCCGCCGCGCCAACACAGCGTAATCTTCAGGCCCAAAAAAACGAGCGTTGATGATCTCTACGAGAGGCTCCAGTTCCTCAACGATACTGCCATCGCTGTTTCTCGGTATTTGCAGTTGTGGGGACGCGCCCCGTTGGAGGCGCTTGATTTTGACATCAAGAAACCCGCGCGCCCCGGTGAGAAATTCCAAAAGTGGGGGAGGAATCGGTCGTTGGTGTGTCGGGTCAAGGTAGAAAGTTGAGGCACCAACGACGATATTTTCAGGATTTGGCGTTTCCATGATAAGGAGCCCACCCGGCTGGAGCACACGATTGGCAAGATCTATCAGTTCAATCAGAACCTCAAGTGTAAGGTGCTCGACCAGATGAAACGCGGTCACCACCGCCACGCTTCTGGGAGCAAGCGAGCGGAGGTGATCGAGTACATCCGCAGTCGCGACCTTGATCCGAGCAGCCTCCCATCGTTCTTTATAGATGACGTTCGAGTCCACCCCGCGGGCCTCGATGCCCTGTTCAGCAAGCAACTCAAGCCATTCTCCGCGTCCACTGCCAAGATCGAGCACCTCCCCACCGCCAGCAGTTGTCCGGGTCACCTCATCAAGATAGACCTTGAGCCGGTCCTTGATGAGAGCTGGCGGTCCCCTGAAGGCATCTTCTAGTGCTCCATAGATTCCTTCGAACGCAAGCGGAGATGCTGCGTCGATGTGAGAAGATGCCTTCAGGCGATGGTCATCGAGCGACCTTCGATAGTCTGCGAAGAACAGATCAAGCTGAGCAAATCTCATTTGTTGCCCAGCCAGCGCACGCTTCACCACTTCGCCGTTCTCTGCCAGTCTGTCGACCTCTGCTAGAACCTCGGCGAGGTCGCGTCGCACACTTGAGGTTTCCTCCTGAAAGCGATAGAGCCCGACCTTTTCGACGCGCTCCAACGTCTGTCGCACATCGCTCTTGAACGACGGGAGGTCATCAAAGAGAGAGGCGTGCTTAATGAGAGTCTCTTCGAAACGTACAAGTACCTTCATCTGTTGTTCAAGGGCTTTCGCATGTACGTCGACCGTCGCTTCGATTTCATCACGTTCCAACGCCGCTTCATGTCGCGCGAGAGTCGCTTCGAGCCGGGCAAAGACTTCGGTATGGTGTGCCAGAGAGTCCATGTGTTGTCGGACAAAATGTTCAGCACTATCAAGACGTGCTCGCAGGTCATCGAGCTCTCGAATGACACCGTGGTTGAGTATCGTCTGGTGACGGAGCATCGGCCATGTCGCCTTGGCGATGAGTTGGCGGAGCAGTCGAAACCGAGCCCCGCTTGGTACCGGAAGACCGAGATCGGCATCTTGCTCAGCGAGAGACAAGGAGAAGTTCCTTTCGCGAGTTGTTCCTACGATTCTTCAAATCTGTCAAACGAAGGAAATCCAGCCTCTGGACAACGGGGTAATCACATCGATCATCGTCAACCCTAGTGCTATTGATAGATGCTCGATTGCTGCTCCGCCTCCCAGAGAGATCCCACCGGTCGGCAATCCTTGAGCACGAATTGTCAATTCGAATCAGAATAACCCGGCTTGGCAAGTGGCACAATTGAACCAACTCCAACAACGTGTCCGATGAAGTTGGTCGCTATGGGCACTCGCACGTGACCTGACGACGCGTACGGCGAAATCCGGGAGTTTTTGCGCACTCCGTGCCAAGCGCGTCGGTCTTGGCCGCGCTCACGGCCATCTGGCCGAGCGTGGCTTCGAGATGTGGGTTGGCTTTGCCAGGGGAGACTTTGTCGGTCGTACAACCTGACTGCATGGTGAGTGGCGATACCGCCGCCCACCAACACAGCTGTCAGGTCAAAGAGTCAGATCGCGCTACGATTGCCGTGCCCGCTAAGGTGATGCTCTTCTGTTTGTCAAGCCACTTTTTTCTGAGCTGACCACGCTTAGTATTGCTTGGCGAACTCTCGGTCATGATCGAAGCCCCGCTCCAGGCGAGAGATGCTCAGTGGAGCGGTCCCGAGTTCTGTCGAGACGGTCGTCAGACTGATCTTGGCAGCAGTTCTCGCGGCGCGAAATTTCGCTGCAACGGGCACCTCTGCAGTTCTTGTCGCACCAAAGCCTCGTCTCGCGCGCCTGGGCGAGAACGACCTAACGGTACCCAGCATCAGCTCAAGAGGGCGTGCGCGCGAATTGCGGCCAAATGCCGCGCGCGGATCGCGCTCGTCGCTTCCGACGAGCTTGGTCATTCGCGCCCGAACCCTATAACCCTTATTCCATGAGGAACGGCTCTGCCGTCTCGACAACATCAATGAGCTCGCGGTCTCGCGGAGAGGAGGTCGGTAGGGGGCCTGACCCTGACGGCCAGTGCATCCACGCATCGGCGTCGAAGTTATACGGACCACGGCTATTCATCTAACCGGACCAGTCCTGGGTCGGGCCCTCCTCGGCTTTGCCGCTCGTGAGCATTCCATGCTGGGTGGGTGTCCGCGGTCAACCGGGGTCGAAGGCTTCTGCGCCTTGAGTACGGGATCGACGACGACGTCCCCGAAGCACACAGAGTGGCGCGCACTAGCGAGCTCGAGCACTCGGTAGAGATGAACTCGCGAACGCGAGGTCGGCAGCGGTTGGAACGGAGGGTGAACTCATCGAGATACTGGCCAAAGTGATCGCCTTAACCGCTCCTTGGTGCGTGCCGAACAGTCACCTTTTGGCCTTGGAGCTTGGCGTCACACTGAAGTGGCTCCCCGTTATTGTCAGCGCGATAGAAAATGACTGGCCAGCAACGTAGAGCGGCCGACAATTTTCGCACCAAGAGGTTTCGGCCAACAAGGATGCGCGTACCTTCGACCCAGAGGGTCAGTCCTGGCCGGTCATCGGCGCGGAAGGCGAGCGAGCCGCGATGCAAAAGCTTCCCGTAGAAATGGTGTGAAACAGGCAGGCCAGCTAGTCAGAACGTTGCCAGCCAGCCCGGTGCAGCACGCCAGAAAGCCACCTGAGCGCAGCGGTGAGGTGCCAGCTCGTTGAGTCCCGCACCGCTGCAAGTTCACCGAGTGCACCTGCTAGTTGAGCCCGAACATCAGCCAGTTCGACTTGGACATCCTTGAGCAACAGCGCGATCGACGGGTCTGGCGGGCCTGGTCTATTGGGGGAACAAGAGCGCAACGCCATCGATGCTACGTCGATCCGATTGGCCCGAAGGTGCTGGTCCGCGCTGTCAACACCGGCTGTAAAGATCGGGGTCTCCTCCCCGAAGCGCCGCAGAAGCAGGGTTACCTCGCCAGGTGTCTCATGGACCCCACCCAGCATCGCCGCCTCGGCGAGCATCTCGTCCTCCTCGCAGCCAGATTCGAAACCGTCAACGTAACTCCGTTCGAGGGCGTAGCTTCCCGGTGGTGATCCCGGCGAGACAAGGTGCTCGAGTAGCGAAAAGTGTGCCGTGGACGCAGGCATCGCGCCTGCGGTCGGCTCGAAACCGGTACGACCACCCGGCCATGCCAGCTGGCGCATCGGCTGGGCGATGGCCCGGGCCCGGAGAACTGCCGCGGGATGCTCTGTGGCGAGGCGCGCGAAGACCTCGACGAAGTGCCCGAAGACGACGCTCCGCCCATCGAGGACAGTGATGTAGCGGCCACGCGACACGGCGGACCCAGCACGGATCGCGTCGGTTCGGTACCCGGACAGCGGTGCAAGGGATGGCCCTGGTACGACCCGGGAACGCGCCGAGAGACCAGACGAGAACGGAGCGAGCAGCTCCTCGAACCTGGTAGGGCTGTCCTCGGAGGACTCGGGAGCGACCACGATCAACTCGAAATCGGTCACGCTCTGGGCGTCGAGCGCGATGAGCACGTCGATCAGCTCTGCTTCCGATGCCTCGCCCGGGATGAGTAGCACGCTGAGGAGCGGTGCTGGCCCGTCGTCGAGTTCGACGCCAGGTTGTTCGTTCGCCGCCGAGGAGGCGGGCGCGACCGGGACGTAGGCCCGGATGAGCTGGCTCACTGGAGTCGCTCGGACTGGCAGACCCTGGACGCGTGCGGCGAGTTTTCTGAGCAGGCTCCGGATCAGCTTGGCAGGGTCGGTGAGCAGCTCCTGATCATCATCGGGCGCGACCTCCGCCACGGAGATCGGTGACCAGCCGGTGCCAGCCAACGCCCGCGCAAGTCGCTCGGGTGAGCAAGTCGCGGCACGTGTTTCGTAAGACATCCCCGCTGGGGAGATGTCACAGATACCGAGCATCAACTCGACGACGAGGTCGAGGGGCGCAATCTTTTCGACGCAGACGACAAGGGGTGGCCGGCCGTTCGATAGCGCGAACTGGCTCAGGGTTGTGAGGGCGGCCCTGCCATGGGGACCACTAATAAGCTGTCTCATAACATCGCCAGCGGTGATCAAAGCGAGTGGGCGCCCGGCGACCAGCCGCCCGAGGTGTGCTCGCAACGCTTGGTCATCGCGCAGGTCGAGCTGGGCCCTCGTAGCGTCTTGATCACCGTGTCCTTCAGGTCCCGAAACGTCCAGCTTTAGCCCGACGTAGACAAGTCCAAGTCCACGCACCGCTTCGGCGATTCCGCAGAGGCCACCGCCGATATCGAGCACCAGGTCGCCGGGCTCATGGGCGTGTACCTCGAGGAGGTCGACGACACCCGCGTAGGGCGGCCCTTCGGTGTCGATCACGCGCGAGTGGGACACCGGGGGCGGATTGGCCTCAGCGGTCATAGTCGAAGCGCAGGGACGCGTAGGCATAGGTGGAGAAGTCAGCCACCCTTTTGTCGCAGTCGAGCGGCGTCGGCAGGTTTCCCTCGCGTTGGCGACGCGTGAAGGCCTTGACGATCTCGGCATGGACCGGGATGGGCGAGTTCGAGAGATCGCGCAGCTGCGCCTGTACGAGATCGACGCGCGAGTACTTCGTCGCGAGCAGGAGCGCGGCGAGCCCGGAGTAGTAGATCTCCGTGTCGCCCGGCTGCTCCTTGGCCTCGGCAGAGAGCCTCTTGTCGTGGAAACAGACCGCACTTGACTGGTAGACGACCCGGTATCCGGCGAGCCGGGCCCGCCAGGAGAGGTCGACGTCGTCACAGTAGAGAAAAAACGCATCGGCGTCATAGCCGCCGGTTGCCTCGAAGACCTCGCGACGCACGAGCGAACACGCTCCCGATGCCCAGCCTGTGTCTCCGGTCGCGGGGTCGTAGGCCTTCTGGTGCTCGAGGGGCAACTGACGACCCTCCACGATACCGACCGAGCCCGTCATCGCCTTGAGGAGTTCGAGGAGCAAGTTGGGTGAGGCACAGGTATCGGGGTTGAGGATGAGGATGAGGTCGGCGCCACGCGCATCGTCGAGCAGACGGTTTTGGGCGCCTCCATGGCCGAGGTTGTCGTCAAAGTGTTCAAAGGTGAGCGCATGCAGCCCGGTCTCCTTGAACGACGAGCGGAGCTGGTCAACCTCATCTTGCCGAAAGGTCGTCGACGGCGAGTTATCGCCAAGTGCGATCTCGACGAGGAGCTCGGGGCGTGCACTGGTGGTGGTGCGGACCAGCTGAGCGGTGGCGCGCAGGTAGCGGGCGAGGCTCTCTGCCGATGGACAGTACAGGACAGTTTGGATCCGCACAGAACCTGGCATGCCAGATTGCACAAAGACCGAAGCCAGCCCCCCGCGTGGCTCGGCATTGATGTGGGGAACAATCTCCCCACGAGATAAGTAGTCGGTGGTGCTACTCACCCCTTCGAGGCCCCTCCTCGCGGGTTCCACGGGGGAGACGCGCACGAGTAGCTCAAGACCGGATTCGAACCAGCGGACATACTCCTCGACGAGGTCCACGACGAGGAGGTACTCACCTGGCTCTTCGGGCGCCTCGATCTCGAATGGGAACAGCCTTGTTTGGCCGGGGTGGAGATCGGCAGGAAAGGGGAAGCGCCTGCACTCGCGGACGAGTTGTCCGCGGCCCCCCGCAGTTCCGATTGTGAAAAAGCGCGAGGCGAGCGAGATGCGGTTACGGGCCTCGCGGAGCCAGGTGGAGTCCCCGCAATTCTCGATGCGGACCATCATTGGGCGCAACTCACCGGGCCGCAACTCCGTCGTCTCGCGCTCGAGGGTACGGCCCCGCCGTAGCTCAATCCGAGCCTGGTAGGCACCGTTGGGAAGCGGACGCTCGGGCCATGAGGCGAGGATCGCCTCGTAGGCGAACGTGCCCGGGAGCAGCTCACCAGGTTCATCGTTGACCGATTCGCGCTCTAGCACTCTGTCGCTGGCGGTGTCCGCGCCTGCCACCTGGTCGATGAGTGCGAGATCCTCTGGCGGGATATCGGCCGGTGGGTAGCGGGCAAAACGCTCGGGGAGGTAGAACACCTCGCTCACCGAACGACCGTCTTCGAGCAGCTGGTTGCCATCCAACCCGTCATAAAAGGCGATCTTGCGCTCGCGCGCTGGGAGCGACATTGTCACGTCGCTGATGTGGTACACGGGCAGCTCGAGGAAACTGTAAGGCGCAACGGCCATCACGCCCTCGTGCACGCCACCTTTGATGTGAAGAGTGGCGGGGTCGTTGCGGACGAGGATCATCTTCCACGAAGGCTCCCATGGGTACTCATCCAGCCAGTGTGCAAGGTCGGGATAACACCATCTGCAGGAGGTGAGATAGGTCACGACGTCTCGCGCAGCGGCAAGCTCGGGAAGCGCTGCGAGCAGCGCGGAACTGGGCACCTCGTCGGTGTCGACGGTGCAGATGAATTCCCCCCGGCACTGGCCATAGAGCCATGCGCGGTAGCGCTCTTGCAAGAAGTCCTCGCGCATCTCACAGGGCAGCACGCGGTCAGCGAGCCCGGCGAGCGGCCTGAGTTCTCCTTTTGTGAAACGGCCATTCAGCGCTACGACGATCTCGTCGACGACCGGTCGGTAGAGCTTGAGAATGGCTGCCACCTGGTGGAGAGGGCCGCCGGTGATGCAACAGAGCGAGATCCGTGGCTTTTCCAATGCTCCCGACCTCCCGGGGTCCCCAATCACCCACCCAAGCTAGCACCGGGGTTCTTCGGGTCGCCGTCCACGACAATTGACGATCCCCAACCGTTGATGATTCTGTCGCGGCAAGTTTCGGTCGACCGGCGTTGAAATTCAGCAGGTTCTCAAGTCGCTCTTCAGCTGAAATGCGCAGTCGTCGAAAGACTCCGTTCATTGCCCCCGACGAGAGACGGGACGACCTTTGGCCCTGGACGAACGGACGGAGAGCGCAGAGGCGCGTCGGCATTTCGGAGCCGGATCGTGCGCTTCCGTGCCGATTGACATGTATGGTCGGCTCGGATCGAGCAGTTAGTCTTTTGTTGTGGCTGTGCAGCGCAATCCGGACGCCAACACCAATGTTTTCATGGGCGTGACCGCGTACACTCTTTAGGGTGGCTGACTCAAATCCCGTCCACCTAGCCATCTGTTCCCTTGCACGTCGTCACCCCAATGCAAGGCATTGCGAGGAGTAGTCCACTTGTACGAATCCACTCATTTCATTGTGCGAGTCTGTCCAATTTGTGCTGGAGATACTGAGCTATTTGGGTACGGGGTGATTGCTCCGTTCATCTCCGAGTGTTCCCACATGCCTCGGGATCAAGTCACAGAGTTACTCTGCTGCAGCGCCTGTGATTTTCAGTTCTTCTCCATTCGATATGGTCCAAAGGAACTTTCCTCGATTTATTCGGCGTACAGATCTCCGGAGTACCTGCGCCTTCGACGATCCTGGGAGCCCTGGTACTCCGAAAGAATCAATGATGCAACGTCCGTAGAAAAGTCCAGAATTGATCGCAAAAAGTTCATGAACCTTACGCTTGAAGATGCCCTACCGAAAGAGATCAACTGCGCGGTGGACTTTGGAGGTGACGAAGGTCAATTCTTCCCTGACATCCAGATCAACAGGCGTATTGTTCTAGACCTCTCTGAACACCCGTTACACGACGGGGTTGAACGGATTAACTCGCTGGGTGATCTCGGAGATAAGCGGGTCGACCTCGTGATCGTATCCCACGTCCTCGAACATTTGACCGACCCTGTTCAAACCCTGCAAGACCTTCACGGGGTCATGTCCGAAGACGGCATCCTCTATGTGGAAGTCCCAATGGACCGATTCGTAACGCACTCATCACTCGCCAAGAAGCCTTACCGCGATCGAGTGAGGCGATATCCCTCCCACAAGTTGATCTTCATCATGCGCGACTTCATCACAGGAGTAAGTCGCCAATATCGCACAAAAATACCGCGTTGGGGCGTCATCAAACAGTCAGAACATATCAACTACTTCTCAGGCACATCCGTCCAGCGTCTGCTTACCAAATCCGGATTTCTCATCGTTGCGACCGCAGAAGATCGCAATCACAAAGTCGGTGGCGCACGTTTTGGACGATACGGAGTCACTGCCAGGCGGCTTCCGGTGAATCGTTCATGAGTGCTGCTCACAACCAGTAGAATGTCTCCTCGTACGCGAGATTCAATTGAGAATACCCTGGTGATCGATCGCGCGCGTCGGGGCTGACCAATGCATGACATGATCTGATTACTCTCGCCCGGTCGTCTTAAAGGGTGTCGATCTAGGCGGTGACACCTGGGGCGGTGGGCCAGCGGATCGAATTGTAGTGGCCCCAGTTGAACGAGCGGCAGCGACAGGCACTGTTGGATGCCGAGGCTCGGGTGCTTGGCGATCGCTTCACATCACGATTGACCGATTGCCCTTTCATTGCCCACCAACACCGTAAAGCCCACAACGTGGGTAGACGGTTGGAATGATTGCCTATCGCCGTTCGTCATGCGGTCGATCCCGGGAACGCTCGAAGACTCGATTTGAGATAAGTTCGCATCAAAAGATCAGGCGTCGACAATTACTCCTTCACCATGCCATGGGTTGTTCGCCATACCCACCCCACTGAGGCGCTGGAGAAAATACCGCCGGTCGATTTCGCTCCAACTCAGTAGGTCTTTCGCATTCCACAGGAACGACGTGTGCTCATTGTAATGGTCATAGTGCACGTGCCATCCCTTGGCGCGTTCATCGGGACTCCAACGCGGCTTGCGATCGCGCAGTATCTTCTGCTCGCCGTGTTCCTGCGAACGAATCGGGTAATGGCGCATGAGAAACTTGTATGGGAAGACTCGGCGCCCCTTGAACCTTACCTCGTGGCCAGCTGATCGGGCCATGGTTACCCCGGTCGGTTGAGGCTTCCAGGCCTTGATCTGGAGGAAATCAGCAGGAGTATCGCCGAACTCGCACCACGTGAATGACCGCTCGAGGTCAGCACCTGGCGACCACGAGTTGTCCACGGGGCGGAAATTCAGCACCGTATGGTCGATGCAGTTGTACCCCCACTGTTCAATCGCCCAGAGAGCATCGATGAGTGCAACTCCTGGCCAAGGTGGCTCACGGATCTCATCTGCATCGTGATGAATCACCCAGTCGGCTCCCGAATCGGCCGCGACCTGCTCGACGCGTTGCAACAGGCGTTCGAGCTCAAAATACCCCGTTGTTCCAGCGGATGGAAATCGCTCCCACGTGACCGCGCCATCTGCAACGAACTTTCCGACAAGGTCGGGCGTCGCATCCGTCGACCAGTTGTCGATCACGTGCACACGGATCCCATCGCGCGTCAATCTCGAGAGCAGCTGTTCGATGATATCGACTTCGTTGTATGTAGTCACAACAGCCAGCACATCAAAAGATGGGGGCCTCGGCTCAAGCGAAGCCAGATCCCAACGGTCAAACAATGTGATGGGTATCAAGATGTCAAACTGTGGGTCACCTACAACCGCTCCTGAAAGTCTTGAATGCAACCCGGTGCGTTCGCGTACCTGGCGCAATACCCGTCTTCCGCGCGAACCGACCATAACCGCTAGCGCCGCATCCACCAGAACGTGATAATCGGGTTCTCCTGACACCACGGTCTCCCAACGGTCCAACTTCGGATCAACCCGCCGCAAGTAGGTGGCGAACTCCGAGAGCATAGAGGCACAGTAGGGCGTGAGGACAACATCCGTGGAACGAGAGGTGAACACGTAATTAAAATAATGGTATTCGCCCTATCACATTGGCATCTCAGACAACAAAGATGCGTTGCCATCAGTAATGGCGGATGGCAGCTACCTTCGAACGGTGAAACTGAACCCTTCAGTCCATACCGTTGACACCATGGGCACTGCGACACCGGGTACCCCAAGATGCCCGCAGGTGATGGAGATACCTGCACGCGCCCATCACTGCATCGATGATCGCTCCCGAAGATCTTGCAATGAGAACCCTATCGATGCAGGGTAGCCCTTACGAAACAGTCCCCTCTCACTCTTCTGTTTTGATGTTTGCAGCCTGGAGCTCATAGCCTTCCGCGACAGCGAAAGCGTGAACGATCATCGAAAACGGGTGCATCTGACCATCCCCATCATTGCTCGACCCGACCTCCAAGCTCATTGCCTAGGCGGGACGAGCAATTGGGAGAACGGTGAACACCGATATGGAAATGTGGAATGAGATCCACCACAAGGTGCTCGTGGAGGTCGCCTCGAAGCGATCAGTCCGAGCGGAATACCGGTTTGGCTGAGATGTTCTCAATAAGATCCTCGCCCACCCCGAATCCCCCGGCTATCGCCAGCAGATCGCGCGACCCACGATCAAGTTCGGGCCCTTCATGGGTACCATCGATGCGATCCCTGGAGAACGACAGGCAAACCCCGGTAAAACAACGTCACACCGCAAGGCGGATCTTCGATCGCCTGAGAGACGATCAGAGCTATTTGGGCAGCGAGATCACGGTGCGACGTTATGTCGCTAGCCATCGACGGACCTTCGCCGAAGTCTTTGCGCCACTCTCGCAACCACCAGCAGAGGCCCAGTTCGACTTCAGTGAGGCAGCGGTCGAGATCGATGGTGTGCGCGTGAAGGCCGCACTCGCGATGATGACGCTGCCATATTCGGATGCGTTCTTTGTCTCTGCCTATCTCCGCGAGTGCACCGAGACCTTCCAGACCAGACACGTCGCCGCGTTCTCATTCTTTGGTTGCGTGCCCACCAAGACCGTCTATGACAACACCTCCATCGCGGTCGCCAAGATCGTCGGTCCGACCGAGCGAAGCCTCACCCGTGCGTTTCTCCCCTTGGAGAGCCACCTCCTGTTCACTCATCGATTCTGTCGCGTCGCGCGGGGCAACGAGAAGGGCCACGTCAAGAACCCCGTCGACCATGGACGACGGAACTTCCCCGTTCCCGGGCCGTCTTTTGCCACCTTCGGCGAGTTGAACACCCACCTGGAGGCACATTGTGTCACCGATCTTGATCGGCGCACCCGGGGCAATGTCACAACGAAGGTCGAGCGCCTGAATGAAGACCTCGACGCGATGCGTCCACTGCCAGGAGTGTCATTCGAACCAAGACGCGTCGAAGCCCGCCGGGCCAAGTCGCAATCGCTCGTGTGCTTTGATGCCAACGATCACTCGGTGCCAACCGCGTATGCCCATCACGGGGTGACCGTGATGGGCGGAGTGGAGAAGATTGCCTTCTCTTGTGGCACCGAGCTCGTCACCGCCCACCGCCGTCACTGGGGAAAGGAGCACACCACCTATGACCCCCGCCACTGTCTGGCACTCCTTGAACGAAAATCGGGCGCCCTTGACTTCGCCCGACCACTCGAGCAGCTGGCGCTGCCACCCAGCTTCGCACTCATGCGCTGGCGCCTTGAGGCCGGTCTCGGTTCGGCAGGCACGCGCGAGTTCATCAAGGTACCGCGGCTGATCGAGCGAGCAAGCCTTTCCGAGCTCACCGCAGCGGTTGAAGTGGCGCTTGCGATCGGGGCGATAAGCACTGACGCGACTGGCCTCATCGTGTGTCACCAAAAAACGCGACCCATTGGCCTTTTCGGCCTGGATGGCCACCCGCACCTCAAGTCGGTTGTTATCGAAACGCCCGACCTCAGCGCCTATCGGCCGCTCGTCGCTCATCGAAAAAGGAACATAACCATGGAGAGCCTCGATACCAAGTCCCTCGTTTTGTTGCGCCACCACCTGAAGGCGCTGCGCCTTATGACCATTCGCGCGAAGCAGAGAAGGTGGCCGCGCAAGCAGCAGCAGACAACACCGATCATCTCACTTATCTATTACAGCTCCGCGAGCTCGAACTGATCGATCGCGAGAAACGCACGCTGAGCGACGCCTCAAAGCGCCCGATTCCCGACGATGGTGGCGATCGAGGGCTGCGAGCTCAGCGACCAACGCGAGAACTTCCCGCTCGTCGCCAAATCGGGCACCGGCAAGTCCCGTCTCGCGACCTTGCTCGCCGCTGGGGCGTGCAGCCGTGGCTACAAATTGCGATTCTTTCGGGCAACAGAGCTTGTCGCGACACTCATCGAGACAAGAGACGAACGGACATTTTTGCGACTGAAATCACAGCTGTCGAAACTCGACCTGTTGGTTCTCGACGAGCTCGACTTCGAGCCCGCCTCCAAGGTCGGAGCGGAGCTGTTGTTCGACGTCATCGCGATCGCCTATGAGCGAAACTCGTGCAACTGATGGTGGTGCCAAACCGTAGACCTAGGATAACAATGTAATTACCTCAACGTCTTTCCGAAAGATCAGTAACCTGGGCCGGTTCACGAAGATCTTGAAATTGCTATGTGTGCATGGGTGCCCTGGTTCTACCAAGAGGCCTGCACGCTGAACTCGGATATCACACTCCCAAGGAGGTCGAGGCCGAGTATCGTGACCAACCTCAGGCCAACGCGGCTTGAGAGAACCAAGCTCGGCAACCGGCAATCCCAGTCCGGTTCAGTCAATGCACGATCAAGTTCTTGTGGACACGCTTCGTAGAAGACGGCCACGGGTCACACACCACCGTTCAAGGAGGCAGAGAGTGTTCAACGATGGTATCTGGCCAGACCAGTTCACAAGTTGACTTGGATCTGGGAGCGAATCGTGCGCGCCGCGACGCGGCTCGCAAAATGGCGGATCGTCAGGACCGTTCAACCGATCGATCCGCGAGACCAGCGCATCGAGCTCAGCGAGGAGATCCCCGCAGTATCCGGCGAACTCACTCGACTCCCTGCGGAAGGCCTGTCGCAAGAGTCGATCCCCGCGGTATCTCACAGCGATACAGCTGAGAAGGCGGGCCCACCCTCACGACTGACGGACTCACGGCCGGCCGGAGTGGTCGGGCCTGCTCCCTCTTTCGGGTTGTCAGTGCCGGCCTCAGTCGTACCCTTCGTCACCTGGGCAGAACCGGGCCACTTCTACTCACCGGTACCCGACCTCGAGGAGATCGAACGAGAGGCGGAGCGTCTCTTCGTCATGCGCACGACGCTGCCGGGTATTGATCTGCGAGAGAAAGAGCAGCTCGCGTGCTTTCGAGAGCTCGCACACCTCGCACGAGAGGCCCCGATCCCCGCGTCTCCCAACGCGTCGGCTCGATATGGCACCGACAACCTGAACTACGGCATCGGGGACGCAGCGACGCTTCAGGCGATGTTGCGCCGCCTGCATCCCCGACGTTACCTCGAGGTGGGCAGCGGCTGGAGCACTGCGCTCGCGCTCGACACGAGCGAGCAGTTCCTAGAGGGCTCGATGTCGGTCACGGCGATCGAGCCCTACCCCGATCTGCTCGACAACTGCCTGCGCGAGGGCGATCCTGTGGAGGTACTCGCCCAGCCGGTACAGTCGGTGCCGCTGTCGCGCTTTACTGAGCTCGAGGCGAATGACGTGTTCTTCATCGACTCCTCGCATGTTCTCAAGGTCGCGAGCGACGTGCACTTTCTCTTTACGACCATCCTTCCTATCCTTGCGCCGGGCGTGTACGTGCACGTACACGATATGTTCTGGCCGTTCGAGTACCTGCAGCATTGGATCAAGGAGGGCAGGGCCTGGAACGAGTGTTACCTTGTTCACGCCTTCCTGCTCTTCAACAACTCCTACGAGATTGTGCTGTTCAATCACTATCTCGCCGAGTGCCATCGCGAGGTCATCGCAGCCGAGCTTCCAGCAATGCTCGAGAACACCGGCGGGGCGCTGTGGCTAAAAAGGGTGGGGTAAATGCCCCTCCCTGGCAGCAACTTGGGCGCGACCGACCAGGCCCGCAAGGACCAGCGCCGCGTGCCCCTTGGCGTAGACGGCTCTCGCGCTGGTGATGTGATCCGCCTCGCGCCAGAGCTTTTAGCCTCGTTGGAACCAAGCCCTTCAATAATCAGAAAGATGATCGCCGAGGTGTCGAAAAAGGCGGTCGTTACCCTCGTTGCTTGGAGACAAACGGACTCACCGGGTCCGTGACTGAGATGCCTCTCGCGGGAAGAGGTCGACGCGCGCCCTCAGCGGTGCAGTTGCAAGTCGTTCCACTACGAGTCGATCAAGCGCACTTGACTTCCGTCCATTGTTCTCAATCGGACGGACCCTCGCAACCTCACGACCATGATCAATCACAACGACCTCATTGCCGGATTCAACCCGGTTCAGCAAGGGTTCGCGATGACCCGGTCGGCAAAGAAGAATGGGATCTCTCCTGACCGTCAGATGTCGAATAGTGCAGCGCTCGGCGTTCGCTAAAACAACGCCACACGACAAAGGAGTGAGAGAGATCCCGTAGAACCACAACATGACGTCGGCATCGACTTCCACAGACGCCGCTCAATTATCACCCACAAGGACAGCGCCGGCAACCTCTGCGAGAGTGGCCCAATAGCTGCACTGCGGAAACTTTCTCGTGCGAAAGCTACATTTGCTACTCGGATACTCGAACCAAGGGAGGAACCGGGCATTGTCTCTTGCCAAAGAAGATGCTGATCTTGGATTGCCCCCCGCACAAGGGAGTCGTCTACGCATTATAAAGAAGATGATCGCGAAGTTCGCTTGGCCTGTGCTTCGACATCAAATACATTTCAACAATTTAATCGTCAAAGAGATGTCGGAGTTCGCGACGCGCATCGATGAGACCCGTGATTTTGTCGAGCTGCATCGGGTCTCGCTCGCACACCACACCGAGGTGTTGGTCCGTTTCGAGGAGACGATCGCAGCGCACAATCTCAGTTCGTCCTCGCTTTCTGGCCTCGCCGAGGAATTGCGCGAATTAGCACAGCGGATGGATCACTTCGAGAATATGGCAAATGTACAACGCGAAATTACCGAGGCATTCACAGAGTTGGAAAATCTTCGACAAAAGATCGCTGACGATCGTGAGACCGCCGACCAGACCACCGCTGAGCTGCAGATGAGGCTTGCGCGGCTTGACCTCTTCTTCGAGGATTACCGTAGATCGCTCAAATCCCAACCTTCGCACGCATTGGTCGATGAGACCCCATTGCCGCCTGCGGCACTCGAAGGAATCTATTTCGCTTTGGAGAACGCCTTTCGCGGCTCTCCAGACCTGATCAAGGGCAGGTTGGAGGTCTATCTCGAAAACGTTCGAACGGCGACGGGCGATGATGGAGTCGTACTCGATGTCGGCTGTGGGCGCGGGGAGTGGCTAGAAATGCTCCGCGACGAGGGGATTTCCGCAACGGGAGTTGATGCGAATGACTCCTACCGGGAGCAGTGGGCGGCGGCCGGTCTCGACGTCATTACGGCGAACGCGACTGACTACATGCGCACGCTTCAACCCGGCACGATTGCAGTCATCACCGCGTTTCACCTCGTTGAACACCTGCCTCTCGACGTGATGCTCGAACTATTGGATCTTGCAAACCAGCTCCTACGACCCGGAGGATTGCTAATCCTTGAGACTCCTAATCCGGAGAACCTGATAGTTGGAGCGTCGGCCTTCTATCTTGACCCGACCCATCAACGACCCATCCCACCGCGCCTGCTCGAATTTCTTGTTCATGTCCGTGGATTTGTCGACGTGGAAATCGCTCGCCTGCAGCGCGGCGACTCGAGGACCCTGTCGGAGCCATCGGAGGTTGCGGGTCCGTGGGTTCATGATCTTTTGCCGATCATTGAGCTCATAAATACGCAGTTATTTGCGCCCCAGGATTATGCCGTCCTCGCACACCACATCTGAGAGATGCCACGCCACCCTTCAGTTCGCGTCAGTGGGTTGACCTGTGCAAGAGCGCGACGGGCGCACCATGCGCGTTCGTCACGGCGAAGGCTGGTTGATGGACGACACCGTCCTCTTTCACCATCACCTCCAAGTGACCGCTAACCTCTCTTGTCCTACCTTCTTGAACCATGTGCTCATCAGTCCTACGCTGAGCAAAAACAGCTGGCCCGCACGAGAGCGACCGATTAGATTTTTTGCGGTTCGAGCGAAAGCAGTCCATTGCTCTGCGGCGGTTCAGGCAACGCCATTCCGAACTGCGGGCTATCTCGACAGCAGCAACGTAGAGCTCGCCGTTCCAACAGAAGGTGGTGCGTGCGGGACACATCGGGCCTGCCATTCGGCAAAAGACCATGCACTCAGTACTATTCGAGTCCTTCGATCCGGCCGATCACCGCCCACACCAAGGGCTATCGAGGCGCATTCAACATAATCCGGGACGTAACATAATACTGGAAACCTTCTTACTACCTACTCGAAGAGGGGCTCTGCGAGGTCATGTTCGTCAACGCCCGACTCGTGAAGAACCTGCCCGGTCGGAAAACGGACGTCTCGGACGCCGCGTGGCTCGCGCAACTCGGTGCTCACGGTTTGGTGCGAGATTCGTTCGTGCCACACGAGCCGATTCGTCAGCTACGCGACCTCACTCGCACGCGCACCACGATCATTCGTGAACGCACTCGCGAGATTCAATGCTTGGAAAAGTTGATGGAGGACACCGGAGTGAATCTCTCGTCGGTAACCACGGAAATGAACGGCGTCTCGTCTCGCATCTTTCTCGACGCCCTCGAAGCCGGCGAGCACGACCCGAGCATTGTTGACGACATGGCAAAGAGCAGGTTCCGAGAGAAGATCCCCGAGCTGATGAACGGACTCGCCGGTCGCTTCAGCGAACATCACGCGTTCTTGGTGCAGATCCAATTGGGCCTAATTGACCAGCGAGCAGAAGCGATAAACGAAATCGCCGCGCGCATTGAGGTGGTGATGGACTCTTTTCGAACAGCCCGGGATCTCATTTCGACGATCCCGGGAATCTCGACGAAAGTGGCTGATGTTACTATCGCTGAGACCGGCGCCGACATGGGCAGGTTCCCCACAGCGAGCCACTTAACCAGGTGGGCGGGAGTGTCCGGGATCGGACGAGTCCGCGGGTCGGGTGATGTCGACGCGCAATCGTCCGGGCAATCCCTACCTCAAGGGCGCCCTCGGGATTACTGCCATGAGCGCGGCACGCTCTCACAGCACCTACTACGCGGTCAGGTATCAGCGGATCGCCTCATATCAAGGACCCGTCAGGGCCATGGTGGCCATCGAACTCGCCATGCTCATAATGGTCTATACGTCCATGAAAAAGCGGCCATTGGCAATCCACATACTCTTGGGTGCTTCCAAACAAGGAGGTCCTTAAGTTACGACTCATGCGAAAGTCAAATTTTACTTTTGCCGGTCGTCCTTGACCGTAGAACCAGGACCATTCCTGGTCTGTAACGTTCCAAAACGTGAGCCAGACATTCCTACAAGGTCTCGCACCGATTAGATATATCCAGTCCGATCGTCGAAACCGCTACTCGAAACTTCGATCCGCCCTGAAGTACTCGCCAGTGGCTACCAGAGCGGACAACCTTCAGAGCGCGGATTTCGTGCAAAACGGAGCCTCTGCCGATTCGACACAGCGTGACCCTCGCCACCGAGGAGATAGCCGGGTTTTCGACGAATATTGTTGGGTCCTTCACCACCGCGACAACATCGTCTGGAGCTGATGAGAGGCTAAATGCCGAACTAAAGCTTCCCAACACCGAATAACCGTTATTGTACGCTTTGGCACCTACGTAGAGAATTGACTGATACTGTCTCGACGGTTTGCACTTCCCGACTGCAAGGGGACAACCAGGAACCTGTGTCGAGGCTTGTGCGCCGAGTGTCCAGTAGGGATATGCATTGACCACATCCACGCTCTGTCCCGATTCGTAGGAGATCTCATTCGAGTTGATCCAGGCAGCACCGGTAATTGCTGCAACTTTATCCATCCAACGACCTGATCCGAACAGGCCCGATCGCTCAGCGTCAGTCACAATTTGCCGAGACCATCCGATCGACGCCTGCTGATTCATCCATCCAAGGGATGGATCATTTACATTGATTACCCTCACATTCTCGCCCGCAACGCCGAGAATTACCAATGAACCCAAAAGGGAAACAGCAGATATCAACCCGATCTGCATTGAGAGTCTGAGGTTATACCGCGAGATCGACCTGATCTTCCGGATCAATACGTCTGAAAGCGCCAAGAAGATCAAAACGAAGCCAAAACCCTGTATGTAGGCGGATATGTAAGCATTCCCCCAGGTGAGCGTTCCCTGCCATGTTTCGGTGACTGCCACGATGATCGCCGGGCCGAACAGAAGCACAACAGCTATGGCAAAAAGGGCGGCATCATCTCGAGGCGCGAGTCTCTGATGACGTAGCGCTAGCGCAATAGCTCCAGCGACCAGTACAAAAAGTACGCCGCTAAAAACTGACCATTGCGGAGCCGTCAAGACGCCGGTTAGATCACGAGAGCCGCCGAGATAGAACTCTGAAAATGGAAGTGTTCCGACCACCTGCTTGCCCAACGTAGTTAAAACCTTTGGCGGTGAGAGATCTGCGGTGTACGAAGCGGCAGTACCCGCCGTCAATGACAAGCGGAGGTAAAACACATACGCGCCAATCAACATCGTCGGCAACGCCGATGAGGCAATACCCGCGACCACCCGTTCTCGCGACGGATGCCGGTGCCACATAGCGATCCATAAAATCGGAAGCATCAAATAGCTCGTCTCATAGGTGGTGAGTGCCAAAGCCCAGGCAAGCGCAGTGACGATGAGCCATATCCTTTTCCCAGAGTCAAGGTAATTCAGCGTCGAGTTTGCAGCAATCAAGACGAGCGCCAACATCACCTCTTGCTGCGCTGCGAATTCCTGAATACCGTCAAAAAAGAACCGGAACTCAAATCCCACCACCGCCAAGATCACAAATAAATATGCAGTCCAGCGCTGGCGAGTAAGTCTGGCAAGAAACAGATACGCCAGGACCAGATCTGCCAAAACCGCGCACATCAAAAAGATCTTGTAAGAAAACCGGGTCTGAAAAATGCTGAACGCCAAAATGCCTTCTGCGATTGAGGTGGGAAAAAATCTCCCCGAGGACTTCATCCATCCCTTCGTCACGGCGACGATGAAGCTGAGGATGCCTTGGTGAGTCGCATGCAACTGGGCAGGGAACTGAGAATCCCAGATGTCATCAGCGCTGTAAGCACCGCCAAGGAGGCTCCAAAGGACATGTAATGCGTTTGCGACGGCAATTGCTATGAGGCCCGCAATCGCCAGTCGAGCAACGTTCTTAAGGTCAAATCTCAGAATTTTCGGCGGTTTCATCGAGGCT
>Ga0307372_10004804_pt1 | contig 20623 bp, 17 predicted proteins | sample OX1MG_FD_202533 | JGI IMG/M metagenome (GOLD analysis project Ga0307372, IMG submission 202533) | Soil microbial communities from Risofladan, Vaasa, Finland - OX-1 | ecosystem: Environmental > Terrestrial > Soil > Coastal area > Acid sulfate soil | place: Finland: Risofladan, Vaasa | collected...
CTATCTCACCGCGCTCGGCAAGCAGGTGGTAACCCTGGGGCTCAAACTGAAAGAGCTCTACATCATCCCTGATCTCTCCTTCACTGCCCCGCGTTGAGATTTCTTGCCAGAAACGGCAAAGACTTATGTATACAGGTACTAAGGATTGTTACAACGTCCTTTCGACATGCCACTCGAGCTACCCATTGCATCGTTTTCTGTTATCTCTGGGAGAGGTTCGGCTGATAACATACCGTGCTCCGTGCAGCCGCTGCTCGCCTCTGCTAGAACGCCACATCCTTGATGTGCGTGGTGAGGAACCAACTATTCCCCCACGCGTCGCGCACCCCTGCGCTGCGGTCGCCATAGGGCTTGTCGTTTGGCGCTTCGGTTGACGTAGCGCCCCCGCGCAACGCCTGCGCGTAGGCCGCATCGGTATCCGGCACATACAGGTGCAAATGGCACGGCATGGGCTGAAATTCGCCATGCGCTTCGCTGATTTCGAGCGTGTTGTCGCCAATGCGAATCGTGGCGTGCAGAACTTGGCCCTCCGGCGATTTGTGAACGCCTTGCGCCTGCGCGCCAAACGCTTCGGTCAAAAACGGAAGCATTTTGTCCGCATCGCGCAGGTGCAAATACGGCTGCACGGTGCGAAGCTGGCCCGGCTTCGGCGTCCATCCCTTGGGCGTGGCGATGTACCAGTGATTTCCGAACCTGTCTTTGACGCTGCCTTCGCGGTCCCCGTACGATTGATCCTTAAGCTCGCCAATCGAAGTCCCGCCCGCCTTGAGCGCGCGCGCGTAGGTCGCGTCCGCGTCGTCCACATAAAGATGAATCGCCATCGGCGCGGGCGGATATTGCTCATTACCATCGCTCAGCTCGATCATCGAATCGCCGATTTTCATTTCTGCGTGCATGATTTTGCTGTTCGGCGCTCGGAAGCGCAGTTTTTCCTCCGCGCCAAAGGCCTCTTTCAGGAAATCCATGAACTTCGCCGCATCGGACGCGAGAATGTAAGGCGTGATGGTGTGGAATCCCTCGCGCATGTAATTCACCGTCTTCGCCGCTTCCAGCTTTCCCGCCGCTTTGCTCGCCATTGTTCCTCCTTCTTCCTTGTTTCTCAACGCCGAATTAGAGCCGCTTTGAATTCTTCTCCGTCGCAGTTCGTGCAATTCACCCGCCGTGCGAATCCGCTCGTAATGCGCCCTTGCGCGCCCACAGTTGCGCCGCCAGCGCAAAAACGGCGGGAAAGCATTCGAGGACGTAGCGCGGCTCGGGCGTTTCAATCGTCGTGAGAAACGCCGTGCGAATCACAATATACGCCACCAGCAGCAGCGCGGCGGGATCGCTTCGCACGCGCCATGCGCCGCCGAACGCTATCACGCCGTACGCGATGCCCAGCAGAAAAAGCCCCAGCGAAACGCAGTATTCCGGCTCGCTGTCTTCCCACCAATAGTGGATCGGCCATAAATGGCCCGAAAGCGGCAGCATTTCGATGCGCGGCGCAAACCACATCGTCAGCGAGCGCAGAAAGGGAATCTCCACATAAGTACGCAACGGATGCCACGCCGTTCGCTGGCGCGCAATTTCCGCAAATCCGCGATCCACTTTGGGCGTCATCTCCGTCGTTTTGTTGTACTCGGCCAGCAGCTTGGCCACCCGCTCGCGCTCCGCCGGCGAATCAAATGCCGACGCGCGCACGTCGTCAATATTGATTTGCGCCCCGTCCAAATTCCACGGAACCAGAAACACATCGCCGAAGCGCCACAGCCATGTGCCTGTCCAGGCGTAAAATCCGTGCGTTACGTATTCCCCGGGCAATTGGGCGTATCGCGGCGAGAGAAACTGCACCGTGTGCAGCGTGCGCCAGTTCCGCGCCGCCCACGGCAGCAGCGGTAAAATCAGCCCCACGGCCATCAACAATCCCGCACGCACCAGCTTCGGCCAATTTTTGGGACGCCACCACCACGCCAGCAGCACCGCGCCTGCCGAGGCCAAAATCAGCGGCGTTTCCGGCCGCACCAGCGTTCCAAATCCCACAACGATCCCGCCCAGCACCCATTGCATGTTCGCCGGCATTTCGGCGGGCGAGGCAGCGTCTCCGGCGCGGCCTGGAAATTTACGCAGCCCGCGCAGCGCCTCCATCAGCACCAGCAGCGCCAGCGCGGTCAGAAATATGGTCAGCGTCTCCGTGAGCACCACGGCCGTGTAGTTCGCAGTGAACGGGCATAGCGCCGCCAGCCACAGTGCCGCAAGCGCCACGCGCCGTCGCGACTCGCGCGGCGCAAGCACCGCCGCCATCGCCGCCACAAGCACGCACGTCAGCACGTCTATAAGCGCCTGCGCGAACATAACGGCCCGCGCGCTCTCGCCAAATACCGTGTAAATCGCCGCCAGAAACGCCGGATACCCTGGCGTGCGTATGTCCACCGGCGTCACGCGCCCCAGAATATCGAGGCCGTAAATTCCGTGTTTTAACCAGTTTTGTGCCAGTTGCTGGTAGATCGGCGTGTCGCCCGCGTCATAAAACGGGAATTTCCATAGGAAGCACACACGCAGGGCGAACGCGGCGAGTACAGCGCCGGTAACGTGCCCGCGCATCTTAATAGAAGCGGTCATTGACAGCTTTTCCGCGTAAAGCTAGCTTGGAATGGCGGCATGGTGAAACGCAACCCCATATTCTATGACGAACAGCGGCGCCGGTGGCGCTTCACGCGCCGTGTCCTCGAAGTCTCCGGCGTTTTGTTCACCCTGCTCGTCATCGTGTTTTTTTTCAATATCATTCGCCGCCCGAATTTGCCCGAGCTTCTGCTTCCCGAACGCGGCCAGAGCTACCGGCCCGTCCCGGCGCGCCGTAAGAAGCTCAAACGCGTCAATTATCGTCCCGGCCGCCGGCGCAAGGTCGCGGCGCTGGGCGAGATACCCGAGCATTATGATCCGCTGCGCGCTGCGTTTTATGTCAACTGGGATTCGAACAGCCTCGCCTCTCTCCAGCTTCATTATCACGATATCGACCTGCTGATCGCCGAAGAGTTGCACGCCTTCACCGCCGACGGCAGCCTCGCGGTCGATAAAGATCCGAAGCTCGACGCGTGGCTGAAAACTTTGAACATCGAACTGCCCATGATGCCGCTCCTCAATAATTACGACGGCAACGTCTGGCAAGTCCAGCCCATGGCGGACATGCTCGCGAGCCCCGGTGCGCGCCAGCGCCTGATTTCATCTCTCGTTCAGTACGCGCAATTGCATAACGATGCCGGCATCGCCGTCGACTTCGAGGAAATTCCTGATTCCAGCCAGAAAAATTTTGACACGTTTATTCGTGAGCTGGGCGTCGCCCTTCATGCCGTGAATCTGAAACTGATGGTTGCGCTTCCGGCCGCCGATTGGACTTACGATTACAAAGCCCTCGCCGCCGGCTCCGACGCCATCATTCTGATGAACTACGACTTCCACTGGCCGCAATCATCCGCCGGCCCCATTGTCGCCCAGAATTGGTACCTCAAGAATCTGAACACGATTGTGAAAATGATTCCGCCGCAAAAGATCGTCATGGGCATCGCCAATTACGCCTATGACTGGCCTTCGCCCACCAAGGCCGTTCCCAATCCGATTGCCGAAGCATTATCGTTCCAATCGGCCTGCGTGCGCGCCCTCGAATCCGACGCGACCATCCAATTCGATCCCGCCTCGCTCAGTCCTTTTTACAATTACGAGGACGAACAGAATAATGTCCACAACGTATGGATGCTCGACGCCCTCACCGCCTACAACGAGATTCGCGCCGCCGAACGCGCCGGCCTTCAGGGCACGGCTCTTTGGCGCTTCGGCACCGAAGACCCTTCCATCTGGGATATCTGGGACACAGCGCATCCGACCGATCAGACTCGCGCGCAGTTGCAAGCAATTCCTCCCGGCTACGATTTGATCCTCGAAAACACCGGTGATCTGTGGCGCATCACCGCGACTCCGCAGAGCGGCCAGCGTACTTTCACTTACGATCCTGCAACGGACACGTTCACCGACGAGCGCCTCACGCAATATCCGCTCTCGTGGCGCATCGAGCGCATGGGAGGCTCTCAGAAAAAATTTATCGCGCTGACTTTTGACGACGGCCCCGATCCCACATGGACTCCGGAGATTCTGAACGTGCTCGAAAAAGAGCATGTTCCCGCCACGTTTTTCGTGATTGGCGTCGAAGTCGACCGCTATCCGGACATCGTTCGGCGCGAATACGCCGCCGGAGACGAAATCGGCAATCATACCTACACGCATCCCGACTTCGATCAGGCGTCGAAGACCCAGATCGAATTGGAATTGAATCTCACGCAGCGCTTGATCGAGAGCGACCTTGGCGTAAAAACTCTGTTGTTTCGCCCGCCCTATGGCATCGACGAAGAGCCGGAAACGGCGGAGGAAGTCGCCAATCTTCCGATTCCTCAGGCGATGGGCTATTTGCTTGTCGCCGGACACATTGATCCGCATGACTGGGGCGAGGAAGGCGGCGTTCCTCCTCCGCCAGCGGAGGCGATCGTTCAGCGCGTCCTCGGCCAGCTCCACAAACTTCCCGGCAACGTCATTATGTTGCACGACGGCGGCGGCAATCGCAGCCAAACCGTCGCCGCGCTTCCGCAGATCATCGGCCAGCTCAAGGCCCAGGGCTATCACTTCGTTACGGTCTCGGCGCTCCTCGGCCAGAAGCGCGCGCAGGTGATGCCGCCCTTAAGCCGCCAGGAACACCTGCTCGCCGATGCTGATTCGTTTATCTTCAACCTGTTTCACTGGCTGCGCCTTTCCATCGCATTCATCTTCGTCGCGGGCATCGCGCTCGTCAGCGGACGCGCCCTCTTCATTGGCCTTCTCGCTCTTGTCGAAAAGCTGCGTCCCGCCCCGGAAGATCATCCTGAATATCAGCCGATGGTCACCGTGCTGATCCCCGCCTACAACGAAGAGTCGGTCATCGTGGACACCGTTAGATCCGCTCTCGCGTCACATTACCCGAAGCTGGGAATCATTGTGATCGACGACGGTTCGGTGGATCAGACTAGCGAGCGCGTTCTCGAATCCTTCGGACGCGATGCGCGCGTCCAGTTAATTCGCCAGGCCAACTATGGAAAATCCGCGGCTCTCAATCATGCCCTCGCCGCGGCCACCGGCGACGTAGTCATCACGATTGATGCCGATACCATCGTCGACCCGGATGCAATCCCGCGCCTCGTGCGCCACTTCGCCAACCCCCGGATTGGCGCCGTGGCTGGCAACGTGAAAGTGAAGAACCGCGATCGCTGGCTCACGCGCTGGCAGGCCCTTGAATACATCACCAGTCAGAACCTGGAAAAGCGCGCCTTCGACCTGCTCAATTGCATTCCCGTGGTTCCTGGAGCCGTCGGCGCATGGCGCGCCGAAGTCATGCGTGCCTGCGGCGGTTTCGCGGGCGACACAGTTGCGGAAGACACCGACCTGACACTTACCATTCGCCGCCACGGTTGGAAAATTCTGTATGACGAAGACGCCATTGGCCGCACGGAGGTCCCCGACACGGTCGAAACCCTGATCCGCCAGCGTTTCCGCTGGACCTTTGGCACGCTTCAGGCTTTCTGGAAGCATCGCAACGCCATTGGCCGTCCGCGCTATGGCACTCTCGGCTGGATCACGCTCCCTAATGTTTTTCTCTTCCAGATTCTGCTTCCGCTGGTCTCTCCGCTCATCGACTTTCTTTTCTTGTTTTCGATTCTACTCTGGGGACTCGCGCAATTCCGCTTCACGCATCTGCCGCCGCTGTGGACCAGCCAGGACGTCGAGCGCTCGCTCATTTTCTTCGCCGCGTTCATGCTGATCGATTTGCTCACGTGCGTAATCGCCTTTGCGCTCGAAAAGGACGAGGATTGGTCGCTTCTCACGCCTCTCCTCATCCAGCGCTTCTATTACCGCCAGATGATGTACGTCGTCCTGTTCCGCGCCATCAAGGAAGCCGTGCAAGGCCGCCCCGTCGGCTGGCGCGGCGTCGAAAAACCGGAGATGCCCGCCCCCATCGCGCAAACTTGAGCATCCGCAGGCAAGATTCCACCCAAAACGATAAATAAATCTCAGATGATTCGCGCGATTAATCTTTGGATACAGGCTCGAGCGCTTTTACCGGTGCGTCGGGCAGGGCGCCCTGCGCCATTTGTTCCAGATTGCCGCGCGTGCGATCGAGCTTGCGGTCCGCGTCGTCGTAGCACTGCTGGGCGTGGCGCAGATGGCCGCCGAGCGTTTCGTACACTTTGGAGAAAGAATCGATCTGGCTTTGCAAGCCGGCAAGTCCCGCCTGGAGATGCTTCGCATTTTCCTCCACCTGCATTCCCTTGAGGCCCATCAAAATCGCGCTCAAGTAGGCGTGCAGCGTGTTCGGCGAAACGGGCAGGATGCCTTTTCCGCGGCAATGATCATCCAGGCGGCCGAGCTTGGCGTCCGATGTCATCAGTAATTCGTAGTACACGCCTTCCGACGGCACGAACATCAGGGCCACATCGAGAGTGCCTTCATTTTGCAGGATGTATTTTTCGGCCACGGATTCGGCGTGTTTGCGCACCGCCTGGAAAAATTCCTTGCGCGCGTCTTCTCCGGAATCCACCATGCGCCGATAGGTTTCCAGCGGAAACTTCGAATCCACGGAAATGATTTTTTCGCCGGTGCGGATAATGGCGTCGACGATTGCGCCCGTCGAAAAGCGGTATTGCGTTTCGTAGGCGCTGCGCGGCAGGGCGTCGGCGAGAAGGCTTTCGAGTGCGACTTCGCCGAGCGACCCGCGCGTTTTTGCCCCGCCGAGAACGCTTTGCAGCGTCTGCGTCGCTTGCGAGAGTTCGCGGCCCGCTTGCTGAATTTCGCCAAGCTGCTTCCCGACGCGCCCCAGCACCTCCTGTGAATTGCGCAACTCAGTTGCCACCGCGGCTTGGCCTTGCGAAACCAATTGCCCTGAATTCGAAAGGCCTTCCTGCAAGGAGGATCTAACCTGTCCCAACTGCTGGAGAACGGTCTGCAGCACCTGTCCCAATTGGGTTGTGACCGACTGCGAATGAGCCAGCAACGCGGTTTGCATCTCCTGACGCAAAACCGCAAAGTCGCCGTTCGCAGCGTCGGGACGCCGCCGGGAAAGCCACACCACGCCGACGGCGAGCAAAATGACCAGAGCCAGCAGCACCGCGACCAGGACTTGCGTCATGTGAATTCATTTCTCCGGGCGAAGATATGGCGAATACGGGATACCACTGTAGCGCAGAATCGAGCCGCGCGAAAGCGATTGGTGTCTGAAAGCGCGAAACGGGCGCGCGTGAGTGGGCATCTAAGACTTTGACTTTGGCGACGCAGTGAAACTATCATAATCGCGATGTTCTGAGGGAGCCCGCCGGTGACTCAGTCAATGACACGAAGGATTCCCCGAGGCCCATCCGCGCCGCATTTCTACGTGCTGGCTGTCCATAACTCGATTTTGACTTGCAGGGGGTGCATTGATGCCGTCGAATGGCGATAAACCGCGCGCGAAAGGCGCGGACGATAAAAAACTGCCGGATCTGTCCCGCCGGAGCTTTATCAAAGGCGCGGGGATCGCCAGCGTGGCCGCTTCCGCCGGAGCGCTGCTCGCGGATCGCGCGCTGGAAGCCGCGCCGCGTCCGCAAATTGGCGGCGGAGTGGTTGGGCCCGGCGAAGCGCCCGTGACGTTGAAAATCAATGGGCAGGTGCGAAAATTGAATCTCGAGCCGCGCGTAACGCTCCTCGACGCGCTGCGTAATCATCTGGACCTTACCGGCGCGAAGAAAGTCTGCGATCGCGGAACGTGCGGCGCGTGCACCGTCCATCTGGATGGACGTGCCGTGTACTCCTGCACAACGCTGGCCATCGACGCGCAAGGACATGACATCACCACCATCGAGGGAATCGAGCCCGCCGAAGGCCTCCATCCGATGTCCCAGGCGTTCTGGGACTACGACGCGCAGCAATGCGGCTTCTGCACGCCGGGATTCGTGATGGCCTGCACCGCCTATGTCGAGCATGAACCAAATGTAACGTACGAAGGATTGCAAAAATCCCTCGGCGGCAACATCTGCCGCTGCGGGACGTATAGGGGAATTCGAGAGGCGGTATTGCAAGCGGCGAAGACCATGAAAATGAAAGGAGGGCGAGCCTAATGGCTGACTATCACTGGCCTCCTGCGGATCATCGCGCACTGATTGGCAAGCGAGAAAAACGAATTGACGGTCCCGTCAAATCCTCGGGTCGCGCAAAATATTCCTACGATATCAATCGCCCGGGAATGCTGTGGGGCAAGATGGCGACATCGCCCTATGCGCATGCAAAAATCACCAAAATCGATACCAGCGCGGCGGAAGCGATGCCGGGCGTGAAGGCCGTTGTAATCATGGTGCCGGAAGGGCAGGAGGTGCTGTGGGCCGGGCAGGAAGTTGTGGCGCTGGCCGCGGACTCGGAAGAGCGCGCGGAACAAGCCGCGGACGCCATCCAGATCGATTACGAGCCGCTGCCCTACCTGGTCACCGACGCCGACCCGCAACACGCGGGCGCGCAATATTCCAAGCAGCTCGAAGAGCGCGTGGCTGGAAATCCTGACCAGGGATTTCAGCAAGCCGAAGTGATCAGCGAAGGAGATTACGGCCTGCCGGTGATTAGCCACTGCTGCCTCGAGTCGCATGGCCAAGTGACGGAATGGAACGGCGATCATTTGACCGTATGGTCTACGACACAGAACGTCAGCGGAATCGCCGGCGAATTTGTTCAGGGGCTGGCGCAGAAAGGAATCACGGTGGCGGCGAACAACGTCCATGTGATTTCGCAGTACATGGGCGGGGGATTCGGCAGCAAATTCGCGGCGGATACCTGGGGAATTGCCTGCGCGCAGTTGTCGAAAAAGGCCGGGCGTCCAGTGAAGATGATGCTCGAGCGTGATCAGGAAATGACGGTCGCCGGCTGTCGGCCGTCGCTGCACGCACACGTGAAAATCGGCGCAAAGCGCGACGGCACGCTGGTGGCCTGGGAGTCGCAATCCTGGGGCACCGGCGGCGTGAACAGCGCGGGAACGCCGCGCATTCCTTATGTTATTGAGGTGCCCAACGTGCGCGCCAGGCACACGGCGATTTTGACGAATATCGGACCGGCGCGCGCGTGGCGCGCTCCAAATCATCCGCAGATGGCGCTGGTTTCCAATAGCGCGATGGAAGATATGGCCGCGAAGCTCAATATGGACCCGCTCGACTTTATGCTGAAGAACATAAATTTGACGGGCGACCGCGCGAAGACCTATCAGGAAGAGTTCGCGAAGGCTTCCGAGCTGATGGACTGGAAGAGCAAGTGGCATCCGCGCGGGCGGAGCGGCTCGGGGCACATGAAGCGCGGCCTGGGGCTATCGCTTCATACGTGGGGCGGACGCGGAAATTTGAGTAATTCGCTCGTGACCATTCATCCCGACGGCTCGGTGGAAACTTCTCTGGGCAGCCAGGATTTGGGCACCGGGACGCGTACGGTCATCGCGATTGTCACGGCGGAAACACTGGGGCTGCCGCTCGACGCGGTAAAAGTGAACATTGGCGACAACCGGTATCCGCCAGCGGGCGCGTCGGGGGGATCGACCACCGTCAGCGGCGTGAGCACTTCCACGCGCCGCGCCGCCACCAATGCGCTGAACGAATTGCTTGCCAAGGTGGCGCCCGCGCTGGGAGCTTCTCCAGATCAACTCGAAGCCTGGGGCGGGAAAATTCGCGTGACGTCCAATCCCGCGAAATCGATTTCGTGGAAACAGGCGTGCGCCAAGATGGGCGCATCGCCCATCACCGGCACGGGCAGAACGTCGAACGATTTGATGTCGAGCGGCGTGGGCGGGGTACAGATGAGCGAAGTCGAAGTCGATACCGAGACGGGCATCGTGCGCATGGTGAAGCATGTGGCTGTGCAGGACTGCGGGCTGGTGATCGATGTGCGCACGGCCGAGAGCCAGGTATACGGCGCGTGCATCATGGGCGTCTGCTACTCGCTCTACGAAGAGAAAATCATGGACCAGCCAACGGGCCGCTGCTTGAATCCCAATATGGAGTTCTACAGGCTCGCCAGCATCGGCGACATCGGCGAAATTGTGGTGCACATGATGACCGGGCCGGGCTATGACGAACGCGGCACCATCGGATTGGGCGAGCCGCCCGTGATTTCGCCGGGAGCGGCGATTTCAAACGCCGTCGCCAATGCCATCGGCGTGCGCGTGCCGGAGCTGCCCATGACGCCGGATCGCGTGCTCGCCGCGCTTGGCACGCTCGGCAAAGGAGGCGTGGCCTAATGGACGCATTCGAGTATGCAAAGCCATCCAACGTGAAGGAAGCCATCGGCCTGCTCGGTTCCGGTTGGGAACAGGCCTCGGTGTTTGCCGGCGGCACGGACTTGCTTTCGCTGCTCAAGGACAACGTCGAAGAGACCAAGCGCCTTGTGAACGTCAAGGGCATCGCCGGCCTCAACCGCATTCACGAAACCTCCGTCGGTGTGCACATCGGCGCCGCGGTAACGATGGAGGAATTAATTTCCAGCCGCGTGATTCGCGGGCAATTTCCGGCGATCGTCGACGCGGCGGAGGGCATTCGCAGCCCGCAGCTTCACAATATGATCACCGTCGGCGGATGGCTGTGCCAGCGGCCGCGCTGCTGGTATTACCGCAACGGATTTGGGCTGCTCGCGCTCGACAAAAATGGAAATTCTCTGGTCACACAGGGCGACAATCGCTACCACGCGATTTTCGGCAATTCCGGCCCGGCGAAATTCATCAGCCCGACGAGCTTCGGCCCGGCGCTCGTGGCGCTCGACGGCAACATTCGCATCGAGGGCCCAAGCGGCGCGCGAGAGATCGCTGCGGACAAATTTTTCGTGATTCCGGAAAAGCCGGGCGAGCGCGAACATGCGCTGGCGCCCAATGAAATCGTGACGGAAATTACAATTCCCGCAGCGTCGCGAGGGATGCGCAGTGCGATGTACGACGTGCGGCAAAAAGAAGGCCTGGACTGGCCGCTCACGACCGCGGCCGTTGCGCTGCGGATGCGCGGCGACACGGTCGAGACCGCGCGGATCGTTCTCGGCCACGTTGCGCCGAAACCGTGGCCTGCCGAAGATGCAAGCAAATGGCTCGCGGGAAAAGCAATCAACGAGGAAAATGCCGCGAAGGCGGGCGATGCGGCCGCGCAGGGAGCAACGCCGCTCAGCCGGAATGGCTACAAAGTCCAGTTGGTGCGCGTGGCCGTGAAGCGCGCGCTTCTCGCCGCCGCGAAAAGGGAGGCATGACCATGATGAATTCTTCCGCAGGACCCAGCCTCAACGTGCTTATCGCCACGGGAGAAATTTGCCAGTCGGTGCGCTCGAAGACGCTTTTCTATCAGCAGGATGAAAACGCCTCCGACGCGCGCAGCGCCGCCCCGTTCTGGTGCTCGCGCACGCAATCAATGCTCGGCCCGGACGGCAAGCCAGTCGGCGTCGATGAATGCCGCCCCGGCCGCAGCTGCTGCAACACAGCGTAGTGACCCTGTTCTTGCTTGTAGAAATTGGGAATGAGAAAATGAGCGGAAGCATGAGGAGGGCGAAGATGAAGGCGAAATTGGGGCTGGTGGCTGCGGTGTTTTTGATGGCGGTGCCCGTTATGGCGCACGCTCGCCCGGGCGCGCGATCTGGCGCGAGCGCATCGCAAGCGAATCGTCTTTCGGGGAACTACATGGAATTTCGCAATGCGGACGTTTACACCGGGCCGTGCTTCGCAAATTCCGAAGTGGGTTTGACCGGCCAGGACGCATTGCTGGCGTGGCAAGTCGCGAATGGCGAATGGGGAGGCGTGTCGCTTTCGGGATTGAGCGTGGTCGCCGTGGTGCGCGCGAGCGCAACCTTGGGCGATCCGTACGGCAATCCGCTGCCGGCGAAGACTGCATTCTATGTCGACCAGCGCGCCAACCAGGCGCAGCGCGCGGCGCTGATCGCGTTCGCGCAATCGCAATCCGCCGGGCTGCTGAATCACGTGGTCGCCATTGCCTCCGCGCCGATTTCATTTGCCGCCGATTCCGGGCGCATGGGTTGGGAGACGCTCGCCGTCGGGAACGTGGTGAGGCTTTCGACGCGCGCCATCAATATGTCCGACATGATTTGCCACAACGAAGAGACGTATTACCCGCCGCTCGTCGCGCACCTCGAGCATTCCATGCCTGTCGTCGCGCGGAACAGCAGCTATCAGGGAAATTCGCTCGGCATCCGGTGGGATGATGCCGATCGCCGCAGTTCGTTCGTCGGCCAATTCGCGGAATAATTCTCGCGTCCATCTCTGAAGAAAAAGGCTCGCCATTCCCGGCGGGCCTTTTCTTTTGCGCCAGTTCTGTCCTGCGAGAAAAATGCTAGAGTAAACGCATGCGAGCGGCCGGTATATACGGGGCTACTATGATGTTTATGGCCGTGTTGTCCGGTTGCGCAGCAAGGCAGGGAGGAAGGAAACCTCAGCCGCCCGGGTCCACAGCGGTTGCCCAATCCGCGAACGCCACGGATGAAACCGCTAAGGCCATCGAGTCTCAAGAGAAGACGAGCGAGCCGTGCGAAAAGAGGGCGTACAAGTCGAAATTAATGGCTGATGGATATTACACGATTCCAGGCTCAAAGCTACCGGAGGATCGGGGCCATTTCGGAGTGAACGTATACACCGCACCAGACGGTAACACCGTCTCATGGACACACACGGTCTTTCAATCTCCGCAAGTCGCCGCCAAGGCGTTTCGCGCAATGGTAAGTAGTTCCGGCCGCATTCTCGAACATGGACCGACGAAGGGTCATGAAAGCCCCTCTGACAGCGAGCGACTAGTGACTACCAGTGGAGGAGCTTTTAACATCTACTGGCGCAGAGAAAATTCCGTGTACTCCCTCCAAGCTTCTTCTCTGCAAGACTTGAGAGATTTTGAAGAAGTAATTGAGCTCGATTGTAAGTAGTACCCGCGTCTCTGTCGCTTTCGGGTTGCTCGGAAACCGCGCGGACGCGATAATCATCCCATATAGATGAGCGGGAATTTCCATTACGGGAGAACCGAAATGATTCGTCGGTCTGCGCGATATTTTGCGGGATTCGCAGTGGTCGCATTGCTGTGCTTATCGAGCGCGGCTGCGGCGCAGGATTACAAAGTGGCAGCGGGAACCGTGCCCGTGCCGGCGGAAATTTCGGCGCCAGTGCGCGCTGTGCTCTCGCCAGCGTCCATTTCCGTGACCGGGCCGAGCGGGCCGCTCTGCGAAATCTGGTTGCGGACGGCGATTCCAACCGCGACGCCGGCGAATTCCGCGCTGGGCGTGATTTACGGGCAGCTTGTGGATGGTTCACTCGTCGGGGCAATTCATTTTGACTCGGCGGTGAAGGATTTTCGGAATCAGACGATTCAGCCGGGAACGTATCTGCTGCGCTACGGGCTCCAGCCGGTGGACGGCAATCATCAGGGCGTATCGGACTATCGCGATTTTCTGCTGCTGACGCCGGTGGCAGCGGATACGTCACCCGCGAATCTCGCCGACCACGATCTCTACGCGCTGAGCCGCAAGGCTTCGCGCGCGGGGCATCCTTCGGTGTGGAGTTTGGTGCCTGCGGACGGCGCGCCCGCGCAACTGCCCGGCGTTGCGCACGACACGAGCGACGATTTCTGGGTGCTGTACATGCAGGCGCCTATTGGGCCTTCGCCGACGACGCTCGGATTGGTCATAGTTGGCCACGTCGAGGAAGAATAGTCGCAACAATATCCGAAATCGATACGGGCGAGTCTCGATGCATCGGTTCGGTTTTTGCGAGGCTTGTGACGCGTCACCACCGTGTAGAGAATCCGTGTTAGAAATAAACTGACAATGTATGTTTGCCGACATTGCGACCGAGCGATTAATTCTGCGAGCGCGGTTTGTCCCTATTGCGGCGCGGAGCAAAATGAGCCCGCACCGGGCGCGCCGGCGAAGCCCGCGAAAAAACGCAGCGCGGCGAAGCTTGCGATCGGAATTGCGATTGCGGTGCTCGGGATTTGGGCCATCATCTGGTTCGCGCTGCCTCTGCAATTCAAGAATCCGCGGCCCGCGGCGGAAAAAGCGGCGCTGACGGCGTTGCACGAACTGCAAACGCAACTCAAAACGTATGCGAATGGCGCGGGGTGGTTTCCCGCATCGCTCGAATCACTGGGCGAGCCTGCGACGGAAGCGGCGCAGGAAGCGATGACCGGCGGCTACACGCTGCGGTACACGCCGGAGCAGGTGGATGCGAACGGCAACGCGCATGCGTTTGCGCTGGTCGCGCGGCCTAGGAATTATGGGTACATGAGTTTTTATACCGACCAAACGGGCGTGATCCGCGGAACGCGGGACAACCGTCCAGCCACGCCCCAAGATGCGGTGGTGCAAAAAAGGTAATGCAGGGCCGCAGCCTCCGATCCGAACAGTTCTGCATCATTTGGGAGAGGAGGGTTTAGGATTAGGCGTCTAAATTTCAGCACGATCGCCGGAGAATCGTGAAGGATATTTCGCTGGTTCTCAAATTCATTCCGCTGGGCTTCAGCGCTCTTCTGCCGGTGATCAATCCCATCGGTTCGGCGGTGCTGTTCCTAGGATTAGTCCCGTACGCCGACCACGCAACCATGAAAGAGCTGGCGCGGAAAATTGCGGTCAACACGATTTTGTTCCTTGCCATCGTGCAGATTTCCGGCGGGTACGTGCTGCGCTTCTTCGGTATTTCCCTGCCCGTCGTACAGGTTGCCGGCGGATTTGTCCTGGCGGTCATGGGTTGGACTCTGCTGAACAAGCCTGACCCGGAGAGTAATACGGCAGCTCCGGCCGCAACTTCTGCTGAGAACGTGCAAGATAAGGTTTTCTATCCACTCACTTTCCCGATCACCGCCGGACCGGGATGCATCGTGGTAGCCCTTACCCTAGCCGCGCACGCATCAAAATCGTCGCTCATCGAATCAGCTTTTGCACATCTCGGCTTGCTGATCGGGACGGTTCTGATTGGAGTCGTCGTTTATTTCAGTTACGCCTATGCCGACCGGACGAAAGCCAAGCTATCTCCGGGCGTCACTCAGGGCATTCTCCGAGTGATCTCCTTCATTCTGCTTTGCATTGGCGGCGAAATCATGTGGAACGGTATACAAAATCTTCTGAGAACACTGTCCTAATCGCCTTCACGGCGCGGCCAACGGTGCTCGATGCGAGATTCAAAGCACCGTGACGCGTGATCGATGAGTGAAGAGCAAACGCCCAGTGGTTAGTTCACATGAACAATCCGAGCAAAAGCGAATCGCGGCAAGCGGAATCAATGCAGGCGAAGAAGAAAAGTGCCACCATAGCATCGTCCTGCGGGGGATGAGGCCGGCAGGTAGCACTCACAACATAGCGCTGTATTGGCGAGATGCTGCTTCGATGCGCGGGATCAGTAAGGCCGCTGCTATGAACCCGCACACGCTTCCAAATATCCCGCTTGGCCTGATTTATCTCCGGCGGGATTTTTTCTTTGGACGCGATTTGGCCTTCCTTTTGTTTTTGTGGCTTGGCTTCTTCGCCTTTTTGGCTTTCTTGACTTTCTTGGCCTTGGTAGGCTTCGTGGCCCGGGCTTTCGGCTTTCGCTTCGGCGCGGACTTAACGGGAGCGCGGCTGGGTGTCATGCGAGCGACACTGCCAACGGGGTGTTCGGCTTCCTCGTCGTCTTCGTCGGCTTCAATCTCGATATGAGCTGCGTCCTCTTCGGCGATTTCCTCATGCTCGTCACCGCCGAGCTCGCCCTTCTCTTCTTCTTCCTCTTCAAATCCGGGTAGCTCGTTATCTTCTTCGTCTTCGTGGAACTTCGCATCAAACATGGTTTCCTCCGTGGGTAAAGGAGCTCGGCGGCAATCTTTCCCACTGGGCTGTTTTAATCGCAGAGTCGGAAGTTTGTCAAGGCGCAAAAGGCGGTTGAGTGAGGCTGGGGACGAAAAATGCGCGGAGAACGGAGGCGCGGCGCGGCTTGCCGCCGGGTAACCGAAGCCAACTTACTGAATTATATGGCCTTATGGACTTGCGACGATGTTCAGATGGTCGCCTGCTTTGAGTTCGCGACGATCTAAAAATGGGTTTTCCCGTTTCAGGGCCGCCACGGTCGTGCCATAGGAACGGGCGATGGACCAAAGGGTCTCGCCGGGACGGACGCGATGCTCGACGGCGCCGCGCTCGACGGGCGCGCGGCGAACCGGGTGACCTGCGTATCCCCGAGGCCGCGGATGATAGGCCACGTCACGCGTGCGGCCATAGAATGAACGAATCGTTTCGTAGATACGCAATTCGCGGCCCGCAATAATCACATTTCCGCGAAGATGGTTCCATTCCCGCAGCTCGCCAACGCTGACGTGGAAGCGTCCGGCGACGCCGCCCACGGTATCGCCGGGGCGAATGCGATATGCGACCCAGCGATGCAGCGTGCTCGGCGGAGTGGGAACCACCAGCTCGGTGCCCGGCGCGGGCGGATCGTGCGCATCGATGACGTTGACGTTTTCGAGCGACGCGAGCGAGACGTGATACTGCCGCGCCACTTCGCCGAGGCTCTGGCCGGGTTCGAGTTTCGCCAGACGCCAAGAGGTGCGCTTATCGAGCGGAATGGATGCGATCTCTTTTTGCAGCTCGGGGCCCGTTCCCGGAGGCACGTGGAGCGCGAAGCCCGGCTGATTGGGCGTGATGCCGCGAACCAGCTCGGGATTCATCGCCTCCAAATCGTCGAGACTCGTGTTGGTGGCGTCGGCGACAAGGCGGAGGCTGATGGCATGGTTGAGCCGGATCGTGTCGAACGTGAGCGGCGGATCCGGATCCACGTGGATGCCATAGAGCAACGGATCTTTGGCGACCATCGCCAGGGCCAAAATAATCGGCACATAGTTTTTCGTTTGCGCCGGAAGGGCGTTGAGCTTCTGCAACTTCCAGAAATCGGCGTAACCCGTGCGCTCGACGGCGCGCGCCACATTGAGCGGGCCGGAATTATACGCGGCCATCACCAAATACCAGTCGCCAAACATCTGGTAGAGGTCGCGCAAGTGTTCGGCGGCGGCACGCGTGGCTGCCTCGGGATCATCGCGCTTGTCGACCCAAAAATTGCGATCCAGTCCGTACTCCTCGCCGGTGTAGGGCATGAATTGCCATATGCCGCGCGCACCAGCGCTCGAGATAACCTTGGGTTTGAACGCCGATTCGGCCTGAGCGAGATAAATCAGGTCCTGCGGCACGCCTTCTTTTTTCAGCGTGGATTCGATCATCGCGCGATAGCGGCCGGCGCGCTGGAGGCCGAGTTCGACGATTTCGCGGCCACGCGGCGTTTCAAAAAAACTCAGATATTGCAGGACGGACGCATTGACAGTGAGAGGAATGTCGTGCGGAACGGTGATGAGTTCCTTTTCGGCCATGGCCGCCAGACGCGGATCCGTGGCTGGCAGGCTTTCCATGTTGGCGATTTCTTCGATGGGCGCGGTGGATTCCGGCGGCGTGACCGTCTGAGATTCATCGGTGGTATCGGCGCCGGTTTCGCCAGCGCTGGCTACGATTTCATCTCTTTTTTCGGTTTCGATCTCGTCGTTTTGCATCGTGTCGACGATGCGATCAAAGAGCTGGCGCAGGCGGACGTCGCCGGCGTCCTCGGGTCCGCTTTTCATCAGCCGGTCGAGGGCGGAGTTGAAATCCTCGCGCGCCACGGCAAGTTGGCCCGCTTGATAGGCTTGCTCTCCCGCATCGAAACTGGCCTGGGCCTGCGCAAGGAGAAGGTCGGCTGCGGGACTCGAACCGGGAACAAGCGCTTGCAGGTCAGGGACGTGTGCTGGGAAAGGCAGCGCGCCGATCTTGGCGGCATCGAGCGAAGCCTGGGGCGTGGGAGCAGGCTGGCGAACTTGGGCCGTGTGTTTGGCGAAGTCTTCGCATCCCGCGACCGCGAGCAAGGATAGAGACAGCGCTACCGCGAGTATCGAGACCCCTCTTTTGCCGCGTTTCCCCCTCATGCGCCCTCCGGGCCCATCGCCTATTTATAGGACGGCGGACCTCCGCAAACGTTTGCTTCCGAGCCTCTCCCTCGTACCGGAACTGCCCCCGTCCCGCACGTTATGAAAAATTGTACGGGGCGGGAATGGATGGGTCAACCCAGTTGTTCAAGTGAACGTTGACGGAAGAGAGACATCGGGTACTACGGCGATTTACTGGACCGAGGGACAGGGGGCAACGCGATTCTTGAATTACGCAAACGCGCCGCCGGGAAAGTAGCGTGACGCTCAGCGTGCTTACGGGTCGGCCCTCACGCCAGGGCTTGGCGCAGGTCGCCGATTAGGTCGGCGGGGTCTTCGAGGCCAATCGAGACGCGGACCGTTCCGGGCTCGACGCCGGCACGGTGGAGTTCGTCGCGCGACATCTTGGCGTGCGAACTGTAAATCGGCAGGACCACCAGGGATTCGACTCCGCCGAGGCTGGCCGCGAGCGCGAAAATTTGCACGCGGTCGCAGAAGCGCCGCGCGGCGGCGAGGCCGCCTTTCATGTCGAAAGAGAGCATGGCGCCGAAATCACGCATCTGGCGGCGCGCGAGTTTGTGATCGGGATGAGAAGCGAGTCCGGGATAGTGGACCCGCGCGACTTTCGGATGGCGTTCGAGGAATTTCGCGACGGCCATGGCAGTTTTGCACTGGCGCTCGACGCGCACGGTGAGCGTTTTCATTCCGCGAATCAGCAGATACGCGCCGGCAGGGTCCATGCAGCCGCCGAGATAAATAATATTGTCGCGCACGCGCTTAATCCACGGCTGCGAGCCGGCGACGGCTCCGGCAATCAAATCCGAATGGCCGCCAAGATATTTGGTCGCGCTGTGAACCACCATGTCGAAGCCGAGCGCGATGGGTTTCTGCAGCACGGGGCTGGCGAACGTGTTGTCGACGATGGAGACGAGATTGAATTCGCGCGCGATGGCGACGGTGCGGCGCAAATCGACCAGGCGCAGCGAGGGATTTGTGGGCGTCTCGACGTAAAGCGCGCGCGCCCGCGGCGTGACGATGTCCTCGATACCAACGAGATCGCTTTCGACGTGGCGCACGCGAATCCCGAAGCGCGGGAAAACATCGCGCATCAGGCGGTACGTGCCGCCGTAAAGCTGCGCGGTGGAGATGACTTCGTCGCCGGAGCTGAGCACGGCAAGCAGCGCGCTCGAAATCGCGGCCATGCCGGACGCGGCGACAACGGCGGTTTCGGCGCCTTCGAGCGCGGCGATTTTTTCCTCGGCGATGGCCAGCGTGGGATTGCCGTAGCGCGTGTAAATGTAAGCGGAGCTTTTGCCTTCGGCCCAGCGCTTCATCTCGGCGGCCGATGAAAATGTGAATGTCGAACTGCGTACAATCTCCGGCGCCACGGGGCCGCTGCGGCCGTGCGTAGACTCGCCGCGATGAATCGCGATGGTGGCGTCAGCCCAGCGCGGGGTTGATTTGTTTGGCTTGGTTTTTGTGCGCGATTTCATGCGTGGAAGGTTGCAACTTTACGGCGCCGCGCGCAAGTGCCAATTTGGCTTATGCGATCGTTCCAGTCGCAAACCGGAAAGCGAGCATTTGACGGCGGCGAGGAATTAGTGTATATACAATAATGTGTTTTCTTGGGATGCGCGGAAGGCGGCTCGAAATCTTGAGAAACACGGCGTCAGCTTCGAGGAAGCGGCGACCGTATTTGCCGACTTCGACGGTCTGGATTGGGAGGACGCCGAGCATTCCGGGGCAGAGCGGCGATTCAAGCGGCTCGGAAGGGCAGCGAGCGGACGAGTGCTACTGATCGTTTACACGATTCGGAGGTTAGCGCATGGCAAGGAAACGATACGCATCATCAGCGCGCGGCAATCGAGCCGCAAAGAGCGCAAGGCATATTCCCGACAGCCAGATTGATTTCTCGGATGTCGCCGAGTCGACGGATGCGGAGCTGAAGCGCGCGCGCCGCGTCGGCAGGCCGAAAACGGGCCACGCGAAACGGCTGATCGCGATACGCATTCATCCGCGACTTCTCGCGAGGCTTCGGCGTCTCGCCGCGCGGCAGGAGAAGCCGTACCAAACGCTGATTCACGAATTGCTCGAAAAGGCCGCGGGCGAAAAAGTGGCGTAGGACACGTCGGTCCGCGAGCGCCAAGTTGGCCGGTCGTCCGGATCTGACCACATGGTCTTGCTCTATCGCAACGTCATACGCAGATGAAAAACTACGAACGCGACCACACAAGCAATCGCGGCGTACGCAACGAAGGGCAAAACCTCTCGAGTCCGTAACTCGGAAAGGCTCAGAACGAACACTTCTATTGGCAGAATCCCTAGAAATGCAATCGGCACGGGATGGGCTCTCGACATCGTTCCGCTAGCGGTTCCAATCGTCACCGCAATCATCGGAAAACATACAAATGTCATCAACCACAGGACTCGGCGCATCCCTCCGATTGGATCGCCGTATGTTGCTTGAAGCGTCTTATAATTTTTGTGACGCAAGTTTGGATCCAAAAACATATTGTCCGGCTGGGACAAGCCGGATGAGGATTATCCATGCAACTAGGAACAGCAAAAAGCTCAAGAATGCATTGAAGAGAATCAGGAAAGCGGTCTGTTTCACAAGCTTAGAATCCTAA
>Ga0307372_10004805_pt1 | contig 20621 bp, 17 predicted proteins | sample OX1MG_FD_202533 | JGI IMG/M metagenome (GOLD analysis project Ga0307372, IMG submission 202533) | Soil microbial communities from Risofladan, Vaasa, Finland - OX-1 | ecosystem: Environmental > Terrestrial > Soil > Coastal area > Acid sulfate soil | place: Finland: Risofladan, Vaasa | collected...
TGATACTCGGGAAGACAACTTTGGGAACGGTCGCAGTGTACGGATTCTTCGGAATCAGCGGGTACCTGATCGCCGGGAGTGCAACCCGCAACAATGCCGGACGCTATCTGTGGCAGCGCTTCCTCAGGATATTCCCGGCGTTCTGGATCTGCCTGCTCGTTACCGCATTCGTGTTCGGGACGATCGCATGGTTTCACGTCAATCCGGGACTCTCCAGGACTTGCGGACTCCACTGTTATCTCACTGAACCGAATGGACCCTTCGGGTACGTGACGAAAAACCTCTGGTTACAGGTGAATCAGGGCAACATCGCCAAGACGCTGCCCAATGGCTGGGACAGCTTCGGATGGAACGCCCAGCTCTGGACACTGGTGCTGGAGTTCCTCTGTTATCTGCTGCTTGCTGCTTTCTCCGTACTCGGGTTGCTCAAACGACGTTCGCTGGTCGCCCTGATTGCCGCCATCGCATGGATCGCTGAGGTCGTGATCACCTCGACCCCCACGCTGGCCCGGGATTTCGCCTTCCCTCTATTTGACAAATGGGCCATCATTAAGGTTCTTTTCTTCACCCTACAAACCACGAATATTCTTGCCCTCGTGCCGATCTTTCTCTCGGGATCTCTCCTCTACCTCTATCGCGAGAAGATGCCGGACTCTGGGGCTCTTGCGCTCGGAGCAACAGTCCTGGTCCTGGCGGGCCTTGTCATTCCAGTTGGACAAGGACAATCTCTCAACAGCATGGCTCTCACCGCGGTCTTCCTCGCCTATCCGCTGATTTGGCTCGGAATCCACCTTCCCTTCCCAACGGTCGGCGCTGTCAATGACTACTCGTACGGGATCTACATCTATGCGTTCCCGATTCAGCAGCTGTTGGTGTTGTGGGGAATAAACAAGTGGGGGTATTGGCCTTATACGCTTCTGTCGGTGGCTGCGGTGATTCCCTTTGCGGTTGGAAGTTGGTGGCTCATCGAGAAGCACGCGCTCAAGTTGAAGGGGCTGAAGGTACCAAGGCCTTTCCGATCGGACTCATCCTAGAAATCGGCCGCATCCCCTGACCTCACCTGAGCCACCCTTTTCGACTGGCGATGGCCCCCGGTGCTGGTCGGGGGCTGGTCATTGGTCCTCCGGATCGGTCCGTTCTCCGGATCGGTCCGTCCTCCGGTCACAGGGTCCCAAAACTTCCGAGAGGTCATCTTCGCCGCGTGGCTTAAGGGATGCCGCCGGTGGCAGGCGATAGCCGGCGCCGATCCGGTGCCGGCCCGGGGCCGTTGGTTCCCTCGCTACATCGAGAACGAAAGCGGCACGGCGGAACGACATCCAGACAGACCCTTGGACAGATGTCCAAGTCTCCCTTATCGTGATTTCGTGGAGTTCAGCGCCGGTGAAGCTCCCAAGGGGGAGGATCGACGAATGTCGCACGGGAAGCTTCGAGTCTTTCAGTTTGCCACTGGCAACGTCGGCTCCGAGATGGTGGGGCGGATCGTCGACCATCCCGACCTAGAACTGGTCGGCCTCTACTGCTACTCACCCGACAAGGTGGGCCTCGACGCTGGCGAGATCATCGGGATCGCTCCGCTCGGGGTGACGGCTACGGGCGATGTGGCCGACGTGCTCCAGGCCAAACCGGACGTAGTGAACTTCAACGGCGTCTGGCCGGACATCGATCTGTTCTGCGAACTGCTCGATGCGGGCATCAATGTCGTGACCACATCGGATTGGATCACTGGCTACCACCGCGATCGGAATCACCCCCACCCGTCGGGGCGGAAGCCAACGGAACTCATCCTGGCCGCCTGTCAACGTGGAGGTGCGACGTTCTATGGGACTGGTATGAATCCCGGTCTCGCCCAGATTCTCAGCATCGTGGCCACGGCAGGAATGGGACGGGTGGACCACATCACCGTTCTGGAGACGGTCGATGTCTCATGTCACCACTCGGTGGACACATGGAAGAACGTGGGCTACGGACGGCCCGTGGACGACCCTGAGGTTCCCGGCCTCCTGGAGACCGGTTGTACGGTCTTCGCCGACTCGATCTACCTGATGGCGGACTGCCTCGACCTCGAGATCGAAGACATCGTGTTCGAGTGTGAACTCGGTGCCTGCACCGAACACGTTGATCTGGGCTGGTGGACGTTGCCGAAGGGGTCAGTGGGAGCCAGCCTCGCCAAGTTCAAGGGAATCTCGGGTGGTGATCCTAAGATCGAGGTGCACCTCGAATGGCAGATGGCCCCGAAGACAGAACCACGTTGGGATGTTCAAGGTTGCTACATCACCACCATCGAGGGTGACCCCACGATCGTCAACCGCCATATGATTTTCCCCGCCACCGGGATGCCGCACGGTGCCTGGACACCGGAGTACTTCGCCTCGGTGGGAATGACGATCACCGGGATGCCTGCACTGAATGCCATCCGGTCTGTGTGCGAAGCGAAACCGGGCCTAATGACGAGTTCGGACCTTCCGCTGCGCTCCTTTGCTGGTCGATTTCACGGCCAGGTGCCAACCGAAACGGTGGCAGGTAGATAGCGCCGTGGGCCTCCGTTACCCATTCCCCGCCTCGCCCAACGGTTGGTTCAGTGTCGGTGCAGGAGCCGAACTCGCGCCAGGCGATGTGCGGCCGGTGACCTATCTCGAGCAGGATCTCGTGCTGTTCCGGGGTGAGGACGGAAACGCTCGTGTCTTTGACGCCTACTGTCCCCACCTGGGAGCCCACTTGGGCATCGGTGGTCGCGTGTGTGGGGATGGAATCGCCTGTCCTTTCCATGGTTGGCGCTTCGACGCCGGAGGCCAGCTCGCCGAAGTACCGGGACTGGATCGTGCGCCCCCGCGCGCCAGTGCCCATGCATGGCCGGTGTGCGAGCGCAATGGTCGTATCTTCATCTGGCATCACGCCGACGATCTTCCGCCCAGCTACGAAGTAATCGGTTACCGACCGAACGAGTCGGACTGGACGCCTTGGAGATCCAACTCCTACGAAGTGCGAGTCCACGTCCAGGATCTGACCGAGAACATCATCGACCGGTCGCACTTCTCAGCGGTCCATGACATGGCACCACCCGAGATCAATCACTTCGATGTGCGGTTCGACGGTAGCTCGATGATCGTCGAGCAGAGCCTCAAGGTGACCGCCGTGGACGTCGCCGGGTACGAGATCCAGGCGACCTCGACCTCCTGCGGCCCGGGGATCGTGGCGGTCGAGGTCAGCCGGGAGCCCATCGAGATGCTGACCTACATCACGCAGACCCCCATCGACGAGGAGCTCACGGAGGTGAACCTCTGTTTCTCGATGAAGGCACTGTCGGACGAGAAGGCTACCGAGTCGATCAGCGAACTCAACGACAGGATCACCAATGAGCAGTTCACCCAGGACTTGCCGATCTGGGAGAACAAGATCTACCGAGAGCGCCCGATGCTCACCAAGAACGACGGCCCGGTAGTGCAATACCGCCGGTGGTTTCGCCAGTTCTACTCTGATCAGGGCTGACAGCGGCCACGGAAGTGTTCATACTCGGGTGATCACACGCCCGACATGCCGTCTAGGCGCGCTCGCGAACGCCACCGGCGACGCTGGGGGCACCTCTGGCAACACCCGTGAGAACTGGATCCCACGGAGAAGACCCCGCGATTTGGCCATCCTGTGGTGCTCTGCGGATGCGGTGCGTCGTCAGCCCCGTCGACCACCTCAGCCTCGACCCACTCCAGCGTGCACCTCTGCGTGAGTAGGAACAACGGCGGCGGCGGCATCGCTCGCTGGCAGTAGGAGATACCACCGCTCCGTTCGCCTGGGCGCGCGGCGATCCGGCCAATCCCGATCAGTGGTACGACACACCAGACGGATCGCTACGCTCCGGGCAATCGTCATCCCCATCACCAACCTGTCCGGTAAACCGGGGGATGCTCACTTCGTGGAGTGAGGTTCGATGACGATGTCTGCTGTTTGAAGTCTCTTGAGGACTCGGTTCTCTCTCCCATATGACAGCGGCGTGAACAAGAGCGTGTCGAGAGGGAACCACAGACCCACCCACACCAACACCCACCCTCCGGAGTCGAGGACGAGGTTGGCATTACCACTGACGCCCACGATGCTCGACTTTATGATCACAAGGAGAAATCCCAATACGACAACGGGGAGCCCGATCCACAGCGAAACCACGCCGTCCAGTCGGACTGCGCGGCGCTCGCGTTGGTTGTAGGCGATTCGATGCTCGCAGTAGCGATTGAGGGTCCCCCCGATCCGTTGCTCGATGCCCTCTGAGACCTCCTCTGGGGGCAGGGCCAGTTCAATCCGTACGGGTCCGCTGGACCGACGGCTTCGTAGCATGCTGATGCAGTACTCCAGTCCTGTCATGAAGTTCCGGTATTCGGAGAACAGGTCTACTGGCGCGAGAACGAACAGCTCTTCCGGGCTGGTCAGCGACAGTGAGATGACTTGGGGAGATTGCCCGGCCATGACACTATGGTCTAGTCGCCTCGGGCAATCGACACCCTGCGACCACCGCAACCCGCTGGGATCCGAAGCCGCCCTATCCCAGTCGCTCGATGATGGTGGCGTTGGCCTGGCCGCCGCCCTCACACATCGTCTGGAGCCCGTAGCGGACCCCGGTCCGCTCCATCTCGTTGAGCAGGGTGGCCAGCAGCCGCGCCCCGGACCCGCCGGTCGGGTGCCCGATGGCGATGGCGCCACCGTTGACGTTCACCCTTTCCATGTCCGGGTGGTGCTCCTGCTCCCACGCCAGCACCACCGAGGCGAACGCCTCGTTGATCTCGATGAGGCCGATGTCGTCGAGCGAGAGCTTCGACTTCTCGAGCACCAGCGTGGTGGCGGGAATCGGCGCGGTCAGCATGATGACCGGGTCGTTGGCGGCCACTGCGAAGGTATGGAAGCGGGCGCGGGGCCGGAGTCCGAGTTGGCCGGACCGCTCCTCGGACATGATCAGCACGGCCGCGGCCCCGTCGGAGATCTGGGACGAGCTGGCCGCGGTGATCAGCCCGTGCTCGCTGAAGGCCGGTGGGAGGCCGGCCAGCTTCTCGTAGGTCGATCCCCCCCGCACCCCCTCGTCGAAGGTGAGGGGTCCCTCACCGGCCGGGTCGCCCTGGTCGGTCCCGGCCACCGCCACCTTGTCCTCGACGCGGGCCCGACGGGTGGCCAGGGGCACGATCTCGTTGTCGAACCTGCCCTCGGCGATGGCCCGGGCCGCCCGGTCGTGCGACCGCAGGGCGTACCGGTCCATCGCCTCGCGGCTGATCCCCCACCGGCGGGCGATCTCCTCTGCCGACAGGCCCTGATGGATGAAGTCGAAGCGGCCGTGCACGGTGGGCCCGTAGGCCACACCGGGGCCGTGGTCGGTGGTCGAGCCGATCGGCACCCGGCTCATCGCCTCCACCCCCCCGCCGATGACGATGTCCATGGCCCCGGACATGACCGCCTGGGCGGCGAAGTGGACCGCCTGCTGCGCCGATCCGCACTGCCGGTCGACGGTGGTCCCGGGGACGGTGACCGGGAAGCCGGCGGCCAGCGCCGCGTTCCGCCCCACGTTCATCGCCTGCTCCCCCACGGTCATGGTGCAGCCGTAGACCACGTCCTCGACCGAGCCCGGGTCGAGGCCGTTGCGCTCGATCAGCGCCTTCAGCGGCTCGGCGGCCAGGTCGACGGCGTGCCACCCCGACAGCCGGCCGTTCCTCTTGCCCACCGGGGTCCGGACCACATCGACGATCACCGCGTTCGGCATCCTGCCATTGTGGCCGACGGGGCCTGGTTGCCGGAAATCTGGCGGTGTGTCAGATTTCCTCTGGCACCCGACCGACCGCCGACCGTCGGCCGCCGACCGCCGACCGCCGACCGCCGACCGAACGATGGACCCGACCATGGACGCACCGATGGACCTGCGCTTCACCCCGGCCCAGGAGGCGTTCCGGGCCGAGGCGCGGTCCTGGCTCGGAGGCAACGTGCCCGAGCCGGGGTCGCTCCGCTCGCTCGACACCGCCGAGGGCTTCGAGGACCATCGGGCCTGGGAGCGGGCCATGTACGCCGACCGGTGGTCGGTGGTGTCCTGGCCCGAGGAGTTCGGGGGCCGGGGGGTGGGCATCGTCGAGTGGCTGATCTTCGAGGAGGAGTACTGGCGGGCGGAGGCGCCCCTGCGGGTCAGCCAGAACGGGGTGTTCCTGCTGGCCCCGACCCTGTTCGAGTTCGGAACCGTCGGGCAGAAGCAGCGATTCCTCCCCGCCATGGCCTCGGGCGCCGAGATCTGGTGCCAGGGGTGGTCCGAGCCCGACGCCGGAAGCGATCTGGCCGGGATTCGCAGCCGCGCCGTCCGGTCGCCGGACGACGACGGATGGCTGCTGACCGGCCAGAAGACCTGGGCCTCCCGGGGCGCCTTCGCCGAGTGGTGTTTCGGGTTGTTCCGCACCGACCCGGAGGCGGAGCGTCACCAGGGCCTGACCTACTTCCTGATCGAGATGGGCACTCCCGGCGTGACGGTGCGCCCGATCCCCCAGATCGACGGCGAGACCGGCTTCGCCGAGATCTTCTTCGAGGACGCCTTCGTCCCCGATGAGCAGGTGCTCGGGGGGGTGGGCCGCGGTTGGGGCGTCGCCATGGCCACCGCCGGCTCGGAAAGGGGCCTGAGCCTGCGCAGCCCGGCCCGCTATACCGAGGCGGCCCACCGGCTGGTGGCGCTGTACCGCCGTCACCTCGACGATGACCCGGTCCGCGCCGCGCGCAGCGCCGACGCAGTGGCCCAGGCGTGGATGGACGCCGAGGCGTACCGGCTCCACACCCTGTGGACCGCCACCCGGGTACTCGACGGCGGCTCTGTCGGGCCCGAGGCCAGCGCCAACAAGATCCACTGGTCGGAGACCGACCTGACCATCCACCGGACGGCCCTGGCGCTTCTCGGCCCAGAGGCCGAGCTGCATGGCGCCGGGACCGTCGCGCCCTGGCTCGACGGCTATCTCTTCGCCCTCGCCGGCCCCATCTATGCGGGAACCAACGAGATCCAGCGCAACGTGGTGGCCGAGCGCATGCTCGGTCTGCCCCGCACCTGAGGGAGAGATCGGCCCCGTGCGCTTCGCCTTCACCGAGCAGCAGATCGAGTTCCGCGACGCGGTGCGCCAGGTGCTGGCCAAGGAGTGCACCACCGACGACCTGCGGGCCGCCTTCGACTCCCCCGCCGCCCGGACCCCCCGCTGGGCCACCCTGGCCGCCCTGGGTGTGGTCGGCCTGTCGGTGCCCGTCGCCCACGGGGGCCTCGGACTGGGCCTCGTCGACCTGGTCCCCCTGCTCGAGGAGGCCGGGCGGGTGGGACTGCCCGAGCCCTTGCTCGAGACCACCGCCCTGGCCGCCCCGGTGCTGGCCGAGATGGCCGGGGCCCGCCCCGGAACCGGAGCGGCGACAGCGCTCCGACTGGAGTCGATCGCCACGGGAGGGATGGCTGCGGCCGTCGGGGCGCCGGGGTCGGCGGCCGCCCCCCTGGCCGGGGCCGACGGTGGCGACCTGTTCGTGCTCCACGCACACGGCGCCGACGGTCCGGAGGTCCACGTGGTCGAGTCCGGTGCGGTCGCCGTGGTGCCGGTGCCCTCCCTCGACCCGACCCGGCGGCTGGGGCTGGCCCGGTGGAACCCGACTCCCGAGAGCCGGGTGGCGACCGGGGCCCTCGCCGCGTCGCTCATCGGGCGCACCGCTGACCGGGCGGCGGTGGCCACCGCTGCGGAACTGCTCGGCCTGGCCGACCGGATGATCGGACTGGGCGCCGACTATGCCCGGGATCGCCACCAATTCGGGAAGCCGATCGGGAGCTTCCAGGCGGTGAAGCACCTCCTGGCCGGAGCCCGGGTCAAGCTCGAATTCGCCCGACCGGCGGTGTACGGCGCGGCGTGGGCGCTGGACGAGTGCAATCCTGCGGTGGCGTCGAGGGCGGCGTCGACCGCCAAGGCCTACGCCTCCGACGCGGCCAGCGAGGCGGCCCGGGTGTCCCTCCAGGTCCATGGGGCCATCGGCTACACCTGGGAGTGCGACCTCCACCTGTTTCTGAAGCGGGCCTGGGCCCTGTCCGAGGCGTGGGGATCGGCCGCCGACCACCGGTCCCGGGTGTTGTCATCCCTGATCGAGTCGTCCTGAACCACTCGTGGCGACCCTCGAAGGCGCTCAGGGGTGGGCGAAGGCGTAGATCGGCATCCCGTTGCATGCCACCGATTGCGAAGGAAGGTAGGGGCCGTTGATGACCACGCCGAGCGATCCGTTGGGAGCGGGCCCGGCGTCACCCTCGATGGTGATGACGGCACCGTCAGGCCAGGTCTGGGCGACCAGGCCCATATGCACCGAGGTCGAGCCCGAAGACGGCCCGGTCCCGTAGAGCACGGCATCGCCGGGGAGCGGCGGCGCGGTGGGCGGGAGCACCTGGGCGTTGGCCGCAGCCCAGTCGTAGATGCTGCCGGTGAACTGATACGAGGGGATGGGCACACCCGCCTGCTGCCACACCCAGCTGGCGAACAGGGCGCACCACTCCTCACACGGCCCGTACGGGTTGCAGAACGCTCCTCCCACCGGGTCCCTGTCGACCTGGCTGTTGGCGATGGTCACGATGGCCGAGCCCGTCGGTGAGGGCGACGGGCTCGGGGGATTGGCGAAGGAGTACGACCAGCCGTCCGGCTCGAGCAGCCAGTACCCGTGGCCGTCCGGCGTGAGGGCCATGCCGGCCACCGGCGGGACATCGGCCGGGTCGCCCCCGTAGCCGCCCCCGAGTGAACCGTAGAAGTTGGTCTGCCCGAATCAGAATGCCGCCGTCGGTGGACACCAGCAGGTATCCGGCGTCGTGCGCCGAAGCCACCATCCCCACCACCGGGTTGTTCAGGGCGCGCCCGCCCATCGAACCGTCGAAGGGGGCGTCCCCGAAGGCGAAGACCCCACCGTCGGCCGCCACCAGCCAGTAGCCCCGGCCGTCGGGAGTGGCGGCCATGCCCACGATGGGTTGGTTCAGCCGGGTGGCGCCCATCGAGCCGTGGAAAGCGGCATCGCCGAACGAGAAGACGCCGCCGTCCATGGCGGCCAACCAGTAGGCCTGGCCGTCCGGGGTGGCGGCCATGGCCACGACCGGCCCCTGCAGCCGGAGCGCACCCAGCGAGCCGTAGAACCCGGCGTTGCCCTGGGCGAACACCCCGCCGTCCGCCGAGGCCAGCCAGTAGCCCTGGTCGACCGGCGTGGCGGCCGGGTTGGGGGTCATCGCCACCATCAGCGAATTGAGCCCCGAGCCGGGCGGCGCGTTGGCCGAGCGGCGGGGCGGCCGAATTCTTGCCCGCACCCCATGGAAAAACAGCCATGGAGAGTGGTAGCGTGGTCACACCACGTGGTATTCATGCGCCACGGGGTGGCAACGAGGGGAGAGGTCGATGGAGGCAACCACACGGTGACTCTGCGACCTCCCCAGCCCGAACCGTTCCTCCGGGGCGCGCCCTATCCCCCCGCTGGGGACAACCCCTACCCACGGGCCGACCCCGTCGATGCGCCCCGACTGCCCGCCGACGTCTGGCACTCGGCGCTGGTCCCCGCGGGTGTCCGCCTCGAGCTGGTGGGAGACGCCGACGCGGTGGACATCGCCTATCACACGGGCTCGGGGAACATGGGCTACCGCGGTGACGGTGCGGGGATCACCTTCTCCCTGTGGAGGGGTGGCAGCAACGTCTGGAGCGAGGAAGCCGTGCTCGGCGACGGCCTGGTCAGGCTCCCACTCGGTTCGTCCCCTCCGGCGGACCCGGCCGTCATCTACCTGCCCGAGGGGATGCACCCGGTAATCCACTCCATCTCCGCCGTGCGGGGGGTGATCACCCCGGCGCCGGCCCAGCCCCGTTGGATCGCCTACGGCGACTCGTCCACCCAAGGCTGGATCGCCTCGGGACCCTCGCTGGGGTGGGCTGCCGTGGCGGCCCGAAGCGCTGGCCTCGACCTGGTGAACCTGGGCTATGCCGGCGCGGCCCGGGGGGAGATCGTCACCGCCGAGAACATCGCCGGGTTGCGGGCCGACATCATCACCATCGCCTACGGGGAGAGCTGCTGGACGCGGACACCCCACAATGTCGGCATGGTCAGCGAGGGGTTGTGGGGATTCCTCGACGTGGTCCGACAGGGCCACCCGACCACGCCGATCGTGGTCATCAGCCCCGTGGTCCGCTCCGACGCCGAGGAGGCACCCAACCGGCTCGGTTCCTCCCTGGCCGATATCCGCCACGCCATCGAGATGGTGACCCGTGACCGGATCGTCTGCGGCGACCACACCCTCGCGCTGGTGGCGGGGAAGACCATCATCAACGCCGAGCACCTGGCCGACGGCATCCACCCGAGCGACGAGGGCCACAAGCGGATCGCCGCCACCGTGGCCAGGGCCCTCACCGCGGCGATGAAGTCGGCGCAGGAGACGCCACAGCCCGAGGTGCCCGCAGCACGCGCCCACATCCTGCGACCGACCCGGCCGTTCCCCGCCCGCGTCGGCATGACCACGTTCGGCTCCCGCTCCTCGGCGATCACGGCACCCTCCCCGGCCCGCTGACCCAGCTCGCCCGTCGTCGGGAATCTCTGGCCTAGCCTTCCCGTCGTCGGGACGTAGGCCCGGTCGGCAGAGCGCCGTTCACCGAAGCCACCCAGGAAGAGGCGCTCCATATGGAAGCCCCCACACTCATCGAATCGTTCCGCGTCGACGGCAAGGTCGCCGTGGTGACCGGAGCCGGCAGCGGCATCGGGAAGGCGAGCGCCCTGGCGCTGGCCGGGGCCGGGGCCACGGTGGTCTGTGCCGACATCCTGGCTGACACCGCCCAGGCCACCGCGGCGGAGATCTCGACCAACGGAGGGGCCGCCGAGGGAGTGGCGCTCGACGTCTCCGTCCACGCCGGCGTCGAGGCGCTTGCCGGCCGGGTGGCGACCGAGCGGGGCGGCATCCACATCTGGTGCAACATCGCCGGCATCATGCTGGGTGGCCCGTTCCTCGACGAGTCCGAGAAGGACCTCGACGCCATCATGGCCGTCAACCTGAAGGGGGTCTTCTTCGGGTGCCAGGCCGCCGGTCGGGTCATGGTCGGCCAGCCCGAGGGGGGCAGCATCGTCAACTGCTCGTCGGCCGCCGCCGACACCCCGAGTCCCAACATCGTGAGCTATGCCATCTGCAAGGCCGCGGTCAACCAGATGACCAAGACCCTGGCCGTGGAGGTGGGCAGGAAGCACGTCCGGGTCAACGCCGTCGCTCCCGGGTTCGTCATCACCGGGATGACCACCGGCCATTTCAACCTCCCCGACGGGAGCCCCGACGAGACCATGGAGAACGAGCTGGTCTCGGCCATGCGCAAGGGATCGCCCCTGCGCTCGGTGGGTGAGCCCGAGGACATCGCCGCCGCGGTGCTGTACCTGGCCTCGGACGCCTCCCGGTTCATGACCGGCCAGGTGATCAGGCCCAACGGCGGGGTGGCCATGATCTGAACGGGTGGTCTCTGTCCGGCCGAACAGGAACCCCTCCCCGCTGGGCCGGCTCCGCCGGGACCCGCCGCTCCGCCTTGATGGCGACCCTCTCGGGGAGGCGGACAGCCGATACACCCACCTGCTCCAATGTCCTCATGGCAGTGATCGCCCCCGAACCCGGGCAGTCCGACCGGCCTCCGACCGAGGCTCGGGAGCTGTTCGCCCACCTGGACGCCATCGACTGGTTCTTCGACGCCTACGACCCCGACCGCTACTCGGCCGAGGACGGGGCCGAGCTGCTCGGCCGGTTGACCCGGCACGAGCGACGGGTGGTGGCGGTCAGGACCTTGACGGCGGCCCGGGTGGCCCGAGGGAACCTCCACGTCCGCACCGGCCACCGGTCACCGGCCGAGTTCCTGGCCGCACAGACGGGGGACTCGGTGGGTGAGGCCAAGGGTCTCATCCGCCTGGGAGAGAACCTGGCCGACCAGCCCGAGCTGGAGGAGTCCTTTCGCCGGGGCCGGCTCGCCCGCCGTCGGGCCGCCCTGGTCTCCGAGGCCGCCAGGATCAACCCGGGCAAGGAGGGCGACCTGGTCAAGAGTGCGGAGAACGACTCCGATGCCACCGTGATGGAGCGGTGTCTCCGGGCCAAGGCCGAGGGACGGAGCCGGGAGGACGCCGAGCGCCACCGTCGGGCCCTCCACGAGAAGCGCTCTGCCCGCACCTGGACCGATATGGACGGGGCCCTCCGCCTCGAGGCCCGCTTCGCCCCCGAAGTCGGGGCGGAGCTGAAGGCGGCGCTGGAGGCCCAGACCGAGCGGCAGTTCCAAAGGGCCCGCAGGGAGGGCCGCTTCGAGACCTCCGACGCCTACCGGGCCGACGCCCTCCTCGCCCTCGTCACCGGGAAGAGCATCGTCGTCCCGAAGAGGAAGGGGCGAAGGCAGTCCGCCACACCCGACCACGCCGTCCCCATCGAGCGCACCGAACGCGCCGGAGACCCCAACGCCACCGTCTCGGTGGTGGTCGACCTCGAGGCGCTGCGCCGGGGAACGGTGGGAGACGGCGAGCGCTGTGAGATCCCCGGGGTGGGATCGATAGCGGTCGACCACGCGCACCGGCTCCTCGGAGAGGCCCTGGTCGAGCTCGTCATCGCCCACGGGGTGGACGTGACCACCGTCTACTCGGCCGGACGCAACATCCCGCGCCGAGTGCGGTCCGCCCTGCTCCTGCGGGACCCGAGATGCGTTGTCCCGGGCTGTGATGCCCGGCTCGGGCTCGAGAACGACCACTGGGTCACCGACTTCGCCGAGGGCGGCCTCACCTCCCTCGACAACCTGGCCCGCATCTGTCGCCACCATCATCGGCAGCGGACGCACCAGGGATTCGAGCTCCTCCGGGGACCGGACGGGTGGGAGTGGATCGCCCCCGAGACCCCCGTCGTCCCCAACCGGCCCCGGCCCAAGCCGAAGGCCAGGGCCAGGTCCGGCGCCCGCTCCCTTCCCTCGGGCACCGGTCCGCCTCTGTCCGTCAAGGTCTCACCCCGTCGCCAGGAGTGAGGCGCCGGGGTGCGCGCACCCGTTGGGCCTTCGTCGCACCTGACGGACCGTCAGACCAGACGGTACACTCGGCCCATGGCCGACATGCCCATGATCATCTCCGTCGACGATCACGTGGTGGAGCCGCCCAATGTGTGGCTGGACCGCCTTCCGAAGAAGTACCACGACGTGGGGCCGCGGATCGTTCGCGCACCGATGGGCGCGATCACCTTCGTCGGCGGCAAGCTCACCGTGGTCCCCGGATCGGAGGGCTTCCCCACCGACTGGTGGTACTACGAGGACCTGAAGCGCCCACTCCTCCGGGTCGACTCCGCCGTCGGTGTGCCACGGGACGAGGTGACCATGCGGGGCGTGACCTACGAGGACATGCGGCCGGGCTCCTACCAGGTCCCCCCACGGCTCGAGGACATGGACCTCAACCATCTCGAGGCGTCGATCTGCTTCCCCACCTTCCCGCGTTTCTGCGGCCAGACCTTCACCGAGGCCCAGGACAAAGAGCTCGCACTGCTGTGCGTGAAGGCCTACAACGACTGGATGGTCGAAGAGTGGTGCGGACCGGAGGCCGGGGGCCGGCTCATCCCGCTGACCCTCATCCCCCTGTGGGACGCGGAGCTGGCGGCCGACGAGGTGCGCCGCAATGCCGCCCGCGGGGTTCGGGCCGTGTGCTTCAGCGAGATCCCCCCCTTCCTCGGGCTGCCCTCGGTGCACGATCCCGACCACTACTGGGATCCGTTCTTCCGGGCGTGCGCGGAGACCGGGACCATCGTCAACATGCACATCGGCTCGTCGTCCAAGATGCCGTCCACCTCGGCCGACGCCCCGCCCGCGGTGGGCTCGACGCTGACCCACTCCAATGCCACCTACTCCATGGTCGACTTCATGTTCTCCGGGGTGCTCGTCCGCTTCCCCGACCTCAAACTGGCCTACGCCGAGGGCCAGATCGGCTGGATCCCGTACATCCTCGAGCGGGCGGACAACGTCTGGGAGGAGAACCGCGGCTGGGGAGGGGTGGCCGACATCGTGCCCGAGCCGCCGTCGACCTACTTCCACCGTCAGATCTTCGGCTGCTTCTTCGACGACGCCTTCGGACTGAGGAACGTCGAGTCGATCGGGGTCGACAACATCACCTACGAATCGGACTATCCCCACTCGGACTCCACCTGGCCCCAGACCCGTCAGATCGCGGAGAAGCAGATGAAGGACCTGACCGACGAGCAGGTGTACAAGATCGTCAGGGGCAACGCCATCGGGCTCTACGGCCTCGACTTCAAGTGACCCACCGGGCCAAGTGAGCCACCGGGCCTAGGCCTCCCCCCGTGGACCTGCGCTACACCGACGCCGAAAGCGCGTTCCGAGGCGAGCTGCGCCGATGGCTGGCCGACACCCTGCCCGGCCTCCCGGCCAAGCCCCCGCCCGGGGACTGGCCCGGGCGCCGCGCCTACGACACCCACTGGCAGCGGCTTCTGTTCGACGCCGGGTACGCCGGAGTGGACTGGCCGGTCGAGGGCGGGGGCCGGGGCTCCACGGCGGTCGAGGAGCTGATCTTCAAGGAGGAGCTCGAGCGGGCCCACGCCCCCTATGTCGGAGTCAACTTCGTCGGCCTCCTCCACGCCGGCCCGACCATCGTGGCCGAGGGCACGCCCGAGCAGCGCCAGCGCTACCTGCCGCCGATCCTCCGGGGTGACGAGGTCTGGTGCCAGGGGTTCTCCGAGCCGGATGCCGGGAGCGATCTGGCCTCCATGCGCACCCGGGCCGTCCGTGATGGCGACCACTACCTGGTCTCGGGGTCGAAGATCTGGACTTCACATGCCGAGGTGGCCGACTACTGCGAGCTCCTGGTCCGCACCGGGGCCGAGGACAGCCGACACCGGGGCATCTCGTGGCTGATCCTCCCCATGGACGCACCGGGGGTGGAGATCCGGCCGCTGACCACCATCGCCGGGTCCACCGAGTTCGCCGAGCTGTTCCTCGACGAGGTGCAGGTGCCGGTATCCAACCGGGTGGGTGAGGAGAACGACGGGTGGCGGGTGACCATGGTCACCCTGAGCTTCGAGCGGGGCACGGCCTTCGTCGGCGACCTGCTCGAGGCCAGGGAGGTGCTTTCCGCCACCGTGGCCCTGGCCCGGCGGACCGGGGCGTGGTCGGATCCCTCCGTCCGGCGTCGGGCCGGCCACCTGCTCGCCGAACTGGACGCCCTGTGGGCCCTCACCCGCCGCAACGTGTCACAGGCCGCCCGCACCGGGGTCCCCGGCATCGGCGGGACGCTGTTCAAGCTGGCCTACACCGAGGCCCGGACCGAACTGGGCGAATTCTCGCTCTCGCTACTGGGCCGGGCCGGGCTTGCCGCCGACGAGCTCGAGGGCACCGACGGTCTCGGCCCTCTGCCCACGGCGACCATGGTCGAGGACTGGCTCCGGGGCATCTCGTTGACCATCGCCGCCGGCACGTCGCAGATTCAGCGGAACATCGTCGGCGAACGGATCCTGGGCCTGCCCAAGGAGCCGGCGGCGACTCTCTCTCCGACTCCGGCCAAGTGACCGCCGTCAGCCGCGTCTGAGCATCGAGGAGCGCCGCCACCCATGGACTTCGAGCCGACCGAGCTACAGACCGACCTGGCCGAAGGCGTCCGCCGCCTGTGCCAGGGCCACTTCCCCCTCGAGCGCCTCCGCTCCTTCGAGCTGGCCGAACAGGTCGTCGACCGCGCCGACTGGCGCCGGCTGGGCGATGCGGGCGTGTTCGACCTGTGCCTGTCCGACGAGGCAGGCGGCCTCGGCCTCGGGCTGGCCGAAGCGGCGCTGGTGTTCGAGGAGCTCGGCCGGGCCCTGGTTCCCGGCCCCCTGGTGGCGTCCCATCTGGCGGCCGGGCTGGTCGACGGGGCGGACCGCGGCGCAGTGGTGGTCGGCGTGGTCGAGACCCATGCCGGCGCCGGTGCGGCCCTGCCCATCGTGGTCGAGTGCCTCGACGACCTGGACGTCCTGTTGGTGCTGTCCGAGCAGGGCATCGCCTCGCTCGACCCCGGGTCTCTGAACGCCACCCGGCTCTCTCGCCCGATGGACCCGCTCACCCCGCTCTGGACGGTCCCGGCCCTTCCCGACGGCTCACCCCTCGCCGGACCGGAGATCGCCCGGTGGTGGCGGAGGGACGGGGCGGTGCTTACCGCCGCCCTGCAGATCGGCGCGGCGGCGTGGACCACCGAGCTGGCCGTCGGGTACGCCAAGGAGCGCCGGCAGTTCGGCCGGCCCATCGGCGGGTTCCAGGCGGTGAAGCACCTCTGCGCGGACATGGCGGTGCGAACCGAGCTGGCCCGGTGCGCAGTCCACGCCGCGGCCGTCACCGTCGACCAGCCCGGCGTCGGCGATGCGGAGGTGGCCGCGGCCGGGGCCAAACTGCTGGCCGACGAGGCCGCTGTGGCCAACGGCCGCTCTTGCATCCAGGTCCACGGAGGCATGGGGTTCACCTGGGACGTCCCTGCCCACCTGGCCTACAAACGGGCCCGGGTCCTGGCCACCCAGTTCGGCACCGGGGACCGACTGGCAGAGTCGCTGGGCGAGTCGCTGGGCGAGTCGCTGGGCGAGTCGCTGGGCAAGTCGTTGGGCGAGTCGCTGCGGTCGGCATCGGCCGCCACGCCAGAGGGTCGGGGTGCGCCCACCGGTCCGGGGGGCGGGCCGGGCACCGGCCTACTCTGATCCCATGAGCACCTCCCCGATCCGGCCGCCCGACGATGTCGTCACCGTGCTCCCCACCGGCCGCACCGTCTACGGGATGCAGCTCCCGGTCCAGTCCCAGTCGTCCATCTACGTGCAGCCCTGGGAGCCGGGGGCCGGGCCCGACGAGCTGGCCGCGGTGGCGTTGGCCTGTGAGGCCGCCGGCTTCTTCTACGTCGGCGTGTGCGACCACACCTTCATCCCCGAGCGGCTGGCCGGCGCCATGAGCACCACCTGGTACGACACGGTCGCCACCCTCGGTTGGCTTGCGGGGATCACCACCCACATCCGGCTCCTCTCCCACATCTACGTGATCGCCCTGCGCCACCCCCTGCGATCGGCCAAGGAGTTCGCCACCCTGGACACCCTGTCCGGCGGACGGGCGATCTGCGGGGTCGGCGCCGGCCACGTCGCCGAGGAGTTCGAACAGATGGGGCCCGCATTCGAGCACCGGGGGGCGGCCACCGACGAGGCCATCGCCGGCCTGGCCAACGGCCTGGTCAACGAGTTCCCGACCCTGGACGGGCCCCGGTGGAAGGCCCCGGGCGCAGGGCTCGGGCCGAGGCCGGTGCAATCACCCCGCCCGCCCATCTGGGTCGGGGGCTCGTCCCCGGCCGCGCTGCGCCGCACGGCGCGCTTCGCCGACGGGTGGCTGCCGCAGTCGCTCGGGCCCGACCCGGTGCTTCTGGGTGAGCTGCATTCGCTGCGCCATGAGTTCCGCGACGGCGCGCCCCTCGACATCGGCGGCATCTCCGAGTTCCTCTACGTGGGCCGGCCCCCGTCCGGCCTCGACCTGCCCAGAGGGACGGTGGCCGGTCGGCCCGAGCAGGTGGCCGAATACCTGCGGACGTTCCCCGAGGCCGGGGTGGGGCAGGTCCAGGTGCGGTTCCCGTCCCGCACCGCGGACGAGCTGTGCGACCAGATCGCCGCCTTCGGGAGCGAGGTGGCACCGCTGGTCGACCGGTGAGAGGCGGCTCGGAGAGCGGGCGCCCGAACCCCGGCGCTCCCTTCGTCGAGCCGGCGTCTTCCATGCGCCGAGAGCCCCTGGCGCTCCTGCCTTCAGCGGGCGGTGGTGGTGGTGCTGGTGGTGCTGGTGCCGGGCCCTGACCCCTGGACGATCGTGGTGTTCGAGCCCGGTCCCAGTTGCGTCGTGGTCGTCGAGCTCGGTGCCGTCGAGGTGGAGGCCGGGCCAGATGTGGCGGTGGGACGGGTGGTCGTCGTGGTGACGGTGGGGCGGGTGGTGGCGGTCACGGAGTTGTCGGTGGTCGTGGTGGTCACCGTGGAGGTCGTCGTCGACGGGACCGTGGCGCCGGGGTAGAAGATCCCTCCGTTGACAGGGATCCCCATCGGGGACGGGGCCGCGGGCGGATAGAGATACCAGAGCGTCCCGAACCCGAGGAACAGCACCAGCATCGCCATGGTGGACCACCGGATGGGGAAGCGCGGGTGGACCGGCGCCGACATGAACCCCGCCAGCGCGCCGCGCCTCCCGTCGGCGCCGTCGTCCGATTCCGGGTCGGCCGGGTCGGCTTGGTCGGCCGGGTCGGCTTGGTCGGCTTGGTCGGCCGAGACCTCGCCCCGGTCGGCCGGGACCTCGCCCCGGTCGGATGGCCGTTCGCTCATGAGGAGGCCGTCGCGGCGCTGTCACCGATCGATGGCGAACTGATCCCGGCTGAGCGCAGGGCCGTGGCCGCCCGCAGCCGGATCTCCCGGGCCACGTCGAACTGGCGCCCGGGCAGGGTTCGGGCGATGAGGCGGAGTTGCACGTACCCGACATCGATGGTCTCCACCCCGGCCACGATGGGATCGCCGAGCAGCGAGTCCTTCCAGCGGGGGTCGGCGGCCATCGCCCCGACCACCTCCCGGAGGGTGTCCGTCACCTGGGCCAGGTCCTCCGTCACCGCCACCGGGATGTCGATCACCGCCCGCGACCAGTCCTTGGACAGGTTGGTGACCTGGCGCAGGGCGCTGTTGGGCACCACCACCAACTCGCCCTGGGTGGTTCGCAGCTTGGTCACCCTCAGGGTGAGCTCCTCGACCGTCCCGGTGATGCCCACCGTCTGGCCGGGCACCGACAGTCGGATGACGTCGCCGAAGGCGAACTGGCGCTCCGCCAGCAGGAAGAACCCGGCCAGCAGGTCGCCCACCATCTGCTGGGCCCCGAAGCCCAGGCCGATCCCGATGACCGTGGCCGGGGCCACCAGGGTGGTGAGCGGAAGGCCCAGCCGATCGAAGGCCACGATGCCGGCGACGAAGTAGATGAGGGCCACGGCCGCCCACTCGACCGCCTCGCTGATGGCCCGCGATCGCTTGAGGGATTCGGAGGCCACGGCGCCGGCCTCGAGCTGTCGGCGGATCCGGTCATCGATCCACCGTCGCCGCCTGCCTCCGGTCCAGTGGGCCAGGCGCACGGCCAGCCCGGCACCCAGGAGCAGCACCACGACGGGGAGGAGGTTGTTCTGGAGCCAGGACTGGTGGTGAATGCCCGGAAACTACCATCGACCGGCTGCGGGCATCCCGGTCCGGCCGTCGGGGCCGGCACCCGTCCAACCCGACCCCGGCCCGCGCCCGGCCCGACCCGGCCCCGGGCCGGGCGCGGCCCGACAGAGGCGCCGGCGGTACCGTAAACTGACGGTCTGTCAGCTGTCGGCCCCGGGTGAATTCCTGGTCCGGGTCCTGTCGCTGCCGAGGCCCCGACACGCTCCGGAGGGAATGCCCATGCTCGACTACGTGATCCGCAACGGCCTGGTCGTCGACGGCACCGGGTCCCCCGGCCGTCGGGCCGACGTCGGAGTCCGCGACGGCAGGATCGCCGCCATCGGCCCCGTCGACGAGGCCGGTTCCACCGAGTTCGACGCCGAGGGCCTGGTAGTGGCCCCAGGCATCATCGACCCCCACACCCACTACGACGCCCAGCTGTTCTGGGACCCGACCGCCTCCCCGTCCAACCTCCACGGGGTCACCACCGTCATCGGGGGCAATTGCGGCTTCACCCTGGCTCCGATCAAGGCGGCGGACCACGACTACATCCGGCGGATGATGGCCAAGGTCGAGGGCATGCCCCTGGTGGCCCTGGAGGACGGCCTCCCCTGGGACTGGACCACCTTCGGCGACTACCTGGGCAAGCTCGAGGGGAACCTCGGGGTCAATGCCGGGTTCCTGGTGGGGCACTGCGCGCTGCGCCGGTGGACGATGGGCTCCGAGCGGGCGGCCGAGGTGGCCTCCGATGCAGAGGTGGCGGAGATGACCCGGCTGCTGGCCGAGTCGATCGAGGCCGGCGGGCTGGGATTCTCGTCGTCCCAGTCCCGCACCCACTCCGACGGGGACGCCAACCCCATCTCGTCCCGCTATGCGGACCGTCGCGAGATGCTGGCCTTCTGCGAGGTGGTACGCGACCACCCGGGCACCACTCTCGAGTACATCACCAACGGTTGCCTCGACACCTTCACCGACGAGGAGATCGACCTGATGGTGGCCATGACCACCACCGCTCGCAGGCCGCTCAACTGGAACCTGCTCACCGTCGATTCCCGCACCCCTGACAAGACCGGGCGCCAGCTGGAGGCCTCGGTGCAGGCCGCGGCGGCCGGTGGTCGGATCGTGGCGCTGACCATGCCCACCCTGGTCCCCATGAACATGAGCTTCCGGACCCACTGCGCCCTGTTCCTCATCCCCGGGTGGGGCGACGTCATGGGCCTCCCGGCCGAACAGCGCATCGAGAAGCTGTCGGACCCCGCGGTCCGGGCCCGCCTCGACGAGCTGGCCCACTCCGAGGAGGCCGGGGTCTTCCGTCGCCTCTCCCACTGGGCGAACTACATCATCGGTGACACCTTCGCCCCGGAGAACGAGGGCCTGAGCTGGCGCGATGTCGGCTCGATCGCCGCGGAGCAGGGGAAGCCCCCCTTCGACACCCTGCTCGACC
>Ga0307372_10004808_pt1 | contig 20617 bp, 21 predicted proteins | sample OX1MG_FD_202533 | JGI IMG/M metagenome (GOLD analysis project Ga0307372, IMG submission 202533) | Soil microbial communities from Risofladan, Vaasa, Finland - OX-1 | ecosystem: Environmental > Terrestrial > Soil > Coastal area > Acid sulfate soil | place: Finland: Risofladan, Vaasa | collected...
TTCACGACGTCCCGAAGACGTCGACGGTGATGGCCGCCATGATGGGAACGAGCACGGCGCCGATGGTCGATCCTCCCGGCTCGCCCGAGCTCTTGTCGATGGCGCCCGACGACAAGATGGGCGACGACGTCGCCTACGCGGCGCACTGCGTCAACGGCGCCTGCTATCCGAAGACGAAGCCCATCGTGGTCAACGTGGGACAGAAGGTGCGCCTGCGCATCCTCAACGCCAACCCCACGCAGACGCGCTACGTGCGGCTGGCCGGGCATACGCTGCGCGTCACGCATTCCGACGGCAACCCGTTGCCGCAGCCGGTCGAGGTGGAGGCCTTGCGCATCGGCGTCGCGGAGCGCTACGACGCGTGGTTCGAGGTCACCAAGCCGGGCGCGTGGCTCCTGCAGGGCCTCTCGTCGGATCCGATGGTCTTCGAGCAGGCCGTGGTGATACACACGCCCGGCATGGAAGGCGCGACGCCGCTGGGCTCACCGCAGACGCTCGTGGGCGTCAAGTACCTCACGTACGAGCTGGCCGGCGCGGCCTTGGCGAAGGGCACGCTTCCCGGCGCCGAGCGCATCGACGTGAGCCAGGCGTACGTGCTCGGCGGAGGAGCGTACGGGTCGGACCGCTGGACGATGAACGGCAAGATCTGGCCGCACACCGACAAGATCGCCGTCCGGCGCGGCGACAACGTGGAAGTGCGCTTCAAGAACACGACGGACATGCATCATCCGATGCATCTCCACGGCCACGTCTTCGAGATCGTGGAGATCAACGGACGGGCGCTGCGCCGTCCGCTCCCCAAGGACACCTCGCTCGTGGATCCCAACGGCGGCACGATGACGTGGCGCTTTCGCGCGACCTCGCCGGCCGGGCGCTGGGTGCTGCACTGCCACAACGACATCCACATGATGGACGGCATGATGACCGAAGTGGACTACCGGTAGGCCCCGCATGGGGGTCGTCCTCGCGCTGGCGGCGGCAGCGATCTACGGGACCGGCGACTTCTTCGGAGGATTGAGCGCCAAGCGCAGCAGCGTGTGGGCCGTGGCGGTGATCTCCCAAGCGGTCGGCGGCCTGGGGATCCTGGCGGCGGTGATCCTGCACGGCGACGCGGTGCCGCCGCTGCGCGAGCTGGCGCTCGCGGGGGTGGGAGGCGTGGCCGGCGGCCTCGGCATCGTGCTGCTCTACCGCGGCTTGGCGGTGGGACGGATGAGCATCGTGGCCCCGGTGACGGGCGTGGTCGCGGCGGCGCTGCCCGTGGTCGTCGGTCTTGCGCGGGGCGAGCGCGCGGCGTGGTTCGTCTGGGTGGGCGTGGCGATCACCGTCGCGGCGGTGGTGCTCGTCTCGGCCAGCCCGGACGAGCACCTGCCCGACGGGGCGCCGGCACCGCGCGCGAGCGGGCTGCCGGAGGCGCTGGGGGCCGGAGCCGGCTTCGGGCTGCTCTACGTGGTCTTCTCGGTCCTGGGGGCGACCTCGCCCCTCTGGCCGATCGTGGCGGCCCGCGCGGCCTCGGTCCCACTGCTCGCGCTTGCCGCTCTGGTCGCCCGAGGCAGCCTGAGGCCGGCGCCGCGCGCGCTAGGGACGATCGCGCTCGCGGGCGTCTGCGACGTCAGCGCGAACGTGCTCTATCTGCTCTCGCTGCGTCAGACGCTGCTGGCGGTGGCCGCCGTGGTGACCTCACTGTACCCCGCGAGCACGGTGCTCCTGGCGCGCATCGTGCTGCGCGAGCGGCTGAGCCGGCTGCAGTGGGTCGGCGTCGCGTGCGCCGCCGTCGGCGTCACGCTGATCGCGCTGCGCTAGCGTCCAGAGCTAACGCCCGCACCACGTTGGTTTGCGCTTCTCGACGAACGCCCCCATGCCTTCCTGCGCATCCGCCGCCGACGCGTTCATGGACATGATCTCCTTGGCGTATGCATAGGCCTTGGGCTGATCGAGGTCGATCTGCGTGTAGAACGCCGCCTTGCCCAAGCCGACGACGAAGCCGCTGGCCTCGATGATCTTGCTCGCCAGGGCGCGCGTCTCGTCGTGCAGGCGGCTCGCGGGGACGACGCGGTTCACGAGTCCCCAGTCCGCGGCGGTCTCGGCGGGGATCATCTCGCCGGTGAGGAGCATCTCCATGGCGCGCTTGCGGCCGATCGCGCGCGTGAGCGCGACCATCGGGGTGGAGCAGAAGAGGCCGATGCGCACGCCGGGCGTGGCGAACTTGGCTTCCTCGGCGGCGATCGCGAGGTCGCAGGTGGCCACGAGCTGGCACCCGGCCGCGGTGGCGATCCCCGCCACCTCGGCGATCACCGGCTGGGGAATGCCCTGGATCGTCGTCATCACATCCGTGCAGATGTCGAAGATCTCGCGGTAGGCGTTGATGTCGCGGTCGAGCATCTCCTTGAGGTCGTGGCCCGCGGAGAAGGCGACGCCCGCGCCCCGCAGGATCACCACCCGGATCTCGCGGTCGCCGGAGGCCGCGCGCAGCGCGGCGATCAAATCGAGCATGAGCTGGCGCGAGAGCGCATTGCGCCGGTCGGGCCGGTTGAGGGTGATCTCCAGGATCGCGCCGTCGCGCGCGAGGGCCAGATTCTCCGAGGTGGCGAGCATGGTCGTCTCCTTATGATCCGATGAGGTGGTCGCGGAGGGCTCCGCGGGCCTCGGGCTTGGCGAGGATGAGCATGGTGTCGCCGGCCTCCACGGCGGTCTCCCCGGAGGGAATCAGCAGCTCGCCGTCGCGCTCGAGCGCTACGACCACGCAGTCGCGCGGAAGGCCGATCGCGGAAATCGCGACGCCACGCGCCGGCGAGCGTTCGGGGACGGAGAGCTTGACCAGCGCGAGATTGCTCTTGCGCAACGTGATGAGCGGCGAGACCCGCTCGACGTCGATCTCTTGCGCGATCGCCCGCAGCACCAGTTCCGTCGAGGAGATCACGGTGTCCGTGCCGATCGAGTCGAAGATCGCCTCGTTCTTCGGGTTGTTGACGCGTGCGATGGTGCGGGGCGGACGCGCACGCTTGCGCGCCATGAGGACGACGGCCAAGTTGTCCTCGTCGTCGCCCGTGTCGGCGACGACGACGTCGGCGGTGTCGACGCCGGCACGCTCCAGCACGTCGGGACGGCAGCCGTCGCCCAGGAGCGCGACGTCGCGCTCGAGGACGTTGGCCATGTCGTGGACGCGGCGCGGGTCGCTCTCGACGACGCGCACCTCGTGTCCCTCGTCGAGCAGAGCCTTGGCGAGGTAGGTGCCGACCTTGCCGCCGCCGACGATCAGGATGCGCATCTCAGCCGCGCGCCTCGGCGAACGGGCCGGAGGAGAGGCGCCGCGCGAAGCTCTCCAGCGCCTCGGGCGCGACGAAGGCCACGATGCGGTCACCCGCTTCGAGCACGTCGCGTGGGGCGGGGACGAAGGCGCGTTGGCCGCGCGTCACCGAGCCGATCACCACGCGGCCCGGCTCGGCGAGCTCTTCCACGGCGTGCCCCGCAAAGGCGGTGCCGACTTGCGCGCGGATGGCGCGCGGCTCGAGATGACTGCCGCTCAGGACGTCGCGCAACTGCTTGGCCGCCGTGAGGGTGGGGCAGATCGTCTGGATGTCCAGGTCGTCGTAGAGCTCGGCTCGCGAGGGATCGCTGATGCGCGCGACCACGCGCGCGATCCCGAAGCGGCGGCGGGCGATCAGCGCGCACATCAAGTTGCGGTTGTCGTCGGAGGTCACCGCGGCGAGGCCGTCGGCGCGCGCGGCGCCGGCACGGCGGAGGACGTCCTCGTCGACGCCCGTCCCGATCTCCAGACGGCCGCGGAAATCGTCGCCGAGGGCGGCGAAGGCCGCGGGGTTGGCGTCGAGGACCGTCAGGCTCGCTCCCTCGGCGAGGAGGAGCCGGGCGAGCGCCGCTCCCGTGCGCCCGCAGCCGACGATCACGTATTCCATGACCCTGCCATACGACAGTTGAAGGAAACCCCCCTATCCGTGCGAATACCGGGGGGTTTTTGTCGGGGCGTAGCTCAGCTTGGTAGAGCGCTGCGTTCGGGACGCAGAGGTCACAGGTTCAAATCCTGCCGCCCCGACCATCCTCACACTTTCCGTTCTCCCCTTCGCGAGCGAGTAGATTGTCGGTATTCTCCAGCTTCAGCTCGGCGGCGCGCCGCGTTCTCCGGACCGCCGAGCAGGAGTGCCGTAACCACAACCACTACTACCTCGGGGTCGAGCATCTTTTGCTCGGCTTGCTCCACGAGCCCGACGAGGCGATCGATCGCCGGCTCCTCGAGCGCGGCTTGGAGCGCGGGGAGATCGCGGCGGCGACGCGCCGCGCGATGGGCACCGGGGAGGATCGCACCTGGGAGGGTATCTTGGTCACGCCGCGTCTTCGGCGCGTGGTGACGCGCGCCGAGAGCCTTGCCGGTGGTGAGGCGGTCGATCCCGCGCACCTGCTGCAAGCGGTGGAAGAAGAGACCGGCGGGCTGGCGGTCGAGATCCTCCAGCCGCGGCGTTAGAACCGAGGCTACGTGCACCTGCTGACCGCTCTCACCCAGTTCTTCATCGGTCTGATCCACTCGGTGGGCCTGCCGGGGATCTACCTCGCCATGTTCCTCGGGAACAGCGGCGTGCCGATCGGCTCGGAGATCATCATGCCCGCCGGGGGCGCGTTTCTCGCCGGGGGGCACGTGACGGGGGCGGTGCTGGTGGGCATCGTGGGATCGCTCGGGGAGCTCACCGGGGCACTCTTCCTGTACGCCGTGGGCTACTACGGCGGCCGCCCGTTCGTCCAGCGGTATGGACGCTACTTTCTGATCCGCGACGACGACCTGCATAAAGCCGACGTCTGGTTCCAGAAGTACGGCGACCGCACCGTCTTCATCTGCCGGCTCCTCCCCGTGGTCCGTGCCATTGCGGCGCTGCCCGCGGGGATCACGCGCATGCGGCTTCCGGTCTTCGTCGGCTACACGCTCTCCGGGTCGTTGATCTGGTGCGTCTCTTGGGCCTATGCGGGGATGACGCTCGGCGCGCACTGGGATGCCTTCGGGCCCATCGCGCATCGCTTCTCGGGGCTGATCGTCGCCGCACTGGTGCTTCTGGCGGCCGTGGGCCTGTGGATGCACTTGCCGCGCAAGGGCAAGGGGACCAGCTAGCGGCGACGAGCGAGCACGCCCCCGAGGCTACGATGCCTTGGTGCGGAGCGCCGCGCCGGTCAAGATGCGGTCGAAGAGCGCGAAGGCCTGCTCGGTGGCCGCCGGATCGCCGGCTTTGCGGACGACGTCGACGAGCATCGAGAAGCCGCGCCCGGCGAGGCCCGGCTCCCAGTTGGCGCGGGAGAGCCACCGGAAGGAGCAGGAGGAGACGCCCCGGTCGAACTGAGCCTGCAGGGCCGGATGGGCCGCGGCGGCTCGAGCCGCCGCGTCGAGCAGCTCCCAACCCGCCCGGTGGACGTCGCCGCCGTCGTTCCAGAGAGGGAAAGGGCGGCCGGCCCGCAGGTCCTCGGGGATCGTGCTCCAGGAGGTCGCGGGCACCTCGCCTCGGCGCGCGGGGAACGAGGCGACCACGTCGCTGACCGAACCCATGGCGACGCCCTCGGTCCGCTCGCACCAGCCGGCGAAGTCGGCGATGAACGGGATGTAGCCCGGGCGATGGTGACCAAAGGTCTCGGCGTCCATCGCGAGCAGGATGTAGCCGTCGCCCTCGTCCAGGCGCGATCGGAGCTCGGCGGCCATCGCCTCGGCGGTCCCGGCTCCGTCGCGGTTCCCGAAGACGACCGCGTTGCTCCAGCGGTTGGAGCGCAGCACCACGCGCAGGCCGTGCTCCAGCTCGGTGACGTGATCGGCGGGTACCTCGCCGTCGCGGACCGCTACCGCCACGTCGTCGGTCACGGCCCAGCGGTACCCCAAACCGCTCAAGAGAGGCGCGAGCTCGGGCGACCAGGCCATCCCGGGAGGGAAGACCCCCTCCGGGCGGTAGGCGCGATGGAAGACCCCGTGGTTGCGCTCCCGGTTGAGGGTGAGCTGCCGGGCCGCCACCTCCGGCGCGACCAACGGGAGGATCGGGTGGTAGGCCGCGGTCTCGACGAACTCGATCCGGCCCAGGCGCGCCGCTGCCCCCAAGCTCGTGAGGATCTCCTCGTGGCCCCGCGCGATCAACTGCTCCACCAGCGACCAGCAGAGGTCGATGGAGCAACGGACCGGGGAGGCCTCAAGCACGCGGGAGAGCGGGCGATAGCACTCGTCGACCACGCGATCGAGAACATCCGGATCCTGCCACGGGGGCTGATACCAATGCAGAAGAAGGCCCAGTCGTATCACCGCTCGCTCACTGCCTCTAGCATACGTCGCCGGCGGCCCGAAGCCCGCCTCGATCCCCTCGCCTGGCCCCCTCCCGCCCCGGAGACGCCGGACGAGGTGGGGCGGTACGGTACAATGGAGGGGACGTGATCCTCGACCAGCCCTCGCTCGAGCAGACCCTCGCCCAACTCCCGGATGTCCCCGGCGTCTACCTGATGGAGGACGCGGGGGGTCATGTTCTCTATATCGGCAAGGCGATCTCGCTGCGCAACCGCGTGCGGTCCTACTTCCAGGAGTCCAGCGCCCATCACATTCGCATCCAGGCGATGGTCGACCGCGTGGCGCGCGTGCGCTCGATCGTGGTCCACAACGAGGTCGAGGCGCTCATCCTGGAGGCCAACCTCATCAAGCGTCACCAGCCGCCCTACAACGTGCGGCTGCGCGACGACAAGCGCTATCCGTACCTCAAGCTGACGGACGATCCGTTCCCGCGCCTGATCTTCACGCGCCAGGTCAAGGACGACGGCGCCCGTTACTTCGGCCCGTATACCAACGCGCACGGCCTGCGCGAGCTGATCGATCTGGTGCGCGTGGTCTTTCCGCTCCGAACGTGCCGGGAGCCGATCGACGGACGGCGCAAGCGGGCCTGTCTGCAGTATCACATCAAGCGCTGCCAGGCTCCGTGCGTGGGCTTCCAGAGCGAGCAGGAGTACGGCTCCGTCGTCGACGAGGTGGTGCTCTTTCTCGAGGGCAAGCAGCACGTGCTGCTGGAGCGACTGCAGGGCGAGATGCAGGCCGCGTCCGAGGCGCTGAATTTCGAGCACGCGGCACGGCTGCGCGACCGCATCGTTGCGGTCCACCGCGTCACCGAACGGCAGAAGGTCGTCTGGCAGACGCGCATCGACATGGACCTGGTCGCCGCCGCGCAGGCGCAAGGACACACGTGCTTTCAGGTGTTCATGGTGCGCAGCGGCAAGCTCGTGGGGCAGGAGCACTTCATCGTCGAGGGGGGGCAGGAGGAGGCGCTCCCGACGCTCTACGGCGAGTTCCTCAAGCAGTTCTACACCGCGCGCACGCCCTCGCTCGACGTCGCGGCAGCGCGGTATCTCCCCAAGGGCGTCACCAGCGCGCTCGACGTCCAGGCCCCAGTGGCGGCGCCGCGCCGCAGCCGGGCGGCGCGCGAGGCCGCCGCCGCGGCGGTTCCCAAGGTGGTCTTGGCGGCGGCGCTCCCCGAGGAGGGTGCGACGATCGAGCGCTGGCTCTCCCAGAGCAAGGGGGCTCGGGTACGCGTGCTCCAGCCGCAGCGGGGCATCCGGGCCGACTACCTGCGCATGGTGGCGGAGAACGCTCAACAGAACCTGCGTGCCTTCCTAGCGAATCAGGAGGTGCAGGAGACGGCTTCGGCCCGCTCGCTCACCGAGCTGGCCGCCGCGCTGGATCTCGCCGAGGCTCCGCGCCGGATCGAGTGCTACGACATCTCGAACATCCAAGGCACGAACGCGGTCGCTTCCATGGTGGTCTTCGTCGACGGGCGCGCGAAGAAGAGCGAGTACCGCAAGTTCACCATCCGCTACGACCAAGGGCCCAATGACTTCGCGATGATGCAGGAGGCGCTGCGCCGCCGCTTGCGCTACCTGCGTCCGGAGAGCGTGGTGGAGGGCGAGGGCGTGGCGCGCGAGTTGGCCAAGCGCGACCGCTTCTCCAAGCGCCCGGACCTGCTCGTGATCGACGGCGGCAAGGGACAACTGGGTGCCGTGGCGGAGGTGCTCGAGGAGCTCGACCTCTTCGGCATCCCCGCGGCGGGTCTGGCCAAAGAGCACGAGTGGCTCTATCTGCCCGGGCAGAGCGAGCCCATCGTCCTGCCGCCCGGCTCACCGGCGCTCCACCTGGTGATGCGCATCCGCGACGAGGCGCACCGTTTCGCGATCACGTTCCACCGCCAGAAGCGCGGAAAGAGCATGACGGCCAGCTCGCTCGACGGCGTCGAGGGGATCGGGTCGGTCCGCAAGCGGCGCCTGCTCCGGCAGTTTGGCTCGGTCCCGGCGATCCGCCGGGCGGCTCTCGAGGAGATCGCCGCGATCAAGGGCTTCACCCCGCAACTCGCCGCTCGCGTCAAGGAGGCGCTTGGATGAACTTCCTGCTTCGGCTCGTGCTCAACGCGGTGGCGCTCTACGTGGTCGCCCGCGTGGTTCCGGGGATCAGGCTCGAAGGGGCGGTTCCCGCGCTGATCGCGGCGTTGCTCCTGGGCATCGTCAATGCGATTCTCCGCCCGATCCTCATCGTGCTCAGCTGCCCTCTGGAGGTGCTGACGCTGGGGCTCTTCACCCTGGTGATCAACGGCCTGCTCTTTCTCTTCGTCGCCCATCTGGTGCCGGGATTCGTGGTGGCCGGCTTCTGGCCGGCCTTCTGGGGAGCCATCGTCATGGCGATCGTCTCGTTCCTGCTGGCCCTGCTCTTTCCCGTGACTCGCGCAACCGATTGACTGGCACGCGGGTCAGAGAGTACAGTAAACGAGCGTATCGTGACACCGACATGGGGGTGAACCAGCTTCGACGTTGGGGTTCGACGATATGGTAGCAGGCCGAGCTGCGAGCTCTCGTAAAACGATCGCAAGGCTATAAACGCCAACAACGAATACGCACTGGCTGCCTAATTTAGGTTAGTCACGGCCCCGGGGATGTCGCCGACGCAGGCCCCGGACGCTGTCAACAAGGCCGGCTGGCATGCGGGACGGCGCCCCCGACCGCAGGTGAGACTCGTGGGGCTGCTGCGCGGGGTAAGCCCTGGTCCGAGACGTCCCCGCGAGTAAGGCAAATTCGGAACTGAGCCTGGAGAAGCCGATCGTACGGTTCCAGCGGACCCGGGTGGCAGTGCCCGGCACCTCCACCATCTACAGCGCGAGGCCCGGTGAACGACCGTTCACCGGGCCTCGCGGCGTTCATCGGCCTGCCGAGAGGGCCATCGCCCGAGAAAGCGGGAATGCGGACACCATGAGCGACGCTCCCAGGCCGTGCGGCTGTCCGCCGGATCATTGACTCGTCGATTGCCCGGTCTGTAGACCGGACCCGGGACCGGATGACGCGCGGGCGCGCCCCGCGCCGCCCGGGCAAGAAAGGGGCGACGAAACCTCCCCCAAAGCCTCGCCGCCAACCTCCCGTTCATCATAGCCGAGGCCGGTGAAGGCGTCGGGAATCTTCGGAGAACGCCCAACCACCGGCTGCTCGCTTCTCGGGCTATGTGCAGGCGTTGCAGGGCGGATACGTGCGCGAGTACACGGGATGCGCGAGGAACGTCTTGGGATTGAAGGTCCAGAACTGCGAGACGTGCGGGTACGTCTTGATGACGACGTCCTCGAGCGTGCCGTGCACCTCTTCCGTCCGGCGGATGTAGACGTTCTCGACGGGGTTGCCGTAGGCGTCGAAGGCGATCGGGCCGCGCGGCGCATCGCTCACGTGCACGGACCGCAGAGCCTCGAGGAACGCCTGCGTGTTCGCCACGTTGCCGTGCAGCGAGGCGATGGCGTGATCCAGGATCAAGCCCGCATCGAAGGTTCCCTCGGCGTAGTACGAAGGCTCGTGACCGTACGCCTTGGTGTATGCGGCGACGAAGGCCTTGTTCGCCGGAGTGTCGAGCGCCGCCGAGTAGTGAAGCGCGGAGATGATTCCGACGGCGGCGGGACCGGTGGCGGGCAGCGTGCTCTCGTCGACGGTGTTGCCTTGGCACACCAGCGGCATCTTCAGGCCGAAGGCCTTGTACTGCTTGATGAAGTTGACGGCCGCCGCGCCGGAGAAGCTGCAGAAGACGGCGTCGACGTTGCGGGGGATCTCCGAGAGGTAGGGTGAGTAGTCGGAGGCGGTCAACGGCGTCCAAATCTGCTTCTCGACCTTGCCGCCGTCGCCCTGAAACGTCGCGACCATGCCGCCGATGCTCTGCCAGCCGAACGAGAAGTCGAAGGCGATGGTCGCCACCTTGCGATATTTCAGCACCTTGTAGGCGTAGTCGCCCAGCGGCTGCGTCGTCTGGCTGCTCGCCGCGCTCGTGCGCACCACGTAGTGCGCCGGCGTCCGCTGGGTGATGTCGTCGGGCGAGAGGACGGGATAGATGGCGGGGACTTTGTGCGCGGTGAGGTATGGGATGATGGCCTGGTCCACCGCGTTGGAGAGCGGACCCACGATCACGTCGACGTGGTCTTGCTCGACGAGGCGGCGGGCCTCCGTGAGACCTATTGCCGGGTTCCCCTGCGTATCGGCTTGGTCGATCACGACGTGCCGGCCGCCCAGCATGTCGTGATGCTCGGCGAGGTAGAGCTCGAGGCCTTGCTTCATGAACTCACCCGGCGCGGCGAAGTTGCCGCTGGTGGGGATGAGCAGGCCGATCTTGAACGGCGGCTGCGCGCCGGCGGCGCGCTGCGGGTGAGCGGTCAAGAGCGTCGCGCTGCCGACGGCGAGCGCCGTCGCGGCAAGCGCGGCCCGACGAAACCATCTGGGAACGGAGAGGTGCATGGACTACGATCCTTTCTCTACGCGTTCGAGGGACGATGCGTATTGGGATGACGATGCCTGGGAGCGGAGGCGTGATGGTCGTGCCGCACGACGTCCTTCGCCGCTTCGCAGGCGGTGACGAGCTGCTCGCGCATCGCCTCCACGGCGGCATCGGCGTTGCCGGAGACGATCGCCCGGACGATCTCCTCGGCGTGCTGCAACGATTCGGGCATCCGGTGCTCGTGGCTCATGGCGATGCGCCGTAAGCGGCGCACCGGGCCGAGCAGCGACTCGTGCATGCGCCGGAGGACGGCGTTGCCGGCGAGCTCCATGATGATGGCATAGAAGCGGTCGAGCTCCGTCGTGTAGGCGAGCGGCTCGCCGTGCTCGGCGCTGCGGCGCATCGCGGAGAGGACCTCCTCCAGGCGCGCGCGCCCGATCGCCGTGAGCCGCCCGGTCACGAGCGCCACGGCGAAGGTCTCCAAGGCCATGCGCGCCTGGTAGATGTCATCGACGTCGTCGACGCTCACCGTCCGCACGAAGGCGCCGACGCGCGGGACGGCCGTCACGAGCCCGTCGCGCTCGAGCTGGGCGAACGCTTCGCGCACCGGCGTGCGGCTGACGCCGAACTGTACGCCGAGCTCCGCTTCCGAGAGCCGGCTCCCCGGGGGGAGACGCCCCTCGATGATCGCCTCGCGCAGCGCGGGCACCACGACGGCCGCGCTCAAGGAACGGGAGGCGCTCTCCTCCGGCCGCCCACGGTGGCGAGCCCAGTGACGCTCCGCGATCGACGCGAGCGCCGGCTTGCCGGTCACCCGGCGGTCGGATGGGGTCACGCTCCGCGCTCCGAGCCCGAGATATCCATCGATTGCACTCCGCGAGGCGCGGCAGGGAAAGGCTCCCGGCCGTGCAGTATACTCAGTATACTATGCGGACTTCATCTGTTCCCCCAACCGGCGGGGCCGCTCCCGGCGTCGTCCACATCGACCGCGCGGGCGAGGTTCTGACGCTGACGCTCGACCATCCGGAGCGCGGCAACGAGATTACCGGAGCGATGTTCGAGAGCGTGCTGGGCACGCTGCGCGAGGAGGCGGAGCGGCCGCGCGCCAGAGTCCTCCGCCTGCGCGCCCGCGGCACCGCGTTCTGCACGGGGCGCGAGCGGGCGGGTCGCGATCTCGCGGGGATCCGCGCGGAGGCGGCGCGGCTGATCTCCCTCAAGCGGGCGCTGCGGGCCTCTCCGCTGGTGAGCATCGCCGAGGTCCAAGGCGACGCGTTCGGCTTCGGATTCGGCCTGGCGATCCTCTGCGACTTCGCCATCGTGGCGGAGGGCGCGGCGCTGGCGTTTCCGGAGATGCTCGCCGGCCTGCCGCCGGCTGCCATCATGGCCTATCTCGGGGAGTACGCGCTGCCGCGGCACGCGTTTCCGCTCGTGCTCTTCGGCCAGCCCGTCGCCCCGCCGCGAGCGCTGGAGATCGGATTGATCTCCCAGGTCGTGACGGGGCAGGCCGAGCTGAGCGCCGCGGCCGACGAGCTCACGGATCGCATCCTGAAGCTCGATCCGCAGGCGACGCGCGCGTGCAAGGAGCTCTTCCAAACGATGCTGCAGGGATCGTTTGACACGAACTGCCGCCTCGCCGTGGACGCGCTGACCTTGGCCAGCGCCGCGCTCGCCAAGCGATGACCGCATGCAGAGGCCGATGAGCCACGGAGGTCCCACCGAGACGATGACCGCAAAGACAAAGTCTCCCATCGCGAACGACGCCTCGGCGACCGACGGCGTTCTGGGCACCGGGGTCCCATACCACGCCCCGCTCTTCATCGGCGGCGTCTGGACGGAGGCGGCCGCGGGGCGGACGCTCGACGTGCTCAATCCCGCCACGGGAGCGGTCATCGGCACCTTGGCCGCGGCGGGTGCCGGGGACGTTGGCGGCGCGGTCGCGTCGGCTCAGGCGGCGTTCGAGAGCGGCGTCTGGCGGGATCTCTCGATCCATCAGCGCGCGCGCGTGCTCAACCGCTTCGCCGACCTCTTCGAGGCCGACCTGGAGTCGCTCTTTCGTCTGGAGACGCTCAACAACGGGCGCCCGATCGCCGAGACGCGCGCCCAGGTGGGACGCCTTCCGCAGTTCTACCGCTATTTCGCCGCGCTCGCGCTCACGCGGCGCAGCGACGTGATCCCGATCGAGGGCGACTTCCTCTGCTACACGCAGCGCGTGCCGTTGGGCGTTGCGGCCCTGCTGACGTCGTTCAACCATCCGCTGATGATCCTCTCCAAGAGCCTCGCGCCCGCGCTGGCGACGGGGAACAGCGTGGTGATCAAGCCCTCGGAGCAAACGCCGTTCACCACGGTCCGCTTGGTCGAGCTGCTCGCGCGCGCCGGGGTCCCCGCGGGCGTGGTGAACCTCGTCAACGGCGCGGGTGCTGAAGCGGGCGCGGCGTTGGCCGCCAATCCGGACGTGCGCAAGGTCGTCTTTACCGGGGGAACGGAGGTCGGGCGATCGATCGCCGGTGCCGCCGCACGGAACTTCGCGGCCGCGACGCTGGAGCTCGGCGGCAAAGGCGCCGCCATCGTCTTCGAGGACATCGAGCTCGAACGCGCCGTCAACGGCGCCGCCTTCGCGGCGTTCGTGGCGGCCGGACAGACGTGCATCTGCGGGTCGCGCATCCTGGTCCAGCGCTCGCGCTACCGGGAGTTCCTCGAGGCGTTCGGGCGCAAGGCCGCGGCCATTCGCGTCGGAGATCCGGGAGAGCCGGAGACGCAGCTCGGCCCGGTGATCTCGGAGCGCTCTCGCCGCCGCATCCTGGAGATGCTCGAGCGCGCGCGCGCCGGCGGGGCGAAGGTCCTCACGGGGGGAGGCATCCCGCCGGATGCTCCCAGCGCGGGCTACTATCTGGAGCCCACGGTGCTTTACGACGTCGAGCCGAGCTGCGAGATCGCGCAGGACGAAGTCTTCGGCCCCGTGACGGTCGTCATGCCGTTCGACGACGAGCAGGACGCGCTGCGAATCGCCAATGGGACGCGCTTCGGCCTGGCGGCCTCGGTGTGGACCAACGACGTGGCGCGCGCGCACCGCGTCGCACGTCAGCTCATCTTCGGGATGGTCTGGGTCAACGATCACCATCGGCTCGACCCGGCATCGCCGTGGGGAGGGTTCAAAGACAGCGGAGTCGGACGAGAGACCGGCGTCGAGTCGTTCGACCAGTTCACCGAGAGCCGCGCGGTCACCGTGAACACGACGGGGCGAACGATCGACTGGTACGGGAGCGACGGCGCGCCGAAGCGCTTGAACTAGACCGGGTCGGCGGCGGGCGCGCATGCCCGCAGGTAAACGTGAACGAGCAGCCGCTTGGCGAGCTCCGCAAGAAGCGCGTGCGCGGCGAAGACGGCTAGGCGGCGTGCCAGCATCGCGTCCGCTTCGAAGTCGAGAGCCCAGCGCGGCAGCGTGTACGCGCCTTGCAGCACGAGCAGCGAGGCGGGTTCGCGCGCATCCTCGCTCTCCAGCGTGAGCATCCCCGCGAACGGCGGCAGGTAGGTTCCGGCGCTCGTCCACCAGTGGACGCGGCGCAACGAGCGGTCCTTGCCGTCCGGGCTCGGCGAGACGATCGCCGTCAACGTCTCCGTCGCGGCGCCGGCGTCCGCCCAGTCTAGCGGAAGCGTCATCACCAGCTCCGCGGCCTCAGGCATGGCGTCGCCGATCAGGAATCCGTCGCCGTGCCGCAGGGGCACCGAGACGGCCAGCTCGTCCGACCGCCCGGTGAGGCCGATGCCCTCGCGCGGCGTGCGCCACGGAACATCTGCCGGCGCCGTGGCTCTCGTTGTCGCTGTTGCTGCTGTGCGTCCCATGCTGCGCTCTCCGCTTTCCCGTCACCAATCGGCTGCGTCTGCGCCGAGCGCCAACGCGGGCCCAGCGTAGCGGCGTCCCGGGAAGGCGTCGCGAAGTTCCGGGGAACGCGCGACCAGCGGTTGCTCGCTCGGCGGCGATGCGACACGAATGTCCTCGGCGTGACGTGCGTTGACGTGTCGACGGAGGCGTCGGTATAATCCAAGCGCAAGCACCGCTTGCTCAACCGCCGACGATGTGTCGCGCTCGATGCGCCGGGGGGAGCGGGATCGTGGTTGGAGAGCCTGACGAGACCACACGCGCACGTGTGGATGCCGGCGACGCGGCGTTCCGAGGGGCCCTGCGGGAGCACGCGGTCGAGGCCGAGTACATCGTCTCGCCGGAGGGACGGATCCTCTACTGGAGCGATGCCGCGACGTCCATGTTCGGCATACCGCGTGAGCGCGTCGTCGGCACCGCGACGTTCGACGTCATCGTGCCCAAGGAGCTCCGCGAGCACGAGATCTTGCGCCTGCGCCACGCCGTCGAGACCGGTCCGGTCACGTACGAGACGACGCGCCTTCGCCCAGACCGCTCGGCCATCTACGTGATCTCTTCGATGCGGCTGGCACCGAACGGCGATTCCGGCGCGCCCGTCGTCTGCGTGAGCGAGCGAGACATCACCGACCTGCGCTCATTGCGGCAAGCCGAGGCACTCGGCTCACAGTTCCACGGGCTCTTGGAGTCCCTGCCGGACGCGATCGTCGTGGTCAATCGGATTGGGCGGATCATCCTCGTCAACGGTCAAACCGAGCAGCTCTTCGGGTACACCCGCGAGGAGATCCTCGGCGGCGACGTCGAGATGCTCGTGCCGGAGCGGCTGCACGGAGCCCACCTCGGCCATCGGACAGGGTACTTCGCCGATCCGCGCACGCGTCCGATGGGATCGGGTCTCGAGCTCCGTGGGCGCCGGCGCGACGGAAGCGAGTTTCCGATCGAGATCAGCCTCAGCCCGCTCGAGGCCGAGGACGGGCTCTTGGCGGTCAGCGCGATCCGCGACATCAGCGAGCGGGAGCGCTTGCGCGCCGAGGAGCTGCGCCGGATGAGCCGAGAGATGGAGGCGGAGAACCGGCGCATCGCGGCCGCGAACCGCCTGAAGAGCGAGTTCGTGGCCAACATGTCCCACGAGCTGCGCACGCCCCTCAATGCGATCATCGGCTTCGCGGAGCTGCTGTACGACGGCTTGGCGGGCCCGTTGACTGACGAGCAGAAGGACCATCTCAACGACATCATCACCAGCTCCCATCACCTCTCCGCGCTCATCAGCGGCGTGCTGGACTTGGCGAAGGTGGAGTCCGGGCAGATGGAGTTCAGCAAGGAGCGCGTCGATCTCCAGCAGATCGCGAAAGAGGTGGTGGACATCATCCGCCCCCTTGCGTACCGCAAACGGCATCGCATCGAGGCGACGCTCGACTCCTCTCTCCCCGCGCCGCTCACGGACGGCTTCCGGCTCAAGCAAGTCCTCTACAACTACCTCTCCAACGCGATCAAGTTCACGCCCGACGGGGGGATGGTCTCGTTGCGCGTCGAGCGTGAAGGCGACGGCTGCTTCCGGATCGAGGTCGAGGACACGGGGATCGGGATCCATCCTGACAACGTGCCAAAGCTCTTCAACGAGTTTCAGCAGCTCGACACGGGCCCGGCAAAGAAATATCAAGGCACGGGGCTGGGTCTGGCGCTGACCAAGCGCATCGTCGAGGGGCAGGGCGGGACGGTCGGCGTGCGCAGCGAGCCGGGGCGAGGCAGCACGTTCGTCGCAACCCTTCCCATGTCGCCGGCCGAGGGGGCGGCCCCCGCGACGTCCGGCGGCTGATGCGCGCTCCGTCGATTCTCGTCGTCGACGACAACGAGACCAACCTCAAGCTGCTGCGCGTCGTGCTCGCGAGGAGCGGCTTCTCCGTCGCAACGGCGGGCAACGCGGCGGAGGCGCGCAGGAGCATCGAGATCTCCAAGCCTGACGTCATCTTGATGGACATCCAGCTGCCCGGGATCGACGGGTTGGCGCTGACCCGGAGCCTGAAGGCGGACGCGGCGAACCGCGACATCGCGATCATCGCGGTCACGTCGTACGCCATGAAAGGGGACCGGGAGAAGGCGCTGGCCGCGGGCTGCGACGACTACCTCTCCAAGCCGGTCGACATCCGCTCCATCGGCGAGGTCATCCGGTCGCACCTGAAGCGCGCGTGAACGGGCGCTACGAGTCTCCCTCGTCCGACGCCTGATCGCCGGCGTGCAGCAGCGCGTCGTAGCGGTGGACGTAGGGATTGGAGAGCTGCGGATCGACGTCGACCTTCGTGCCGTCGGAGAGCCACACGGCGTCCTCGTCGATCTTGGTCACGAAGCGGCTGCCGAACGTGGCGCCGGGAACGACGGTGATGATGCCCTTGCGGCCGGGGGCCACCCGCACCGTCGCCGATCTGAGTCCGTTGTTGGTCGAGATCTGGAGGACGGCAAACGGCGGAGCATCCGCGGCGAAGGCGGGGGTCGAGAACAGGACGGACAGCATCGCCGTCATCACGATCACGCGCATGGGCTTACGGTCCTCGAGCGGTTGATGCGCAGTCTCTCGTCTCCCCTGTTTTCGGCAGAAATCGCGGTGCGGTATAGTGATTTCGTACCCATTCCGTTTCGGAGATCGCGGCGGGAGGGTACATGACTGGCGAGGGGCACGCGGGTCCCCTTGGAGGAGTAGATCGAGATGCGCGGGCGGAGCGTGAGAGTTGCGGTGGCGGCGATGGCCATGCTCTGGGCGCTGGCGCCGGCAGCGGCGCTTGCCGCGACGCTGACGCCGGGGGCGGAGATCACCGGCTTCACGCGGGCAGAGCTCAATACGAAGACGGCGCGCGACGGGCAGCGCATCAGCATCGTGACCAAGAGCGGTTCGACCATCGTGGGGCACCTCTCGGAAGTCGTCGCCTCGACGGCCACCAAGAAGGCGCACATGAAGCTGAACTTCGACACGATCCGCTTTGCCGACGGGAGCAGCGCTCCCATCCACGCCCAAGTGATCAGCGTCCCGAATCGCAAGGTCTACAACCTGGTGACCGCGGGCGGCGAGGTGTTGGCGGGCAACATCGTCGGTAACGTGATCGGCAAGAAGCTGGGGACGAACGTCGGTGGCCTCGTGGGCTTGATCGGCGGCGCCTTGTACGCCTACAACACGGCCGCGAATATCGTGGTGCCGAAGGATTCTCCGGTCGTGATCCGCCTCACGCAACCGCTCAACGTCCCAGGCTGATCCCCGGCCGCCCACGGGCCAAGGCAAGTGCGCCGTCCCGCGCCGGGTTGCCGATGATGGTGGCATGGGACGGTTGGAGCCGGCGGCGCGTTGGACGGCGGCGCTCGCGTTCGCGGGGTTGACCTTGGGGAGCGCGGCGTGGGCCGCGGCGAACCCCGTCTTCACGCTCACCGACGGCCGCGCCCGCTATCCGGTCGCAACGTTCGACAACGTCGACGGCGTGCTGGCCGTCGCCGTGCACGACGCCGGCTTCGAGCGCATGCTCCGTGAGCTCGGCGTCTCCGTCTCTTGGACGAGCGGCGCGCGAGCGATCGCCGTCGTCGCCCCGAGCGGCGCGCGCGCCTGGCTGAGCGTCGGCGACCGCCGCGTGGCGGGCGGCCGGGAGGCCGGCCGGTTGCCGTTTGCGCCGTTCGTCGACGTGGGGGAGGCGTTCGTGCCGTTCGATGCGGTGATGCGTCTCGCCGGCGTGCGCGTGGTGAGCGAGGACGGGGCGCAGGCCACGCTCGCGCTCGCGCCGCAACCCGCGAGCGGCCTCGACCAAGGCGCCGCCGCCGGCGCGATCTACCTGGTGCGTCCGGGCGACGACCTTGAGGCGATCGCGCGCGCGCACGGCCTCAGCGTCGCGGAGCTCGCGCGGCTCAACGACCTGCAAGGCGGGGCGGAGAATGCCTTGAGGCCCGGAGACTGCTTGTTGCTGCGCCAGCTTGCGGATGGGGCTGGCGGCGCCTGTCCGGCGCCGGCGGCGCCGCTAGCCTCCGCGGACCTCGGTCGCCGGCTTGGAGGCTTGCCGACCGCGGCGTCGGCGTGGGCCCGCGAGCTGATCGCCGAGGCCCTGAGATTCGTCGGCGTCCCCTATGCCTGGGGCGGCGTCTCGCCGGCCGGCTTCGATTGCTCGGGCTTCGTTCAATACGTCTTCGGCCGGTTGGGCGTCGCGGTGCCGCGCACCGCGGACGCGCAATACGCCGCGGGCGCCGTGGTCGGCGCGTCGGAACTCAAACCGGGGGACTTGGTCTTCTTTCAGACGTATGCGCTAGGCCCGTCTCACGTGGGCATCTACCTCGGCGGCGGCCGCTTCGTATCCAGCACCAGCGAGGGCGTTCGCATCGCTCATCTGCAGGACGGCTACTGGGCTACCCGCTATCTCGGCGCGCGAGCGATCGAGCCGGCGCCGCGCCCCTCGGACACGATCTCCGCCAGATCGTAGCGGAACTGCCGCTCCTGGGCCGCGTCTTCGTTGAGCCGCGCGACGAGCTCCACCAGCAACGCACGATTCGCCTCGCACAAGATGTCCGTCAGCAAGGTCTCCACGCCCGTTTCCAGGTCGCGCCGGCAGATCGTGTAAAGCGCCACGGCAGTCTCTTGGGCCTCGCTACGGCACGGAGTGGACGAGGGGGACGCCTGAACGCTGCACCCGGCACGGCGGTTGGGGATGAGAGCATTATAGCGGAGCGGAGCAAGCACGTGAAAGGGGCCATCGGAACCATCGGGCCGGTACAGACGGCGGCAGCGCCCGCTTGCCTAGCCGTCCGCGCGTGTAGGCGCTGCGGTGCTCGCGCCGATACCTTCGTCAAAGGAGTCTCGAAGTTGTGAGCGCCGCCGCCGCGGATGCGCGAAGGCCGCACGCTCACGGAAAGCGAACGTTCATTCTCCGTGAGACTTGCGCGGTTTCTCATCAGCCTGTTTCTGGTCGTCATCGTGGCGGTGGCCGTTCATTGGTGGCTCACCAGAGGGGCGGCGGTTCCGGGAAACCAGATCACGGTCTACTACGTGCAGTCCTCCGACGAGAAGGTCGTGCCCTGGCCGGTCTCCCTGGGCCCTGCGCGCGATCTCAAGAGCATCGCATTCTACGCGGCGACGCAGTGCGTGGCGGGTCCTCCTTCCACCATTTCCGATGCCGTGCGGTTTCCACAGGGAACCCGCGTGCTGGCCGTCGACGTTGCAAACGGGACGGCCACGGTCAATCTCTCCAAAGAAGTCGAGGGTCTCGTCGGAGGCGGTCTCCAGGAGACCGCGGAGTTCAAGGCTCTCGTGTGGACGATGACCGAGTTGCCCGACGTCCATGCCGTGCAGGTCTTGGTCGACGGACAGCGCCTGCCCACGCTTCCCGGAGGTCATCTTGAACTCGACGAACCGTTGTCACGCTCGAGCTGGTAGCGCGCTCGCCGCGCTCCTGATCGCTTTGCTCGCGTTCGTCGCGCCCCGGCCCGCGCACGCGCAAAGCAGCGCCACGGTCGTCTCGATCCAAGGCAGCCACTTCCAACTCGCGCGCACGGACAACGTCAACGGCGCCTTCGCCGTCTCCGTTCGCGATCCGGGCTTCGGCAACTTGCTGCGCAGCGTGGGAGCGAACCTCCAATGGCATCCCGGAGAGTCGTACATCGTGGTGACCGCGGCCGATCGCCGCGTGATCACCATGACGCTCGGCGACGCCCACATCAACGTCGGGGGCGTCCTGCAGAGTCTGCCGTTCGCCCCATACACCGACGGCGGCGATGCGTTCATTCCGTTCGACGCGTTGGCGAAGGCGCTCTTCCTGGCGCCCACGCGGGAGTCGGGCGACCGCATCGCGCTGCAGCCCCTGCTGGCCAGCCTGCAAATCGTACGCGACGGCCAGCGCACCGTTGCGGTCCTCCACGGCGGCACCACGCTGCGCTTCCGGCGCGTCCTCGACCGCCCCGACCGCTTGGAGATCGCCCTCCCGGGCTTTGCCTCGCATCTCGATCCCGTGCAGCGCGTCGACGCGCCGGGCTTGGACGGCCTGCGCATC
>Ga0307372_10004812_pt1 | contig 20610 bp, 10 predicted proteins | sample OX1MG_FD_202533 | JGI IMG/M metagenome (GOLD analysis project Ga0307372, IMG submission 202533) | Soil microbial communities from Risofladan, Vaasa, Finland - OX-1 | ecosystem: Environmental > Terrestrial > Soil > Coastal area > Acid sulfate soil | place: Finland: Risofladan, Vaasa | collected...
CCCGCACACTGGAAAACAGGGCAATCGCAGAGTGGCCAATTGGCCACTCTCGGGAACGGACGGCGAACGTTGAACGTGTCGACAAGTTCTTTGGACAGGATTTCAGGACCGACAGGATGGGTTTCGAGACAATCGCAGGGCCGTGTTCCATCCTTCCATCCTGTTTATCCTGGCATCCTGTCTTCCATTCGCTCCCGCTGGTGACATCATGCCAATTGTCCAATGTACCGCCGAAGAAAGCGGTGATGAATCACCGCAGTCCAAAAATAAGAAGATTCAAGACACGCATACTTCTCACTCCCGCGATTGCTCAACTTGCGGCGCGGCGGCCAGAGCGGTCCGAATGAGCTATCGCGTTCCACGTCATTGCCGCCGCCCGCCCCGGCCAAGGCGGCGGACTAGCCGGCGTTAAAGCGGTGCTGGGCTTGGCGATCGCCGGCCAGCACCGCCCGAGCCGGTGGCAATCGAATGGCTGGAGTGTTCGCGAGGCCGTCGCGCGAAACTGAAATGGCGATCAGGTTCGGCGTTTCGTGCGACGGCTTTTCGCTGTGGCGGCCTTTCGTTCTTGCGCTCGTTTGCGAACGGCCTCCCAGAACGTCTTCTCGTCCAGGCCTTTCCCCTCTTTGATGCTTTGCCGCGAACGGTCAAGCAATGCTTGAAAACGCGGAGAGCGCCCCAGGATGAGACGCTCCAAGTCATCATCATCGTAGGGGACGAGCAACACGCCGGCAGCCTTGCCGTTGCGCGTGATGACCACGGGGCCCTCCGCGCCGCATTCATCCAGGTAAGCGCTCAAACGAGCCTTCACGTCCGCCAAAGGGGCAATCCTCATGTCTGATACTCCTCTCCTCCGATTAAGAGCCGGTTGCGTTCCTTCACGCCGATGGCCAGAATCTGCACTTCTTGTGCTGCCACATCAACTTCGTAAAAAACACGAAAGCGGTTATCAGGACCGCAGCGAAGCTCCCAGGATGCCCCGAACGGGGCTGGCTCGTCCATTGGCTTCCGGTTCCGAGTTTCATCCGTCGGCGTGTGCGTCAACTGCTCTTCGATCGTTCGCCGAAGGAGCCCGTGGTACTTGGAGTCGATCAGGTCCAAGTGTTCGACTGCCTCCGGCGCAAAAGAAAACTTGAACTTGAGTCGCTTCACCATTGACCATAATTCTAGTCCATTCTACGGAGCTGGTCAATCCCTCGCTCAACACGGTGCAACTCGGTGGAGGGCTATTTATTAAAAGGCGGGTGGCGAATCACCGTTGAATTGCACTGCAAGGAGTCGACTTCAGGCCAGTTGACGGCGGCTCCGCTTCGTTTGAATTGCTCGGCGTGTCATTGGGCGCTGCGCGGCGGCTCAGGAGGTAGGAGGGGCGAGGCGGCAGTGGGCAGGGCGCACGGGAAGGGAGTTGGGAGTCAGGACTCCGAAGCCACGAGATGGGACGAAAGAGCGGAGCAGGGGGCAGACGGCAAACGTGAATCTCCACCCGGCACGCCCATTGGACGACTTGCGCGCCGTTTTTGGACGACTTATTGGACGACTTGAGCTGACGAATGCGGTGCTGCCATGAAGGATGTGTTGATTGCAAGTCGAGCATCGGGAAAGGTTTGCGACGCGCGCGACAGACCCCCCTATTAGTAGATGGACGACTTGGACGACTTGGAGAGCCTTTTCTCCACTTTTCGTTCCAAGGCTATGAACGGTCGCGCATCCGGCGGCGCAAGGTGCTCAACTTGCGCGGTAAGGTGCTCAACCGACGAGGTAAGGCGCTCATATATTCGGCGAGCCTGCAAAGTTCGTCCTGGGGCAGCAGCGGGTGTTTCATTCCTTCTCGGGCGTTTGGAACACTGATTCGCGCTAATCTTCCCTAATAGAACCCTCTTTAGTGTGGATCGGCGTTGATTAGTGTTCCGATCTCCGGGGCAAGGTGCTCAACTGGCGGAGTAAGGTGCTCAACTCGCGGGGCAAGGTGCTCAACTGGCGCGCGAAATCCACCGGCCGTGTCGGCCATCCCTCTGTGGCGCGCTAGGTATCGCCCGCACACTGGAAAACAGGGCAATCGCAGAGTGGCCAATTGGCCACTCTCGGGAACTGACGGCGGACGTTGATCGTGTCGACAAGTTCTTTGGACAGGATTTCAGGATCGACAGGATGGGTTTCGAGACAATCGCATGGCCGTGTTCCATCCTGATTATCCTGGCATCCTGTCTTCCATTCTCTTCCGCTCGTGACATCATGCAAAATGTTCAGCCTACCGGCGCGTGGCCGGTGATTTGCCCTCGCGACGAAGAAAGCGGCCGACCCGCTGCGCGGGTGCCCCGATCACCGCAGTCCAAAAAGGGCCCCGTCAGGCTGGAAAGCCCAAGTGTACGACGCTGACGCTGCGCAGCCGTCGTTCTGACGCTCACTTGGAGATCAAGGTCTGATACCCGCGTCTGGCGCAAGCCCAATGTCCTGACGGACGCAAACACGACCGTCTCATTTCGGGATGCGCCAATTGGCGCTTTTCGAAGTCGCCGCTCCGAAAGGACTTGCGCCCAACGCCTTTGCGCAGTCGCCGAGGAGCCATGCCTGGATACCCGCCGACCCGCTTCGCAGATACCCCCGTGGGGCGGCTCGCCTGGTTGCCTGGCACCTACGGGTTTCGTCTTGGCATGAAGACCGAAGCGCATCAAAAGCGTGCGCTTGGGCCGAATTCGAGCGTTTTTTTTTAGAAATTATACCTGCCCATGGTTATACCTGACGCGGCGAACGATCAATGACTAACCGTGCTTTCCGCTGGGCCGCACGACATCATGCGCCAAACCAAGTTTCTCCAACAGCGCAATCGTCAAGTAGGTGACGTCGAGCTCCCACCAGCGGTGCCCGTGCGAGGCGCTGCGCTGGTCGGCATGGTGGTTGTTGTGCCAGCCTTCGCCGTTGCTGACCAGGGCCACGAACCAGTTGTTGCGGCTGTTCTCGGCGGTTTCGTAGTTGCGGTAGCCCCAGATGTGCGACAGCGAATTCACGCTCCACGTGATGTGCCAGACCAGCACCGTCCGCAGGATGACGCCCCAGACCAACAAGCTCAGGCCGAACTGCACGCCCCCCATGACCTGGCCGCTCATGGCCCAACCCGCGGCGAACCCAGCCAGAAAGAACAACACGCCTTGCGCCAGGTTGACCCAGAACCAGAGCAAGTTCCGCTCGAAGGCAAAATAGAACGGGTCCTTCAGCACGTCGCGCGCGTAGCGGTCGTAGGTCAGCACGCTGTTGAGCTCGCGATTTTCGACCAGCAGCCAGCCCATGTGTCCCCAGAAGAACCTGACCAACGGGCTGTGCGGATCGGGCCGTTCGTCGGAAAACTGATGGTGCATCCGGTGGATCGACACCCAGCGGGCGGGCGTATCTTGCAGACAGCAGATGCCCAGCACGGCGAAAACGTGCTCCAACCAGAGGGGGCAGGCGAGGCCGCGGTGGGTCAGCAGGCGATGATAACAGAGGTTGATGCCCAAAGTGCCGAACACGTACAACCCCAGCACGGTCAACGTCACGCCCGTCCAACTGAAAAGCCACGGAAGGCATGCCAAGAGAGCCAAGGCGTGATAAAGCCCAAGGCTAATGCAGTAAGGCCACAGGATTTTGGGCGGTGCGGTCGATTCGGGATGCGGAAGCCGGCTCGTGCCAATGGCCGCGCGGCGCTGGCGCCGACTAGGCTTCGGCGGTTCCGCGCGCGACGCACCGCCCGTGGCGGGCACGAGTGAGGTTTCAGTATTGCTGGCCATGTTACCTGATCTTCTCGATCAACCTATCTTCGCAAACGGGCGGTCGAAGTCAAGGCGGAGCCTATGTCGAGTATAACCGTTATCGTCCCACCCTGGCAGCCCGGCTTAGCATCGCTCGAAAAACAACTTCGCGCTTGTCGTCCGGCATTCACCACCCTGCCAGATGGGGGTTAGATGAAGGCAGAAGGATGAAGGATGAAGCATGAAGGGAGTGGGCGGCCTAACCGCGCCTTGTGGGTTTTCGGCCGATTTAGCGACAGGCCCGTCTTGTACTTGGCACCGATCGCCGCTAGGTTTTGTGCTTTGGAGGCCAAGGATGGACCCCCATCGCTCACCGCCGTCGCCCGCCGTACCTATACGTGCGCCGGTCCGGCGCAAAATTCGCTTCGACCGTCCGCACGTCGCTCCTCCGCCGCCGTTTGGAAAGACCCGCGGCGACGGCAAGTCGGGGAACAAGTAACCGACGCGGTACCGACACCTGAACCCTTGCAATGCAAATCGTCATCACCGCCGTCGGTCCCGACCATCGTGGTCTGGCCGACCCGATCATCCATCACGTGACCGGCGAAGGCGCCAACATCGCCGAGATCCAGATGTACGATCACGACGATGAGCGCCTGTTCGCGATGTTGCTGCGGATGGAAATGACCGCCGACCAATTAGCGTCGTTGCGTCGGGCGATGGAGGCGATCGGCCGCGAAAAGCGGCTTTCGATCCGTGTCTGGTCGCCCGACGAGCGCGCCGCGAGGCCGAAGCTGGCCATTTGCACGACCTACCGCGCCGAATCGCCGCTGGCCTTGCTCCGCGCAATCCGCGACGGGCGAGTCAAGGCGGAAGCCGCGTTGATGCTTGGCAACCGCCCGCACTGCCGCGCATTGGCCGAGCAGTTCGGCGTCCCGTGGCACGATATCGGCGACGAGCGCGGCGTCGCCGACGATGAACGAATGGTCGAGTTGTGCGACGAACACCAGATTGATTACATCGTCCTGGCCCGCTACATGCGAGTGCTTCCGGCCAGCAGTTGCTGGAAATACGCCGGCGGCCGGATCATCAATTTGCACCACGGACTGCTGCCGAGCTTTCCGGGTCTGCGGCCGTACCACGACGCCTACGCCAGCCGGATGCTGACCTACGGCGCAACCTGCCACTTCATCGTGCCCGACCTCGACGCCGGCAAACAGATCATTTACCAATCGACGTTTACCGTACCGCACGGGCTGGCCGTCGATGAGGTGATTCGCCTGGGCCAGGAAGACAACGAGCCGCACTGCCTGGTCGAGGGCGTGCGTCGCGTCGTCGATCGCGACGTGCAATTGCATTTTCACCGCGTGATCACGACGCGTCGTGACGGGGCCATCGAAAAGCAACGTCAGGTTTAGACTCGCGGCGTCTCTTCGATGCGGACGGCTTTTCGCCCCTCGAACACGCCAGGCCGAACGCGGAAGGGGTCGATTCCCTCGACCTCGACGATGAGCGCGTCGTGGGCGCTCGTCTCGGTGGTGATGATGTCGCCCACCTCGATACCGATCAGCTCCCCGCTTGAAATGCGCGAATGGCAAAGCCGCACGACAAGCTCAACGGGCGCGCTTTGTCCTTCGCCATCGGTCGATTCGGCGCTTGCCGGCATGGCCGGCCGCGATTCGTGGTCCACGCCTTCGTTGCGAGGAAACGTTTCTCCGATGCGCTCGACCGAGCTCCAAGGGACGCAAAGGTTGATCATCCCGCGCGCACCGCCAATCGTCAGCGCGAAGCCGATCACGATGACGATCGTGCCGGGCTGAGCGACGTCGACGAGTTGCGGATCGCTCTCGATGCGGATGACCTCCAGCTCGAGCGGCAGCACGTCGTCCCACGTCCGGCGAAGCTCGGCCAGGAATACCCCGGCGATCCGCCGTGCCAGTCGCAGCTCGATTTCCGTCAGGGGCCTGCGCGCCATGGAACAGGTTTCGCCCCGCCCACCCAACAAGCGGTCGATGAGCGGGTATAAAATCGACGGGTTGATTTCGAGGACCGTCTTGCTTTCCAGTGGTTCGGTCTTGGGCAGGTTGACATCACCGGGGGGCTTACGCCCCCCGCTCGCCAATGCGCGCCCCTCGCTTGCCAATACGCGCCCCTCGCTCGCCATTGCGTCGCTTTCCAGCGGCTCGGCTTTGAGCAGGCAGACGCAGCTCGGATTATCCAGGCCGAGCATGAATTGGCCGAAAGTCGAGCGGTCGACGCCCACGAGCGCGACCTCGACTTTCGATCGCAAGAAGGCCGAGAGCGCGGCCGCGAAATGGCGCCCAAATCGCTCGTGCAGGGTCCGTACGGCGCGCAGCGGATCTTCAACGACCCGCATGGTGTGTCTGGGATCGTAGCGGCTTACCTTTTCGCGCGAGCGCAAGCGCGTGGCGCCGGCGCCCGACAACAGGCTTTCGACTTCCGCCTGATTGAGTACTTGGTGAGGGGTGAGGGGTGAGGGGTGAGGGGCCTTTGGTCGTTGTTCGTTGTTCATTTTCCGTCTCCCCTCTTGGTCTCGTTCCCACGCTCCGCGTGGGAACGCATGTTTCGCCGCTCCGCGGCCGTATCAAGCATTGCGTGGATCTGGCGGGGACGCGGAGCGTCCGGGGAGGTGTTCCCACGCGGAGCGTGGGAACAAGGCACTGGGTTAGGAGCCGCCAACTCACCTCTCACCCCTCATCGTTCGTCCTTGAGATGGCCATTTCCATAGACCACGTACTTGTAGCTGGTGAGCTCCTTGACGCCACAGGGGCCGCGCGCGTGGAGTTTGTCGGTGCTGATGCCGATTTCGGCGCCCAATCCGAGTTCGCCGCCGTCGTTGAATCGCGTACTGGCGTTGACCATCACCGCGGAGCTGTCGACGCGGGCGGCGAACCGCCGGGCCGCGGCCAGGTCTGACGTGATGATCGCCTCGGTGTGCCCCGATCCATAGTGATTCACGTGCTCGATCGCGTCCTCGAGCGAGCCGACGACCTTGACCGAAATGATCGGCCCCAGGTATTCGGCTGCGAAGTCGGTCTCGTCGGCCTCGCGGGCTTCCGGCACGAGTTCGCGAGTCCGTTCGTCGCCTCGGATCTCGACGCCGCGCTCGGTCAACGCCGCGCCGGCGCGGGGGAGGAACTCGGCGGCCACGGCCGCGTGGACCACCAATGATTCAGCGGCGTTGCAGACGCCCATCCGCTGGCATTTGGCGTTGATCGTGATCCGCCGCGCCATGTCGAGGTCGGCCGCGGCGTCGACGTAGATATGGCAATTCCCGGTGAAATGTTTGATGACCGGCATTCTGGCCTCGTTGGCCACGCGGCGAATCAGACCCTCACCCCCGCGCGGGATCGCCACGGCGATGTATTCTTCGAGCGCGAGAAAGTGACCGACCGCCTCGCGCTGGGCGGTATCGACCAATTGTACGGCGTCGGCCGGAAGGCCGGCCGCAAGGGCCGCCTGCGACATGACGCGGGCAATTGCCTGGTTCGTGTGGGCCGCCTCCTTGCCGCCGCGGAGGATGACCGCGTTGCCGCTCTTTACGCAAACGGCCGCCGCGTCGGAGGTCACGTTGGGGCGCGACTCGTATATGAAAAACACCACGCCCAGCGGAACTCGAACCTTGAGCACCTCCAATCCGTTAGGCCGGATCGACGACTCGATCACTTCGCCCACCGGGTCGCGCAAGGCCGCGACTTCCTCGACGGCCACGGCCATCGCTTCGACCGAACGCGCCGAAAGCCGGAGGCGGTCGATTTGCGCGTCGGAGAGTCGAAAACTCGCGGCGGCCGCCAGATCGAGCGCGTTGGCCGCCAACAACTCCTCCGTCTCCGCCCGCAGCCGTCGTGCCAGGTCGAGCAAAAAGGCGTTCTTTAGCGCGCCGGGCGCCACGGCCAATTCGGCCGACGCCGCCTTGGCTCGACGGGCCACGTCGAGGCAATAGGCCTCGAGATTGCGCTCTTGTGCGACGGGCATGAGCGAAGACCTAAAACGCGGTGCGATAACGACTTGAGATGGAATGCGGTGTCGGCGGCGGGGCCCTTGCGACCGCAAATGAAGTATCCCTCAAAGGCGCGATCGAGTCAACGGCGGTCGGCAGCCAGCGGGTGATGTTGTTTGCCCGGCTAAATGTTACCATGGTGGGTCCATTCGCCCAGCCATTCCATCACAGGAGATTTTGCGATGTACGACATGAACCACATCAAGAAATTGAAGAAATTCGGCGAACTGGCGCCGGCCGCCTGGGAGGGCTTCGTCGCGTTCGACAAGGCGGCGATGTCCGATGGCGCCATCCCGGCCAAGACGAAGGAGTTGATCGCCGTCGCGGTCGCGATGACGACCCAATGCCCCTATTGCATCGAGATTCACGGCAAGCGCGCCAAGGCCGCCGGCTGCACCCAAGCGGAGTTGGCCGAGGCGATTCTGGTGGCCGCGGCTCTGCGCGCCGGCGGGGCCGTGACCAACGGTACGCACTGCTTGGATTAATCGCGTCACTCGGCCGGAAGAATTCCTTTTTCCCACGCCCTTCGTGGGAATACATTTTCGGCCGCTCCGCGTTCACGTCACGACCGAGTGCCGTTGTGGATCGGGACGCAGAGCGTCCGCGGAAGCGTTACCACGCTGAGCGTGGGAACGAGTTTACCGAGTGCGGTTGTGGATCGGGACGCAGAGCGTCCGCGGAGGCGTTCCCACGCGGAGCGTGGGAACGAGTTGCTGCGCGCGACCGCATCACGATTGGATTGCCTAGAGGCGTCCGAAAGCCCTATCGTGCCCGCTGAGCGATCTCCGTCGCCTTCGGGTCGGGCCTGTGGCCGAGCAAAGCGCTCAGTCGGAATTCGAAGTACTTCTGCGTCGCGGCGGGCTGGCCGTCGGGCGAAGCGTTGGCCACCCAAAGCCGCGTCGAGCGGGGCTCGAACAGCACGCTGTGCAGGTTCGACTTCATCGCCACCGGGCAATCCATCAAATGCAGCGCGCTCGCGGCGTCGAATGTTCCCTTTCCCTCGCGTACGCGGCGTGCCAGCTCCGTGTAACGGCTGCCCGCCGAAAGGAGCACCGTGTCATCGGTCGGTTCGGGTAGCCGCGGATGGGCCGCGCCCGGCTCGACGACCTCGAACGTGTTCCAATGCGCTGCCAGGCCCACGGCCCGGTTCTCGTCGCCGTCGGCCACGACGTAATAATATTGGCAGGTCCGCGGGTTGTCGCGGAACACCGCCACCGCCTCGTCGAGCGTACCGGCCTCTTCGAGCACGCGCCGCACGAGGAACGACATCGGCACGCCCTCCCAATGCCCGAACCCACGGCCGCCCATCTCGCCCACCGAGACGTGCTCGGCGTTCATGCCCGTCACCGAGCCGATGAAACCGGCATAGGTCACATTCACGAACGGGATTTGATCTTCGGGTTCGGCGACGATGAGCACAGCGTGTTCTTGCAGCTTCCAGTCGGTCGAGTAGTCGAGGACGCGTCCGTGGTAAAGCGTGCCGTCGCGAGTGGCGCCGTTCATGAGGGCGAACCCGCTGCAGTGGAACAGCTCGGGAAGGAAATTGCCGACGACCACGTCATCCAATTCGCACTCCGCTCCGGCGGCGAGCCCTTCCAGCTCCCGCATGAATCGCTCGGGGATGAACTTCCGCTCGTGCGCGGCGATCTTGGCGACCAGGTCCCTGGGACTGACTTCCAAACCCAGGAACCGGAGCTTTTGCTCCTTTGCCTTGACCTCGAACAAGTAGTGCATGTTTTCGCGAACGTGCTCTTTCAACAGCGCACCATGCTGGTAACCCATGTCGAACGGCGTTCCCTTGAGGTGCAAGACGCGGTAGCCATCGACCTCCTCGAGAAACCCCTCGCCACAGCGGGCGAGCGTGCCCGCCATGGCCGGAGTAACCGCTGCCGAGGTCGCCGCGAACAGGACGACGAGCATGATGAGCGCGAAACGAGGCGCGAGGCGAAGGGTGGTAAGCATCGGCAACTCCTGGCTATAGGGAACGGCAAATGGCGCGTGCCTGCTGCTTAAAGGCGACGGCCAGCATTATAGCTGAAATCGTGACGACGTCCAAATATCACCTGAATGTCCAAGGTCCAAAGCGGTAGCGGATGCGGCCGCTTCGCCGCAGTCCCAAACCAGGTCCGCGTACGCTTGCCTGGCGCTTCCACCGAAGGCATAATTGAGAAGTGCCACACTGTTCACCTTGCATCGAGTGAACTTCACCCGGATCATCAGAGAATCAAGTGACTACCGAACAATTGCGAAACGCGCACCGTGTACGACCTTTTCAGCCCTTCACGATCCACATGGCTGATGGCCGGGAGATTCGTGTCCCTCATCCCGACTTTTTGTCGATCTTCCCCAGCGGCCGAACCGCTATTGTGATTCGCGAGGACGACTCGTGGAGCATCATCGACTTGCTGTTGGCGACGGAAATCGAAGGCAGTTCCCCAGCGTCGACGTCGGACCCGTCTTGATGGACCGCCGCCTCTTTCGGATAGAATGGCAATGCCGCCGACCAATGTCCCATCTGGGAGGAGCCGACCGTGACGCTTCGCGATCATTTTCACTTGCCTTTGCGAGGCTTGTGCGCCTGGGAGAGCTTTCATAGCGGTTGGGCCAATGAGATCATGCGTCAGCTCAACCAAACGCTGCCGGCGGGGTACGTGGCACGACCCAACGTGAAACTTGGAGTCGATGTCGAAGCGGACGTGGGCGCTTTGGAACAGTTCGGACACGAGCCGATCGAGGAAGCGGGAGGCGTCGCCACGGCGGTCTGGGCGCCAGCAAGACCGACCCTTTCCGTCGCAGTCGACTTCCGGCACCTTGACGTGTTCGAAGTGCAGTTGCATCGCGAAGGCGGGCTGGAAATGGTGGCCGCCATTGAGTTGGTCAGCCCGCGAAACAAGGATCGCCAGGCCGCGCGACGCCACTTTGTCGCGAAATGCGCGGCGTACCTCCAGGCGGGAGTCGCCGTCGTCGTCGTCGACGTGGTGACTGCACGCGGAAAGAACCTCTACGCGGCGCTACTCGAGCAACTGGCGCTGGACCAGCGATCGAACGGCCATGGCGACCTGTATGCCGTGACCTGTCGAGCGGTGCCGCCCGACAGACCCGGCTGCCTGGAAACCTGGGTCGAGGCGCTCGCCGTGGGTTCACCTTTGCCGACGCTACCGTTATGGCTCGAAGCAGATCTCGCCGTGCCGTTGGAACTACAGCGGAGCTACGAGGCGACGTTTACCGCGCTACGCATCCCTGTTTGAGCGGAGTGATGGGCCGGGAGACCCGCTGCGCGGGTGCCCCTCCCAAGACGAGCTTGTCCCACCGTACAGCGCCTCGTGAACGATCTCGCGGATCTTTCCCAATTCCTGATCGAATCGTGCGATCGCTGTCGTAACGAAGGGAACAAAACCGCGCCGTCGGGCGTCTAATGTCAGGGCACGTGTGGTGTTTCCTTTGTCGCATCGACATCAGAGTGCGGAATGCGTCGGCAAGCGGTTTGTGAACCGCGAATTTGGCAAATCGCCAAGCCGGGCAGATACAAACTCGTTACACGCCAAGGGCTTGCAATCAGGGGCCGGTTATGGCCTATGTATCAATGGGGTGGATCGCACGCACCACGTGCGCATTCCGGCCCACACGTCGCTATTGAACTTCTACCAGGAATTGCGCAGGCGCCCTCATGAATTATCGCCGTTGGGGATCGTCGTATGTCGTTGGGTTGATCTCCATTGGCTGTTGCGCGGTGATGCTCGCTCAAGAACCGCCGGTCACCGATTCCAAGGTCGACGTCGAGCCGAACGCGGAAACCGCCGAACATGAGTCCCGCGAACAGACGCCGATCAAGGAAAAGACCATCTACATCCCGTACACGAAGCTGCGAGAGGTATTCGAGCGCGAGGGTCGCGGCGTGTTCCTCCCCTACTCCGAGTTCCAGCAACTATGGAAAGCCGCGCGCGACCGAACCAGCCCGCCGGCGCCCGAACGGCCCCTGGTGCCGGCGATCATCACGGAAGTGGTGAACGAAGCGGTCGTTTCACGCGATGTGGTGCGCGTCCAAGCGGTGGTCAAGATCGAAGTTCTCACCAAGGGCTGGCATCGAATCGCCTTGGGGCTGGGCGACGCGGCGGTGACCTCGGCCAAGGTCGGCGGCCAGCCGGCGCGCGTGGTGTTCGATCCGGCGACCTGCTACCAATTGCTCTACGAGAACAAGACGGCGGAACCGGTCAGTTTCGATCTGGCGCTCGATTACGCCAAAGCGATTACCAAAACGCCCGGGCAAAACAGCGTGGCATTCGATACGCCCCAGGCCCCCGTCAGCCGCTGGCGATTGCGCTTGCCGGAGGCCGGCGTGAAAGTCCACATCCAGCCGCTGATTGCCGCGACCGAAGTTCCTCAGGATGCGCCCGACGGCGGCGATCCGGAGCCGGCCGAAACCGTGGTGCTGGCTTACGTCGGCGCCGCGCCGCAGGTACGAATTGATTGGACCCCCAAAGCCGAAGGCGCAACCGGTCTGGAAGCCCTGGCCAGCGTACAGGTGCAAGAGCAGGTGCGCATCGACGAAGGAGTGACTCGCACTCAGGTACGGCTCGATTACGAAATCAGCCGCGCCCAACTGGCTCAACTCGTGTTCCGCGTGCCGTCCGGCCAGAAGGTGGTCAATGTCACCGATGCCAACGTGCGGCAATGGTCCGTCGAGGAAACCAACGAGGGTTTACAAGAGGTGACGGTCCAACTGTTCGAGCCGGCCAAAGGCAAGCAGACGGTCACCGTCGAACTTGAAGAATTCACGTCCGACGCCGCCCAGCAGGAGTTGGCGGTACCCGTCATCCAGGCGATGGGAGTGGGCCGGCAGCAAGGACTGCTCGTCGTGCTGGTGGCCGAGGGACTGCGGGCCGAAGTCGCCCGCCGCACGGGTTTGCTGCAAGTCGACGCCGCGGAACTGCCCGCTGATCTGGCGGGTGTCCCCTGGGCGTTCTCCTACCGTTATGCGACGGTCCCTTTCGACCTGGGTTTGCAGGTCGAGAAAGTGCAGCCTCGCATCACGGTCGACACGCTTGTCGAGGCGACGCTCACGCCCGACGCGCTCACCGAGAACGTGCTGGCCATCTATACCGTGGAACGGGCCGGCGCGTTCCGTCTTGAATGGGACCTGCCGGCGGCGTACAGCGTGCGGTACGTGCGTGGGCGGGCGGCCGCCGCGTGCCAGCCCGCCGAAGTCGATTCGTACCATGTCGAGGGCGATGATGCGCCGAAGCTGATCGTCAACCTCACTCGCAAGGCCTTCGGCCGCGTGGCGTTGGCCATCGAGCTCGAACGGCGCCTCACCGAGCCCGACCTGCAAAGCCCGACGGGCAATGCCGCCACGCTCGAACTGCCGGTCCCGCGGCCGGCCGCCGCGACCGTCGCTCGCAGCGCCGGCCGGGTGTTGATCCACGCTCCCGAGAGCCTGCGGATCAACGCCGGACAAATGACCGGGCTGCGGGTTATTTCGTTCCAGGAGGCGTTGGCCGGCATCGAGCCGGCCCGCGAGCAGCCGGCGCCGGGCCCGCGGCCCGTTTTGGCCTTCGCCTTCACCGACGAGGCGACGGCACTCACTTTGGCGGCCGAGCGCCGCAAGCCGCAGGTGACCGTCCGCCAACTGCTCGTGGCGCGGGTCGAACCGGGAGTGGTCGAGTTCACGGCGACGTTCTACTACGACATCCGTTACAGCGGCGTGAAGTCGCTTCGCATCGATGTTCCCGCCGAACTGGCGGGCCACTTGCGCAACGACACGGCCGGAGTGCGCGAAAAGGTCGTCGCCCCGCCGCCACCCGACGTGGACGCCGGCGACGTGGCCTGGAACCTGGCGGGCGAAACCGAGTTCATCGGCGAAGTCGTGATCGAGCTGGCCTGGGAGGACGAGATCAAGGAACTGGACGTCGGCAAGAGCCTGGAACTGAAGGTCCCGCGCCTGCGGCCGCGCGACGTGGACCGCGCCTGGGGCCAGGTGGTGCTGACCAAGAGCGAAACGATCGACGTGCGGGAAACGGGCGAAACGCAAGGGCTTCGACCGATCGATCCGGCCCACGACCTGATGCCCGGCGCATCGGTCGAAGGGGCCGCGCGGGCGTTCGAGTTCCACGACGACTGGACGCTCGCCGCCGAGGCCACGCGCTATCAATTGGAGGAAATCAAGGGCACCAGCATCGAGCGGGCCGTGCTGCGAATGGTGGTCACGCGGGGCGACCAGATTTCGGTTCAGGCCCTGTACCGGCTCCGCAGCGCCGAGCAGCGGCTCGGCGTGCAACTGCCGGCGAAAGTCGAATTCGATACCGAACCGTTGAAGATCAACGGCCGCCGGGTGGCGCTGGAACGAGGCGCCCAGGACGTCTTTTACGTGCCTCTGGTCGGGCAGAATCCCGACGCGCCTTTCGTGCTCGAAATCCGCTACACGGTCCCCTCGGAACGGAAGCGGCTCGATTTCCCGGTGTTCCCGAAGAACCCGGCGGTGCAGCAGGTCTACGTCATCGCTTACCTCCCAGCGGAACTGGCTTGCGTGGGCACGACGGGACCGTGGACCGACGAGTACGTTTGGAAATCGAACGGTCGGTTCGATTGGAAACCGGCCCCCAAATGGAATGACGACGAGTTGGTCAGGCAGGTGACACAAGGAATCGATATGGCGGCCGATCCCCTGGGGAGTTTTCCGCACGATGGCCAGCGATTTGTTTTTTCCACATTGCGTCCCGCGCCACCTCCGGAGGGCGCGATCGAGATCAAGACCGTGAATGAGAAATGGCTGCACTTCTTTGCGCTGGCGGCGGTAGTGTTGGTCGGACTGGTGCTGACTCCGACCCGCGTCAAGGTGCGCGCGACCGTCGCCGCCCTGGCAGCCATCGCAGTCGTGCTTTTGGCAGTCTTTCAGCCAATGTTCGTGCTGGCCGTGCTCAACGGCGCACTGGTTGCGGCGGTGGCGATCGTGCTGATCATCTGGATCGCCTGGACCCTCGTGCGACTGCCGCCGTGGTGGCAAGGCAAACTCGTTTTTGCGACGACCGCCGGTTCGAGGGATTCAGTTGCTCCCGAATCTCCCTTCGGCTCAAGTGAAGCGCCGCAGGCCGGAAGCGATGCTCCAGGCGATGAACCACCAGAGAAGGTAGATGGCGATACAAAGGCGAGCGGGGGGCGTCAGCCCCCCGGTGACATCGGCGCTGAGCCGCCGGAAACGCCGGGTGGCGGTGCGGGCGAGCCGGAGGGAGGGCCCCAGTCATGACAACTGCGAGCCGCAAGCGAAGGCGCGGTGAAGTGTACCCGCTACTTTCGCCACGTGGGGCAGGTTTCCAACCTGCCATACAGGGTAGGTGGCAACGGCAGGTTGGAAACCTGCCCCACGTTCAAGCGCGCCGCCTACTAGGCACGCTATGCGTAACGTCCTTCATCGTGTGCCTGCTTCCAACCGCATCTCTGCGCGGCCAGGATCCTCCACCTCCGGAACCGCTAGTCCGTGAGCTTTTCATCCCTTTCGAAAACTTGCACACCGTGCTCGAAGGCCAGCCCCGTCGGGTGCTGCTCTCGCGTGACGAATATGCCGATTTGATGGCCCGCGTGAAGAAGTCCGACGAGGCGCGCGCGCCCGTCGCCGCTGCCCTGACGTCAGCGGAGATTACGGTGGCCGTCGCCGCCGAGCGGGCCGTGCTCACCGGCGTGCTGGCTGTGGAAGTCATGGAAGATGGTTTGCAGATCGTGCCGTTGGATTTGTCGGGCGTCGGTTTGGCCAGCGCCACCCTCGATGATCAGCCGGCCGCGATCGGCCGGGCCGACGACGGCCGGCTGCTGCTGTTCGTCGCGGGCAAGGGACGCCATCCCTTGACGCTGAACATGACCGCCCCCGTGCAAACCACCGCCGCGCAACAGGTGCTGAACGTCCGGCTGCCCACGCCCGCCGCGGCGAAGATCACGCTCACCGTGCCGGGCGACGTCGAAATCAAGAGCGGGGCCGCCGTCGTCAGCCGCGTCGTCGACGGCGACGAGCGGCTCACGCGGTTCGAGTTGCTCGCGACGCGCGGCGATCTGGCTGTGGTGATGAGCCTGAATAGCCGGCTCAAGCGGCAGGACCGCCTCGTGGTCGCCAGCAGCGTGCTGGTCGACGAGGTCACGCTGGCCTACGAACGTCTGCACGCGACGGTGTCGCTGGCGGTGCTGCACCAGGCGATCGACCAGGCGCGGTTCGTGGTCCCCGATGGGTTCGAGCCGACCAGCGTTTCGTCGCCGAACCTGGCCCGCTGGGCGGTGGTCGAAGAGGGCGGCCGCAAGGTGCTCGACGTAAACTTGCGCGAGGCGACGACCGATCCGGTCGTGCTCGCCATATCGGCGCTGCGGACTCCGGCCCGCTTGCGCGACTGGACGATGCCCACGCTCGAGCCGCTCGACGTCGTCGGGCAGGTGGCCGTGGTCGGATTGCTGGTCGAAGATCGCTTGCAGGCCGCGTCGCTGGCTTCCACCGCCCTGTTGCCGATCGACACGGCGGCGTTGACGCAGGCCTTGCCCGCCAGCGTGTTCCAGGCCGAGCCCGGCGCACCGACGATTCGGCCCGTCGCGGCATTTTACGCGCCGCAGGGTGACTATACGTTTTCCGCGGTCGTGAGCGAGCCCGCTCCGCGCGTACGAGCCACCACCAATCTGTTGCTGATCGTGAGCGAAGAAGGACACGAAGTCCACGGCGGCTTTGCCTTGCTGGCCGACGTCGAGCCGCTGTTCTCCTTCGATTTCTCCGTGCCCTCCGGCTGGCAGGTTGACACCGTGACGGGCCAGGACGGCTCGGCGCTGGTGTTCGATCGTTTTGGCGGCGACGCAGGGGCCCGCATTCACGTGCGTCTCCCCGCCGCGGTGCGACCGGGAGCGACCTATTCGGTCCATTTCGTCGCGCGCCATACGCCGGCCGGCTGGCTTGGCGAGTGGCCGCGGTTCGCCGCCACGTTTCCCGTGTTTGCCGCCACGGCCGCGGCGCGCGACGTGGGCGCCATCGCCGTCGCCGTTCGCGGCGACATGACGGTTCGCCCGGAGACGCTCGAAGGGCTGTCGCCCCTGGCGGAACAAGAGAAGGCCAAGTACGGACTGGCGGGCGTGGTCACGAACCTGGCCTACCACTACGACAGCCAACCCTACCAGGCGGCATTGACCATCGAGCGCACCCTCGCGCGACTCACGGCGCAGACCTATTCGTTCGTCAGGGTGGAACCCGCGGCGCTGGCGGCCCACTACGAAGTCGTCTACGCGATCACGGGCGCCGGCGTGCGGTCGCTGTCGCTGTCGTTGCCCGAATCGACGCCCACCGCCCTGGCCATCTCGGCGCTCGACGGCGTGGGGATCAAGGAATTCGTTTCGCAAACCGAAGGCGACCTGCGGCGATGGACCGTGCAATTGACCGAGTCGCGCCAAGGGACCGTGCGGCTGGTGGTCGACTTCCAGCAGCCGCTGGGCGGCGACGAGCAGGCCGAATTGAAGTTGCCCGTCGTCAAGGCCGAAGGGGTCGCCTACCAGTCGGGCACGGTGGCCGTCGAAGGGAGCGCCGACCTGGACGTGGAAGTGCTCGACAGTCCGCGCAAGGTCGATGTGGGCGAATTGGTCGATGCGCAGTACCAGCCGGGCAAACGGCTGTTGGGCGCGTATGGCTTCGTCGGCGACGCGGGCGACGTCACGATTCGCGTGGCGCGCCCGTCGCAGTACGCATTGCAGCCGGTGATCGTCGAGCGCGCGGAACTGACCACGATGGTTTCGGCCCAAGGGCTGAGCGAAACGGCCGCCCGGTTCCACCTGCGCAGCAAGGCGCAGTACGTCGAGGTCGTGTTGCCGGACGGATCGCAACTTTGGTCCACCGCGGTCGACGGCCGGCCGACCAAGCCGCAGCGCCAGGGTGGCAGCCTGCTGGTGAGTTTGGCCAAGGGCGTCGAGGGCGCGGTGCGCGACCTGCAAATCGTTTACGAAACGCCCATTTCACCCATTGATCTGAGCGGTGTGATCGACGTGCCGGCCCCGGTCTTGAAGCTGCGTGCCGACCGCGATACGCCGGCGAGCCCGGTACCCGTCGCCAACTTGGTCTGGTACCTGCACCTGCCCACCGGTTACCGCGTGGTGCGCAGCGACGGAACCGTGATGTCGGACGAAGCGCGACCACCCGAGCTGGCCGCGTTGACAGTCGCCCGCTGGCTTTGGAAGGCGACCGGCGGTATCGGGCACGGCTTGCTTCCCTCGTTGTCGGTAGCCCGATACGCAAGTAGGAAGTCGAGTAAGTATGATCGCGGAATTGTCGTTGATTCTGAAGGCTACGAACGATTGGGAGGGCGCGACGCATGGCCAATAACTAGCTCGGCTCCAGCGGAGTTCGCGGGCGAACCAATGAAATACCCTGCCGCGCTGGACGATTCAATGAGCATGGATGCGGACCAGGCCGACGCGCCCGCCGCGGAGGAGGCGAGAGAAATGCCAGTGCCGGCCGACGGCGTGCCAACCGGCATCCCGGCACCGACGCCGGAAATGGACGAAAAAGCAGCGGCGCCGCCTCAAGGACAACCCGATCCACAAAGCGCTGAACCAAAGAAACCCGCGGCCCCGGAAACTACAGCTTCGACGCAAGCGAAAGGTGGCTGGGCGCTCGAAGGCGTTCGCAGCCTCAAGATCGATCTGATACCGTCGGCCGAGCCGGTCAAGTTCGAAAGTCTGGGCGAAGCCGCACGGCTGAACGTCAGTCTGGCCGAGCGGCGCGGCGGCGCGTTCGGCTGGGCCCTCGCGCTGGCGGTCCTGCTGTGTGGTCTGTTTGTGACCAATCGGTCCGTCCGATCCAAAGCGATCTACCTGATCGCCATTTCCCTCTCGGCCACGCTGGTGGCGCTCGTTAGCACGTCGGTCGAGGTGATTCTGTTCGCCAACCAGGCGTTTTACGCGGCCAGTTTACTTGCGGTGTGGTACATGCTCGTCGCGAGCGTCCGTTGGCTGGGAGCAGCCAGGAATGCCAAGCCTACGTCGCTGACCGCGCTGCTGCTGGCGGCCATTTCCGTTTCGTTGCTCGCGCCGGCACGGGCGCAGGAAGCCAATCCGACGAACCCACCCGTCGTGATCCAGGTCGAACCGCCTGGGCCGCCCGTGGTAGTTCCCCCTGACGCGATCCTGGTCCCCTACGATCCCGACAAGGCCGACGATCTCGACGCGATCGACCAGATCCTGGTTCCGTACGATAAGTACCGAGAACTGTGGGAACAGGCGCACGCCGATCAGACGCTCACGGCCAGGCCGCCTCCCGCCCCCTTCGCGCTGGCGGGGGCGGCCTTCAAGTCGACGTTGACCGGCGACGAGTTCTTGACGATCGACGGCCGGCTGGACCTTGAAGTCTTCACCGAGGAGCACGTCTCCATTCCGCTGGCAGTCGAGGGGGGCGTGCTCGCCAAGGCCGAACTCGACGGCAAGCCGGCCCGGTTGCGCGTTGTGCGCGTCGATCCGCACCAGGCGGCACAGGCCGCGGCGGCGCCGCCGCCTGCCGCCTTGATCACGCTCGATGTTCAAGGCAAAGGGAAGCACCGGCTCGATCTGACGGTCCGCCTGCGCCTGGAGCGGCGCGGCGGTTGGCGCGTGGCGACAGGGCGCTTGCCCGCCGCGCCGGCCACGTCGCTCGCGCTACGAGTGCCGCGGCCCGGCACCGAGGTCCGTCTGGCGGGCCTGTTCGACCGGCCCGGCCACGAAACAAAAGCCGCGGACGAAACAATCGCCACGTCGCTTTCGCTCGACGGCGCCTTGCAGATCCAGTGGCGCGCGAAGGTCGACCAGGGCGAGGTCGACCGCAACCTCACGGCCCGCTCGACGGCGCTCGTGGACGTGCGGGAAGACGGCTTGCGGCTCGTATGGCAGTTGACGCTGGAGTTTCCTCGCACGACGCGCGATGCCTTCTCGCTGCGGATTCCAAGCGAATACCTCGTGGAACGAGTCGAGGGGAACAACGTCCGCGGATGGGAGGTCAAGCCCGCCGACGATGGCCAGGCACTGGAAATCGGTCTGTTGAACACGGCGCGGGACGCCGAGAGCGTCACCGTGGTCCTGGGCCGCCACGGCGCGGTCGGGCAAGGCGACCTGGCGGCGCTGGCGGCGCCATTCGTCGCGGCCGACGGGGCCGCGTTGCACACGGGCGTGTTGGCCATTCGCCGAAGTCCGGGGCTCGACTTGCGCACCACGGACACGGGCGGCGTCAAACGGGCCGACTTTCCCGCCGACGCGGCCGTCCTGGCCGAGCGCGCCGCGGCCGAAAGCCCGCTGGGCATCGTCCCGTTCCAGGCGTACCAGTTCGCCGGCACGCCCTTCAGCATTCGACTGGCGGCCGCGCGCTTGGCGCCGCGCACGACCGCCACGGTCGAAACGGTGCTCAAGATCGCGGCGCGGCAGCGCACGCTCGAAACGCGCATCCATCTCGACGTTCAAGCCCGGCCGATTCATGAGGTGCGGCTGGCGGTGCCGGCCGATTGGCAATTGGACCAGGTCTCGGCCCCCGGCCGGTTCGAGTGGACCCGCACCGAGGAGGAAGACCGGGCGATCGTCACCGTGCGGATGGCCGAGGGCCAGCTTGGAAAGACCTCGCTCGTGCTCGCCGGCGTGCTCGGCGAGCCGGCGCCGGTCGAGCGATTGGCGTTGCCGAACCTCGCGGTGCTCGACGTCGAACGCCAGCAGGGGGACGTCGTGGTGCAGGTCGACCCCGCCTTCGACGTCGAGGCCGTCGACCTGGCCGACTGCGGCAGCGTGCTGGTCAGCACCGCCTTCGGCTGGTTGAAGGCCGAGCAGCGCGATCCCGCGCGGCTGGTGCTGCATTACGAAACGCCTGAATACGGCGGAGCGCTCGTGCTTCGCGCGCGTCAAGCTCTCGTG
>Ga0307372_10004813_pt1 | contig 20607 bp, 19 predicted proteins | sample OX1MG_FD_202533 | JGI IMG/M metagenome (GOLD analysis project Ga0307372, IMG submission 202533) | Soil microbial communities from Risofladan, Vaasa, Finland - OX-1 | ecosystem: Environmental > Terrestrial > Soil > Coastal area > Acid sulfate soil | place: Finland: Risofladan, Vaasa | collected...
CGCCGATGTGAAACGTGGTATGGCGGCTCAAGGGCTCGTCAAACTTGGCTCCGGGAAATCGCGCGCGCCATTTTTCGCGCCAGCCGGTTCGCGCCGCCATGCTTCCTTTTATACAAAATTAGTATGATGCGCCCGTGATTCCCGCGTGGCTCGGCAAAGCGGAAAGACGCTTGGGCTTCGTCCAAGTTCCAGGACTGGCCAAGTTCCTCATCGGGATGAACGTCGCGGTCGGCCTGCTGAGCTTTTTTAATCCGCAATTCCCGGCCCAACTTCTCCTGGATCCGGCGCTCCTGCTGAGCGGGCAAATCTGGCGCGCCTTGACGTTTCTTTTCGTCCCTTATGCCTTCGATGCCTTGGGCCTCCTCATCTGGATCCTCTGGCTCTTTGTTTTCCTTCCGCAGCTCGAGTGGATGCTGGGCGAGTTCGGCTTCACGCTGTTTTGCCTGACCAGCGCCCTGGCGACCGTCGCCGCTTCCGCGCTCTACGGAGCCGCGCTCTCCAACACGGCCGTTTACGCCGCCCTGTTCCTGGCCTACGCCCGCCTCAATCCCGACGCGCAAATCCTGCTTTTTTTCTTTTTCCCCCTCAAAATAAAATGGATCGGCGTCGCGACCTGGGCTTATCTGCTGCTGAGTTTCTTCATGTTCGGCCCGGCTTGGCGCGTGGAGCTTTTGGCCGGGCTGGCCGGCTATGCGCTTTTCTTCGGGCCCGAGCATTGGCGGGACTTCCGCTTTTGGATTCGGAGAGCCAGGAATCGTGGCCGCTATTAAGCGGGAACCGCGACTGCGGCCCGCAGCCCTCACTCTTCTCGCCGCAGTCGCGTGGTGCGCGGCCGTTTCTCCTGCCCCGGCGCAAGATTTGCAGGCCGCACCCGAAGCCGCGGCGCCGTCCCCATCGCAAAGCCTGAAGCTCTTCGTCTACGATTCCCGCGGCCATCTGATGAGCCTCGAAGAATTCCTTAAATTCACGGGCCGGGCCGACCGCAGCCCGCTCCCCGGCCAAGGCGGTCCTGCCGTCATGGCCTACGGGCTCGACGGCCTCTCGGGCCAAAAGCCGGCAATCGCGCAGTCGGGCCCTTGGCTAAGCCTCAGTTGGACGGGCGCGCCCAGGATATCCATCGCCCTGACATGGCCGATTCCAGGCGACGGGTTTTCCACGGTCTTGGCTGACAACGGCGGCGCCGGCTTCGGCAGCGGCGACGCGGTCTACCTTAATGAGGAAATCGCGTTCACAGAGTACCGCCTGTTCCGGGACGCTTGGTTTCGCCACTTGGACTCCATGCGGCCGCCTTACATCCCGAGCCGCAAGGCCAAGCGCTTGGCAGCCAAAGCCGAAAAGCTGATTTTCGAAACCAAAGCGTCTAAAAGCGGCGCGACGCGCGCCGCCGAGGCGGATCAGGCCCTGCAAACAACGGCCCTTGCCTGGGAGCGCATGCTTTTTGAGCACGGGCTTCAGATCGCCGATGATGCCAAGCGAAAATCCGGCCTTCGCTTCGGCGTCACCTTGGACGCGACCATCGTAGACCGGTTGCCGGATTACCAAAAAGTCATCAAGACCCTCAAGGATGCCGGCGTCAACTGGGTGCGTCTGGCCTTCGCGCCCAACCCCTCCGACTTCATTTACTCCCAGGCCAATTCATTCAATACCTATGACGCCGTGGTCCAGGAGCTCAACCGGGAGGGCATCAAGGTCATGGGGTGCGTGCTGGACTCCGCCAATTGGCCGGCGGGATTGACTCCCAAGCTGTATACCGCGCGCGCTAAAAATCTCGCGCTCCACTATGAAGGGCTCATCCCCAGTTGGGAAGTCGGCAACGAAATCAACGGGGATTGGCTGGGCGGCATGAAGGCGCCGCTTTCGACCGACCAAGCCTTCGCGATCACACAGGCCGCCGCGGCGGAATTAAAAGGGATCGATCCGCGGCTGGAGACGGTCGCGACGCTCTATTGGTGGGGCCCGACCGCGCCTGATTTCGCGCATTCTTTAAACGGCTGGCTCTCGCGTTATGCCCCGCAGGGGTTCGGACAGAACATCGACGCGGTGGCCTTGAGCTTGGAGCCCGAGGACAATCCCGTGGGCGTCGCCTTCGAGAGCATCTTTAAAAAGACCGCGGAATTTTTGCCCGGCAAGAAGCTCATGATCGGAGACTTCGAGTACGGGCAATCCGGGCGCCAGCGGGGCTACTGGTGGCTCAAGCCCGATGACATCGATGGAGCGCGCGAGGACTTGGTCAGCCTCTATACGCCCGCCTCATGCGCCGTTCCCCAATCCGTGTGCGGAGGCTTTTTTTGGTACGCCCTCGAGCAAATGCTGCCCCCCGGCGGCAGGCCGACGCGCCTCTTCCGGGTCTACCAGGAATCCCTGCGCGCGCTGGGCCGCTGACTCCCCTTGATCTCCGGCCGCGGGGAGCTATACTAAAAAGGCAGGATTGGGCGTTGCGCGGGCGGGGCGCGCCGGGAGTCCCCGTGGACTGGAAGCGGAAAGAGGCAAGACCATGCCGAAAGGGAAAGTGAAGTGGTTCAACGACCAGAAGGGGTACGGCTTCATCACGCCGGACGACGGATCGAAGGATCTCTTCGTGCACTTCAGCTCGATTCAAGGAGACGGCTTTAAAAGCCTCGCCGAGAATCAGGCCGTGGAATACGACGTCGAGCAAACGGAGAAAGGCCCCAAAGCGGCCAACGTCAGAAAAGCCTAGATTCCCGAGGATTTCTTAAAAATCGTCCGGCGGTAATACGCCAGTTCCGCGATGGATTCGCGGATGTCGGCGAGGGCTTCGTGTTGCTTGCTTTTGGAATAGACGTACTTCTCGCCCGGATACCAGCGTTTGACCAATTCCTTGATCGTGCTCACGTCGATGGACCGGTAGTGGAAATAATCGTGAAGCCTGGGCATGTATTTAACAAGGAACCGCCGATCCTGGCCGATGGTGTTGCCGCACAAAGGCGATTTTTTCTCCGGGCACCACGATGCGATGAACTCCAGGGTCCGAGCCTGGGCCTGCGCCAAAGAGACGCTTGATTCCTTCACTCTATCGGTGAGGCCCGATTTGCCGTGCTGATCCACGCACCAGGGATCCATTTTCGCCAAAACATTGTCGTCATGATGGATGGCCAAAACCGGTCCCTCCGCCAGGACGTTGAGGTCGCTGTCGGTGACCACGGTGGCGATTTCCAGGATGGTCTCCGTCTCCGGCTCGAGGCCGGTCATCTCCAAATCAAGCCACGCCAGGTTTTTCTCGTCTTGCATCGCGCCGAACATCATACCATCCTTGCCCAATCTTGACAACATCAAAGACGCTCTGCTACACTGGCCGAGTCACTGTATAGGCGTGTTCGCAAGGGAGGAAAAATCATGAATCACAAGAACAAGTTTGTTTCTTACGCTGGGCTTTTGGCGGCCGGATTGGGCCTGGCTTTTCTCGCGGGATGCCACCACTACGTGGTTTCCCCCATCGCGAAGAACGCCCCTGACTGGGTCAACAAGGGCAACGGAGCCTTCAAGGACGGCGGCCAGAGCGTGTTTTACGGCGTGGGCAGCGTCCAGGGCATCCGCAACATCCCCTTGGCCCAGATGTCGGCCGATGACCGGGCCCGCGGAGAGCTCGCCAAAATCATGAACGACTACGTCGCGGCGCTCACCAAGGACTACATGGCCTCGACCACCGCCGGCGACATGACCAAGTCCTCCGAGGAACAGATGGTTTCCAGCACCATGAAGAACTTCGCCGAGTTCACCCTCCACGGCGCCGTCATCGTGGACCGCTGGGTGGACCGCTCGGTCAATCCCCCGGTCTACTATTCTCTGTGCAAGCTCGACATGAACGCCGTCCAACAAAGCCTGGACCAGTCCAAGGATTTGAACGCCCAGGTTCGAGATTACGTCAAGAAAGACGCCGCCAAGGCTTTTGACGATTTGAACGCCGAGGAAGCCAAGCACGACGCGGCGAACTAGCCCAAAAGGAGCGCGATTCCAGCAGACCATGAAAAAAGCACTGGCTCTCATCACCCTAGCGGCTGCCGCCGGATTCGCGGGATGCAGCCCCATCAGCGTCCAGCGCGAAAGCGCCAACCAGGTCCAGGACTTGAGCGGGCGCTGGAACGAGCAGGACTCCCTGCAGGTGGCCCACACGATGATCTCGGACTGCCTGTCCCGAGCCTGGCTGGATAACTGGAACGCCGGCCACTCCAAGCCGCCGGTCGTCATCGTGGGAACCGTCCGCAACATGGGCTTCGAGCACATCGACACGGACTCCTTCATCGAGGACCTGCAGAGCGAGCTCATCAACTCCGGCAAGGTGCAGTTCGTGGCCGGCGCCCAGGCCCGCCAAGGGGTGCGCGCCGAGCGGCTCGATCAGGACGTCAACGCCTCCGCGGACACGCGCAAAGCCAACGGGCAGGAGACCGGCGCGGACTTCATGCTCCAGGGCATCATCAACGAGATGAAGGACACCGTCGGCGGCAGAAGCGTCGTCACCTTCCAGACCAACCTCAAGCTAGTCAACCTGGAAACCAACGTTATCGTTTGGAACGGCGAGGACAAAATTAACAAGTACATCAAGCGCTCCGCCTTGGGATTCTAGGCCCAGAGAACCATGCGCGCTCATAAGCCCCCTTCGGGGGGCTTATTGATTTTATCGGCTCTCGCCGCCGGGATGCTCTGCTCCTGCGCGGGGCCCTCCATAAGCGTCGAGAAGAAGCTCAACACCCTCATCGCCGCGCAGAACTACTCCGCGGCCGATTCCTATCTCGATCGCGTCAAATACACCCAGTTCGGCAAGAAAAACGCCGTCCTCTTTTACCTCGACAAAGGCGCCGTCGAGCATTACGGGGGCCAGTACTCGCAAAGCGATCAGGATTTGGCGACGGCCGAGCACCGGATGCAGGACCTCTACACCAAAAGCGTGACGAAGATGGCCGGCATGCTCATCTTCAACGACAACACCATGGATTACGCGGGAGCGCCCTTCGAGCACGTGCTGGAGCACATCCTGCGCTCCCTGAACTATGCGCTGCAGGGCGACATCGACGACGCCCTGGTCGAGTCGCGGAAAGTCGAGCTCTTCCTTGACAACCTCAACGCCAACGCCGGAAGCGCCAACATCTACAAGGACGACGCCTTCGCCCGCTATCTTGACGCGCTTTATTATTCCGACGAGGGGATGAACGACGACGCCCGCATTTCCATGGACGCCGCCAAACAAGCGTACGGGTGGTACGCCGCCGACTACAATACCCCCATGCCCCAATTACCCCCCCTGGACCAAGATCAAATAACTCAGAACACCGGCGAGCTCGTTTTCATCCATTACAACGGCGTCGCGCCGCGCAAAATTTCCAAAACCGTTCAAATCGCCTGGAACGACGCGCTCGTCGCCCTGCGCCAAGACCGCCAAGAGGAACAGCAGGACCCGCGCGTGGCCAACGCCCTGTATGCCGGTTTTTTCGGGAACGCCATCACCGTGGCCTACCCGGAATATGTCCAAGATCATTTCTCCATCGTTTCCTCCGACGTCCTCGTGGATTCCCAGCCCGCCGTCGGAACCCAATTAGCCGAGGACATCTCGGCCATCGCGTTCAAGACCCTGCGGGACAACAAGGCCCTCATCATGACCCGGGCCATCGCCCGCGCGACCGTCAAGTTCATCCTGGCCAAAACGGCGGCCGACGCCGAAGGGGCTTACTGCGACAAGAAATTCGGAACCGGAAACCTGGGCGATCTCTCCTGCCGGGCGCTGGGCCGAGGCGTGGCCTTCGGCGCGGCCGCCGGAACGGAAGTCGCCGACACGCGCTGCTGGACGACCCTGCCTTCGCAAATCCGCATCGCGCGCTTGGAATTGCCGGCGGGCAAGCACGACGTGACCGTGCAATTCCACGACGCCGCCGGCGCCGTCGTGGAAACCCACACTTACAAAGACGTCATCATCAATCCCGGAAGACGCACCTATCTTGCGTTCAGGACGGCCCTATAAACCATGAATAAAAAAACCGCAGGTCTTATTGCCGCGCTCGCTTTTCCCCTATTCGGAGGCTGCGCCTTCCTAGCCGGCCGCCACGCCGCAACCACCGCGCGGCCCGATTGGATTGAGAACTGGAGCGCGCAATACCCCAGCGCGGAGTATTTGGCCGGAGTCGGCATCGGGTACAGCCAAGCTTCCGCCGAAGACTTCGCCCGCGGGGAGATCGCCAAAATCTTCTCCGCCCAGGTCAACGTGCAGGAGAGCGCCGCGCAGACCGAAACGGATCAAAGCGGCGCCGGCGCCGGGATATCCTCGCTGCTGACCTCGGCCTCGCAGAACGTCCGCACCGTTTCCCACAAGGTCCTGGAAGGCTCGGTTATCGCCCAAGATTGGCAGGACCCTCAAAGCGGCCAATACTACGCCCTGGCCGTCCTCAATCGCCAAAAAGCCGCCGACTCCTTGACCGGACAGATCGGCGATTTGGACTTCCAAGTCCAGCACCTCGAATCAAGCCTGAAGCGCTCGCCGACCCCCTTGGCCCGGGCCAAGGACGCCATGGGCATCGTTACCGATTTGGCAAAACGCAGGGACTTGTCCGCTGAACTTAGAGTCGTGGGGCAAAGCGGAGAAGGGACTCCCGCGCCGGTCGACGCCGCATCAGCCCAGAGCGACGCGCAAAGCGCCTTGGCCGCCCTCAACGTCGTCATCCACGTCGAGGGCGACGGCTCCGGCGTGGTGACCAACGGGCTCATCAGGGGCTTGAACGAGCTAGGCATCCAGGCCAGGCAGGGAGACGCCGCGCAAAAGGGATTGGACATCTCCGTCACGGGTTCGGTTTTCGTCTCCCGCGAAGATTTGGGAGACGCGAGCCCCTGGAAACGCGCGCGCGGCGAGGCGGACATTCGCGTCGAGGATGCCGCCAATTCCAAGACCATCGCGGCCATCAAGCCCTCGTCCCGGGAGGATTCCCAGGATTACCAGACCGCGGTTGAGCGGAGCCTGGATTCCCTGTCCCAGGCCTGCGCCGAGCAGATCAAAAAGGCCGTCTCGGGCTATCTGATCGGGCAGTAGCGCGCGGCGGCAGAATTACCGGCCGAACAGCCCTTGGATGAGCTGCTTGGCCGGCTGCACCAGAAGCTGGCCCAGGCGCGCGTGAATCTTAGGCTGGTCGAAGGTCCCCGTCACTTCCACTGGAAAAGGCGCCAAATTCGCCAGCTGAGTATTCATATTCAAATCGAGCCTTTGCGCCGGCAAATCGATGGTTCCCTGCGCGTCCAGATCGGCCACCTCGCTTGAGAAGCGGCTGTCCTTCACGGTCATGATTCCGTTCTGAAAAACATAGTCGCCGTTCAAGCCGGAAAAGGCGATGTGATCGAAATTCGGGAAAAGCCGGATGCCGCCCAGATTCCCGATTTTCTGGAAGATCAGGAACGGAAACGTCAGGACCTTGACCACCTTGGATTCATCGGCCAGATCCCCCAATCCGTCGAAGCGGCCGCTGGAGACCTTGATTTTCGCCCAACCATTTAATTTCGAGAGATCGGAGCCGATGCCGGAAAGGTTCCAATAAAGCCTGACGTCCTCGGCCTTGATGTTGGGGTGCGACAATTCGTCGATAGTCAGCTGGCCCTTGGCCCTGGCGAAGCTCTTTGCCTTCTCGGCGGACGGGCGGGCGGCTGCGGCCGGCTTTTGCGCGGAAGCGGCGCCGGACGAAAAGGCCGCCAGCAATTGTCCCAAATCCAGCTTGCTCAGTTCGGCCTGGACATCAACGGCGGGATGCGGCGTGGCGTAATCTTCGATGGTCAGATTGGCCTGGAGTTCCCCGCTGCCGAAACTGCCGTCCAAATTCGGGATGTCGATGCGCTGGGCGTCGAACGTCGCGATGCCGCCGAAGCCCGCGAACTTCAAGCCGGAATAGTCGCCGCCCAAACCCTGGAACTTCATTTTCCCCGCCAAGAAGGGGCTCGCCAGCGGCCCGCGCGCGGCCAAAACAAAGAACCCATTCCCGGCCAGATGCAGCGGAGCCAAGCTCGGAACCAACGGCGCGATCTCGCCGAGCACGAACCTGCGGCAGGTCAGCATAGCCTTGATCGAACGCTTGGCACTGCGCCACTTCGCCATGCTTCCGGAAACTTCCAAATCGTTGTCCCCTACCACGGCGTGCAGCGCCTTGGCATCCACTTGATTTGGGCCGGCGTGCAAAGAAATGCCCCATCGCGAAGCGGGCAAGATAAAGCCCTGCGGCACATCCGGGAACGGCAGTTGCGCGGCGCGCAGCTCCGGGATGCTCAGCTTCGCCGCCACGTTCAAATCCGGCTCGGGAGCGCTCCAAAGCCGCCGTACCGCGCCGGAAATACCGATTGTCCCGTAGTCCGTCTTCAAATCAAAGGCGGAAATCCTGGCGTCCGCTCCGGCCAGCGCCGCTTTGGCGTCGAGAACGAACGCCGGAACAATCAACCCGGAAGGAACGCCGCGCGGAAGAAACGGGACCGCCGCCGCTTTTAGTTGCGGCACGCTCAAGTGCGCGGAGACGCGCAGATTAGGATTCCATTTTCCGGATGCGCCGCCCGCGATGGATCCGTCCACATTGACGCTGCCCGTCTGCGGGGAAGCGATGGATACGCCGCTTAAGCTAAAGACGCCCTTGGCGAAATCAATCCGGCCCGTCAGGGTGAGCGACGGGATAAGCAAATCTTTCGGCAGCCCGGAAAAATTTAAATCAGCCGCTTTAAACCCCGGACTTTTAAGATTGACATCGGCACGGACTTGCTTGACCTCATAATTTCCGGAGAGAACGGCGCTCCCGGAAAAACGGCCGTCCGCGATTTCCGCGCCGTTACGCGCAGCGCTCGCCCGGACGTCGAACTTCGGCGATTCTAAATCTTGGACATCGCCGGAAAGAACCGCGTCCCAGCCCAGAAATGAGGCAGCCGCCTTCTTGAACTTAAATTCCATTTGGCCCGGGTTCCCGCCGCCCAATCCGACATCTCCGTCGAAAGAAACCGTTCCCTGCCGCGTTTGACCGCCTTTTTTCACCGCGAACCGGGCGGACAACGCGGCCGCGAAAGGCCGGGCCATTTGAAAATGGCGGATATCGGCGTCAAGCTCTGAAATTTCCACCGCTTCGCCCGCGGCCTCGTCCCTGAACTTAAGCCGTCCACCGGAAACCGTGATTTTCCCGGCCGCGTAGCTAAACGGTTTTGCGGAAGCGGACGTCGCGCCGCCCGCGGCCTTGGCGGCGGCTTTCGGGCCCGCGGAGAAAATGTCGGAAAAATTAAAGGTTCCGTCCTTATGCCTCACGACGCTGATTTGCGGGTCCTCCGCCGTCAGGCTCGCCACGACCAAGCGCCGATGGAGCAGGGGCAGAAGCTTGACGCGGACGTCCAGGGAGGAAAAAGAAACGAACGTGCCCGCCGAAAAATCGGGCCTTTCGGAAACCGCGAAATCCTTGATGGTCACGCCGCGAATCAGGCTCCAGCCGACATCTCCGACTTTAACGTCCCTGTTTATTTTCTGCTTGGCTTCGACGGCGATAAGCGCGCGTATTTTTGCAGGCGGAAACAGCCGGCCGAGAATAAACGGCGCCAGCGCCGCGGCGATAATAAAGAGCGTCGCGGCAACGGCAGCGGCGCGCCATAAATATGAGAATGCTTTCTTCATAGGTACGCCCCTAAAAATACTAAAATCCATGTTTATGGACAAGATCGTCATCCGCGGGGCTAGGCAGCACAACCTCAAGAACATCAGTCTGGAGATTCCGCGCGGCAAGTTGGTGGTGGTCACGGGCCTCTCCGGCTCGGGCAAATCCTCCCTGGCCTTCGACACGCTCTACGCCGAGGGCCAGCGCCGCTACGTGGAAAGCCTCTCGGCCTACGCGCGGCAGTTCCTGGAGATGATGGATAAGCCCGACGTGGACTCCATTGACGGGCTCTCTCCCGCCATCGCCATCGAGCAGAGAAACCCCTCGCGCAACCCGCGCTCAACCGTGGCGACCTCGACGGAAATCTACGACTACCTCCGCCTGCTCTTCGCGCGCGTGGGCGTTCCGCACTGCCCCAAATGCGGCAAGCGCGTGCGCAAGCAGTCCCAACAGTCCATCGTCAACGAGGCCCTGCGCCAATACGCCGGAGAGTCCATCTCCATTTACGCGCCGATTATCCGCAGCCGGCAGGGCACCTACGAGGAATTATTCAAGCGCTTGAAGCGCGAAGGCTTCGCGCGCGTGCGCGTGGACGGCAAAGCCTTGGAACTGGATAAAATTCCGACGCTTAACCGCTATCAAAAACACAGCATCGATCTTTTCGTCGATAAGCTCAAGGCGGAATCGGACGAAAAAGAGCGCTTGGCCGATTCGGTCGAAATCGCGGTCAAGCAGGCCCAGGGGCTGGTCCGCATCGAACCCTCGTCCACGCCTTCGGCTGGCGCGCTCATGAGCGAGCATCACTCCTGCCCCGACTGCGGCATCAGCCTGCCCGAGTTGGAGCCCCGGCTTTTTTCCTTCAACTCCCCCTACGGCGCCTGTCCGGGGTGCGACGGCCTCGGCATCAAAAGCGAAATCGATATAGACTTGGTCGTGCCGGATGAATCCCTGTCCATCGAAGAAGGCGCCATCGCGGCCTGGGCCGATCCGGTCACGACCCGCACCAACCGATGGAAGCGGTCCTGGTCCGGCTATTACGCGGAGATTCTCGAGCAGATCTGCCGCCAGCACGGCATCAATCCGCGCACGCCTTGGAAATCGCTGCCGCCCAAGCACAAGGACATCATCCTGCACGGAGGCGGGACCTATAAGCCGAGCTGGGCCAAGAACGACCAGGAATTCGAAGGCGTCATCCGCAACCTGGAGCGGCGCATCTCGGAAACGGAGTCCGAATTCGTCAAGGAATCCATCGCCGAGCGCTTCATGCGCAAGAAGACCTGCCCGGCGTGCAAGGGCGCCCGGCTCAAGCCCGAGCCCCTGGCCGTCAAAATCTCGGGCAAGAACATCACGGAGCTCACGGCCCTTTCGGTCGGCAAGTCCGCCGAGTTTTTCTCGGCCTTGTCCCTCGGGCAGAGCGAAAAGATCATCGCCCGGCCCATCTTGAAGGAAATCGTCTCGCGCCTGCGCTTCTTGAACAGCGTGGGGCTTAACTACCTGACTTTGGATCGCGCCTCGGAAACCTTGGCCGGCGGAGAAGCCCAGCGCATCAACCTGGCCACGCAAATCGGCTCGGGCCTGACCGGTGTGCTCTACGTCCTGGACGAACCCTCCATCGGGCTTCATCCGCGCGACAACACGCGGCTCATCTCCACGCTCAAGACCCTGCGCGATTTGGGCAACACTTTGGTAGTCGTCGAACATGACGAGGAAACCATGCGCAGCGCCGACTGGATTATCGATTTGGGCCCGGGCGCCGGAGCCCACGGCGGACGCATCATGGCCCAGGGCCCGCTCGACGCCATCATCGCCGAACCCGAGTCCAAGACCGGCGCTTACCTGCGCGGCGAAATGACCGTGCCGCGCGCGCCCGAAACCCGCAAGCCCAAGGGGTGGCTCAAAATCATCGGCGCCAAGCAGTTCAACTTGAAGGACATCACGGTCAACGTTCCCTTGGGCATGTTCGTCAGCGTCACCGGCGTCTCGGGTTCCGGCAAATCAACGCTGGTCCATGAAATCATCTACAAGGCGCTGGCCGCCAAGCTCCACGGCCTCAAGGAAACGCCGGGAAAGCACAAGACCATCAAGGGCATCGAGAATCTGGACAAAGTCATCGTGGTCGACCAATCCCCCATCGGGCGCACGCCGCGCTCCAACCCCGCGACCTACACGGGGCTTTGGTCCCCCATCCGCGAACTCTTCGCCATGCTGCCCCAGGCCAAGGCCCGCGGCTACAAACCCGGACGATTTTCCTTCAACGTCAAGGGCGGGCGCTGCGAGCATTGTTCAGGTGACGGCACGCTGTGCATTTCCATGCAATTTCTACCCGACGTCTACGTGGTCTGCGAGGAATGCGGCGGCAAGCGCTTCAACGAGGAGACGCTCTCCATCCGCTACAAAGGAAAGAGCATCGCCGAAGTGCTGGCCCTAAGCGTCGAGGAAGCCCTGGAGTTTTTCTCGGCGCATCCAGCCATCGCCCGGACGCTCAAGACCCTCCAGGACGTGGGGCTGGGCTACATCGCTCTGGGGCAGAGCGCCACGACCCTCTCGGGCGGCGAGGCCCAGCGCGTGAAGCTCGCGGCCGAACTCTGCCGCCGGGACACCGGGCGCACGCTCTACATTCTTGACGAACCCACCACCGGTCTTCATTTCGCGGACGTAGCCAAGCTTCTGGAAGTGCTCCACCGCCTGGTCTCAGCCGGAAACACCGTGCTGGTCATCGAGCACAACATGGACGTGGTCAAGACTTCGGACTGGATCATCGACTTGGGCCCCGAAGGCGGCGACGGCGGCGGACGTCTTATCGCGGCGGGAACGCCGGCTCAAATCGCCAAGGACTCCTCCTCGCACACGGGCCGTTACCTCCACGCGTCGGAGGCTTCCGCCCCAGGCTCCACCCGTCGCGCCAAGCCGACCGTTCTTTCTTAAACCCCGGTTTTTTGATAAAATAGGCAATCCCTCGGCCGACGGCGTTTGTGCCCTGGAAAAGACGCAAGGAGATACCAGCGACATGCCCACGATGAGAACGCTTTTCTTAAATCCCCCTTCCTACTCCGGCTTTGACGGCGGCGCCGGCTCCCGCTATCAGGCGCGGCGCGAAATCAAATCCTTCTGGTACCCGACGTGGCTGGCCCAGCCCGCGGCGCTTATCTCCAACTCCAAGCTCATCGACGCCCCGGCGGACGACCTGAGCCTGGCCGAGGTCCTCCAGCGGGCCAAGGGCTTCGAGATGTGCGTGCTGCACACCTCCACGCCGTCCTTCGACAACGACGCCAAGGTGGCCCAAGCCCTGCGCGACGCCTACCCCGAGATGGTCATCGGCATGGTCGGCGCCCACGTGGCGGTCATGCCCGAGGAATCCCTGAAGAACGCCCCAGCGATTGATTTCGTCGGCCGCGAGGAGTTCGACTACACGCTGCTCGAAGTCGCGCAAGGCAAGCCGTTCGCGGACATCACGGGCCTGAGCTTCCGCGCCCCCGGCGGCGTCATCCAGCATAACTCGGATCGGGAATTTATTCCGAACATGGACGAACTGCCCAGCGTGCTTGACGTCTACAAGCGCGACCTCACCATCGAGAACTACTACATCGGCTACCTGAAGCACCCCTACGTTTCCCTATACACCGGCCGCGGTTGCCCGGCGCGCTGCACTTTCTGTCTCTGGCCGCAGACCGTGGGCGGGCACGTCTACCGCACCCGCAGCGCCGCCAGCGTGGTCGCGGAGATGGCCCGCGCCAAGGCCATGTTCCCCCAGGTCAAGGAATTCTTCTTCGACGACGACACGTTCACGGCGGATTTGCCGCGCGCCGTGGAAATCGCCAAAGGTTTGGGCAAGCTCGGCATCACGTGGTCGTGCAACTCGCGCGCCAACGTGCCCTACCAGTACTTAAAGACCTTCAAGGAAAACGGGCTGCGCCTTCTCCTGGTCGGCTACGAGTCCGGCAACCAGCAGGTTCTCAACAACATCAAGAAGGGAGTGCGCATCGACATCGCCAAGGAATTCACCAAGAACTGCCGCAAGCTCGGCATCGTCATCCACGGCACCTTCATCCTGGGGCTCCCTGGAGAGACCAAGGAAACGATGCAGGAGACCCTGCGCTACGCCCAGGAGCTCGACGTCAACACCATCCAGGTCTCGCTGGCCGCGGCCTACCCCGGCACCGAGCTCTACCGCCAGGCGACGGCGAACAAGTGGTTCAAGAACGACTCCATGGTCCGCGGCGACGGGTTCCAGGAAGCCACGCTGCAATACCCGCATCTAAGCGCCGAGGAGATCAACGACGCGGTCTCCCGGATGTATTCCAAGTTCTATTTCCGGCCCAAGCCCATCCTGCGCATGCTGGGCGGCATGATCAAAGACTCGGCGGAGCGGCAGCGTCGCCTCCGGGAAGGAAAGGAATTCTTGAACTATCTGCGCAAAAGAGGAAACCACGCCCCGGCCAAGACCGCGGACGCGCAGCCGGCCAAAACGGAACCGGAGAAAATCGCCGCTTAGAGGACCATGCTTCGGGAAGCCGTCCGCATCCTGCCCGGCGGATGGCCCCGCTTGGCTCCGGTCATGAGCGCAGCGCATTGGCTCTGGCGGGCTGCCGGCGGCAGCCTCAACATCCTGGCTTACTCGACCGGGATATTCTCCTTGGCCTTCGCCGTTTTTTCGGCCATCGCCTCGGTTTTTTTCCTGCGGCGGCTTAAGCGCTCCGCCGCGTCAAAATCCTCTAGAGGCATTACCCCCTCCGTCGCCGTCCTTAAGCCCATCAAGGGGCTCGATCGGTGTCTCTATGAGAACCTGGCCAGCTTCTTCCGCCAGGATTATCCCGGCTACCGGATTTATTTCACCTTGGAAAACGAAGCCGACCCGGCGCGGCCGACCATCGAGCGGGTATGCCGCGATTTTCCGGACATCCCGGCTCAGATCATCGTCTCGAAGAAATCCCTGGGCTGCAACCCCAAAATCAACAGTCTTGCGGGGGCCGAAGAGCATCTAACAGCGGAGATGCTCATCATGGCGGACTCGGACATCCGGGTCGCGCCCGACTTCATCCGGCGCTGCGTCGCGCCCTTTTGTGATCCGGCAGTAGGTCTGGCCAGCTGCTTCTACCGGATCGCCGCGCCCTCAAACCCCTGGGAGCGGCTTGAGGCCCTGTCGGTCAACTGCCAGTTCCTGCCGCAGGCGCTGACCGCCGCGAGCTTCGGCATGACCTTCGCCATGGGTGCCGCCATCGCGGTCCGGACCGAGGCTTTTAGCAAAATCGGCGGATTCAAGAGCCTCTCGAATCATTTGGCCGAAGATTTCCTGTTGGGCCGGCTCATCGAAGGCGCCGGATACAAGGTGGCTTTTTCAAGCTCCACGATCGAGTCCGTCCCCCACTTGGCGCGTTTCTCCGATTACCTCCGCCATCAAGAGCGGTGGGCGCGGACCATCCGCCTGTGCCAGCCCTCCGGCTACTTGGGAACGTTCCTTCTTCAAGGCTTCTCTCTGCTGACGCTCAAAATCGCGTTGCTGGGGACCGGCATGCCCGCAGCCGCGCTAGCCGGAGCGATTCTGCTGGCCAAGGCGGCGGGAACCTCCGTATTGTCCGTCGCGGCGTTCGGTTCGCTCCCGTCGCCCAAAACGCTGCTTCTCTTGCCGTTCGGCGAGTGGCTGGGCTTCTACGCCTGGTTCCAGGGCTGGAAATCGACGCCTGTTGTCTGGCGCGGGAATTCCTACGAAATAGGAACGCACGGACGCTTGGTGCCCTCCGGCGCGGGCGCGCTCCAAGCGTCCCACGGCATCGCGGCGGCGAAACTCTAAATGAAATGGCTTGAGCGCGTCATCCTGATCGCGGGCCTGGCCACCATCGGGTATCTTGTCTGGAAATTCAACCCGCACGTGGTCTTGACCCAAATACGGCTTTTCGGCTGGGGATTCGCCGCCGTCCTGCCGCTGCAGTTCTGCGACCAGTTCTTCAACTCCCAGGCCTGGCGGTTCGCCTTCAAGTCGCAGGACGCGCGCGGCATACCGCTCTACAAGCTTTTTCTCGGGCGCATCGCCGGCGACGGCGTCAATTACCTTACCCCCAGCGGCAGCGTGGCCGGGGAATTCATCCGCCCGATGGTGCTCGGCGATGTCCGGCCCGAGGCCGTCACAAATGCCAGCGTGTTCGTCGCCAAATTCGCCCAGGCCATCGCGCAGATGGTCTTCATCCTAGGCGGCCTGGTCTTCGTGCTCGACGAGCGCCTGAGTTTTTTGTCCCTGCGGGAAAGAAAATACGCGACCCTGGCGGCCCTGGGAATGCTTATTTTCTTATGCATCGCCCTTTACCTGGCGGCGAGCCCAAAATCCGTTTTTTTCACGAAGGGCAAATGGCGGGAGGCCAAGGACGGCATGGCCGACTATCTCGTTTCCCATCCCGTCAGATTTTCCACGTGCATCGGCCTGTTCGTGGTGGGATATTCCGCCGGCGCCCTGGAGGCTTACGTCATCTGCCATTTCCTGGGCATGCGCATCGCCGTGGTCATGGCGCTGGCCATCGAAGTGCTCTCCAACATCATCGACTCCATTTTCTTCATGGTTCCCGCCAAGATGGGGACCCAGGAAGCCGGGAAAACGGCCATTTTCCTATGGCTGGGCTTCCCGGCGGCCAAGGGACTCGCCTTCGGCCTCATCCGCCATATCCGCGAGCTCGTCTGGGCCTCGGTGGGCTTTCTGGTCTTCGCTTGGAAGCGCCGCCAAGCGGCCTTTATAAAGGAAGCCGCGCCTGCCGCCGGCCAGGCCCGTTTCGGGAACTCTTTAGCCCATTGATTTTAAGCCGTTCTAGGGCTATACTAATCTCGCCTTTTTCCAACGCTATGAAACGCGCGCCGATGCGCCTGATTCCTGCTGAAAAAATCTCGGAGAGGGGTTTTACCCTCATCGAGATGGTCGTCACTATCCTTATTTTAGGGGTGCTGGCCTCATTCGGATACGTCCAATACACGAAAGCCGTGAATAACCAGAAGTTGACCGACGCCACGGCCCAGGCGAAGGTCATCGCCGCGGCTGACCAGCAGTACCGCAATGACAACGGTAGCTACGCCCCAGATATTAACACACTGGTCACCTACCACTATTTGGTGAATCAAAACTGGAACAGCCCTTCTTACTCTTATTCAGCGGGAAATCCATCCAATAATTGCATCGCAGCTACGGCGACACCTAATGCCGGCGTCTCAGTGAGCGGGGTGTGCGTCGACGCCAACGGAAAGTCCTACACGTTCGCCGCCGGCGGCAGCTGCCCAGCCCCAAGCACGTGCAGCCAGACGCCTGTCACAGCTTCACCGTCCCCGGCGGTATCGCCGTCGCAGCTTCCACTCCCGCCGCCATCCGCATGCTCTCCGCAAAAACCTTGCTCCAGCATGGTCGCCTCCAACATCGCCTGTGGAGAAGCCTACGCGGACGACTGCGGCAACACATGCAGCGGTCTCGGGACGGCCTGCTACAATGGCGGCACATGTGGCGGCGGCGTCTGCTCATCGGGAAGTTCGCCGCCGCCGCCACCGCCGCCACCGCCGCCGCCGCCGACATGTGTTCCGACCACATGTCCGGTCGCGACGACGAGGTGCGGAGCGGTTGCTGTTAATAATTGCGGCACCGCTTGCGGCACCGGCTTCCATTGCCCTGTCAGATCATATTGCCAGATGGGATATTGCCAGCCGATTGGCGGCTTCGGATGTTTCGTAGCCGGAACGCCGGTCATGACGCCGAGCGGCAACGTGCCCATCGAAAAAATCAAGCCTGGGGACGTCGTTTACGCCGTGGACCCGGCGTCTTACGCTTTAGTGCCGGAAAGGGTTCGCGTGGTCGAGACCAAGACAGTGGACACTATTCTTAAAGTCGTATTGTCGAATGGAATTGAAATCAAGACGACGCCCATTCATCCTTTCTTTGATCCGGCCAGCGGGCGATTCAAGGAAATCCAGTACTTCAAAGCCGGGGATCGCGTGGCGTTCCTTGAAAACAGCGGCGCGGCGCCTCAAGACGTCGCTCTGGCAGGCGGAGATCCGCGCCTGACGCCGGCGCTTGAATGGGACCTTAAAATCGTTTCAATTCGGAAGCTGCCAAGGGAGGCAACCGTCGTTCACAATTTGACCATGTCCGCGCCCTACGCGGATTTCATGGTCGATGGAGTCCTCGTCCACAACAAGATGCGATACTTGCCATAATTGCAATTACCGTCAACCGCGATTAAATTCCGCGGCCGCTTTTTTTACTCCACCGTCAAGCAGGGCTTCGAGTTCATCGATGGAATAATGGGTCTCCGTGGGCTTGCCCTCGGTCCGCGTCTTCGGATCATCGCAAGGATGGAGGTAAATTTCCGTGGTTCCCGCCGGAGCTCGCCTGACAAGCCACTCAAGGTAATCCTTCTTCATCAGTCCCGAACGCAGCAGACCGTAGCAGCGCTCGGGAATCTCAAGCCCGCGGCCGCTGGGCCCGAGCATCTTCCCCAGAAGGAAAAAGACGGCGGCCAAACCGCAGCGGGAGAACGCATTTTCCCGGCTGTAGCGAAGAGAGAGCCGGCATTCCCCTCCCGGCAGGCGCGTCCGGGGGATTTCATACTCCCGAGCAAGCCGTGCGAGGATGGGGAAAATAACCGGGTGAACGTGAATGTGAAAATGCGAATCGATGTGCGTGGGCTTAAGGCCCAGGGCCATAAATTTTTCGATTTGCCGGCGGATTTCAGGATCGATGCGCCGCCGATGCTCTTGGCTGAAAAAATAACGTCTGCCCCAGGCGCCAGGATTCTCGGAGCAAAGTTCGACATGAAGCCCGACGCCCAGGCTCGGATTTTCCCTGGCTAGGCGCACGGCCTCCGGAGCGCCAGCGCGATCGACCATGAGGCTGGCGTGAGTCAGAATTCCCTCGCGATGGGCCTTGATCACCGCGCGATTGACGGAGGAATCGGCGCCGAAATCATCGGCGGTGACGATGAATTTCTTCAAGGAGCCTTGCTCCGGCATTTAATTGGTTTTAAAATTCGCCGCCACGCTCGATTGGCACGCGGGCCACGCGCCCGCTCCCGTGACCACGACCGTGGGCATCGTCGAATAATATGCCGACGAGGTCAACGAGCAGGTGCAACTGCACCGTTGGAAAGGGCTGCATGAGTATATTCCGGTCGCGTCGTTGGTGCAAATGCCGTTGGCGTTCCACGCGTTGAACAAAACACTCAGGCCGGCATCGTTAATGCGTGAGGCTTGGTTTCCCCCTTCGATACGGGCCGTTGAATCGCTCCGCGACAAAAGCATCGCGGCCATGCCCGCGGCCAGAAAAGCGATGATGATCCCGAGAATCATCACCTGCAAAAGAACCGAGCCTCGTTGCTCCCGTTCCATATCAATTAGTCGCTCGCGTCTCCGGGAGATTTCTGCATCATGATGGCGTTGTCGATCTGATAAAAAACCGGCGTGGGCTTCTGGGGCGTCGGCTTAGGATAGCCTACGATATAGTGCATGCCTACTCCGCCGCTGGCCCAATAAAAAAAGTTGCTTTTGTTGGGCGGCATGCTTTCCGCTGATTCCAAATACAAGGCGTTGTACACGACGGCGACGGGATTGCCGCACGCGTCCGCCGAGCCGCAGACGCCAGGAGTTGGAGGCGGGCATCCGCCGCAGGAATAGCGCCACAAATCATAGGCCCCTGTAGCGCTGGCGGGATCAGCTTTCGCACAATAATAAAACGACTGAACGGGCCGAGCGGAATTCAACGCTTTCCCGTTTGGCGGCGCGCTAAGAAAAGACCAGTTCGTGCACACGGCAAGAGCGTTGCCGGAAGAGATTGTGGCCGGCGGAACAGGCGCGGGCGGCGCAACAAGAACGCTCGCGTTTTCGACGTCCTGATACATCTGATTGAGGCTGATCAGCGTTTGCCCGCTCAACTCGCCCTGGCTGATGCTCTCGAAGTGCTGGCGGACCATTGAGGCCGCCACGGCGATGATGCCGAGAAGCACCATGGTCGAGAGAAAAACCGCGATGATCATCTCCATCAAGGTAAATCCCTTTCTCATGGCGCAGGCGTGTTCCAATTCACATTTACGCAAACGGATGGCGGTTGGGAGGGATTAGCGCTCTCGCAAGGCGTCGCGCTCACCGCGCTATCAGAGCATGTTGCCAGATTGGACCGTACAGTCGGATCGGTAGAGCAGTCTCCTCCATAATCAACGTCGTAGCAGATTTTTGCATTGTAAGGAGCGTTGGATGTCAGCGCTTCCGAAGTTGACGCCGGAATAAAATTGCTCAAAACATGATAACCGGATTTCAGCGCGTAGCACGATGCGCAAGAGTCGGAAATAATACCACCCGGCCCCTCGACGCCGGTCAACGACCAGCTATGATTGCCCGCCGCCGTCTTGGGAGCCATGCTAACCGTGTTCGCAGAGCAGTCCGCCGTAATATAGGATTTCAGCATGGATGTCAACTGGCGCGCGTACTGATCCGCGATGAGGCTCCTGTCAGTCCTCTTATTTCCGGAGCGGATGGTCAGCGCGAGGCTAAAGACGCCCGTGACGATGATCGCCGTCAGCAGCATGGCGATGACGACCTCGACCAAGGTGAACCCGCGGTTTCTTGCCTTCATATCCGAATAATCCGATGTCCATCTCTCATTGCGACGGCGGGGTGGGCGCTCCGCCGCAGGAACTTGTAACTCCGCTGGAGTTCACGCTATAGCCCCAATTGTTATAGGGAGCCGTGTTGCTCCCCTGACGCGCGACGCAGGCCATATCACCAGATCCCCCGGAACAGGATCCTATGCCGCAAGCTGCGTTGGCCACGGCTTGGACTTCGTACGGACTGTTGTCCCAATCCTGCTCAGCTAAATAACCGCAGTAAATCAGGCAGCATTCGGACGCTGGCCCACCCGAACTCGGACAAAGGGCGCTGGTGCAATTCGTGGAGTTGCCGGGGCATGAAGCGCCGGTAAACACCCCCGAAGCATAAACTCCGCCGTGATCAACCGCATACATGCGGTTCGCCGTGGCCACCATGTTGGCCAAGG
>Ga0307372_10004815_pt1 | contig 20605 bp, 18 predicted proteins | sample OX1MG_FD_202533 | JGI IMG/M metagenome (GOLD analysis project Ga0307372, IMG submission 202533) | Soil microbial communities from Risofladan, Vaasa, Finland - OX-1 | ecosystem: Environmental > Terrestrial > Soil > Coastal area > Acid sulfate soil | place: Finland: Risofladan, Vaasa | collected...
CAGTCGTCAGGCGCAGGGCAGGAGCGGGTGCATGAGACATGCTCCCAGGATCGTACGCTCACCCTCAATAGTCAACCTATTTACCGCTCGGTGTACTAGTTCGGCCCTTCGAAGCCGAGCCGACGGGCGCATAACTCATCCGCGGCCCTACTACTACATCGAGGCAATCCTCAGTAGGACGCGGTTAGGTGCCGATGCCACCATCCAGCGGATGCGAGACGACGTGACCCGTGCTCCGCTTCGCACTCAGGCGGAGACCCACCGCAGGACAGAACTAGTGCTGGACCACCTATCCGACCAACCCGATTTCTACCACGGAACAGCGCTTCGCGATGGTAAACCGCGATCGCACGTCCTTCCGGGCACATAGCGGCCACAATTGTCGTACCCGCCGCGGCTCTCCATCTGCTGGGCTGCCGTGCGAACTCGAGTACCGGGCTGCCATCGGAAGATGGCCCACTTGAAAGGGATCCCTTCGTGGCCGCCCAAAGAGCCGGCCTTGCCTAATGCCGCGAACCCAGGCCGGAGAGACTCGACCTCTTACGGTCACTGCAGTCCTCGACAGGACCACAGCCCGCCCCAGGGATCTCGTCCTGCTCCCCAAGCGCGCGAGGGCCAAACCCACCAGAAGGACGGTGTTTGGGGATAAAATGGCCGGCATGGAGCAACCCTCTTCGCCAAGATCCGCGGCCCGCAGCATAGTCGGGCATGATTTGACCCTCATCACCCCTCCTACCCTCGCCACAACGGCTTTGGTGGCGCTACGGGACTCGATTCTCCGTGGACAATTCGCACCCGGGGAGCGGGTCGTCGAGGAGTCGGTCTCCCGTGAGTTGGGAATAAGTCGTGGCCCGGTACGGGAAGCACTTAGCCAGCTCGAGCGCGAAGGACTGATCGAAGCGATCCCCCGACATGGCAAGTTCGTTTCCAGACTAAGCCCGGAAATTCTAGACGAGCACTATAGCTTTCGTAAAATCCTTGAGGAGCAAGCCGTAACGGAGCTGATCAGCCGTCTGACCACCAAGAAGCGACACGTGCTCGAAAGCTCCATGGAACGCATGAAGGAAGCCGCGGCAGTGGGCGACGAGCTTATGCTCGCGCTGAGCGACCTCGCTCTGCACGACGCGGTATACCAACTGGCAGAGAATCATCTCATCGTCAACGTGTGGCGTGAGCACCTGGCCGGGAAACTCCGCCTCCTTGCCAACATCACCGGGCGAACCCACACACCGCTGTTGACCGTAGCGAACCACCAGCAACTTGTCGACGCAATTCTCGCCCGCGATACAACCACGGCCCGGCGCCTGGTACGGGCTCACGTGGACGATGCCTGGGCCCGGGCTCGACGATCCTTGTCCGAAGCTACAGGCGCAACCGCGCGCCCCTTGACGTTACAGCCGCTCCACTCTACCAGCGCAACGTATCCTACAGAGGCGGTACTTTCCTCACTGGATGGATCAACAGACCGGTAGGCTCCACCCGACTCCGCGCCAACTCCGCTTCAATCGCGCACACGCTATGCAACAGTACTGAGAGCACGGAGCCACGTGTGCAGATCACCCCTCTCTAGCGCGACTCACCATCCGACCCCATCCGGCCCTTCCGACAACTTTACCGTCGACAAACACGGGCCTACCGCGCACGAACGTATGCGTCACCTGGCCCTGTAGTGCTCGTCCCTCGAAAAGAGCCGCACTATCCCGCGACCGCGTGAACCACGTGGCCGTTTCAATCGTGGTCCAGGCGCCCGGGTTGTAGACGACAAAGTCGCCGTCTGCGCCAGCCGTCAACGTGCCTTTGTGTGGGAATAGCCCGTAGACTCTTGCCGGCCCTGCGGTCAATGCTCTCACAACCTGCACTACGTCAAGGTGGCCACGCAAGGCCGCGTCTAGCGCAAGTTGAGCAAAGATCTCTGCACTGGGAAGGCCTGAGGGGGCGGCCATCATTCCGACGTCCTCGCGATCGGCCGGAGTAAAGGGCGCGTGATCACTACAAATAATATCCAATGTGCCATCCGCCACCCCCTCGACGAGGGCCTGCGTGTCATCTAGTGTCCTCAGGGGCGGTGCTACCTTAGCGGCCCGGCCTACTTGACGAAAGTTGTCCTCCGTAAAGAACATGTAGTGTGGGCACGTTTCCGCGGTCACGCGGACTCCACGTGCCTGCGCCGCACGAACCTCATCAAGCGCCCACCGCGAGGATACGTGGACGATGTGTACCCGCGCCCCGCACGCCTCCGCTAAGACACAAATCCGCGCCACCGCCATCGCTTCCACCACGGCGGGCCTGGAGATGGCGTATCGGTCCGCAGAGTCAGGTAAATCGCGAGAGCCCTCGTCGTACATCCTCAGGAGACTCTCGTCCTCCGCGTGGAAAGCGCAGGTGAGCCCGGTACGATTGACCATCTGCATGGCGCGCAGTAGCTCACTGTTTTCGGTCAACCACAGGCCCTCAAAGGCGGGCCGCCGCGCGGGCAAAGGGGAATGGGTGAACACTTTAAAGCCTATTGCCCCAGCCTCGGCTAGTCCGAGGACCTCAGCTTCGGATAGCGAGCCACAGCCAGCGAAAAGTCCGAAGTCCACGTAGCAGGCTGCCTCGGCAAGTGCTTGTCGAGCTCCAAAGCGGCGTACGGTAGTGACCCCTACGTCGGCGACCGGCATCTCCAGGACCGTCGTGACACCTCCCGCGGCAGCTGCCATCGTTCCCGATGCAAAATCTTCCCGCTCCGGATGGTCAGGTGCTCGGCAATGAAAGTGGGCGTCTACGAAACCTGGCAGTATCCACATGCGGTTTGCGTCGAGTGTACGATCCGCTCCTGACAAGCCTCCCTGCTCAGCCACGACAGCCACTACTCCATCCCGGATCCCTAGGTCAGCCAGTCGGGATCCGCTCTCATCCACTAGGACACCATTTACAACAGCGAGGTCGAACTGACTCACTTCGGGTTACCATGCGCTGCGACGGGCGTAGACTGCGCCATCACTACGGTGCGGTGACGCGGTGACGTATTGGGGAACTGCAGAGTTAAACACTGTCTGCCCTCACCTCCTAGTCCTGGTCGAACTGCCACTCGGTTCACCCTAAACCGCTGCGTGCGGCTGCGACGTCCCGAAAGGCTGGCCGTGAGCCCCCGGAAACACGTCCGCAACACCCACCTCTGCGTGCGCTGAGCAAGAGTCGATACACGCTTGGAGGAGCGCCAGGCTTTGACAGTGGTCACGTGCAGAGGGCTCCGGCTCATGTGCGAACTCCACCACGTCGAGGAAGTGGTCCAGAAGTAAGCGCGTATCATCGAAGAATGGCCGGCACCGCGGGGTGTGCAGTGGCACTAAAGGCTGATCGCCGGGCTCAGCATTCCAGGAGTTGACGTGAAGTGCCCCATCTGTCATAGACCGAAAGAGGTCGCCGAAGGGATCGGAGTGCACCAACAGTCCCCGTGCCATGTCGGTGCGCCACGAATATTCCAGCCGATCGCTGCCGGAGGTCCAGGTGCCCAGGTATGAAACGGTGACGTCGCCGTCAAGTCTGAGGACAGCGGCCACGCAAGAGTCGCCAGTGTATATGCTTGTGGTCGGGTTCCATGAGGTGGCCGAGACAGCCCTAACCTTCCGCCCGTATGCATAGCGGATCAGGTCCAAATGGTGAATGCTTTGCTCTAGGAGCATCGGATGCTCCATCCTGAGCGGGTAGTCGTTTAGGCGAGGATCCTTCCCATTCCGGTTGCGCAGATACCGGAACTCCCCAAACAGCAGTTCCCCCATCGACTTGTCGCTCACCAGCCGCCGGAGCTCCTGTACGGCCGCCACATAGCGGAAGTTCATGCCCACCAGCAGCGGAACGGACACTGACTCCGCATATACCGTCATCTCGGCAGCCTCTTCGACTCGATCACTTAGAGGCTTCTCGCAAAGGACGGGTACGCCCGCCGAAATGCACATGTTCACCCCTGAGCAATGGGCAGCCGGGGGCGTAGCTACAATGGCGCCGTCGACTCCTCCAGCTTCGAGTGCGGCCTCGAGCGAGGTATAGGTCACGACACCGGGAGTTGAAGCGATTGGGCGAGGCTCAACGATGGCATGGACGGACCCACGGCTACCGGCCGAGATCACATCCGCCCAGGCGCGGCCTCGGACGCCGAAGCCCACAATGAGCAGCCTGGTGGAAGGCCTTGTCGTCACTTGGGACACGCCGAGGGGTGGTGGACCTGTCCACCCACCGGATTCCCGGTCGGAAAGGTGGTTCGAGCAGGCGGACCCCACAGACCAATGAGGTCCGAAAGGCCATCGTTGATCAGCCGAGGCCACAGTGGGGTCCCGGAATTGGAATGCACTATGCCGCTCGAGTACCGCGTACGTAAACGTTCGCTATGTCGCGCAGATTCTCGAGGTCGGCAGCCGGGTCCCCATTCACAACGACCACGTCAGCAAACTTCCCGACCTCTAAGGAGCCCAATTCGTGGTCCAATCCGAGGAGCCGAGCCGCAGAGAGAGTGATCGCTCGCAAGGCCGCCCAAGGGTCGCGACAGACCCCCACCTGGACCATGAATTGCAACTCGGGGACGATTTCTCCATGGGGCACCAGTGGACTGCCTGCATCTGTGCCAAAAGCTACCGGTACGCCAGCTGCAACCAAGGCCCGGAGGCCATCGAACCGAGTACCGTCGCCGATCTGGCGCTTCCTGTGCTCCACGGCGGCGCGGGGCATGCCGGCCGCTAATCCGTCACGGGCTTGGAGCACCAAGGGCGAAAAAGTCGTGACTAACCAAACGTTCCGCTCTAACATCAAGTTCAGCGTGTCCTCCGAGACCGCGGCGCCGTGCTCTATGCAGTCGACGCCAGCTTTGACCACCCTCCGCACCGCCTCTCCTGAACCTATGCACGCAGTCACCTTGAGGCCGAGAGAGTGCGCCTCGCTCACCAGTGTCTCCAGTTCGGCCGTGGAGAACTGGCAAACTGGTCCGCGATCTGGTGGCATGTGGGGCCAGTAGTGGGTTCCCATGATCTTGATCCAAGCCGCGCCAGCCCTCGCTTGCTCCCGGACCGCCGCCCGGCAATCCTCTATCCCGTCGGCTTCGCGACAGGCCCACCAGGTGTGTCCTCCGGTCATCGTGATCGCGCGCCCCACTGGCAGGAGACGGATATATGGGCTGATCGCTCGGTCGACCGCCTGCTTGGCGTATATGCCGACCCCATTCATCCCCAAGTCTCGGAGGGTCGTCAGCCCTGCAGCAAGAGACCGCCGCACGTTCCTCGCCGCCCGCCAAGAACCAATCTCGTCCGTATCTAGCGACTGGATCTCGAGATCATGGATCCCATCCCAGCCCAGGTGCGCATGGCAATTGGTGAGCCCAGGAAGAAGCCACTTCCCCGACACATCGATCACTACATCGCTCGGAAGTGCGGTCACCTGTGGGGCGATTTCGACGATTCGCTCTCCATCGACGACGACATCGAGAAGACGCCGCGACTCCGTCGCAATGTCAAGAACCGTGCCACCTCGGAATACCTGCCTCATGCTCGCTCTACCCGGCCAGTCCGAGGTTACGCAGCGTTGCACCGACAGCTGCCAAGTTGTCTAACTGCATTTCCGAGTAGTTGCGGCTCAACATCACCCCCTTGGCACCTCCGTTGACTGCCGCTTCAACCATCTGCTCCACGTCCCGAGGACCCAAGTCCTTCTCTACTCGCTCCATCCCCAAGCCGAGACCCGGATAAACACTCACCGACGGACCCAACGCGGCAACGTACCGAGCGGTTTGGCTGCGGACGTACTCCGGACTAAATCCACGCTGGGTTAGCTCCGCAAACGGCGCTTCGTCAAGACCAAGGACCTTGTACAGGATGGGTGCCCAGTCAGCTGCTGATGCATCACGAAGGACCGTGGAACATAGTCCCTCAAGGTACTTCTTAAAACGCTGACCACCAGGGACGTTATAAAGGACCGGCTTAATCCAGTCTGCATATCCGCGATACTCCCCGGGATCGTGTTGGGCCCTGAGCCACGGGTTGAAGGTGTCAATCATTTGCCAGATCCCGAGACCCACCTCGTATCGCTCGCCGTGGAACTTGACCTGGCCGGAAATGCTCCGGTAGAGAGACTTGTGTCCATCGAGCCAGACCGCCTCCCACTGGGCGATCTCGGGGTAGGTACTGAGGATGCGAAGGAACCCGATCAGATAGCCGTCCAGGGGGCGCTCGCCGCGCCGCGCCGCCTCAAGGAACGAACTCATACTTCGGTATCCCTCCGCCGCTCGGATGGAGTCCACGCCCCGACGATGTCCCTCTTCGCGGCAATAGTCACAGAAGCAGGTGGCTGACTCGCCAGCTAAGAGGCTGGCCGTAGGTCCCTCACGCTCGATCCCCCACATCACCCCGTCAAGGTCATATTCAGATAGCCAGTTGTCAATGACTCCAGCCCACCAGGTCCGGTAGCTCGGATTCCGCGAGCACGGTCGGCTGGCGCGCCGCCCAAAGCAGTCGATCTCCAGGACATCGGCAAAGCCGGGCTGCCACAATTCGCGGATCGACGCGTGCGCCGTCTCGCAGTAGTAGGGGTAAACCTTCACTCCCCTTCGCCGAGCCTCCGCGGATACGTCGGCAAGAGCGTCAAATCCGTTATAGAGTTCATCGGGAGCGGAGAAATGCTTCAGGCTCGTGCCCTCGTAGTAGCGAGAGTCGTACCTAAAGAAGGCGCCCCCCCGAAGGTTGTCTGGTTCAGCAACGCCGTGATCGGGGAATCCGTCGGTTGACCGTCCGGCATTGCCTCGGCTCCACGACAGGGCTGACACACAGATGGCATTCACTCCCGCCAGGTCGACCAAACGGTCGAGCGTCGGGCCGACGCCCTCATCGATAAAACTAATCGCACCAACCTGAATTCCGACAAACGCACTCATTCGGGTACCCTCATAAACCTTCTTCTGCGGTGATCAACTGCACGGCGACGTGGCCAGCGCAGCGCAACTCGGCTAGACGCGCGACCGCGGCAGGCACGCCCGCCACATGTGGGGTGAGAATTACGCTCGGACAGAAACGTAGGCGGCTGGACCGCGGGAGTGGCTCCCGCCGGAAGACATCCAACGCCGCGCCGCGCAAATGCCCGGTCAAGAGTGCATCAGCGAGTGCGCTCTCGTCTAGCAATCGACCTCGGGCTGTGTTTACTAGGCCGGCTCCCGGCTTCATGAGGCGCAACTCGCGCGCTCCGAGCAGCTTGTCGTTGCTTTCGTCAAAGCGAGCGTGGATTGACACGTAGTCTGAAACTTGTAGGAGCTGGGGCAGTGGAAGGTAGTGGACCCTCTGCTCCAGCTCCTCCTTCGGGCTCAAACGGTGGCGTTTGGTATAGGACACCCGAGCTCCCAGCGCGTTCAGACTTCCCGCTAGAGCCGACGCAATCGACCCATACCCGATGAGGCCAACCTGAGATCCGAAGAGGGGACCAAAGTTCTGGAGGTGTACCCAGTTGAAGGCATGAATTTTCTGCGTGGTGAGCTTTGAAGGATTACGCTCTGGGCCGCCTGGGTTAGCCAGCAGGCTCCGCGCCTCGTCGGTGCTATGCGCGAGCATTAGGAGCATCAAAAGTGCGTGCTCAGCGACGCTAGCAGAGTCCGCAGAGGGGACGATGCGTACGCCGATGCCACGGGAATTACCTATTCTCTGCGCGATGAGCGCGGTTTCAGGCAGGCCGACAACTGCCACAAGCCCTGGCAGATCCGACAGAGCCTCTGTGGCAGCCGGCACATCACCGGCGATAATCGCCACCGACACCTCATGAACATCGGACGGGTTCGTGCGGCCCGAGGAGAGGGCAATGCCTGCAGAGCTAAGGATTCCGTCGAGCAGCGGAGTCGCCTCCGGACTGAGACTACCCACGACCAGCACGCGCGCGCCCGGCCGCGCGACCGGGGTCACGGCGCCCCGTCCATGGGACGCGGAATTGCTGCCGCCTGGATGTCGCTGGTGTGGCCAGTAGACGTCCGGCATGCATCAACCGCCAATAGAGCGTCGTCTCGGACGTTAGCGGCGGCGCTGGCTTGGAGGTGGCACTCTCGCCATGGTCGCTCCGCCGCTGGCGCGGCCAGGCACCTCACGCGGCCCATCGCCAAGTCAGCCTGGCGTGGGGGTCACTGCAACCCACTTCCGAGACGCCTCGGCTCGCTTCACCGCCTCGAGAAGGGCGAGGGTCGCCAAGTGATCCCTGCCAGTTGGCAATTCGCAACTCAGGTGCTGACTCTGTCTGACCAGCTGCGTCAGCAGCCTGGCGGTCTCACCGTGAAACGGCTCGAGGGACTCGAAGTTTCGCGCCACGAAGGGCTCGATCTCGACCTCGTCTGGCCGTGCTGTTCGGAACAGCCCTGGCTCCTTCTCGCTAACCCAAAGGTCGCCGAATGGATCACTCTGCACCGTGACGCCAAACTCAAAGTCAGTACGCCAGCGGTACTCCATCCTGCGGCTTCCCGAAGTCCAAGTGCCCACATATGTCACGGTCTGCCCAGTTTCAAGTTCCATGATCACAGCCGAACAGGAATTGCTGCGGTACACGCTTCCCTTCGGATTCCAGTTGGTCGCGGTCACGCGGGCGACGTCCGTCGCATACCCATACCGGATCAAATCCAAGTGGTGGATCGACTGGTCAACTAGCATCGGATTATCCATGAACAGTGGATAGTCGTTTAGATCCGCGTGCCTCCCGTCTCGATTGGTTATGTATGTAAATGTTCCAAATAACAACTCACCTAGGCCACGCTCCTGCACGAGTCGTCGAATCTCGCCGGCGGCAGGTACGTAGCGGAAGTTCATTCCGATACTCAGAGGCACGCTGGCGGTTTCGGCCGCTTCCACCAGTCCCGTCGCCTCCGCGAAATCGTCGCTCAACGGCTTTTCGCAAAGGATGGGAACCCTGCGATTGACGGCCCAATTTACTGCTTCCGCATGGTTTGTCGGGGGTGAGGCGATGACTACGGCGTCAGGACTGCTCGCTTCTGGCAGTGCGTCGAGGCTGGGGAAGATCCTGGAGTCGCGCTCACCACCTAGACGCGGCTCTACGATGCCGAATAACTCGGTACTACCAGACTCTTCGATAGCTTGGGTCCAGTGCCTACCTCGGACCCCGTGACCAACTACTAGGATGCTCAGAAGCTTAGATTCCAACAGACTCTCCCGGGCTCTCGGCTGCCATCGCGGGCGAAGGTCCAAGGTGACGATTCCATGAGGGATGAAGTGGGTCATCCTCGGGAGGACTGTTGAGCGCTGCCGCATAGCACTGGGCGAGTCCTGCCCCAAGACTGGTCTTCTGTCGCCACCCCGTCTCCTCTTGCAGTGCTTGGATGTTGGCCGCTTGATGGGCCATACCGTTGCTCTCTACAAGTACCTCCTCACTGAAGGGCTCGCTCCGGAGTAGCGAAATCTGGGCAACGACCTCTCCCCAGCTGACGGCGGTCCCAGAGCCCAGAGGGAAGATCGCCGTCGAGAGGCGGGGCTCGAAAAACAGGGTAGCGATGGCGTTTGCAGCATCGGCCACATAGAGCCAGTCTTGGGCACCGCGGTCTCCTTGGCGCACAACTGGCTTCGCGCCCTGTGCTGCCGCCCTGATGGCAACGGAGAGAGGCGATATGCGGGGCCGAGACTCCGAGGACATCTCGTCCTCACCGTAGAGTCCCGCCGGCCGGATCACTCTGCAGTCTATGTGCCACAACCGGGCGAGCTCGAGTGCCATTAGCTCGCAGGCCAACTTGGAAGTCGCGTACGGAGTGGGGTCGTCCCCAAATGACCTTTCGTCGTCCTCGTGTAGCGAGACCAGAGGGTCAACCGCAGCCGATGACACGTAAAGTAGCCTCCCGCCGCCTTGCTCCTTGACGACCCTCAGCATGTTGAGGGTCCCCATCACCGCCACCCGAGTTACCTCACCCCCTGTGTGACCCCGACCGCCTCCTTCCGGGGTCAGGCCAGCTGCATGGACGACGCCACGGATCGGGCCGAGCTGCAGCAGTTGGTCGACGACTTCAGCACCCGCGACATCGCCCTGGAGATACGTAGCCCGGACGCCGTGAGCTGCGGATCCGCTGACTATGGCATCCGTACTCGCACTGTCGACACCCACAATCGGGCACTCTCTACGACTGAACTCGCTGACAAGTGCGCGGCCTAGGAATCCGGTCGCTCCGGTGACCACAACCGGCGCGGCTTGGATGCGGGGATCCACTACCCTGCCTCTCTTCCATAGCTTGGCATCCGAGCTCTGCAAAGACGGTTCAACCCCGTAGATTTCAAGCCGGACCGGCCAAGCGGCCCAGCTGTTCTCGGGTCTGCGCCGCCGTTAAGCTGGCGATGAAGCCCCCCTCCGTCATGCGTTGAAGAGCGGCTTCGTGCGTCCTGCGCCGGCCCGCAGAACAACCGTCTGAGACCAGCGTGACCTCATAACCTCGGTCCGCTGCATCTCGCGCCGTGAGTTCGACGCAGCCATCGGTGACGATGCCGGTAAGAATTACGGTCTGGATGCCCATACGCCGCAGCACGTCGTCGAGATCTGTGCTGTTGAAGGCACTGGCTGAGGTCTTGGTAAAGACCATTTCGTCCCCCACGGGTGCGACCTCTGGTAGGAACTCGTCATCGAGAGCTGTCCGCGGCACACGGTCGGACTTTGGATGCGGCATGTAAGCGCGTCCTGCATCGCGGTGGTCATGGGTTCTAAAGCCGGTTCGGACGTGGATCACCTCTTGCCGAGCAGCGCGAAAGGCCGCCTGGAGCTCGGCCACGGTCGGGGTGATCCGCTCGATTCCCTCCCAGCGCTCAGCGAGTACATGGGGAAGGTCTTGCTCTTCCGCCAGCCTGCCCATCCATCCGTCAGGGTGAGCATCCAAGATTTGCAGGTCGATCGTGATCAGAGCGATGCCCCCTGATTGCCAGGCCGGGCGCGCTCGCGGAGACATCAGTGCGTAAAAAGGGTCGTGAAGGTCGGCCCCATTTGGCGCGCTTGGAACAACCGCTGGAGTCGCGCTTCGTGCCACCTCAGGCAACTCCGCAACGCGCCAGTGGGAAGCGAACCAGGCCGGAGCCTGCCCCGATCATCCCATCAGGGATCATGGAGGGCCCGCAGTACGGCTCACACTGAGTCTGGACCAAGAGGTCACAAGTCACTCAAGCTCGCGGGGTGGGCTTGCCGCCCCTTGACGAAAACGCGATCGACCTCAGCCACCGCTGATACTGATTTGCTGGGATCGCCGTTGAGCACAACAATGTCGGCCATCTTCCCCTTCTCCAGGGTGCCGAGGTCGCTCTCGAGGCCCAGAAGCCGGGCTGGACGCTCCGTGAGACAACGAAGTGCATCCCAGGAGTCTTTGCAAACTCCGACTTGAATCATGAACTGCAGTTCCGGGGCCACTTGGTCGTGAGGGACCAGCGGGCTCCCCGCGTCTGTGCCGAACGCAATTGGCACGCCGGCCTCAGCACAAGCTTTGTTACCAGCGAACCTCGTCGGATCAGTCATCGAGTCCCGACGGCGCTTGACGTCGGCCTCACTCATGCCGTGTGCAAGGCCATGTTCCGCCTGCAGAATGATGGGCGAAAAGGTGGTCACCACCCAAACACCCTTCTCCAGCATCATTTCGATGGTTTCAGGGGAGACGGATCCGCCGTGCTCCACTGAGTCGACCCCGGCTTCAACCACCCTGCGGATAGCTGTATCAAAGGTCGCGTGGGCGGTTACCCTGAGGCCACCCTGGTGGGCCTCGTCGACGATCGCGGCGAGCTCATCGGTCGTGAACTGTGGCAGGGTGTGCGAGGCCATTATCTTGATCCAGGTGGCTCCTAGCTTCGCCTGTTCTCTCACCGCCTTTCGGCAGTCGTCCACTCCATCCGCCTCACGGCAGCACCACCACGTATGGCCGCCTGTCATTGAGAGCGCCCTGCCAACGATGTGCAGGCGCAGGTAGGGGGACACTCCCTCATCGATTGCCCGCTTGGCATACGGACCAGTTGAGTTCATCCCGAGATCGCGAACCGTGGTGACACCCGCTGCCAGGCTTCGGCGAACGTTCATCGCAGCGCGCCACGAGCCAAGCTCCTCCGGATCCTCTGCCTGCTTTTGCAGCCCGGGATCGCCGATACCCTTCGCGTCCCAGCCGAGATGCGCGTGGCAATTGAAAAATCCGGGCAGGAGGTATTTGTCGGTCACGTCGACTACGTTGTCGCCATCAACCGTCGCGAGCGACTCCCCGATTTCAACAATTCGGTCGCCGTCGACGACAATATCGGTCCGTCGCAGCTTTTCGTTGACCGCGTCGACGACGGTACCGTTTACAAATACTGTGCGCATTGACTCCACCCTTTTCTTGCGACTGCTACTTGGTAGCTCAGCCTCAGCGATTACCTGCTAGCCCGACCCTTGTCCTCACGGCGATTCCACGGGTGCACTGCCCGACCAATCCCTGCGCTGCCAACTCCCTAACCGGGCTCTCCCTGAACGCTTCATGGAAGGATCAGCGGCCGCTACCGGGGAAAGACGGGGGCCGAGCCGTAGTTCGTCGCCATCTCAACGAGAGCACCTCAATATGCAATCAGCCGGATCTGAACCAAATACCCGGAGGCAGCTCTAGGAGTGCAGCGGCAGTCACTTAGAGCCCCACCTCCATGAGAACGATAACTCCAGCCCGCTGTTCGCCTGCCGAAGCGGGACCTCTCAGAGCATAGGTAGGGCGGACCAAGGCTGTCAACCGTTGACGGGTTACGAAGGCGACCACTCCCGCGCCGGAATCCCGCCCCATGGGAAGCCGATGTGGCGGTGTGACCAGATCGAGACCCGGCTCCCGCTACCCTCCTTCAACAGCTGCCGGGCGGACGGGCAGCCGACTCGGAGACCAAGCGGCCGGTCGGTGTCTTCGACTGACTCAGGAGCCGCCCCCTCCATTGGCTCCATCCGGACCGCATTCGGATCGAACTCGGCTGATTACAGTTGTCACTCGATAGGGCTGACACCTGGGTTGGCTGGAGATCGGTGTGTTGGAGGAGGACTTGCTCCCTTGAAGTTTCGAGCTGGATCGAGTGGCGACCTGACTGGCCGGATTCGAGGCGCCACTACCACGGGCACATTCACAATTGTGGCTACCGATGGGACCGATTGGGGAGTCGCCGTCGCCTCGCGGGCGCTGGCCGTGGGGGCAATGGTGCCCGCGGTCGAGTCTCAGATCGGTGCCATCGCGACCCAGGCCCAGGTCAACGTTGCCTGGAAGGCGGAAGGGCTCGCTCTGCTGCGGCGCGGGGAGCCGGCCCGGGCGGTGGTGGATGCCCTGGTCAAGAGCGATGCCGCGCCGGGCAATCGTCAGTTGGCGGTGCTCGATGGCCAGGGGCAGGTGGCCGCCTACACCGGCCCCGCCTGCCGTGACTGGGCCGGTCACATTGAGGGAGAAGGTTTCGTGGCGGCGGGCAACATCCTGGCCGGCGAGGGGGTCCTCGCGGCGCTCGCCGAGTCCTTCCGCTCATCGCAGGGAGAGCTGGCCCGGCGGCTGGTAGAGGCGCTTCAGGCCGGCGACATGGCGGGCGGCGACTCTCGCGGCAAGCAGTCGGCGGCCGTGGTCGTCGCTCGTTTCAAGGGCGGGATCGAGGGGCTGGATGACCGCCTCTTGGACCTACGGGTGGATGACCATCCCCAGCCCGTCCCCGAGCTACTCCGCCTGGTCGAACTGGGAGTCGCCGCCTACAGGCAGGGATTCGCCGACCCGCCCCAAGACTAGGAGGCCCCCGGGTCATCCCCCCGCCCAGCCCCCCCATATATAGGAAGTTGCGGCGGCAGTGGCTGGCGGCCTCGGACGGCACTGTCCGCAGAGTCCCCCCCGGGCGGCTTGGTCTTGGCTCCAGTCACTGTGTCGGCGGGATTCGGGAAGGCGGCATGTCCGGTCCCTGCCTCCTGAGCTCCCCGGGGCGGAGCCCGGAGCAGGAGGCTAGGGTGACACCAGGCGGGCGCGGCCGAGTTCACCGTGAAGGTGATTAATGGGGAGTCTTGGCCGCCCTCAAGCCCTTCCTCGATCGGTCTGCGCCGGCAGCACCGCGATGGTAGGCACCCTGGTGTCATCATCTGCCGCTGATGTAGACTGTCGACCACCGCTGGGAGTCGAGTTGGACTACGATCACCACGCGGTACGTCGGCAATCGAGAGAGAGGGCGGATCGTGGTCACTGAGGGAGTGGTGTCGACAGCTGGCAGCCTCGGGGCGCCCCTGGCGCCCTCGTCGGCCAGCCGAGCGACCTCGGGGTTCTTCAGCGCCGGTGGGCTCCTTGTGAAAGGCCCAGCATGAACATGATGGATTTAGTGATCCGGATGCTCACGGCACCCGGAAGAACAGCTCGTATTGGAGGGAAGTCATAGATGGCAAGCGGGAAGTTCGGACCGACCCGCCTACGGTGGATACTTTCTGCGCTCACCGCCGCGACGCTGATGCTGATCACGGGCGGCACGGCGGTCGCTTCCAGCAATGCCAGGCCGGTCTCCAGCGGGCCTTTGGTTGTGAACACGAGCTATCCGCCGTCGACGATCGATCCGGCGGAAGGCCTGAATGAAGGTGACTTCATCCTCCCGCTCGCGACCTACACCACCCTGATTCGATACGGAACGAAGCCGGGTCCGGATGGCACCAAGCAAGTCGACTATGGGAAGTTCGAACCCTACCTGGCTAAGTCATGGACCATCAGCTCCAACAGTGAAGTTTACACCTTCAATCTCAACAGCAACTTCCGTTTTTCTGATGGAACACCCATCACTGCGGCCGATGTTGCCTTCTCCTTCCAGCGCGAAATCACCATGAACGGCGGCGGCGCCTACTACATTGTCGACGGCCACTACAGCCCGCCTCTGATCAAGTCGATCACCACCCCCTCGCCATACCAGGTGGTGTTCACCCTCAATCTCCCGGACTCAGGGTTACTCACCAACTGGGCTCAGCCCGCCGGTGCGGTGATGGAACCGTCGGTGGTGAACGCCAATGGCGGTGTCGTCGCCAACACGGTGAACACATGGATGTCTGGACACATCGCGGGAGGCGGTGGCGCCTACAATCTCACCTCGTATAACCCCGGCGTGCAGGCGATCCTCACGGCTAATCCCGACTCCCCTCTCAAGGTGAAGAGCCATGAGGTAATTGTCAACTTCATCACCAGCGCCGCGACCCTCGGACTTGATGCAAGGGACGGAGAGGCCGACATCACCATCGGCATACCCAACGCGACCGCCCACAGCCTCAGCAAGAGCAGTGGGGTTAAGGTGCCCGCCTATCCCGCCCCCGAAAGCGAATACTTTGGGTTTAACACCAAGGCGGCTCCGGGGAACAACAAGGACCTGCGCTACGCCTTGCGCTACGCTACCCCACTCTCCCAAATCCTCAGCAAGGTCGCATTCGGGTATGGAGGACTCTTCACAAATCCGATCATTCCGGACATGCCCGGATATAACCCCTCTCTCTCCAAGCCGGCCGCATACAACCTGGCGAAAGCCAAGGCCTACATGAAGAAATCCCACCTGAAGACACCTGTGGACCTTACCGTGGATCTTGAGGCGGGAGATGAAGCCGGCGCGTCAATCGGGCCCATCCTGCAGGATTACTGGAGCAAAGTTGGAGTCCACCTCACCCTACAGACGCTCAGCGCGCCCGTCTACGTAACCACCACCGAGACGCACAAGGACCAGTCGTACATACGAACTGCTGGCCCGGGAGTACCGACGGTCCCCTACTACCTCGGCTACAGTGCGCTCTGTGGGATCTCCTTCAATCTCACAAATATCTGCATCCCGAAGGTCGACACCCTCCTCAAAGAGGGAGGTGCTGCCCGAGCGAGCAAGCAGCAACCCTACTGGAATCAGATCACCAAGCTGATCAATGCCCAAGCGCCCCGGGTAACCTTCTACGAAATCTACTTCCCGATCGTGCTCAGCGACAAAGTGCACAGCTACGTCTTTAGCGACGAGTTTGGTCAGATGGCCACGTGGGGATTCTGAGTAGATCGACTCCCAGTGAAGACCTGACCTCTCCTAGGGGTGTTGCGCTGAGTCTCCATCCGCTGGCCGGCTCAGCGCAGCCCCCTGGGACGATATTTTTGTGCCGATGCCGGCGGCGGCGGGGGACGTCGACGTGAAGGAGCAGGTAGCCGGTCTGATGCCGACCACAGAAGCCCGGGCCGTACTCGATCGCGACATCGGAGACTTCGGCGTCACGCGCCTGGGGCGGTCCGGCCACGTTACCTCCGATCAGGTGTGGCCAGGTCGAAGGCGGATTCAGGAGCGGGCAGTGACAGTCCCCCGCCGAACCGGCATAGCTCTCGCAACGGAGGGTCGAGTGATCCGCCGCCCGGTCAGTCACCCGTTCCGTACGAAAGGGTGGCCGATCGTGTTCCGAGCCCATCCGCAGCGGGCAGACTCACGGATCTTGAGTATCCCTGACCTGACTCGCGCCGGTTACGATCAGCGTGTCTGATCCACCGGGTGCGGTGCGGAGCGGAGTCTTGAGCCTAGCGGGTTGGCCGCAAAGCACAGCGGCTTCCGCCATCAGTCAGACACGAACGTTTGCCACTGTGCACCGCGAAGCCAGCGTGGGATTTGGGATCATCATCCTGATCGCCGGGTTCTCCTGGCTGGGACCGCAAATTTGGCGGCCAAACCCGCTCGCGGTCAGCCTGACCAACTCCCTCCTTGCCCCCAGCGCTTCTCATCCGTTCGGGACCGATGACGTCGGGCGAGATGTGCTGGCGCGGGCAATGAGTGCCGGCCAACTCGACATCCTGGCGGCAATTGCGGTGACCGCAGTTGGGGGTTTGGTGGGGATGACCATTGGGGCGATCGCCGGTCTGCGAGGGGGTGTCACCGACGGCACGAGTATGCGCTTGATGGATTCCCTCTTGGCTTTCCCGCCCCTAATTCTCGCTCTCGCTGTCTCCGTAGCGCTTGGTGCTGGGACTGTCTCGGCCGCACTTGGAATCACAATCTCCACGGTGCCCTTCTACGCGAGGTTGATGCGCAGTGAAGTGCTCCGGGTAAAAGCCTTACCCTACGTGGAGGCTGCTGTCGCAAGCGGAGGCCGCCCCTGGCGGATTGTTTCCCGGCACATTCTGCCGCACACATGGCAGGTCATGGCAATTCAAGCCAGTTCCGTTGTCGGATATGCTGTGCTGACCCTCGCCGCACTCGGTTTTGTCGGATTGGGAGTGCAAGTGCCGACCCCCGAGTGGGGTACGATGATCACTGCTGGCTTGCAGTATGTGCTCTCCGGCCAGTGGTGGATGGGCGTCTTCCCCGGTGTGTTGTTGCTCATGCTCGTCATCGGGTGCAACCTCGTAGCGGACGGACTCGGCGGGGGAGGCGTAGCCGGTGTCATGACAGGATCGACCAGGGGGCCGATCGAGTAGATGGCACGCTCCATCGGGGTGAAAGTTGGTGGGGCGTTGATCACCCTCTTCATAGCTTCGGTCGCGGTGTTCATCATCTTGCGGCTTCTCCCGGCCGATCCTGCACGGCTGATACTCGGTCCCTTGGCGAGTGCAGCGGCGATCCAGCACGAGCGTATAGCGCTGGGCCTCAACCAGCCCCTCGATGTCCAGTACTTCCAGTATTTGACTGGATTTCTCCACGGTAACTGGGGCTTCGACTACGGCACCGGAACCCCTGTCCTCCAGGAGGTAATCACCCGACTTCCAGCGAGTCTGGAACTGGGCTTCTACGCTATGTTATCTGCAGTAGTTGGCGCCGTTGTGGCTGCGGTGGCGTCGGTCGGCGCGCGGTCTCGTGTCGTCGACTCCGTGTGTCGTGCGGTCGCGTTTGTCGGTCTCGGAAGTCCTCCTTTTTGGATCGGTCTGATGGCCCTGGTACTCTTCGCCGAGTACCTGCACTGGCTGCCTGGGCCAGTCGGACGGTTAGGCGTCGGTGTCTCCCCCCCGCCCACCATAACGCACTTCTACACCTGGGATGCGCTCCTCGCTGGACAATGGGGGACCTTCGCCAATGCAGTTGAGCACCTCGTTCTCCCGGCCCTCACCCTGGCTCTGGCTCCCTTCGGATACATATTTCGTTTATTACGGCATAGTTTGCTCGAAGTGAGTGATGAGGACTTCTTATTGGTTTGTCAAGGCAAAGGCTTGACGCGCTGGCAGGCTCTCATCCGCCACGGAGTCCCCAATGCGCTGCTGCCTGCGCTTACCGCTTTTGGACTTCTGGTGGCGCAATTGGTAGCCGGTAGCGTCCTGGTAGAAGCGGTCTTCAACTGGCCCGGCGTCGGGCAGCTAGTCGTCAACTCTGTACTGGCCAGGGAGTATGGTGTCGTTGAGGCATTCGTCATTTTGAGTGCGCTGGCTTTTATCGTGGTGAACTTGATTGTGGACGCGCTCTACGTCGTGATCGACCCCAGGCTCCGTCGGCCTGCCACCATTTGATGGTGGACATTCGATCTGCCCGAGCCGTCGCGCCAGGGATTCCAAGCGACTCGACGGCGGCTCTCGTCATCGACCACCTGACCGTTGAGTACGGGTCGGGTCACGGTGCGGTGGTTGCCGTCAGAGACGCGAGCCTCACGATTCGCCGGGGGGAGAAGCGGGGTGTGGTGGGAGAGTCGGGCTCTGGCAAGACCTCGTTGGCGAGGGCTGTACCTGGACTCCTGGGACGCAGCGGTCGCGTGGTGCATGGTCAGATTCTCGTCGATTCCACTGACATGGGCCGTCTCTCAGAGCGGGCGAGGGCGCAGGTGCGGCGTCGAGCCGTAAGCCTCATCTTCCAAGATCCGCTCAACTCTCTCGATCCCGTCCGGTCGATCTACTCACAGACCTCGGAGGCCATTCGCTTTCGCCGCCCAGGTGGTCGGCATTTGGGCCGAAAAGAGATGGGCCGTGCGGTACAGACGCTGCTGGAGGAGTGCGAGATCACTGACGCAGTACGGGTGATGAAGCAATATCCTCATGAGTTATCGGGCGGAATGCGTCAACGGATAGCCATCGGGATGGCAGTTGCTGGCGACGCGAGCTTGATCATCGCGGACGAGCCTACCACGGCGCTAGACGTGGTGACACAGGCCGAGATCCTCCAGATGCTCGATCGAGTAGTGACCACCAGATCGACTGCCCTTCTCTTCATTACCCACAATCTTGCCGTCGTCAGTGAGTTCTGTGACACCGTCTCGGTAATGTACGGCGGGCGAATAGTAGAAGAAGGGGTATGCCGCGAGGTGGTCCAAAACCCCTTGCACCCTTACAGTCGCGGGCTGGTACAAGCGATCCCCGCGATCTCTGGAGGACGGCGGGCGTTGGTCGGCATCCCAGGGGATCCGCCCGCGTTAGGCGATCCCGAGAGGGGATGCCGCTTCGAACCGCGGTGCAGCCTGGGGAATGGCGTTCAGGTCTGTCGCGAGCAGGTACCGGCATTGGAACAGGTCTCAGCGGAGCACGGGTCCGTGCGGTCCGTGAGATGTCACCTCGTCGACCGACGACGGGGCGATACGACGGGCGATGCGGCGGTCTAGGCAGTTGAGCGGCGACGGTTCGCCCTCCGAGCCGGCGCGTCTTCCGCAGGGTTCAGCTCTGGAAGTGATTGAGTTGAGCAAGTCATTTGCTGGCGCGAAGGCAACAGGAACGAGACGTCGACTGATCATCGAAGCCGTCCGAAGCGTCACGTTCAGGACCGTGCCCGGCGGCATTCTAGGAATAGTAGGTGAGACCGGTTCTGGTAAATCTACTCTGGCTCGATGCATCGCCGGGTTGACTAAGCCGTCGGGAGGACGTGTGCTATGGGATGGGGTCGATCTGACCTCCCTGTCTCGAGAGGAGTGGCGAATCGCGCGGCGACAGCTGCAAATCGTCCTCCAGAACCCCTACTCGACTCTTGACCCACGCATGACCGTGTTAGACACCGTCAAGGAGCCCCTCGACAATTACTCGATCGGTACGGCCGCTGATCGCATTGAGGCGGTCCACCAGGTCTTGGCCAAAGTCGGCCTCGGCCCCGACTTCCAGAGTCGGCTTCCCGCAAAACTTTCGGGAGGGCAGCGACAACGAGTAGCGCTGGCGCGCGCGCTGGTGCTCAATCCGGCCCTGGTGATTCTGGACGAGCCGGTATCGGCGCTTGACGTGTCAATACAAGCGCAGGTGGTAAACCTCATCCTGACTCTCCAACGAGACCTTGGGATATCGTGCATTGTAATTCTCCACGATCTCGCCGTAGCGAGGCAACTCTGCGATCGGGTACTAGTCATGTACGCCGGTCGTGTTGTCGAGCAGGGCGACGCGGAAGTAGTGCTGTCAACTCCAGCCCACCCATACACGCGTGCTCTGGTAGCAGCCTCGCCCGAGATCGGAAAGGAGCTGGTCCGGACTTCACGCGCAGAGCACGCCGGAGCCAGTTCGACCCGGGCGACGCACGACACAGTTGGGTGCCGGTACCGATTTCGGTGTACGTTATCCCGAGGAGCCACGGTTTGCCAGATCGAGGATCCCGAACTGGAAATGTTCGCTGGGACGCAGTATGTGGCGTGCCATCTGGCCAAGAACTCGGCCTCCGACAAGCCGCACCCTGTCAGCGAGCAGTTACGCACCACACCCTCCGCACTTACGTGAGGCGGTAACGGAATGTCACTGGACCGAGAGGCGTCA
>Ga0307372_10004816_pt1 | contig 20604 bp, 17 predicted proteins | sample OX1MG_FD_202533 | JGI IMG/M metagenome (GOLD analysis project Ga0307372, IMG submission 202533) | Soil microbial communities from Risofladan, Vaasa, Finland - OX-1 | ecosystem: Environmental > Terrestrial > Soil > Coastal area > Acid sulfate soil | place: Finland: Risofladan, Vaasa | collected...
ACGGGCCACCATCGCGGTGCTGAGCGGGGCCGGGCTTCCGCTGGTGCTCTATGAGGCCCCGCATCGTCTGGCCGCGACGCTGACCGATCTGGCCGCTGTGCTGGGCGATCGGCCCGTGGCCGTCTGCCGCGAACTGACGAAGCTCCACGAAGAGGTGGTGCGCACGACCCTAGAGGAGGCCCGCGCTGAGGTGCGGGAGCGAACGCCGCGCGGCGAATACGTGCTGGTCGTCGGAGCGGCGGAGGGTAGGCCGGAGGTGGCGGAGTTCGAGGATGTGTCGGAGCTGCTGAGCGAGCGGCTGCGGGCCGGTGAGTCGCCGAGCGCCGCGGCAAGGGCGGTGGCGCGCGAGACGGGGCAGCCCCGCAGCGAACTGTACCGGCGCGCACTCGAAGTGCGGGAGCGGGCGCGCGCGGAGGCGAGCCCGGCGAGTTCCGAGTGAGCCGCGCCTCTCACGGGTATGTCTGGATCCCAGCCGGCCTCGGCCGGCTTCGGCGGTGAGCGCGGCGGTTCAGCGCCGCGCGAGTTCGGCGGAGCGCCGTCGGATGGAAAGCTGCGCCGAGGCAGAGGCGTCGACACCGGAGAGCGATGAGGCTCCCCGGTGTCCATGTGCGCGAGAATTGCCTGCCTGCTAGCTTACCGCCAGCAGCATCGGGTTCTCGAGCAGGCGCTTGAGCTCGATCAGGTAGCGCGCGACCTCGGCCCCATCCGTGACCCGGTGGTCGGCCGAGAGCGTGACCTCCATGCGCTGGGCCGGGACGAACGCGTCGTCGACGAAAACCGGCACGGTGCGGATCGCACCGATCGCCAGAATCGCCGCCTGCGGCGGGTTGATCACTGCGATGAAGTTCTCAACCCCGTACATGCCCAGGTTGCTCACCGTGAAGGTACCGCCCTGGTACTCCTCGGGTTTGAGGCCGCCGTTGCGAGCCCGCTCGATCAGGTCCTTGGCCATGGCCGCGATCTCACCCAGCGGCTTGTGATCGGTGTCCGGGATCACCGGACTGATCAGCCCGCCCTCGATCGCCACGGCCACGCCGACGTCGATGCGGTCGTAGACGCGAAGCTGCTCACCCGCGAAGCTGGCGTTGAGCGAGGGGAACTTGCGCAACGCCAGCGCCGCACCCTTGACGATCAGGTCGTTGACCGAGACCTTTTGCGGGTCCTCGACCTGCTCGTTGATCTGGGTGCGCAGCTCGAGCGCGCGGGCCATGTCGATCGCCATGGTGACGTAGAAGTGCGGTGCCTGTTGCCAGCTCTCCCCCATGCGCCGGGCGATGGTCTTGCGCATGCGCGACAGGTCGTGCAGCTCACTCAGCGGCTGTCCGGCGAGCGCGGCGGCCGGGGCCGCGGCCGGTGCAGGCGCGGGACCCGGGGTAGGCGGCGTCGGCAGTGGAGTTGGGGCAGCCGCGGGGGCCGCCGGTGCGGGGCGTGCGGTGGCCGGGACCGGCTGAGGCCGGCCGACCAGCGGCATGATGTCTTCCTTGACGATCCGCCCGCCGGGACCGGTGCCGTGGACGCCCTGCAGGTCGATACCGTGCTCGGCCGCAAGCCGGCGCACCAGCGGCGAGGCTCGTACACGCTCGCCGGGTGCCCGCTCGATCACCTGATCCTCGGGCAGCGGGGCCGGTGCCTCGCGCAGCCCGTCGACCGACTGCGCGGGCATCGCCGGCGGGCCGGCGGCCGGCACGGTCGGCTCCGTGCGCGTGGGCTCGGGCGGAGTCTCGATGGCTTCTCCGGGCTCCCCGATGATGGCGATCGGCTCGCCCACCGGCACCGTCTGTCCCTCGGTGACGAGGAGCTTTCGAACGATGCCCCCCTCGAAGGACTCGATCTCGAGGTTGACCTTGTCGGTCTCGATCTCAGCGATAGGCTCGCCACGCTCGACCTGCTCGCCCTCCTGCTTGAGCCAGCGCAGCAGCGTCCCGGCGTCCATGTCGTAGCCCATCTGGGGCATCACGACGGTCTTGGCCATCCATTGCTCCTCTTGGTCTCGAATCCTGCTCGCCCCGTGGTCCTTGGCCGGGTCAGTGCACCGTCACCAGTTCGCGCGCCAGGACGCCCTGGACGGCTGTCAGGACCTCGTCCTTGCCCGGAATCACGAGCCGCTCGAGGTTCTTGGCGTACGGCATGGGCACCTCGAGGCTGCCGACGCGGGCGATCGGGGCGTCCAGGTAGTCGAAGGCGTGCTCCTGGACCGCGGCGGCGATCTCCGCGCCCATCCCGAGCGTCCGCCAGCTCTCCTCGACGATCACGAGGCGGTTGGTCTTCTGGACCGATTGAACGACGGTGTCGATGTCAAGAGGCCGGAGCACGCGCATGTCGATGACCTCAGCCTCGATCCCCTGCTTGGCCAGATCCTCGGCGGCGCCCAGCGCCAGGTAGTAACCGCGTGACCACGAGACGAGGGTGACGTCCTTGCCCTCGCGGCGCACCTCGGCGCCCTCGAGGGGCAGGGTGTATTCACCCTCAGGGACCTCACCGCGGTTGCGATAGATCAGCGAGTGCTCGATGAAAATCACGGGATCCTGACCGCGGATGGCGGACTTCAGGAATCCCTTGGCGTCGCGCGGGGTGGCCGGCATGACCACCCGCAGACCGGGGACGTGTGCGTACCAGCCCTCGAACGTCTGTGAGTGGGTAGCGCCGAGCTGGCCCCAGCCGGAGGCGGTCCGGATGACGACCGGCACGGTAAACTTGCCGTTGAACATGTAGTGCAGCTTGGCGGCATGGTTCACAATCTGGTCGATCGCCAGCAGGCTGAAGTTGATCGTCATCAGCTCGACGACGGGGTGCAGGCCACCCATGGCGGCGCCGTTGGCGAGGCCGACGATGCCGAGCTCGGAGATGGGGGTGTCACGGACGCGCTTGCGTCCATACTCCTCGAGGAAGCCGCGGGTCACGACGTACGACCCCTGGTAGGCGCCGATGTCCTCGCCCAGCAGGAAGACGCGCTCGTCGCGGTCCATCTCCTCGTGGAGCGCCTCGCGCAGCGCGTCGCGGTAGGTGATCTCACGTGCCATGCTGTCTCTCGTCTCCTGTACGTCCACGCGACCCGACTAGCGTACCGGTACTGGCTCGGCGTAGATGTGATCCATCAAGGTTTCCGGCCCCGGCACCGGGCTGTCCTCAGCGAACCGCACGACCTCTTCCATCTCTTGCTCGACGTCGGCATCGATCCGGTCGAGCTCGGCCTGGGTCGCGACGCCGTCCTCGGTGAGCATGCGGCTGAAGCGGACGATCGGGTCCTCGGACGCGCGGTGCGTCTCGACCTCCTCCTTCGTCCGGTATGCCTCAGGGTCGGCCATCGAGTGGCCGCGGAAGCGATAGGTCATCGCCTCGATGAAGAACGGACCCTGGCCGGAGCGGCAGTGTTCCAGCGCCTTCTCGGTCGCCTCGCGAACCTCGAGCGGGTTCTGACCGTCGATCTGAATCGCCGGGATGTCGTAGGCGCCGGCCTTCTTGACCATGTCGCGTACCGCGGAGACGTACTCGACGGCGGTGCCCATCCCGTACAGGTTGTTCTCGCAGATCCAGAGCACCGGCAGCTTCCAGACAGCCGACAGGTTCATCGCCTCGTGGAACGCGCCGGTGTTGGTGGAGCCATCCCCGAAGAAACAGACGACTACGGCCTCCCTGTTCAGGTACTGGTTGGAGAGCGCGATCCCGGTCGCAATCGGCAGATGACCGCCCACGATGGCGTAGCCGCCCCAGAAGTTGCGCTCGGGATCCGACATGTGCATCGAGCCGCCCCGGCCGCCGGAGATGCCGGTGGCCTTGCCGAAGAGCTCCGCCATGAGCGGACGCGGATCGATGCCCAGGGCGATCGGGTAGCCGTGATCGCGGTAGTGGGTCACGAGATGGTCGCGCGGCTCCATCGCGCTAATCGCGCCCACGGCAACCGCTTCCTCCCCGATGTACAGGTGGAGGAACCCGCCGATCTTGCCGTGCGCGTATTGCTCGGCCGCGTTCTCCTCGAACCGGCGGATCTCTACCATCTTCCGGTAGAGGTCGAGCAACTGCCCCTTCTCCATCGAGAGCTCCTTCGTCCGCATGCCATCAGGGCTGGTCATGCCACCTCGCCTCCAACCTATCGCGCTGTCGGTTCGATTCGTGCCGGTCTCGTGACATCGTCAAACTGCCGGAATCGGTTACCGGAAGGTCTCGCCGAGCCCGTCGCGTGATCCCCGCCATGCCTCGCCTTCGCGCGCCCACGTCATCACTCCGGGACCAGCGACCCAGCCGTCGATTCTACTGCAGTCCATTCGGCCTCACCACGAACTTCCGCCGCATCGCGCAGCCGAATCGACCCGCGGGTAGCCCGGCGCGCATCAGGCCTCGCCGGTCGATCCGAGCTTGTAGCCGAAGCGGCGCAGCAGGCCCTGGCGCGCCTGGACGTCCGCGGCGCTCTCGATGCCGCGCGGCTTCTGTCCGTCGACGACACCCAGCACGGCCCGCCCGTCACCCACATCCGCCAGGATGACTTCGGTGGGGTTCGCGGTGGCACAGAAGACGGTGCAGACCTCCTGGACCGATCGGATCGCCGGCAGCACGTTGATTGGGAACGCGTCACGCAGCATGATCAGGAAGCAGTGCCCGGCCGCGATCTCCAGGACGTTACGGCGGGCGAGATCGACCAGTTCGTCGTCGTTCCCGCTCCAGCGGACCAGTCGATCGCCCGACGCCTCGCTGAACGCCAGGCCGAAATGGATGCCCGGCACCGATCCGATCAGCGCCTCGTGGAGGTCCTCCACCGTCTTGATGAAGTGGCTCTGGCCGAAGATGATGTTCGCGTCGTCCGGTTTCTCGATGCGATGACTGGCCAGGGTGATCGACAAGGCCGCCTCCCTCCAGGCGATCGGTCCGCGTTGTCCCGTCTGGCGCGGGGTCGCGGCGAGTCGCGGCCCATCCTATCACCAGTTAACGCGTCGGCCGGTCACCGGCGCCGCAGATGCTGCATCGTCAGTACGTCGTCCGATAACCGTTGATGAGGGGTGCCAGCCATGGCCGATCGTTCGAACCGTCGCAACGCCCGCATCGTCGCTACGATCGGGCCGGCCTCGTGGGACATCCACACGCTCGAGCGCCTGCTGACTTCGGGCGTAGACGTCGTTCGGGTGAACGCGGCCCATAACACGATCGCGGAGCGGCATGAGATCGTCGCGACCATTCGACGGGCGGCGCGGGAGATCGGCCGGTCGGTCGCGATCCTCCAGGACCTCGCCGGGCCGAAGGCTCGGACCGGCTCGCTTCCGGACGGTGAGTTCCTGACCCTGGTGCGCGACGCGGACCTGACGCTGGTGGCCGGAGACGCGCCGCTGGAGCCGGACCGCATCTCGATCGACGACGCGACCCTGATGGCCGAGCTCGAGCCGGGACAGCGCGTGCTGCTGTCCGACGGCCTGCTCGAGCTCACGGTGCGCGAGCGGCGGGACGGACAGGTGGTCGCGAGGGTGGTCCGCGGTGGGCGTCTGCGTGGCCGGCAGGGGGTGACCGTGCCGGGGGCGCGGCTGCCGCCGCGGGTGATCTCGGCGCAGGAGGCGGCGGACATCGCGTTCGCGGCCGAGCACGACCTGGAGTACCTCGGCGTGAGCTTCGTCACCGCGGCGCACGACATCACCATGGTGCGGGAAGAGCTCGAGCGCCACGGCGGGCGCGCCGGAATCGTGGCGAAGATCGAGCGCCCCGAGGCGCTGGATGCTATTGAGGAGATCGCGCGCTGCTCCGACGGGCTCATGGTGGCGCGCGGCGATCTCGGGGTGCAGCTGCCGCCAGAAGAGGTTCCCATCGCGCAGAAGCGGATCATCCAGGTGGCGCGCGAGCGCGGCACGCCGGTCATCACCGCCACCCAGATGCTGGAGTCGATGATCTACCAGCCGCTCCCGACGCGGGCGGAGGCCAGCGACGTCGCCAACGCCGTGCTGGACGGGAGCGACGCGGTCATGCTCAGTGCGGAGACCGCTACCGGAGACTACCCGGTCGAGGCGGTCGAGATGATGGTCCGAATCATCTGCGCCGTGGAGCGAAACTTCTTGCCCGCGCCCCTGCGCGAGACGGAGCGGCCGCACACGGTCGCGTCGACCATCGCCCGTGCCGCGAGCGAGATCGCGCGCCGGTCGCCGGTGGTCAACCTGATCGCGGTCTTCACCCGCAGTGGGTTCTCGGCGCGGGAGGTGGCGCGCGAGCGTTCGTCAGTCCCCGTCGTCGCGCTGACGAACAGTCAGTTCGTGGCGAACCAGCTCGCGCTCGTCTGGGGCGTCGAGGCGCTGGTGGCCGAGTTCGTCGATGACACCGAGGAGCTGATCGGCAAGATGGCGCAGCGCCTGATCGAGTCCGGCTGCGCGAAGCCGGGCGACCACGTCCTATTCGTCGGCAGCCTGACGGTGTTTAACGAGCCCGGCCACACCGACGTGCTGCACTTGCGCCGGCTGTAGTCGCTCGCGCGGGCGCATCCTCACGCGGGGCTGGCTGAGCATCCTCGACGCGAGTCACCAAGCCTGCAAAAACGGGACGAACGTCGGTTGTACGTCATCCACCGGGTACCGTACCGTCGAACCTGCGTTGCCGGTCCGAGCGCGGACTGGGGCGAGGTGCGGAAGGGTGGTCGCGGGTGGGTCGATGGGTGCTCGGCCTGGTCGTGCTAGCGGGGATGCTGTCCGCCGCCTGCGGGAGCGCGGACCCAGCACCGGTGGTGCCGGCCCAGACCGGGCCGACGGTCGCCGTCATTCCGTACGTGCCGGGCGCGCAGCCGACCGCGACGCCCACCCCAACACCCACGCCCGACCCCACCGCCACCCCCACGCCGCAGCCGCCCGCGGCCGGCACGCCCGCGGCGGCGCCCGCGCTCTGGAGTGCAGTGTTCCGCTACGCCGACGTCCCGGCCGGTTGGAGCCGGACGTACGTCGACAACCAATTGCTGATGATCCCCGACCACCTGGTGTGCGACGGCAAGTGGATGGGCGATCCGGCGTACTACGTCACCTCGGCCGGCGTCCAGTTCCAGCAGTCGGACGCGGGCCCCGTCCTGATGCACTCTCTCTGGCAGTCGGCGTCAACCGCCGACGCGCAGAAGGAAATGGCGTTCAACCGGCAGACCTTTGCCTGTGCGACCTGGGACGAGACGACGACGGACGGCACGGACATCGTGTTCCATCTCCAACCGCTGACCATCCCTCAGGTGGGAGACGAGAGCGTGGCGGCTCACATGACGGTCGCGGTGTCGGGGAAGACCGTGCTGGAAGTGCAATCGGTCTACCTCCGTGTGGGGCCGGTGCTGTCGGAGGTGACGCTGGCCGGTGGCTCGCAGTCCGACCCGACACTGCTGGCAGCCCTGGCAAAGTCCGCGGTGCAGCGCATCCACGACGCGGGCTTTTGATACCAGGTGGCGTTCACGGGGTTAGCACAGTGGTGTAAGACCGCGCGACGCCTCCGCTCGCGGACTCGGAACACGGCGGAGGGCGGCCAAACGACCGCCCTCCGCTGCTGAGCGATGCGTCTCCGGGTTAGCCCCTGGCGTTTCCGACGGCGCGGTTGAGTGCCCGCTCGGTGAGCACCTGCGCGAGATGCGCCCGGTACTGCTCCGAGGCGAAGATGTCCCCGTTCAGGTCCATCCCGTCGGTAGCGTGGGCGCTGGCGGCCTTGACGGCGTCGGCCGCGAGCTGCTTGCCGTGGAGCGCCTGCTCGACTGCGCTCGCGCGCTTCGCGACCGGGCCGGCACCGGTGATGGCCACTCGCACGGTCGACCCGTCACGCGCCGCGACGGCGGCGACCCCGACCACCGCGTAGCCAGAGGCCGGGTGGGCGAACTTCTCATAGGCCATGCCGGTGCCCGCGGCCGGCCTGGCGATGCTGACCTCGGTCAGCACCTCACCGGGCTGGAGCGCGGTGGTGAACAGATCCACGAAGAAATCACTCGCCCCGATGGTGCGCTCACCGTTCGGGCCGACGACCTTGACCTGACCGTCGAGCGCCAGGATCACGGCCGGCATGTCGGACGCCGGATCGGCGTGCGCCAGCGACCCACCGATGGTGCCGCGGTTGCGCACCTGGAGGTCGCCGACGATCGCGGCGGCCTCGGCCAGCATGGGCAGGCTGCTCTTGATCACGTCCGAGGTCAGCACCTCGTGGTAGGTCGTCGTGGCGCCGATGACGATCCGGTCGCCCGAGCTCTTGATGCCGGAGAGGCCCGGGACGCGGGCCAGATCGATCAGCGCCGGGGGCTCGGCCAGACGCAGCTTCATGAGCGGCAGAAGGCTGTGGCCGCCGGCCAGCAGCTTGGCGTCGGGGTGCTGCCCGAGGAGCTTGATCGCCTCGTCCACGCTCGCCGCCCGGTAATAGTCGAAGGCCGCAGGGTACATCCGCTATCTCCCTTCCCGCGCCTGGATGGCCTGCCAGACCCGCTCGGGGGTCAGGGGCATGTCCAGGTGCTTGATGCCGTAGGGGCTCAGCGCGTCGATGATCGCGTTGACCACCGCCGGGGTGGAGGCGATCGTCCCGGTCTCGCCGGCGCCCTTGACGCCCATCGGGTTGACCGGGGAAGGCGTCTCGGTGCGCTCGACCTCGAAGGTGGGCAGCATCGCCGCGTCCGGCACGGCGTAGTCCATCATCGAGCCGGAGAGAAGCTGTCCGTTGTCGTCGTAGGCCGCGAACTCGTAGACCGCCTGGGCCAGCCCCTGGGCAATCCCACCGTGGACCTGGCCGTCGACGATCATGGGGTTGATGACGCGGCCGACGTCGTCGACCGCCACGTAGCGCTGGAACGCGACCTTGCCGGTCTCGGGGTCGACCTCGACCTCGCACACGTGCGTGCCGAAGGGAAACACGTTGTTGCTGGGGTCGTGGAAGTAGGTCTCCTCGAGGCCCGGGTTCATATCGGGCGGCATGCTCCAGGCGAGGTAGGCCGCGCCGGCCACCTCCGGGAACGTCTTGACCCGGTCGGGTGCGCCCTTGACGTGGAAGCGCCCCTGGTCGAAGACGATATCGTCCGGCGAGACCTCGAGCAGATGTGCGGCGAGCCGGCTCGCCTTGTCGCGCACCTTGCCCAGCGCTTTGAAGAGCGCGGTCCCGCCGACCGCGACGCTACGGCTGCCGTAGGTGCCCATGCCGAACGGGATCCTCCCGGTATCGCCGTGCACGATCTCGACATCGTCGATTGGGATCCCGAGCTCGTCACCCACGAGCTGGGCGAAGGTGGTCTCCTCGCCCTGACCGTGGGGGCTCGAGCCGGTGAAGACCGAGACCTTGCCGCTCGGGTGGACCCGCACGGTGGCGCTCTCCCAGAGGCCGCCCTGGAACCCCATTGCGCCGGCCGCCTGTGAGGGCGCCAGGCCGCAGACCTCTACGTAGGTCGAGAACCCGATGCCGAGCAGCCGACCCTGTGCGCGAGCCGCCTCCTGCCGGCGCCGGAATCCCGGGTAGTCGACCATCTCGAGGGCGCGGTCGAGCGAGCCGTCGTAGTTGCCGCTGTCGTACAGCAGCCCGGTGGGTGTCGCATATGGGAACTCGCCGGCCGGGATGAAGTTCTTGCGGCGCACGTCGACCGGGTCCATGCCCAGCCGACCGGCGACCAGATCCATCATGCGTTCCAGGATGTAGGTCGCCTCGGGGCGGCCGGCTCCGCGGTAGGCATCGGTGGGAGTGGTATTCGTCACCACGCCGAACACTTCACAGCCGATGGCGCCGATCTTGTACGGGCCGCTCAGGATCAGGCCGAATAGCCAGGTCGGAACTCCCGGCGCGGCCGTCGACAGGTAGGCGCCCATATTTGCGTACGTTCGCACTCGGAGGCCGGTGACCGTCCCGTCCCGCCTGGCCGCGACGTCGACGTAGTCGACGTGGTCCCGGCCGTGGGTGGTGGCGACGTAGTTCTCGCGTCGGTCCTCGGTCCACTTGACCGGTCGCCCGAGATCGCGGGAGATCGCGCTGGCGATCATCTCCCCGGCATAGAACGGAATCTTGCTGCCGAAGCCGCCGCCGACGTCGGTCGAGATCACCCGGACGCGGGTCTCCGGGATGCCGGTGACGGCCGACATGAGCAGCCGGTGGATGTGCGGGTTCTGGCTCGTGCACCACAGGGTGAGCTCGCCGGAACCCGGGTTGTAGCTCGCCACGGCGCCGCGCGGCTCCATCGCGTTGGGGATCAGTCGCTGGTTGAGCAGCGTCTGGCTCACGACGAGGTCGGCCGACGCAAAGGCCCCCTCGACGTCGCCTCCGTTCAGCACCCAGTGGAACGCGACGTTGTTCGGGACACTATCGTAGAGCTGAGGGGCACCGTCGTGGGTGGCCTTCTCCTGCTCAACGATCGCGGGGAGGACCTCGTAGTCGACCTGGATCGCGTCGACGGCATCCTGGGCCGCGTAGCGGTCCTCGGCCACCACGGCGGCAACCGCGTCCCCCACGTAGCGCGCCTTGTCAATCGCGATAGCCCGGTACTCGGGGACCTTCAAGTCCGTGTTGGGCGGCAGCCAGGCGCAGGGCACCGGGGCGAGCTTGTCCTGTAAGTCGCGACCCGTGTAGATCGCCACGACCCCGGGCATGCCCCGGGCGCGGCCGACGTCGATGCCGCGGATCCGCGCGTGCGCGTGCGGGCTGCGCAGGATTGCCAGGGAAAGCGTCCCCGCCAGGTGAATGTCGTCGGTGTAGCTGCCCCGCCCGGTGATCATGCGGGGGTCTTCCCGCCGTTTTACCGAGGCACCGAAGAGTTTGGTGACGGCCATGCCAGTCTCCTTCGGTCACTGTGGACGATGCGCTGACGATCAGACCTTGACCGGCGCGATGTGGCTGCGCAGGTCCTAGTCGTCGCCGGCAGCGGCCGGTGCGCCCTGCGTCTTGTCCGCAGCGTACTGGATGGCCTTGACGATGTTCTGGTACCCGGTGCAGCGGCACAGGTTACCCTCGATGCCGTGGCGAATCTCCGCCTCGCTCGGGTGCGGGTTCTCCTTGAGCAGCGCCACCGCGGTCAGGATCATCCCGGGGGTGCAGAAGCCGCACTGCAGGCCGTGCATCTCCCAGAAGCCCTCCTGGACCGGGTGCAGCTGGCCGTCCTTCGCCAACCCCTCGATGGTGGTGATGTCGGCGCCGTCGGCCTGCACCGCGAGCACGGTGCACGACTTGACGGCCTCGCCGTCAATGAGGACCGTGCAGGCACCACACTGGCTGGTGTCGCAGCCGACGTGGGTGCCGGTCAGGTTGAGGACGTCGCGGAGATAATGAACGAGCAGCAATCGCGGCTCGACTTCACTCGTGTGCTGGGTGCCGTTGACCGTGATCTTGACCTGCTGACTCACCGGCTTCTCCCTCCCGTGTCGCCCCGGGGTCCCATCACTGGCGCAACCGCTAACTTCCCGCGAATTGGCCTTCGATACAGCCGAAGAACTGGTCGACCATGCGCTTGGCGACGCCGCCCAGCATGCGCTGTGCGACCGATCCGACCGGACCTCCGACCGTCACGTCGCCCTCATAGGCGATATGGGTGGTGTTGTCCTCGGAGTCGGTCAGGCGCACGGTCCCGGTTCCTTTGACAAAGCCGGGGCCACCGCTGCCCTCGACCTGCATCTGATAGTCATTGGGTGGGTTGAGATTGGCGAGGGCTACCTTTCCCGTGAACGTGCCGCGGATCGGACCGATGCTGAGCGCCATCGCCATCGAGTAGTCATTGTCGCCGATCTTCTCAAGCTTCTCCACGCCGGGCAGGCAGCCGGCGATGGAGTCCGGGTCGATCAGCTTGCCCCAGACGGCATCCCGGGGCGCTTTCATCTCGTAGGTCCCTGAGATCTTCATCCATCCTCCCTGAAGGCGCTTAGCTGCCGACGCCCCGGCGCCGGCCACACCCAGGAGGCGCCATTCGGGTCACGCACGTGGCATGTGGCGACGCGTCTGTCTGGGGCGGGATTGCCCTCCTCCCTGTGCTGTCGAACGACCACGCCCGACCGTGGTGGTCCGCCGCGCGGTTCGGTACCGCCGGACCGGTGCCTGAGTCGCGGTGGATTCTGGCCCGGATAGCGCGGGCCGCAGGCGTCGATGCCCGCATGGGGCCGGCGAAAGCATCGTAGCACAGCGGAAACCGCGGTCAAGGGGCACCCACGGCCGCGCAAACGGGGCTACCATCCGTATGGCACGTTGCGCCGCGGATTGAGCATCGGGAAGAGCTGGCTGTCGCGGATGTTCGCCACGCGTGCGAACAGCATATCGATCTCGGGGCGCGACAGGAAGGGGCGGAGTGCCGCGCGCACGTCCGCCCTATGGGTCAGCAGGGCGTCGAGAGTGACCAGCAGCTCGCCCTCGATCGGCTCGCCGCAGAAGTCCCAGATGACCGTGCGCAACTTGGGTTGGACGTGGAAGGTCAGCCCGTGGTCGATCCCCCAGAGGCGGCGGTCGAGTCGTCCGACGAAGCAGTGGCTGGCCTTGCGGTCGGCGTTGTTGGTCATCAGGTCGAACAGGGCGATGCGCTGGAGCTGGTCGTGATAGGCGCGGCGAATCGTGCGGTCATGCATGGATTCGTCCGGCTCCACGTACAACTGCACCGTGCCGATGCCGTGCGGGCCGTCCCGCACAACCGTCGGCGGGATGAAGTGCCAGCCGAGCAGGCAGCTCAGCACGAAGGCGGCGTATTCGCGTCGGTAGAGTGTCCCGGTCTCGAAATCCCAGAGCGGGATCTCCCCGCGCTCGGGCTTGTAGATACCAGTGACCGGCTCGGCGCCGGCCACGTCCAGGGCGACTGCGAAGGTGTAGTTCGAGCCCCACGGTACCAGCTTGCACTCGCTGATGTGCCCGGTCGCCAGGGCGACCAGGGAGGCGGGGTCGGGCGCGGACCAGGCGCAGCCATCGGCGGGAACGATCGCCGCGGGCGCGCTCGTCCGCGCAGCAGAGGTGGGATTGTTACGGCTCCACGCGTCGCTCATAGCCGTGCGACTCTCTGTTTGGTGACGCCCGCGAGCGGGCCCGGTTAGCTGTCGTACAGCACAAGTGTAGCCAAGAACGGCGGTTCGCTGAAGGGCTTCGAGGGCGCAGTGCGGCAGCTTCACCGTCGCGCGCAGGGCCGGCCGAAGTCGCTTTGGTGGTTGGGAAAAGGGCTCTGTTATAATCCGGCGGATGCATCCGTGGTTTCACAGGGGTGGAGTGAGTGAGAGTCACTGTCGAGAAGCAGCCTCAGAGCTCGGTGACGTTGGATATCGCGGCTGACGACGACGAGTTCGGCAAGGCGATGGACCGGGCCTTCCGCCGCGTCAGCCAGCAGGTGCGCATTCCCGGGTTCCGTCCGGGTCGAGCGCCGCGCTTCATCGTCGAGCAGCGCATCGGGCGCGAAGCGATCGTCGACGAGGCGCAGCGCGAGATCATGGACAAGCTCTACCGAGAGGCCCTGGAGCAGGAGAGCATCGTCCCGGTCTCCGAGCCGGACGTCGACGTCTATCAGCAGGAGCCGGTGGCCTTCCGAGTCCAGGTCCAGGTCTACCCGGACGTCGACCTCGGGGACTACCAGACGGCGCGCGTCGAGTCGCGCGAGGTGACCGTCAGCGACGAGGACGTTCAGAGCGTGCTCGACGACCTGCAGCGTGCCCACAGCGTGTGGGTCGAGCCGGCAGAGAAGCGGTCGCCGCGCGCGGGCGACCAGGTCATCATCGATCTGACGGTAACCCGCGATGGCGAGTCGTTCCAGGATCCGCTCGAGAACGGCACCTTCGTCCTCGGTGAGAGCGCCCTGTTCCCCGAGATCGAGGAAGCTATCAAGCAGCTGCATCCGGGCGAGGGGGCCGAGTTCGACATCGCCTTTGCCGAGGACGACGAGAAGGCCAGCCCGGAGTTGCGCGGCAAGAGTTTGCACTACCAGCTGACCCTCGACGAGATCAAGGAGCGAGAACTCCCCGGCATCGATGACGACCTGGCCAAGACGGTCGGTGACTACGAAACCGTCGATGCGCTGCGTTCGTCGGTGCGCAGCGACCTGCTGCGCAACCGCGCGATCGAGGCGCGCAACGAGGTGGTCAACCAGGCGATCGACGCAGTGGCGGCGCAGGCGACGCTGGCGATTCCGTCCGCCATGGTTGACCGCCAGATCGAGGACGAGATCGAGCGGCTGCGAACGCGCCTGCAGCAGCAGGGCACGAGCCTCGAGGAGTACCTGCGCTTCTCGGACAAGACGCTCGAGCAGTACCGCGCGGAGCAGCGCGACGACGCCGAGCGACGGCTGCGCAACTCGATCGTGCTCGAGGAGTTTGCCAAGGCCGAGGGCATCGAGGTGGGCGAGGACGACCTGCTCGCCGAGATCGACCGACTGACGGCCCCTTCCGAGAACTCCGAGCAGATGCGGGAGATTTACTCCAGCCCGTATTTCCGCGGCCTGCTCACCGAGGAGCTCACCAATCGGCGGGTCACCGACCGGCTGATCGACCTGGTCACCGAGGGCCGCGGCGCCGTCACCGGGGAGGGCGCTCAGGCGCTCGAGGAGGCGACGCGCGGCGCGGCGATGGAGGCGGACGTCGCCAGTGAGGTGGCGATCGCCGAGGCAGCCGTGGAGGTCGAGTCGATCGACGACGCTCCGGCAGATGAGGCCGTCGAGCCAGCGGCGGCGGACGAGACCGACGCTTCGTCGGTGGAGAGCGAGCCGGCGGAGTCCGGCGGCGAGGGCGCGCAGCAGCCGGTCGAGCCGGGCGCCAAGTGAGTGTCGGTCGGCGCCGTCCGGCGCCCGGAAAGGACCGCATCGCGATGGATCAGGACCGTCGGCATGAACTGCTGATACCGATGGTGGTGGAGACGACCAACCGCGGTGAGCGGGCCTACGACATCTACTCACGGCTGCTGCGTGACCGCATCGTCTTCCTGGGCACTCCGGTCGACGATCAGGTCGCCAATGCGATCATCGCGCAGATGATCTTCCTGGAGTATGAGAACCCGGAGCAGGACATCAAGCTCTACGTCAACAGCCCTGGCGGGCTCGTCTACGCGGGGCTGGCCATCTACGACACGATGCAGATGATTCGCTGCGACGTCGCCACCTACTGCATCGGCCTCGGTGCCAGCATGGCGGCCGTCTTGCTGGCCGGCGGAACCAGGGGGAAGCGGTTCGCGCTGCCCAACTCCCGAATCCTGATCCATCAGGGCTCGTCTGGGTTCCGGGGCTCGGTGCCCGACATCGAGATCCAGGCCCGCGAGACGATTAGTCTGACCACCAAGATGACGGAAATTCTGGCGTACCATACCGGTCAGTCGTTTGAGCGCGTCAAACGCGACACCGAGCGAGACTACTTCATGTCGGCTCAAGAGGCGAAAGAGTACGGGATCGTCGATCACGTGCTCGATTCGAACAAAGCGGCGGCGCAGTAGCGGCGCGGCGGCGAGGGGTACGGGGGATGTCCAGTTCTCGCGGGGGAAGAGTGCACTACCGCTGCTCGTTCTGCGGCAAGGGGCAGGAGGAGGTTCGGCGTCTGATCGCCGGGCCGGGCGCCGTCTACATCTGCGACGAGTGCGTGCAGCTCTGTCGCGAGATCATCGAAGAAGAAGAGGTGCCGGCGCGCCGCCCCGAGCCGTCGGTCGGGCGCGTCCCGACGCCGAAGACGCTCTACGAGCAGCTCAGTCAATACGTGATCGGGCAGGATCGGGCCAAGAAGATCCTGTCGGTGGCGGTCTACAACCACTACAAGCGCATCACCGCCCAGTCGGACGAGGACGTGGAGCTGCAGAAGAGCAACATCCTGTTGGTCGGGCCGACGGGCAGCGGCAAGACGCTGCTGGCCCAGACGCTGGCCAAGCTGCTCGACGTGCCGTTCTCCATCGCCGACGCCACGGCGCTGACCGAGGCAGGCTATGTAGGCGAGGACGTGGAGAACATCCTGCTCCGCTTGATCCAGGCGGCCGGCGACGTGCAGCGCGCTCAGACCGGCATCATCTACATCGACGAGATCGACAAGATCGCGCGCAAGAGCGACAACCCGTCGATCACGCGCGACGTCTCCGGTGAAGGTGTGCAGCAGGCCCTGCTCAAGATCATCGAGGGCACCGTCGCCAATGTGCCGCCGCAGAGCGGGCGCAAGCACCCGCACCAGGAGTACATCCAGATCGACACCCGTAACATCCTTTTCATCTGCGGAGGCGCCTTCGAGGGGCTCGACGATATCGTGCGCAAGCGCGTCGGCCGCGACATCTCACTGGGTTTCGGTGCCAACCTGGAGCGACACGGCGAGGAGAATCTGCTGCACCAGGTGCGGCAGGAGGACTTGCTCAAGTACGGGTTGATCCCGGAGTTCATCGGCCGGCTGCCGGTCGCGGTGGCGCTCGATCACCTGACGCCACAGGACCTGATGCGGATCCTGGTCGAGCCCAAGAACGCCGTCGTCAAGCAGTACCAGAAGATGCTGCAGCTTGACGAGGTGGAGTTGGTCTTCACGCCGGACGCGCTGGAGGCGGCCGCGCAGCAGGCGCAGAAGCGCGGCACCGGGGCGCGCGGGCTCAGAACCACGATCGAGGAGGTGCTCCTCGACGTGATGTACGAGATCCCCTCGCTCGAGGGCGTCCGCAAGTGCGTTATCAACGCCGACGTGATCAACGGGCGGCGGACCCCGCTCCTGATGACCCAGAGCGAGGAGCCGGTCGAGTATCAGGCATCGGCGTAGCGCCGAGTTTCAGCACCGCACGAAGAGGCCGGGGCCAGTCGCCCCGGCCTTCGTCGTCTCCGCGGGATGATCAGCGCCGATCGACGATCACCCGTCCGGCGAGCACCACGATCGCCGGGTCGCGCAGCGCGCCGAGGTCGTCGGCCGGATCGCCGGAGACGGCGATCATATCGGCGGCGCGGCCGGCAGCCAGCGTGCCGATCGTCCCGCTCAGCTGACAGGCCCCGGCGGCGCGGCCGGTTGCGGCGTGGATGGCCTCCAGGTTGGACAACCCCGCCTCGTGCAGGTACTGCAGCTCCTGGTAGAAGTCGTCGAATCCGGTGTAGCGCCAGCCGGCGTCGTTCCCGGCGACGATGGGGACACCGAGCTCGTGCAGGTAGCGGATGTTGGCCAGGTTGTCGGAGGTGCGGTCGGGCGTCCGGGCGACGACCATGGCCTCCTCCGGAGTCGCCAGCCCGCGCTGATAGCGGTCGCGCATGGCGCCGAAGGAGTCGGCCATCACCTGCAAGGTCGCGGTGACGTAGACCCCCGCGTCGGCGACGCGCTGGGCCAGGCGCTCGTCGTAGCGCCAGGTCGTGTCGGGGGCCATGAAGGAGCAGTGCTCGATGTGGTCGGTGCCGGCATCGAGGGCGTTGGCGATGGACTGCGTCGCGATGCAGTGGCAGGCGGCCCGCTTGCCGATCTTGTGCGCCTCGTCGATGGCGGCGCGCATCTCATCGACGTCGAACGCCGGGAACTGCGAGTAGGTCCCGGGCGTGCCACCGCCGGAGGCCATGATCTTGATGAAGTCGGCGCCCTCCTTGAGCAGCTGACGGGCGGCCCGGCGCATCCCGTCCACACCGTCGACCTCTCCGCCGAAGTAGCGACAGTGGCCACCGGTGAAGGTGAGCGGGCGGCCGCTGAGCACGAAGCGTGGCCCTTCGGCGATCCCGGCCCGGATGGCGTCGCGCAACCGGAACATCAGCGTACCTCTGCCGCCGCAGTCGCGGATCGTGGTTACGCCGGAGCGCAGCGCCGCCAGCCCGTTGGCCTGCGCCTGGAGCAGCAGGAGCTCATCTGGGAGCTGCATCCAGGTGTCGAACGCGGTGCCGTCGCCCGGGAGGACGGTATGCGCGTGCATGTTGATCAGGCCCGGGAGCACCGTGCAGTCGCCAAGATCGAGCGTGTCCGACGATCGCGTCGCACCGGCAGCCGGCTCCACGCCGGTGACCATGCCGCCGTCGATCGTGAGCCGCACGTTCCGTCGCGGCTCCGCGGCGGTGCCGTCGATGAACCGGCCCGCGATGACCGTCGTCGGCCGGCTGCCCTCGCTGGTGCTGGTCACGCTGGCCTTCCCCCTTCACTGAACTGGTCCCATGGGATATCCATCAGACGCGACGTCCCTGCTGCCGGCGCCAGTCGTTGATGTGCGCGGCATGGTCGGCATAGTGCAGGTAGGTGTCGTTCTTGACGAGGTCGCGCGACAGCACCGATGTCTCCTCGAGGACCGACATCAACTCGGCGTGGGTCTCCTCCAGATCGTCCCGCACGTCGTCGAGTGTCCGATCGGCGTCCAGCGCTGCCTGCTCGGCGTTGAACTGATCGACCTCGGGCATCACGTACTCGTCGCCGTGCTCCTCGGCCGCGACGTGCTCGATCAGCTCACGCTCCCAAGCGGAGACGTGGGCGAGCACGTCCTTAATCGACCAGGTCCCGACGACGCCCGGACGCGTGAACGCCGGATCGGGCAGGCCACGGATAGCCCGCATCAGCTCCAGCCAATCGCGTGAGACGTCCTGCAGGATCGCGAGACGCTCCTGCTGGCTGACCGGCATGGCGTCGACTCCCTCCATCGCTGTCCCGCCCGGCGGGCGCCGCGCGCTTGCCCCAGGGCTCGGTCGGGTGCGCTATCGTACTATTGACCGCCGCAGGCTGCATTCGATTGTGGGCGCCAGACTATCATGCTGGTGCCACGACCGCGAGACGCGTGAGGAGGGATCGCGATGGGACGGCGAGTCGTCATAGCCGGAGGTCTCCTCGGCACGGAGGATGGCGCCTATCGGGCCGACCTGGTGATCGACGGCGAGCAGATCGCCGCGATCACGCTCGATGCCTCGGACATCGAGGCGGACGAGCGGATCGACGCTGTCGGTCGGCTGGTACTGCCGGGCGGGGTCGACGTTCACACCCACTTCAAAGAGCCGGGCGATCCTCTCACGGAGGGCTTTCACACCGGGAGCCTGGGGGCCATCGCGGGCGGGATCACGTCGGTGGTGGAGATGCCCCAGGCCACGCCGCCCTCCAGCGAGGGCGCGCATATCCGCGAGAAGCGTCGCGCCGGGGAGAGCCACTCCATCGTGGATTTCGCGCTCTGGGGCGCTGCCATCAACCAGCCGCTGGAGCAGATCGACGAGATGCTCGATGTGGGGGTCGTCGCCATCAAGTCGTTCATGGCCGGCTCGAGCCCCGGCTTTCCCAGGGCGACCGACGCGACGCTGCTGGACGTCTTCACGCGCCTGGCCGGGACCGGCGTACCCTACGGGCTGCACGCCGAAAACGACGACCTGCTCCAGGCGGGCATCCAGCGACTGCGGGACGCCGGGCGCAAGGACGCGCTGGCACACGCAGAGTCGCGCCCGCCGATCGTCGAGGTCGAGGCCATCCAGCGCGCGATCTTCTTCGCCGAGCAGACCGGTGGCAAAGCCTACATCTGCCACTGCAGCACCGTCGGAGGGCTCGAACTGGTGACGGCGGCCAAGGCGCGCGGCGTCGACGTGTCTGTCGAGACCTGCCCGCAGTACCTGGCGCTGGACGAGGACGACCTGCGGCGGCTGGGACCGTTCGGCCGCTGCGCTCCGGCGATCCGCCAGCGGGACGAGGTGGAGGGGCTGTGGCGTCATCTGGCCGAGGTGGACATCATCTCGTCGGACCACTGCGGCTACACCATCGAGAGCAAGGAGGCCGGCTTCGACGACATCTGGCAGGCGCCGCTGGGGTTGTCCGGCATCCAGACGATGTACCCGATCGTGCTGGACGAGATGCTTCACCGTCGGGGTCTCGACGTCGGCACCTTCGTCCGGCTCTCGGCTGCCAACCCGGCCCGGCTCTTCAGCCTGTACCCACGCAAAGGGACGCTGCAGATTGGGGCCGACGCCGACGTCGCCATCTATGACCTCGAGGCGGAGTGGACGGTACGCGGCGGCGAGATGCTGCACCGAAACAAGTGGACGCCCTTCGAGGGCCGGCAGGTGCGGGGCAGGGTGGTGCGGACGATCGTTCGCGGGCAGACGGTCTACCGCCACGACGGCCAGCCGATCGTGACCGGCGAGCCGGGCTCCGGCCGTTTCCTGGCGCGTGGCTACGGGCGACAGCGATCGGCCTGACCTCCCCCAGCGAGCTACTGGTCGTAGCTGAGGAACTGAAGGACCTGGCTCGGGTAGACGTGCTGGCGCGGACGGATGATCACGTAGTCGGGCACCACGCGCTTGTCGTAGGCGATGCCGTGGTTCCGGAACCAGGTCTCGATCGGCACGTTCGGCTGGCCGGTAACGAAGACATAGGCGGGAAAGGCGGCGAAGCGGACCCGCAGCGAGTCCGAGGAGAGCCGGTCGATGCCGTGGCCGATCACGAGATCGTAGTAGTCGGACGCGGCGATTCGTTCGTGGGTGTCGAACATGAGCGGTGTACCGGCCCAGTGATTGATCCAAACGGCGTCGACCCCCAACTGGTCGAGCGCGGCGATCAGTTGCGTGTCAGAGGGCGGCAGGCGATTCCAGTAGGGAGACTGCCACACCTGCATGGGGTCGGGCCGGACGTAGCCGATCAGGGTGACCCCCAGCAGCGCCGTAGTGACGACGACGGCCGCCAGCTCCGAGCGATGCTGCAGCCGCTCCAACTCCGCGGCGAGGATAATCGGCACCACCGACGCCAGTGGGATCGCGTAGCGCCCCGTGGCGTCGAAGTTGGGAAACTGTAGTGCCAGTGCGCCGAACGAGCTGAAGACAAAGGCCACGCTCATCACGCC
>Ga0307372_10004817_pt1 | contig 20603 bp, 21 predicted proteins | sample OX1MG_FD_202533 | JGI IMG/M metagenome (GOLD analysis project Ga0307372, IMG submission 202533) | Soil microbial communities from Risofladan, Vaasa, Finland - OX-1 | ecosystem: Environmental > Terrestrial > Soil > Coastal area > Acid sulfate soil | place: Finland: Risofladan, Vaasa | collected...
TCACAAAAGGCGCGAGGGACTGCAGTGCCAAATCTGGAAATTCTCGAAAATGATATCAAAGCAGGACACGCAGCAACGGTCGGACGAATCAATGATTTAGAATTATTTTATTTGATGTCACGAGGTCTTCCGGAAGAAAAAGCAAAACAACTAATAGTTGAAGGATTTTTGCAAAGTATTACGCAGCAATTTCCGGATAAGTTGGCAAAAAAAGTAGATGCGACCTATTTATTCTCATGAAAAATGATTTTCCTATTTTTAAGACATATCCTGATTTAGTATATCTTGATTCTTCTGCAACGAGCCAAAAACCACAGGCAGTTATCGATGCTGTTTCCCAATTTTATAGCTCAAAAAACGCCAACATCCACCGAGGAATTTATGATCTCAGCCAAATGGCAACCGATCTCTATGAAAATACCCGCAAAAAGGCTGCAGGTTTTATCGGAGTGAAAGATTCATCCCAAATTATATTTACCACAGGTGCAACTGAAGCGCTCAATATGGTTGCATTTGGATGGGCGAAAAAAATTTTACAAAAAGGAGATATTATTGTCCTTTCTGAAATGGAACATCATGCCAATATTGTTCCTTGGCAGCAGCTAAAAAAATCAAACGGCGTTGAATTGTATTTTCTTCCGTTAGATAAGGAATATCGGCTCGATTATAAAAAGGTTGAAGACCTGCCAGCCCAAAAAGTAAAACTTCTTTCTCTTTCACATATTTCAAATGTTTTAGGGACAGTAAATCCGCTTGAAGAAATTATTCCTTTTTTCAAAAAGAAAAATCCTGAAATAAAAGTCTGTATTGATGCTGCACAAAGCGTTCCTCATTTTCAACTCAACGTTGAACAACTCGACTGCGATTTTCTGACATTTTCTTCTCATAAAATGCTCGGTCCTGCAGGAGTTGGCGTTTTATACGCAAGAAAAGAATTACTGGAAGTCATGGACCCTTTGATTTTTGGCGGAAGTATGATAACGCAGGTCACCAAAGAAGACGCGACCTGGGCAGAAATTCCTGATAAATTTGAAGCAGGAACACGCAACACTGAAGGAGTTGCAGGATTTGGGGCAGCAATTGATTATTTACATCAGATTGGTTTTAAGAAAATTCAGGAGCGGGAAGAAGCTATAACTCGCTATGCGTTGGAAATGTTCGGACGCCAAAAAGACGTAAGATTGTTTGGCCCGGCAATTGCGGATAACAGAATCGGTGTCTTTTCCTTTGCAATCGCTAATGTGCATCCACATGATGTTGCAGAGATTCTCAACAGATCTCATATCGCAGTCAGAACCGGCCATCACTGCGCGATGCCATTGATGAAAGTTTTGGGAGTTTTCGGAACAGCACGTGCCTCATTTTATTTATACAATACGAGAGAAGATATCGATCGGTTGCAAGAAGGAATTGAAGAAGTGAAAAAAACGTTTAACGTGTAATATGGATCCACTGTATCGAGAAATTATTTTGGAACATTGGCAACACCCGCAAAATTATGGTGTATTAAAGAACGCGGATATTGATGTGGTGGAGAACAATCCGCTGTGCGGTGATGCGATCCGGCTGACGATCCGTTTGGAAGATAAAAAAATTAAGGAAGTGTTATTTTCTGGCGACGGGTGTGCGATTTCAAAAGCCTCGGCATCACTGTTTACTGAGGAAATAAAAGGTGCAAGTTTGGAGGAAATAAAAAAGATAAAAGAAAAAGATGTTTTGAATTTGTTGGGTATTGAGCTAACACCCGCTCGTACAAAATGCGCATTGCTTATTTTAAGAACACTGCAAAAGGGAATTAAATTAAAGCACTAATTTTTTTCCCCAATTCTTTCGTCCCGAGGATTTTTTTGGGACTGAGATCTTTTGTTCCGAAACCCTGGTTTAATACTTTTTTAACTGCTTTATAGACTGTATCACTTTCGTTTTTCAACCCAAAACTATACTCAAGCATCATTGCTGCTGAGAGGATTGCGCCGATAGGATTGGCAGTATTTTGTCCTGCGGCTTTGGGGTACGAACCATGAATCGGTTCATAAATTGCTGTTTTTTCTCCAATGGATGCAGAAGGCAGCATGCCGAGGGAACCGGTGATGACCGATGCTTCGTCAGTCAGGATATCACCAAACATATTCTCAGTGACGATGACATCAAAAACGCTTGGGCGTTTGATAATCTGCATTGATGCATTATCAACAAACATATAATTTACTGTGACATCTGCAAAGTTTTTTTCCATATCTTGGATTGTCTCTCGCCAGAGTCTGGAAGTTTCAAGGACATTTGCTTTATCGACAACAGTGAGTTTCTTCTTTCTTTTTTGTGCCAACTGAAACGCATACTTCGCCACCCGTTCAATTTCTTTTTTCGAGTATTCACTCGTATCAAAGGCTGATGTATGTGTTTTATCTCTCCCTCGTTTGCCGAAATAAATGCCGCCGATCAGCTCTCGGATAACGATAAAATCAGTTCCTTTAATAATTTCTTCTTTCAATGGAGAAGCATTAAGTAAGTTTTTAAAAATAAAAATCGGGCGGACGTTGGCATAGAGTCCCAAAACTTTTCTCATTTTTAAGAGCCCTTGTTCGGGGCGGATTTTTGCCTGTGGGTCATTATCATATTTCGGATCACCGATAGCGCCGAATAAAATAGCATCGGAGTTAATACACAACGTATGCGTTTCATCAGGATACGGATTACCTATTTTATCGATAGCAACTGCACCGATCAGGCCTTCCTGAAATGTAAATGCATGTCCAAATTTTTCTGCAATAGCGTTTAGAATTTGTTTTGCTTCTTCGGTTACTTCCGGTCCGACTCCGTCTCCTGGGAGAACTGCAATTGTTTTTTTCATAGGATTAAAACGAGAGGGAATAATCGTCCTTTCTCTTTTTTTCAAAGTTTGCGATTTCTCCTCGCATATTTACCACATAATCTACATCATCATAGCCGTTCATGACACAAATTTTTTTATACGGATTGATATCAAATGTTTCGGAAATCTTTTTACTCGGGACACTGATCGTTTGTTTGGCAACATCAATGACGATTTTTGTTTGGTGGTTTTCATTAACTATTTCAAATAATAGTTTCAAAAAATCCGGAGTTACCTGGACGGGGAGGAGACTGTTATTCAAAGCATTATTTTTAAAAATATCGGCAAAAAAACTCGAGACAACCGCTTTGAAACCATAATCCGACAATGCCCATGCGGCGTGTTCACGAGATGACCCGCAGCCGAAGTTATGACCTGCCAGTAAAATTTCGCCTTTGTAATTCGGATGATTGAGAATAAAATGCTGCTTCGGATTTCCTTCCGAGTCATAGCGCCAATCGCGGAAGACATTGAGCCCAAATCCTTCACGGGTTGTCGATTTTAAAAATCTCGCAGGAATTATTTGATCAGTATCGACATTTTCGATTTGTAATGGAATTGCTGTTGATTCAATTTTTGTTACTTTTTGCTTTTTCATAGTTTAGATAAAATTCCTTACGTCGCTCACAACTCCTGTTATCGCTGCTGCAGCTGCTGTGATTGGACTTGCAAGAAATGTCCGAGCGCCTGGTCCTTGACGTCCCTGGAAATTTCTATTTGATGTTGAGACACAATATTTGCCCGCAGGGATTTTATCCTCATTCATCCCAAGACATGCAGAGCAGCCGGCACCGCGCATCTCAAATCCTGCATCAATAAAAATTTTATCAAGTCCTTCTTTCTCGATTTGTTTGACGACATGTGCCGATCCGGGGACGACATAAACTGTTAACCAATCCGGTTTTTTTTTACCCTTGACGATTTTTGATATATTACGGTAATCCTCAATCCGTGAATTGGTACAGCTCCCCAAAAAGACATAATCAACTTTCTGACCCAACAGCGGTTTGCCTCCTGATAATCCCATATATTCCATGGCGGATCGGAAGTTGTTCCGTTGATTTTCATTTTCCAAACTGTCTTCGGCAGGTATTGTTTCGGTAATTTTTATTCCCATGCCGGGGTTTGTTCCATAGGTAATCATTGGTTCGATATCCCTTGCATCGATAAATAATTCTTTATCATAGATCGCGTCTTTATCTGTTTTTAATGTTTTCCAGTAGGCGAGTGCTTTATCCCATTCTTTTCCTTTAGGTGCAAATGGGCGGCCCTTCATGTATGCAAATGTCATTTCATCAGGCGCGATCATGCCGCCCCGTGCTCCCATCTCGATGCTCATATTGCAGATGGTCATCCGTGCTTCCATTGATAAATTCTCAATTGCAGTTCCCGAATATTCAACAAAGTGTCCCGTCCCTCCGGCTGTTGAGATTTTAGAAATAATATACAGAATAATATCTTTTGAGGTTACGCCTTTTCCTAACTTGCCGTCAATACGGATATTCATAGTTTTGGGTTTGTACTGCAAAATTGCCTGACTCGCAAGTACTTGTTCAACTTCGCTTGTTCCGATACCAAAAGCGATCGCACCAAATGCTCCGTGTGTAGATGTGTGACTGTCGCCGCAGACGATCGTCATGCCGGGTTTGGTTATTCCGAGTTCCGGGCCAATAATATGTACAATGCCTTGATTGGGATGTCCGAGTCCATAAAGCTGTACACCGAATTCATCACAGTTTTTTTGGAGCATCTCAACCTGCTTGCGGGACATTTCTTCCTGAATTGGCTTATCCTGGTCTTTGGTCGGAACATTGTGATCCATCGTTGCCCACGTCCTGTTTGTTCTAAAGACTTTTATCCTTCGTTTTTTCAGTCCTGTAAATGCCTGCGGACTGGTGACCTCATGAATTAAATGCGCGTCGATATAGAGAACTGCGGGATAGTCTTCTTTTTGAAAGACAATATGCGAGTTCCAGATCTTTTCGAACAAAGTTAGAGGTTTATTCATAATGAAATTTTCAATTTATAATTTTTAATTTTCAATCAATTTTCAAAAGTTCAATTACTAAAAATTATACCATTAACATTCAGATTATTTTATTCACGCCATCAATATATGCCTTGACTGATGCGGCAACGATATCCGTATCTGCCGCAAAACCATAATAACTTGTACCTTTATAGCTGATTTGGATGTGTACTTTACCCAGATCGTCGGTTCCTCCAGTGATCGCCTGTACCAAATATTCTTCAAGACCGATTTTCTTTTTAATGATATGATTAATTGCACTGAGTGCTGCATCAACAGGTCCATTGCCGCCGGAAGTTGCAATTTCTTCTTTACCATTCACTGCCAGCTTGACGGTTGCCATCGGTTTCAAGGGTGTTCCGCAGAAAACTTCAAGAAGCTGGAGTTTGATTTTTGCGCCATTGCTCTTATCGCCCATAATATAGCGTAAGTCATCATCATTGATATCTTTTTTCTTATCAGCCAGCGTGAGAAATTTTTCATAAATAGCATCCATGTCCTTTTGTTCCGGTTTATATCCAAGTCTCTCCAGATGATGGAGCAGGGCAGATCTTCCGCTTCGTGCAGTCAAGGCAAGTGAGGATTCTTTGATGCCGACGTCTTTGGGGCTCATAATCTCATAGGTAAATCTATTTTTCAAAATGCCGTTTTGATGGATGCCGGAGGAATGGGCGAAGGCATTCCGTCCGACAATTGCTTTATTTGCCTGTACCGGCATCCGCATCAGACGGGAGACAAGACGGCTTGTCGGATAGATTTTTTTCGTATCGATATTGGTTTCCGCATGTAAATCCTTACGGGTCTTGAGGATCATCACTGCTTCTTCAAGTGAAGTGTTTCCCGCCCGTTCGCCGACTCCGTTTACTGTAACTTCAATTTGCCGAGCGCCGTTTTGCACTGCTGCAATCGTATTGGCAGTTGCCATACCGAGATCATTGTGGCAATGGACCGCAACAATAACATCTTCAATGCCTTTTACATGGTCAAATAAATATTTTATTTTTTCTCCGAATTCACTTGGCAGACAATAGCCTGTTGTATCAGGGATGTTGACCGTAGTCGCGCCGGCTTTTATTGTTGCCTCGATAAATTTTGCCAGAAATTCATTGTCAGTTCTTCCCGCATCCATTGCTGAGAATTCGACATCAGCTGTAAATTTTTTGGCATACTTCACCGACTCAACAGCTTGTTCCATGATCTTTTCGCGGGTCGAGCGGAATTGATGAATGATGTGGATATCCGAGCTACTGATAAACGTATGGATGCGTTTGTTTTTTGCAAATTTCAGTGATTCCGCCGCGGCATCAATATCCTTAAAAATAGCACGAGATAATGCGGTGATAATGGGTTTTCTGACAACTTTTGAAACTTCCTGAACAGCTGCGAGATCTCCAGGACTTGAGATAGGGAAGCCTGCTTCAATGATATCAACACCAAGTTCTTCCAATGCTTGTGCAACTTCGATTTTCTCAACAGTATTGAGCTGACAGCCAGGAACCTGCTCTCCGTCTCTGAGTGTTGTATCAAAGATGTAAATTTTGTTTTTCATAAGTTTAAAAAAGGTTTCTGCTTCATCGCATCAGTAAGATCTGCATAAAAAAACCGCCTCTTCCGGCGGTACTTGTTTGGGTTCTTAATCCTACAAATCCGCCGTCTTAAACGGTAAGGAGAGTAAGGTTAAGAAGATTCAAACTTTTTATTTTCACTAGAGTAATGATACCAGTGGGTATCAGATAAGTCAAGAAGGATTAATTATGAAATAAGTGTTGTTGATACTTGACAACGATATATTTAGCGCTACAATAAAGATATTGGCGGTTTAAAATTCGTGATCTTCAAATAAATTTATAGGCGGTAATAAATTCTTATCTACAGCATCCTCTTTGTGAGGATATGCACGCTAGACAGACTTTCAAAAAACGCCACTATAATCAATAAATCCGATAGATTAAATTAATAGTAACGGAAACACTTTCTGAAAAGGAGTGTTTTTTATTTTCTATGCTCGTAAAAGATATTTATAACAAACATCTTATTCCAATTAGTGAGGATATTACTATCAAAGAAGCACTTGCGCTCATGATAAAAAGCCATTTCAATGGTGTAGTTGTTTTGAATCATAAAGAAGAATTGGTGGGAATTCTTTGCATTCAGGATATTGTTGCATCAATCGTTCCTATTGAAATGCAGGAAAACGTAAATCTCGCAGAAGCAATGTATAAAGAACATTTTTTTCAGGACATGTGCGCTAAAGTAAAAAATAAAAAAGTAAAGGATATCATGAGAAAAGAATTCTTTAAAGTAACACTTGCAATGAGTGTCATGGCAGTTGCAGCGGAGTTTCTCAATACAGATTTATTTGTTTTCCCGGTAATGGAAGAAAATAAAGTAATAGGTATTGTCACGCGTTCCGAGTTAAAAAAAGCCCTCGCACTCGGTATGGAAATAACCCCTTAAATTTCATCCTATGATAGAATCACATTTAACCACAGTATCATATATTTCCATTATTGCAGTATTCGCGATGTATGGATTACTGATGGCAGAAAAAGTAAATAAAGTTCTTGTAGTTGGAATCACTGGATTTCTCCTTATTTTTTTACAAGTATTTCGGGCTACCGGTATAGACTCACAAGATCAAGCATTTAGTTTTGTCTCGCGTAATCTTGATGTCCTAGGATTTATTATCGGCATGATGGTTTTGGTAGGTGTGGTAAGAGAATCAGGTTTTTTTGAGGCTATTGCTATTTGGTTAGTAAAAAAAGTGAAAGGGAATCCTCAGATTCTTCTTATTGCTCTTGGATATCTTGCCCTTGTTATGACAATGTTTCTCTCAAACATTCCAACTATTTTAATACTTACCCCAGTACTGCTTGTCTTAATAAATGAATTGAAGCTTCCGTACCTTCCATTCTTTATCACACTAATAACTATGGCCAATATCGGTGGAGCAACAACGCCGATCTCTGATCCGACAACATACTATCAGGCAAAGACCGTGGGGTTAAGTTTCGTAGAGGTAGTTACAAATTCCGGACTCATTGTTATTATTTTGTCTATCGTTTCAACAATATATATGCAAGTTGTTTTTCGTAAACAACTTAAAAGTGTAAAAGTTAAAGCAAAAGAAGTTGCAGCATATAAACCTTCATCTGCAATTAAAAATAGAAAAATTTTATATATGGGTGTTCCTCTTTTGGTAATAACCATTGCCTTAATGCTCTCGAAAGATTTTATTGTTCATGCTACGGGTATTTCATTTGATAATGCTTCGATTGCCTTATTTGCATCTTGTATCGCAATTTTGCTCTTCGATAGAGATGTGAAAGATATATTTCAGCATATTATCGACTGGGAAATAATATTCTTTTTTATGGGGCTTTTTATCGTTATTGGTTCGTTAGAGCAGACAGGAGTTGTGAAAGCGTTAGGAGGATTGCTACTCTATTGGTCTCAAGGAAATAACACTGCTTTAGAATTTTTAGTTACGATGGGTTCCTCAGTGTTGTCTGTTTTTATTGATAACGTTCCTTATAATATTACGATGGTGAGTGCTATCCAGGCTATGGCGAAAGTGGGCGTCTATGTCTACCCTTTATGGTGGGCGCTTAATCTTGGCACATCACTCGGTGGCGCAGGATCTCCAATTGGAGCAGCTTGTAATGTCGTTGCACTAGGACAAGCGGAGAAAGAAAAGGTTCATATTAAGTTTCTTAAATATCTTGCGTATGGATTTCCCTTAGTTATTATTAATGGGCTAGTAACGTTTGGAGTCCTATATATACGATACGGGCTCTTGCATCACTAGTTAACGTATAATGCGAAATTCAATCGCTGGTTTGATTTATGAACAAGAAAAAAGATACGATAGAGGAAGCTATTGAGTCATTTGAAGACCAATCATTCTGGATTAGTGAGAGAATTATTTTTCTTGGTTCGCTTCTAGCATTTTTCATCTTTGCCGTATTCTTATTTGTAACAGAGCAGGGGAATATTCATTTGCAATACAAAAAATTTATTGACTTCTTCTTTGATTCCGTAAGCGTCGGAACACTTACTGGATTATTCCGTGGAGACTCAGGAACATTTACCTTTGCCGGGCAATTTGTATTATTAGCTGATATGGTTTTCAACGGGCTCATTACGAGTGTAATTGCAGTCTTACTCATTATCTTTGTCCGTCTTGGGTTTGACAGAAAGAAGTCACTCCGTAAAGAGCTACACAAACTGAATCTATACTCGAAGAACATTTTGCTATTTATTCTCATTGATTTTTTTTCAATTTGGATTTTTGGCACCTTACTATTCCAACTTTTCGGTTCTCATTCGCTATGGGAATCGCTTTTTAATTCAGCATCACATATCCTTAATGACGGGATAACTGCTCTCCCTAATAGCATGGTGCCATATCAAAGTAACATTCCTATGCTTCTAGCAGGAATCTTTCTCATTATGATAGGTGGTTTGGGGGTGAGCATTCGGGCATACTGTTACAAACATTTTTTAAAAAGTATCGGATTTAAAGATATTGCACAGTATATTCCTGAATCAATAATCGCTCCAAAGAATTTTATGTTAATTATTCTTGGGGTGTCACTCGTTTTACAGCTATTCGGAGCGGTAACACTGTATACATTTGAAAATAGTAACACGACTGTTTTTCCATCAAAAATGACACAAGCAGTTAAATTTACCAATACCTACTATTTATCTGTTGCCGCGCGAACTGCCGGCTTTTCTACAATTCCTGATCTTTCAAAACTTCACGACAAATCAAAATATATCTTAATATTGCTGATGGCAATTGGTGCATCATCGGGGAGTTTTGCAGGCGGTGTTCTTAAATTAACAGCTTTTATTTATATATTAGCGTATATTATCAGTTGCACAAAGGGTGATGATAAAGTCTGTACGCCTCATAATCATCTCCATTTTAGTGAGCTGACAATGATCGAAGCGAATTTTAGAGTCATTGGTTTTACGACCATTCTAATTATTGTTTTACTTTTACTTTTTATAGTACAGCCAAATATTTCAGGGCTTTATTTAATCTTTGAAGGAATTTCAGCTGTTTCCAATACTGGTTTTACATTGGGTGCAACATATTTGTTGAATACGTGGAGCATGCTCCTCATTATTCTTTTGATGGTTGTTGGCAAGGTTGGATTTATCACGACTGTCGTTTCTTTTTTCCCCAAGCACCAGTTATTAATGGAGCAAGCCAAACATGACTCCGAAGAACTTCCTGTAGATTAAGAGATACGTGTATGATTGTTATAATTACTTTATGAAATTATTTATTAGTGCTCTAGTCTTTGGTTACATTTTCAGTTATTTCCCCCCCTTTATTCATACATATATAAATTTTAACATCGCTGCAATAATATTATTGGTAATTGGGTTATACGCAAGTGTGTATGAAATAGATATTACAATTTTAAAAAAACATACGCATATGGTACTTTCTGCCATTACGTTTGGTGTAATTCTGAAAAGTGCTATCATAGGATCTCTTTTTTTTCTTATTACAAGAAACATGCTTTCATTTCTTCTTGGTGTAGCGGTAGCCCAAATTGACCCTCTTTCCGTAAGTTACCTGCTAAAAAGCAAAGATGGCTCTTTCTCTACAGTAGGAAGAACCATCCTTCGTGTTTGGTCCAGTTTCGATGACCCAATGACTATTTTATTAAGTATCTTTTTTGTTGCACCTATCATTCTTGGCACATTTTATCGTAATCCTTTTACGTATATCGATGAAGTATTTTTCAACATATTATTTGCTTTTGTCATTTTTGTTTGCAATAAGTTTGTCAATTCAGAAATTGGCAAAAAAGTTCTTCTGTTCTTCAGTTTATTTATCGCTATTATTTGTAATCTGACTTTGGGTATATCCCTTATTGCTTTATTCCTTCGGCCAACGTTGGGCAAAGCACTTTCATCATCAGTTACTATTGCATTCTATATAGGGGTACTCTTATTGGGACTAACAGTAACGATTACATTGCAATCAGTTTTAGCAGGAGTATTGTTAGGTGTTATTGCTTTTGTAGCCCAAATTATTGCTACTTTTTTGATAGCAAAAAAATTAACAAAAACCGATAAATTCCATTTAGCCTTCGCACAGTATAATGGTATTACGTCAATTGGTTTGGGCATTTTTTTTCAACATTCTTTTCCATCAATAACAAGTATAATCGCTCTTGCTGTCGTTACAATCAACTCCATCTATTATCTAGCAAATCATGTTTTGTATAAAAAGATTACCAGTAATTTGTTATAATTTATCTATTATGAAAAACAAAAGGAAAAGAAAAAATGAATTGACTTTTATCGCCTAATACAATACCGTTATACTATGATGGATGAAATACTCAAAGGGAAATTCCTCACTTTTTTAAAAAATAAGCAAGTAGCAGTTATCTCTACCGTTTCTGAAACCAACCAGCCGGAGTCCGCGACAATCTTTTATGCAGTTGATGATGATCTGACTTTTTATTTTACAACCAAAAGTTTTACCAGAAAATATAAAAATTTAGAACACAATCATGAAGTTTCGCTTGTCATCGGGACTGAAAATGTTCCGGTCACGGTACAGATTCAGGGGAGAGCGGAGCAAATACAGGATGATATTGAAGCTTCCCAACGGTTGACACAACTAAGAGATGTATTTACCAAAAATGAATTTGTCGGACCACTGTTTGAAATGGTAGGAGAAAAAAATGAGCTCATACTCTATAAAATCACGCCTACATGGATCCGGTGGCTTGATATGCGCGAAGGTACTGACCATAATGAATTCATTCAAGTTTTGCCTTAGAGTCTATAGACTCTAAGGTTACTTTACATATAAATATATGTTGTCTTTGATCATTTTTTCTTTCCAGTGTTTGAATGGAAAATAATTGAGTAACACACGAGATCCTGGTTTGAGTTCTTCTTTTAGTTTGTTTTCAAGTCTTCCCATGATTGTCGGCATCGGATAGCAGCAAATAATATTGAAGATAGATAAGTCTTCCTGCCAAAAGTCTTTCTCATAAATAGAGGCATTAGTTAGGTTTGCAGTTTCAATATTTGTTTTAGACAATTTTATTAACTCATCGTCAATTTCATATCCCCGCATTTCAATACCATGTTTGGCAAACGCTATAACGATCCTTCCGTCGCCGCTGCCCAGATCGGCACCTTTCTCGCCGGGTTTTGCTTCGGAGAGTTCCACCATTGTCTCAACTCGATACCGGGACGTTTGGAAATAGGGGATTTTTGGTATTCCTTGCATAGTATATATTGTAGTATAAATGTATATGTACCATAGTCTGGAATTTTTAATCTATTAGTCATGGAATAAAATAATTATGAGAAAATTATTGTTATCAGGAATTGTAGTCGGTCTGTTTATCCTTTATGGGTTACAGAAACAAGAAGGAGGGCAGAACACTGAGATAATTGTTCCGCAATCACAACAGCAAATGGTCACGAGTATGCCACTTTCATCTACGCAAGGGAATGCCAGTGCTCCGCCTCCACCGACGCCGACTCCTGCTCAGTCAAGTGGATCAAGCAATCCGCCTGCTCAGCAACAAGGGCAGTATAAGGATGGTTCCTACACTGGAAGCGTTGCCGATGCTTATTATGGCTATGTTCAGGTGCAGGCAACGATCAGCGGTGGGAGGATAAGCAACGTAACTTTTTTGCAGTATCCTAATACCCATAATACATCAATTATGATTAATCAGCAGGCAATGCCGTATCTTCAACAGGAGGCGATTCAAGCGCAAAATGCAAATGTGAATATTGTATCCGGAGCGACTGATACCAGCATGGCGTTCCAGCAGTCTTTGCAAGCAGCGCTCTCGCAAGCACACTAAAAATTTTATGATGAAAGCAATTGATAATTTTCTTGATCGCATTACTATGTACCGGCTCGTGTTATACGGTCTTATCGGCTTGGTTATCATCGCGATGCTTTTCGGGTTCTTTGACATGCTACCATATTCTCCGGGCGCGATACTTTTTTCCGCAAGCTTTCTTCTTTTCGTTTCACTGATAACAAATGGCATTTTTGCTAGAGTTTTTGAAGCACCGACCAATATTGAATCAGCTTATATAACCGCACTTATTCTTGCCCTTATTGTTACGCCATTCCAGGGTGCGCAGGATTTACCAATGCTTTTTTGGGCTGCAGTTCTTGCGATGGCTTCAAAATATATTTTGGCAATTAATAGAAAACATATTTTCAATCCGGTTGCGATTGCTGTTGCGTTAACGGCTTTATGGTTGAATGATTCGGCGAGTTGGTGGATAGGGACAACAACAATGATGCCCTTTGTTGTGGTTCTTGGATTACTTATTGTCAGAAAAATCAGACATGAAGCTATGGTAATAAGCTTTTTCATTGTTGCATTCCTGACACAAGAAATATTTACTCTTACTCAAGGGGGGAATATCATTGCCACTATACAAACACTTATCTTGCACTCATCGCTGCTATTTTTTGCCTTTATTATGCTCACAGAACCATTCACAACACCTCCTACAAAAGAATTACGAATTTTTTATGGTGGTATTGTGGGATTCTTATTTTCTCCGCTCATTCATCTGGGTTCGTTTTATTGGTCGCCGGAACTTGCGCTTGTTACTGGAAATATCTTTTCTTATCTCGTCAGTCCCAAATTAAAGCTTTATTTGCATGCTCAGGAAAAAGTACATTATGGAGAAGATATCATTGATTTTATTTTTGCACCCACAACAAGTAGGACAAATTTTGCACCTGGACAATATATGGAATGGACATTGCCGCATCAGGACACGGATAGCAGAGGTAATAGGAGATATTTTACTGTTGCTTCTTCACCAACAGAAGATTCTATTCATCTTGGAATAAAGTTCTATCCGCAGGGAAGTAGTTTTAAAAAGGCACTTATTGCGATGGATGAAAAAACGCCGATAGTCGCTGGCAATGTCGCGGGTGATTTCACTCTTCCTAATGACCCCAAAACCAAACTGGTATTTATCGCCGGCGGCATTGGGGTAACACCATTTCGGAGTATGATTAAATACTGCATCGATAAAAAAGAAGAACGTCCGATCGTTTTATTTTATGCAAATAAAGTAATTTCTGAATTTGCGTATACCGATATCTTTGAACAGGCTGAAAAAATTGGTATTAAGACTGTGTACGCGTTGACTGATACTCATTCGGTTCCAAAAGATTGGCATGGGAAAGTTGGGCGGATTACATCAGAGATGATAAAAGAAGAAGTGCCTGATTTTATGGAACGGTTTTTCTATCTCTCAGGACCACATCCTATGGTAACAGGTTATGAGGAAACACTCAGAGAAATGGGTGTACCGTTGACACATATTAAGAAAGACTTTTTTCCTGGATACGTTTAGAAAATTATATTGTATACTATAAAAGCATGAATAATCGAGTCATTATTGCATTATTTATTCTTTTTCTTCTGATTGTATTCCTTAGTTCCTTGCAAACTGCTTCAAAATCACATAAAGCAACTGCCGTTACTACTTCAGCAAATTCTGTTATACAACGAGTGACCCCACCACCTTCACCAATACCCACAGCAATGCCAACGCCTACACTAATACCTCCTCCGACGTTGATGCCGGTACAACTTCCTCAATACAGGATTAATGGCGGTTTCGGCGGCGATGATTGATGAATATAATTACGATTGTTGCGTAGGGGGCTTTGCTGTCTTATCTGTAATGATTTCATTGACTTTGCTGACGATATTTTCCGGTGTATAGTTCGACTTGAGAAGAAAATATTCAACGCCCCAATTTTTAACGAGATCTTGCGCGTCTGCAAATATATTTGTCAGGACAAGAATAGGAATCTTACTGAGCGTAGGATCGGCTTTTACAAGTTTGAGAAATTCAAACCCATTTACTTTTGGCATAATAAGGTCGAGAATAACAACAGCAGGCATAAATGTTTTCATTTTGGTAAAACCTTCTTGTCCATCATTGGCTGTCAAAACTTGAAATCCTTCATGGGTAAATTTGTCGGCGTACATCTCCAAAAGGATCTTATCATCTTCAATTAATAAAATTTTATTCATATTTGGTAATTTCTTTCGCCCTTATAACAACATCTTCGGGTGTTATATTTGCTTTGAGAAGGCAATATACAGGACTATATCTCGTAATCGCTTCTAGAATTTTACCATCAACATTAAGATTTGTGAGTACAATAATTGGTACTGTTTTTCCCCACTCTGATGTACGAAGTGTTCCCATTACGTCCATGCCTTTGAGTTTTGGAAGTGCTAAGTCTAGTAGGATAAGGTCAGGTTTTTCTTTCAATGCTAAGTCAAGACCCTTTTGACCATCTTCGGCTGTCATTACCGTAAAGTTGCTCAACATAAATTTATCACGATACATATCCGAAATAACGTTGTCGTCTTCAATAATTAATATAGTTTTTTTCATATAAGAGTAAACTTTATTTAGTTTATCGCGTACGCGGAGAAAATGCAATTTTCTTATTATCTTCGTGTTTTTCGTGACTACTAAGTAACGAATTTGTTTGGGCTTTGGGAAGCATTAAGATAAACGTGCTTCCTGCACCTACTGTTGATTTTTGCAATTGAACATCACCGCCCATTTTCTGTGCGAGTTCACGAGACAGATAAAGTCCGAGACCGGAGCCGGGAGGTTTGCCTGAAGTTTGTCCGTCAAGCTGCTTGAACTTCCCGAATAATTTGTCACGATCATCGGAATTAATGCCGCTGCCGGTATCGGTTACAGACACAAAGACAAATTCATTTTTCGCATGATATGAAATTGACACACCGCCATTTTCCGTAAATTTCAATGCGTTGCCGATAAGGTTGTTCAAAATATTTTTGCACCATTCTTCATCGGCATGAACGAGTAATTCGCCGTTGTTTTCAAAAGTAAGTTTAAGCTTTTTTTGTTGGGCGATCGGCATTAGTGACTTTACAATATCTTCTAGTACTTGTCGTAAAGGAAAATTCGTAATCGTAAATTCAATCTTGCCGGATTGAAGACGGGAAACATTCAGTAAATCATTTATTAGATGAATTTGTCTTTGTGCGGATATTTGTATATTTTCAAGCGGATGTTTTAGTTTTTCATTAACTGTTCCGTAATCTCCATGAGATATCATTGATAATAAACCGTTCACCGCGGTCATCGGCGTTCTGAGTTCATGCGAAGCCATTGAAATAAATTCATCTTTCATCTGATCAATCTCTTTTTCTTTAGTGATATCATGAAATACTTCGATGATCCCTGAGATTTTACCATTTATGGTAATCGGTGTTACCGTAAATCGAACCGGGAATTTGCTTTTGTCTTTTCTCACATAATAATAGGTTTGTGAAGTTACTATTTTCCTCCGTTGTTTAAGTACTTTTGTTATGGGTCTGTCTATAACAGGAATAATTTTACCGGTTTCATCTTCCATCGGAATTGTATCAGTGACCGTTTTGCCAATAAGATCGGTCTTCTTACAGTTAAAGGTTTCACATGCAGCACGGTTGACCATGCTTATTTTTCCAGTATAATCTGTAGCTAAGATACCGTCACCGATACTGGCAAGCATTGCTTCGTCAACGGTTTTTTCGCGGAGAATATTCTCCTCAAGTATTTTTTTATCGGTAATATCACGGAAGTTAACAACAACGGCATTTATCGATTGATCAAAAAGCAGATTTGTCCCAGTCACTTCCACCCATATGATTTTTTTATCTTTACGCGATACACGGAATTCAATTGTTATTGTGTTTCCCGGTTTGAGTATGAGATTTGCAAGCGTTTTGACAGCATACGTTCGATCATCCGGAATAACGAGATCAAATCCGGTAAAGCCTATCAAATCTTTCGGATCATAGCCGAGGACTCTTTTAACGGAAGGGCTTGCATAAAGTATCCGTGATGTAGCATCAATGAGAAAAACTGCATCAAAACTTTTTTCAATCAGAGCTTGAAAACGGGCTTCATGTGTCGCGAGTGTTTTTTCACCTTTGCGGATTGTATGGATCAGTGCGGCAAATGTTATTGATGTGATGGAAAGAATACCCAAAAATAATTGCAGCAGGATTAAGGCCTGGTTTATTGAGACATTTTTTGCAAAAGGACCAATCCCATGAAGTGTATAAAAAATTGCAATTATTGCTATCGTTAGTGTTGCAACGGTTGCCCCTCTCCGGCCAAACCAAAAAGCAATCCACACGGTAACGGGTATACAAAGATATGGATAGGGAAATAAGCCAATAAAAACAAAATCTGTTGTGATAAAAAGCACAAAAAAAGATAGTAAGAGATTTAAAGTATTTTTAAAATCATATTGAATCCATTTTGCAGCTCCCCAAATTAAAAAAAGCGGTGCAATGATGAGGTCTCCGCTCATATCACCCAACCACCATGTTGTCCATATCTGGATGAAGCTTTTCCAACTTGCAAGATTGCCTACTATCAACGTTAAGACTCCAACATTTGCACTTATTGTTGTTGAAAGAATTGCAGCGAGAAGAATAAATTTAAAAATATCCAAGACATTGCTGAAAGCATGAATTCCGTTCGCATACCGTTTTACCAGGTATGCGCCTACCACTCCTTCGAACGTATTCCCAAGGGCAATAAAAATTGACGTTGCCGGCGTTCCTGCTGTCGTAAGATTGACGATAAATGCGCCAAGAAAAATAGCAGGAGCGACACGGTTGCCAAAAAAGAGCAGACAAGCAAGGGCAATACCGGTTGGCGGCCAAATTGCTGTTGCACTCGGATTAATAAACGCTAGGCTAAGTCCAATTTTGCCCGATATAATGTAGACTAACAATATACTTATATTGAGAATGAAGGTACTGAATGTGAGATTTTGTAAAAAAGAATTTGCAACCCGTTTTTTCATGGCAGTATCTTAACTATAATAGAACACCAATAGAGATGCAATTTTCCAGTTGTTACCGTTTTTATACAATCGGTTTATGTCAGCGCAGTGAGCCAGAAATTTACTTTTTCGACGATTTCATCGACTGTTACGTTTGACTTAATAAGAAATTCACACGCATCATCATACCTTTTTGTCTCCCTAATATTTTCTATATCACCCGCGTTGGTAAGCACGATAACGGGAAGCCTTTTAAATTGTGGGAACTCACGAAGCTTCCTCAGCATAGACTTCCCATCCATGACCGGCATCATAAGATCAAGAAGGACGATATCGGGTTTTTGTGATAGTATTTTTTCCAATCCTATTTTTCCGTTTTCTGCAGTAATTGTCTCAAATCCTTCTTTTGTGAATTTATCCTTATACATCTCCAGTAAAATAGCGTCATCCTCTATAATGAGAATTATTTTTGCCTGTTCGTCCAGTTTTATCTGTGCAGGTACTGGCTGCTTTTTGCCAAAAATAGTTTTTATATCCTGTACGACACTCATATCTTTATCGTAGGAGAAAACGCATTTGATTGTCAAATAGTTATATAAATATATAGTTGTAATTGTTCTGTATTTACGGTTAATATAGTTAAAGAGGTTAGGTATATGAGTAGAAAAAAACATCCGATTGAGCATATAAAACGATCTGTTCTGAAAGCAACCACATTCCGGATTGGTGTTATTATCACGGATACGATTATTGTTTTTGCATTAACTCATCGGTATGACCTCGCACTGGGGTTTGTAATTTTAACAAATGTAGCCAGTACGCTTTTATATTACTTTCATGAGAGAATATGGGCGCACATCCACTGGGGTAGTCTGCAGAAAAAATAATACTCAACGAGTAAATTTATACTATACTTACTATATATTGATTATGGTATCGAAGAAGTTTATCCTTTTTTCTTTAGCGGTTATACTTTTTATAGGAATATTTTTGCAATTGCGAAATATCTTGCCCTCGCAAGCACTCGCTGCAACACAGATAACATTTTCAGGATTAAAAGTTTCCGGAAATAAGTTAGTCAACCAGCAAGGACAGACAGTAGTATTGCATGGGGTAGACCGGTCTGGGGCAGAATTTGACTGTGTCGGCGGATCAGTCTTTGATGGACCAAGTGATGCGGCATCTATCCAGGCAATGCGAGCATGGGATATCGATGCGGTCCGGGTACCAATGAATGAAGATTGCTGGTTGGGAATCAATGGGGTAAAAACGGGAGGTGCTGCATATCAACAAGCGATTGAAGGTTTTGTCAAAACACTTAATCAGCAAGGAATGTATGTCATTTTGGATTTACATTGGAACGCGCCGGGTAACACCAAAGCAACAGGACAGACCAACATGGCAGACAGCGATCATAGTCCTGCTTTTTGGGCAAGTGTCGCCAATGCATTCAAAGGCAATAATACCGTGATTTTTGATTTGTATAATGAACCCCATGATATTTCATGGAGTTGCTGGAAGAGTGGGTGTGGTTCCTACGCAGGAATGCAGCAAATGGTAAATTCTATAAGAAGTACAGGAGCAACAAACGTGATCATGGTAGGTGGCCTTGGATGGGCAAGCGATCTTTCAGGATGGTTGGCAAATAGACCCAGCGATCCACAAAAAAATATCGCAGCGTCCGTACACATGTATGGACACAATGGCTGTTCAGGAACCAGCTGCATCAATTTAGGAGCATACACACAAGTACTCGCCCAAGTACCGTTAATCGCCGGGGAATTTGGGGAGAGTGCCGACGGCAGTATCTGTAGTACAAATGTGTCAAATGCATTCATGAACTGGATGGATCAGCATCAGGCAAGTTATATTGCGTGGACGTGGAATACCTGGGGAAGCGGATGTGGCGAGTTATCTCTGATAACTAATTATAACGGAACACCACATAGTCCCAACGGCACCAATTATAAAGCACATTTGCTTGCACTGGGACAGACAACCGTTGTAGGTCCAAGCATTCCGAACAAACCAACCCCGACAAAAGTTCCTCCTGTCGTACCCAAGCCGACTGCCGTGTCAGTTGGAAATACATCAATTGTATTGACAATCTATGAACATGGCATTGGCGCAAGTGGTGATAATACCAATCCGTCTAACGCGAGTTTGAGTAATAAAAATCCTGCTCATAAACAGATTGCTGCAAATGTAGAAATTTTTACCACAAACATTCAGTTGATCGGTGCCGGTAGTGGGACAGTAACATACAATGCAAATAAAGGAGCATATACGGGGAATCTTCCTATTCAAAAAGGTTTTCCGACGGGGGAATATATACTTTCGTTAAAAACGAATGGTCACCTGCGCAAACAAGTCACGGGCGTGCAGACCATTACAGCCGGAAAAAATAATACGATTACCTCTGTTACGCTCATTGCAGGAGACACCAATAATGATAATGTTATTAATATTTTGGATTACAATATTCTTATGAATTGCTATAGTGATTTGAAGCCGGCAATCTCATGCACCTCGGATCAAAAAGCAGGCAGTGATTTGAATGATGATGGATCGGTCAATCAGATTGATTATAATCTTTTTATCCGAGAACTTTCCAGTCAATCAGGAGCACAATAAAATTGCATATTTATGTTATACTATAATTATCTCTTTCGGGGTTGGGTGAAAGTCCTAATCGGTGGTATAACCCACGAGTCGCCTTAGGCGACATGATTCGGTGAAATTCCGGAGTCGACCGTATAGTCGGGATGAAAGAAGGGATAAAAGCATTCGGTAACGATTGTGCTTCAACCCCTATTGACGGGGTT
>Ga0307372_10004818_pt1 | contig 20602 bp, 17 predicted proteins | sample OX1MG_FD_202533 | JGI IMG/M metagenome (GOLD analysis project Ga0307372, IMG submission 202533) | Soil microbial communities from Risofladan, Vaasa, Finland - OX-1 | ecosystem: Environmental > Terrestrial > Soil > Coastal area > Acid sulfate soil | place: Finland: Risofladan, Vaasa | collected...
AGAGATTCGCGGCGAGCGGCGGATGGGGCTGGGCCTCATTCGATTACGATGCTGCGTCCGGTAGGTTCAAGCCGAGTACCATGGCTGACAAGCCGCCGCAGGGGCACAACGCCACCTGCGGGTTCACCTGCCATACGATCGTGAAAACGCGCGATTATGTTTTCACTTCCTACGCATCGCGCTGACCGGCGGGCGTAATGGATTCCGCGAGATTTGGCGCGTGCCGGCGCGGCGTGGCGATTGACGCGCGGAGTGAACCGTCAGCCCGCGAAAGCCGCGATCAGCCGTTTTTCTTTTCGAATTCGCGCATGAAGCTGATCAAAGCTTCGACCGCCTCGATGCTCACCGCGTTGTAAAGCGAAGCGCGCATCCCGCCGACCGACCGGTGTCCCTTGATGCCTACCAATCCGGCAGCGGTAGCTTCCTTCGCAAATTTCTTCTCGACGGCTTCGTCGCCGCCAGCCACGCGGAACACGATGTTCATCCGCGAGCGGGAATCCTTCTCTACTGGGCACTTGTAGTAGCTGCTGGCATCGAGCGCGTCGTAAAGCAGCTTGGCCTTGGCTTCGTTGCGCTTTTCGATCCCCGCCAGCCCGCCCTGCGCGTCAATCCAATCCAGCACCAGGCCCATCGCGTAGATGCCGAACGTGGGCGGAGTGTTATAAAGCGAGCGGTCTTTGATGAACGTGCGGTATTGCAGAATTTTTGAGATTTTGTCGCTGCCGCGCTCCGCCAGATCCTTGCGGAGGATCGCCACCGTCACGCCCGAGGGCCCCATATTTTTCTGCGCCCCGGCGAAAATCATTCCAAAGCGTTTCACGTCCACCGGCCGCGACATAATGTCCGAAGACATATCCGCGACCATCGGCACGCTTCCGGCGTCCGGAATCGAGTGCCACTGCGTGCCTTCAATGGTGTTGTTGGTGCAAATGTGGACGTACGACGCGTTCGCGTCCAACGAGATCTCGCTGGCCTTCGGCAGCCGCGCAAATTTCTGTGCCTCGCCCGATGCCGCCAACCGGCACTCCGCCACTTTTTTCAGTTCCTCGATGGCCTTGGCCGTCCACGCGCCTGTGTGCAGCACGTCCACGGGCTTGCCGGGCGTGCAGAAATTCATTGGCACCATGGCGAATTGCAGGCTCGCGCCGCCTTGCAAAAATACCACCGCGTAGTCGTCCGGAATTGCCAGCAGCCGCCGCAGCGACTGTTCCGTCTTGTCGTTGATCGCCTCGAATTCCGCCGACCGGTGGCTCAACTCCATCACGGACATTCCCGTGCCGCCGTAGTCGAGCATCTCGTCCCGCATCTTTTCGAGCACCGGCAGCGGCATAGCGGCCGGTCCGGCGTTGAAGTTGAACGCCCGTTTCGTAGGTTTGCTGGCAATCGTTGTCGAACTCACAGTGACAATTCTCCCGTTTGAGTGATTTGCCGCGTCAGTCACGTGGAAGCAAAAGGCGCGAAGCGTCAGCATAACAGATGCCGCCGCGCGTTGGGAACGCGCTAAATCGCCTCGCGTCGCGGCTCGCGGGCGCCAATTTGCTTGCGGGGCACCGCGATCCCGTCGCGGGCCTTGTGAATTTTCGCGCACTCCCGTAGATTTTATTGCGACTCGGAAAGAGAGTTACCATTGCCCGCCAAACGAAAAGCCGCACCCAAGCGCGCCCCAGCAAAACGCCAGCCGAAGCGCAGCAGTAAGCCAGGAGCGGAAGTCCGTGTCAACAGTCGCGACAAAGCCGCCGGCGAATGGTTCGCCAGGCTCGTGGCGCTGCAGGCGCGTCTGCGCTCGCCGAACGGCTGCCCTTGGGACCGCGAACAAACGCACGCGTCCCTGCGCAAATACTTGGTCGAGGAAGCGTATGAGGTCCTCGACGCCATGGATTCGACCGATCCGCGGAAATTTGCTTCCGAGCTTGGCGATCTGCTTCTTCAGGTCGTCTTCCACGCGAACATTGCCGAAGCCGATCGCCGCTTCGACATCTCCGATGTGATCGAATCCGTCTACGCCAAAATGGTTCGCCGTCATCCGCACGTGTTCGGCAACGTGGTCGCCGAAACTCCCGGCGCAGTGCTGAAAAACTGGGAGCAGATCAAAGCCGCCGAACGTGTTGCTGAACGGGCCGCCGAAAAAGCCGAGCAGGGCGCCGACGGAAAACAAAGCGCGAAAGCCAAACGGGACGAACCGGAATCGATACTCGCTGGAGTGCCGCGCTCGCTGCCCGGAGTGCTGGAAGCGTACCAACTCACGCGCCGCGCTTCGCGCATCGGCTTCGACTGGGACAGCCTCGAAGGCGTGTTCGACAAAATGGACGAAGAGCGGCGCGAGCTGCTGGCTACGCTGCCTAGCGGCGACGCCACCGCCGAGCACTCCGATGCGAAGTCTCACGCAATGCGCCTTACGCCGGAAGTCGAAGAGGAAGTCGGCGACCTGCTCTTCGCGGGCGTCAACGTCGCTCGCTTCATCGGCATCGATCCAGAAAGCGCGCTGAAGAAAGCCAATCGCAAATTCAAGCGCCGCTTCGAGTGGATGGAATCCGCCGCCGCGCGCGAAGGCCATCGCCTCGCCGATCTGCCGCGCGAGCGCATGGAAGAATTATGGAACGAGTCCAAGTCCGCGGTCTGACGTGCATAAGCCATTGTTATGCCGCCCGCAAGAATTAGAAATTGGACTTATAGCTCCCGGCAGCGCTTAATGCTTTCCGGAGACATCGAAGCCGTGAACACATCATCTGACATCAATCTCTGGTCTACCGCCGGCCACGCGCTCGAATATCTGCGCCGCGCGGACTCGATCCCGCACCGCGTTGAAGGCGAGTCCACGCTGCTAGAGCTGCTTCCCGAAAATCCGCGCCGCATCCTCGACCTCGGCAGCGGCGCTGGACGCCTGCTCGCCCTCGTCAAAGCCGCCCGACCGCACGCTCACTTCGTTGCCCTGGATTTTTCGGCCACCATGCTGGACGAATTGCATCGTCTCTTCGACGCCGATCCCGCCGTAAAAATCGTCGCCCACGATTTTGATCAGCCCCTGCCCGATCTCGGCCGTTTCGATGCCATCGTTTCCAGCTTCGCCATTCATCACGTACATCACGAACGCAAGCGCTCTCTCTACGCCGAAGCCTTTCGCGCTCTCGAACCCGGCGGCGTATTCGTCAATCTTGAGCACGTCGATTCGCCTACTCCATCGCTTCATCGCGCGTTCTTGAAGGCCATCGGCTGGGAGGACGAAGATCCTTCCAACAAGCTGCTCGATCTCGACACCCAACTTCGCTGGTTGCGCGAACTTGGCTTCGCGGACGTGGATTGCCACTGGAAATGGCGCGAGCTGACGCTCTTCGGAGGAGCGAAACCCGCGCAACCCAGCACCACTACGAACGGCGGCGCGCCCCCATGACCCCGCGGGGCGCTCCCCAGGAAATTCAAGTCCGTCGCTGTTACGAACTGAAAGAGATCGAAGAATGCGTTCGCATTCAGGACATCGTATGGGGCCGCGAAATCAGCGTGCCCGTTCCGATGTTCGTCGCCGTTCGCCATGCCGGTGGGCAGATTCTCGGCGCGTTCGAAGGCGAAAAATTGGTCGGCTTCACGCAGGGGCTCGTCGGACTCCACACTCTGCCGGCGCGGTCCGGTTCGGCGCAGCGCGTCGATTCGCCATTCATTTACTCGCACATGACCGCAGTACTTCCCGAATATCGCGACCGTGGCGTGGGGCGCCGCCTCAAACTTTTTCAGCGCCAGGACGCACTCAAACGCGGCATCGACCTGGTCGAGTGGACCTTCGATCCCTTGGAAGTGAAGAACGCACACTTCAATCTCGTGAAGCTCGGCGCCATCGTTCGCCGCTATATTCCGGACGCCTACGGCATCACCGGCAGTCCGCTGCACGCCGGGATTCCCACCGATCGCCTGCTCGCCGAATGGTGGCTCGCGTCCGAGCGCGTGAAATCGATTCTCGCCAATGATCCACGCCCGACTTCAGAAAATGCCGTGCGCATCTCGCTTCCCGCGGATATTTCCGCGCGCAAATCACAAGATCGTGACGCGGCGATCCGCGTCCAATCCGAGGCTAGCGCCCAATTTCAAAATTGGCTCTCGCAGGGCTACGCGGTCACCTCCGTCGAAAACCGCGGCGCGACCGTGGACTACATTCTCGAACCTGCGGACGCCATCGCCGGCTTGCACCTTCCTCCGCTAGCCGCGCCGAAAGGGATGGAATGAAACTTCGTAGAATCACGCTGCGCGAAATTCATATGCGCCTGCTTTCGCCTTTCGAGACCAGCTTCGGCAAGACCGATATTCGCCGCATCGTGCTTTTGGAAGCTGATGTCGATGGTGTAATCGGCTGGGGTGAATCGACTGCCGGCGAAGGCCCATTCTATTCCTACGAAACGGTCGAAACCGCGTGGCACATCTTGCGCGACCACGCCTGGCGCATCATGAAGGGCAGGGAATTTGCCTCGGCTGCGGACGTGTGGGATCTGCTCGCGCCCATTCGCGGCCACAACATGGCCAAGGCCGCGCTCGAAACCGCCGTTTGGGACGCGGAAGCCAAACAGAAAAATATGCCGCTCGCGAAATTGCTCGGCGGCACGCGCGCCGAAATTCCCTGCGGCGTTTCCATCGGCATCCAGCCGTCAATCGATGCACTAATCTCGAAAGTGCAGAAGGAACTCGCCGCCGGATACCAGCGCATCAAGATCAAAATCAAGCCGGGCGTCGATCTCGACCTCGTCCGCGCGCTGCGCCAGCGCTTTCCTCAACTTCGCCTGATGGTGGATGCGAACTCCGCCTATCGCATGGAAGACGCGCCGCTACTCAAACAGCTCGACCAATTTCACTTGATGATGATCGAGCAGCCGCTCGGCCATGACGACATCTACTCCCATGCCCCGCTGCAACGCCAACTCGACACGCCCATCTGCCTCGACGAATGCATTCACGACGTGGAAAACGCCCGCGCCGCCATCGAACTGCGCGCCTGCCGCATCATCAACATCAAGCTCGGGCGCGTCGGCGGCCACATTCCCGCCCGCCAAGTGCACGATATCTGCGAAGCGAACTCAGTTCCCGTGTGGTGCGGAGGCATGCTCGAATCCGGCATCGGCCGCGCCCACAATATCGCCATGTCTTCGCTCTCGAACTTCTCGCTGCCTGGCGACGTTTCCGCCAGCAAGCGTTATTGGGATCAGGATATCATCGAGCCCGAAGTGGAAGTTTCCAGCGAGGGCGCGATTCGCGTGCCCACCGCGCCCGGTATCGGCTACACTCCGCGCCTCGACCGCATCGAATCGCTCACCGTTCGCCGCGAGATTTTGGAATAGGAGCCGCGCGTCCCGAAAAGTGGAAAGCATGGAATCTTGAGCGCCCCGCAGCAAGAAATCACGTCCGCTAATCTCTACTCAGCAAGCCACCGGCCCCGCCCAGTCGTAATTGCAGCAGCGCTGGTCCTCGCCCTGCTGATCTGGTCGTGCAACTACATCGTCGGCAAAATCACTCTGCGCCATCTCGACGCGTTCACCCTCGTCTCATTCCGTTTCCCGGTGGCGGCAGCAGTGGCGCTTTCCATCTACTTCTCGCGTAAAAATCGCGTCCGCCCGCGCCTGCGCGATCTCTGGACCTTCATCTACCTCGGCTTCTTCGGCATCCTGATCAATCAGGGCTGCTTCACCATCGGCCTCAGCTTCACAAGTTCGGAGCATTCGGTGATCGTGGTCGCGCTCGGCCCCTTGTTGGTGCTGCTCTTCGCGGCGCTGCTCAAACTCGAAAAGCTCACCGTAGGCAAATGCGTCGGCATGGCCATTTCCATCGCCGGAATCATGCTCCTCGAAACCGGGCGCGGCGCATCGTTGCATTCGCCGCTGCTGCTCGGAGATTTAATCACCCTCGGCGGCGTCACCGGCTTCGCCACCTACACCGTCCTCGGCAAGCGCGTCGCCCATGATTACGATGCCATCTCGATGACCGCCTTCAACATCGTCGTCGCCGCGATTCTGGTTTCGCCGCTGGCCGTTCATCAAGCGCTGCATCTCGATTGGGCTAAAGTTGGCTGGGTCGGCTGGGCCGGCATGCTCTACATGGCTACGCTCAGCTCCACCGTCGCCTACATGATTTTCTACTGGATTCTGCGTTACATGGACGCGTCCCGCGTCGTCGTGCTGAACTACTGCCAGCCCGTCCTCGTGGTTTTACTCTCGATTCCCATTCTCGGCGAGCACCCAACGCGCAATTTCATCGCTGGCAGCGCGCTCGTGCTGCTCGGCGTCTACATGGCCGAACACGTCAGGCGGAGAAGGGAAGCTGCGGCAAATTCGTAGCGGTGAACGGACCCAAGCGGGACCAAACGGCGGGCGAAAACGGCCCACTTACGCCGTGAATACAAAGGTGTGGGGCCTCATCAGAAGCCCCGCACCCGAAGCCAAACGCTTGCTGCTAATCGTGCCGGATAGAGTGGCCGGATAAAGTTCCGGCGCTTACTTGTGCGTCATTTCGATGTCGATCAGGATGCGAATGTCATTCCCAACCATTCCCGGATCGGCGGCAACGCCGAAATCCTGCCGGTTGATGGTCAACGTGGCCGAAGCGCCTTGCCGCCATCCGCCCATCATTTTCACGTCGATCGGCTTGCTCAGCTCGGTCACCTTAAGCGTCTCTGGCTTGGTGACGCCGCGGATGGTCAAATCGCCGTTTACGTCGTACGTATCGTCGCCGGTCTTGCTGATGCTGGTCGATTTGAACGTGATGTCCGGGTATTTCGCCACGTCAAGAAAATGCTCGCTCTTCAGGTCGTTATCGCGCATGGCCACGCGCGTGTAGACGGTGTCCGTGGGGATCGTCACATCCACCGTGGACTTTGTAATGTCGGAGTTATCGACGGTGACCGTGCCCGTCACTTTGGTGAATTCGCCCTGCACCGTCGAAATTCCCAGGTGCTTCACGAAAAACTGCGCGTTCGCGTGATTCGGGTCGATCTGCCACGTAGTCGTGTCCGCCAATGCGGGCAATGCCATTGCTGCCGCCAGCCCCATAACCACCAGCCACTTCTTCATCTGCCGCCTCCTTAGGATTCCTTGCTTTTGCAACTGCTTCGGTTCTACGATTTCTCGCTTACCTTTACCTTGATTGCAAATTCATCGTGCCGCGCTGCCGTTTAATCCGGGTTTCCCGGCGCGGTCGTCCGCGCTGGGGCAAAACGCGCCCGTAGATTCACCGATTCCGCCGGTACAGGAGTAAACCTACGCAGCACTCCCGGGCTCCCCGGCCCAATTCTGGCAGGGTGAGAGGCAAGTCAGGCCGCCGGAAGTATATACCGCTAGGCGTATGGGTCAACAAGTAACGCGCGCTGCGTATCGAAATCTCGCCGTCGGAACGGAGCCACCTCATCCGCAGCGGATCCTCGCATGTCAGCGGCATACTCCAGCCTACGTGTCATTCTGAAGACGAGCAGCTCGATTTCCGCGCCACGTGGCCTCAGCTCGCGCGGAAATCGTGCGCCGTGGCGAGGATGAAGAATCTCGGCGCCGGAACGGCGGCCGCCTCGGAATTATGCCGATATAAACGCGGCAAATATTACATAAACAGAGAAAATTGGACACCTCGGCGCGCGCCTTGTAGCCTTCTCGCAGGAGCCATTCGATGCCAACGAAACATCACACCGACGACGCAGAATCATCCGCCGAAATCCACGGCCGCGTAGCCGCGCAATTCGGCGCCGCCGCCAGCGCCTACACCGTTAGCCTCACGCACAGCGACCCCGCCGCGCTGGCGCGCGTAGTCTCGCTCGCTCGGCCGAAGCCCACGGATGTCGCGCTCGATGTCGCCACCGGCGCGGGCCACACGGCGCTCGCCTTAGCGCCTCACGTGGCGCAAGTGGTCGCCTATGATTTGACGGAGCCCATGCTCGCCGAAACCGCGCGCAATGCCGCCAGCCGTGGGCTGAACAACGTGACCACGCGCCAGGGCCCCGCCGAATCGCTGCCGTTCAAGGACGCGAGTTTCGACATCATCACCGTCCGACAAGCGCCGCATCATTTCGCCGATGTTCGCGCGGCGGTCCGCGAAATGGCTCGCGTCGCGCGTTCCGGCGCGCGCGTCATCATCATCGACAGCACCGCGCCCGAAGACGAATCCCTAGCGCGCGAATGGAATCATATCGAAAAGCTGCGCGATCCATCGCACGTCCAAAATTATCGTCCGAGCGAATGGCGCGAATTCGTAGCGTCCGTTGGTTTGAAAATCGTCGCCGAAGAAGTAGGCGCCGCCTCCGAAAAAGGCGGCCCGATGGATTTCTCCGCGTGGATTCGCCGCATCAATACTCCGCCCGACGCAGCCGCCGAAGTCGACCGCCTGTTCCGCACCGCCTCGCCGGCGCTGGCGCAAGCTCTGCGCATCGAAATCGTAGATGGCAAGCTCTACTTCCGCGTCCCGCAATTCACCATAGTCTGCCTAAAACCTTAGCGGAGTCTCTCGGGGTGGCAGTAGGTTTAACCGTAGCGCCGCGGTCTTCAGCGCGGCAGCATTTATGGGGTACGCGACCCGCGCAAGGCAACCGCGCCGTTGAACTCCGCACGCATGTGGAGTGCGGCGGCCTTCCGCCGCTGTTTCTACTCTATTACCAGTCTGGGTTACTGAATTTCGGCGGAAGCTCCGCGGCGCGGATCGAGAACAACCTCCCACTGTTCTCAGTGTGCCGCTGCGCGAAGGCGCTCCCGGATCAGCTCTGCGCTGATTCATTGCCCACAGCGAGCGGCTGCACTCGCGGCTGCGGTCGTCCTTCGCCGCCCGACGCGCGCTTCTCGAATATCTTTGCCGTCAGCAGCATGCCTGCAAGCGTCGCGGCCATCAATGCGCCTTCCGTCCAGCCAGTAACCACCGCGGCAGTGCCCATGAGCGCCAGCCCGCCGAAACAAAACAGCAGATGCGCGCAGAACACCTGTAACGATGCCTGACCCAGCATCACCAGCGGTCGAATGGCAGTCCATTTCAGCTTGCTATTGAAGCGAATCAGCACTGCCGCCACGGCCGCGAAATCGACGATCCGCACCACGCCCAAGTGCCACTTATCGAAAAGCACGCCTAAAATCGTCGGCTGCACGTTGGGAAATACCGCGTACCTCATCACAAAAAAGCTCAGCGCAATCGCCGCCGCAGGCCACACGATTTTTCGAGCCCATTTTTCGATGGGCAGATCGTTGCGCGCCCATCGCGCTCCGAGCCACAACCCGCCGACCCACAAGAATTGCCAAGCCCATAGGTTGAACGCGCCCATGTTCTTCAGCGGGATCTTCATGCCCATCACGTGCGTAAGCAGCAGATAAACCGCCTCTTTCAGTCCGCATTGCGCCCCCACCCACAGTGCAAAGCTCACGCCCAGCACGTATTTCCATCCGAATTTTTCCCCCAGCCTCAGCGCCAGTGGCGTCAGCACTACCAGGAACAGGATGTACATCGGCAAAATGTCCAGCAGAGGAGGGCGGTAGATCAGCAGCGCCGCGTCCAGCAGCGCGCGATGCGGCGCCGCAAAATAAAAGTCCAGCAAGTTGTACACGCCAGGACGCCTTCCGCTTACCGCCAGCGGTGCCAGCACCCCAAACGCCAGGCACAGCAGAAGGACGTGATATGCGTAGAGTTTCAGCCCGCGCATCCCGGCTGTCTTGCTCATCGCAGGGTAGCCTTGGCGCTGCGCCATCTTCAGGTAATTCCGTCCGCTGAATAGCGCCGCCAGCATGATGAAGCCCTCCGACGCAGACACAAATCCGAACGGCTGATTGCTATAGGTGCTGATTACAGTCGGAAGGTGAGTGAGGGCGATCCAGACCAGCATCAACCCGCGGGCTGCGTCGAGTTCCGGCCGCCGTTTCATGGGATGTTCTTAACTTCGATGATACCACGACCCAAAATGTCGTATAGCCCCGTCGGCCCACCGCAAAACTACACCCGAGCGGCAGCGCCTGCCCCGGAGAAACGTCGAGTTTAGTCCATCGCTGCGCCTTAATTATTTAGATGACTTCGCCTTTGCGCGGTTGCCGAATGTCCGGTGATAGGTGTACGCGTCTACACACAAGGGAATTGCAGACGCCTCTCGGAGGGCGTATCTTTTCTTCGAGGTATCACCCCGATGAGACTGCGGAAACGCTGGTCGTCGCGATTCGCGTGTGTGCTGATTTTGACGGGAATGGCGATCTTCTGTGCGCGAAATGCGCGCGCCGCTAATCAGCCCGACGTGCCTAACGTAAATGCAGACATTGGCACGTGCAGCGCGGATTTCACCGTGAAGGACGGCACCGGGAAGCCGGTTTACAACGCCAAGATCAATATCACCATAAAGTACGGCTTCATGAACCTGCACAAAGCGCAGCTCGAAGCGCCCACCAATACCAACGGCGAAGCGCGCTTCACCGGTCTTCCGAATTTCTCCAAGAAGCCGCTGAAATTTGTGATCTCCAGCGGGACAGTCTCGAAGACCGTGGAAGATGACCCCACCACCAACTGCAGCGCCAAATTCAACGTCACTCTGAGCGTTCACTAGCCTTTTCTCGAATTCCGGACCCTTAGTATCTCCTGGGTTCCTTCCTGCCCGTACATCCCACGGCGCTCGGTGCACGAGTGTGCAGTTTTGAAATTGATGCCAACGGAGGCGCATGAATTTGCATCTATCCGATATGAAGTGAATACCTTAGTCGAAACCGTTTCGTTGGCGCGCTGCGGTTGCGGCCTCGAAATAACTGTAAGGGAATCACCAGCACCTACTCTCGGGTGTCTGCCCGCTTGTGCGACACCCCGGCGTAATGGAACCATGCATCTGTAATTGATCGTTGCGCAGGTTTAGCCCGAGGAGACACAAATGTCCCTGCAAAGCACGCCGTTCGTCACAGACCACTCCGATGCGGAAGACGGTAAAATCCCTCGCAACGGTGCTGCATCTCATCGCAAAACTCTCGCATTCAAGTCGCGCCGCGGTGCCGCGGACAGAGACCTGGAAGGCACGCTTCTCTCCGCAGTGGTCGCCGCGGACAAGGAACTTGGCCACGTCCTGCACGATCTGGACGAAATCTCCAACGCTTTGAAGTCGGGCAAGCCCGAATCGGAAGTCCTGCGCGTCGCCGTGCATCCCGCCGTCTGGTACGCGGTGAAGCATGCGCTGCTCGAACGCGAACTCCGCCACTTGGCCCTTTGCGACGATCTAACCTGCCTCTACAATCGCCGCGGATTTTTCGCCGCCGCCACCCAGCAGTTGAAAATGGCGCGCCGCAATCAGAAGCCCGCGCTGCTGCTTTTCTGCGATCTCGACGGACTCAAAGCCATCAACGACTCTTTCGGGCACCGCGAAGGCGATCTCGCCCTCGTTCGCGCCGCCGATGCCCTGGAAGAGGTTTTTCGCGACTCCGACATTCTGGCGCGGCTCGGCGGCGACGAATTCGCCGTGCTGGCCATGGACCTGCCGCCGCACCACCAGCAAACCGTCCTCGCGCGCTTGCAAAAGACCCTCAATAAAGCTTCGCGCGACGAAACGCGCTACGAACTCGGCCTCAGCGTCGGCGCCGCCTGGTTCGATCCGCAGCAGCCGGTCAGCCTGGGCGAATTGATGGAGCAAGCCGACCGCGCCATGTACGAGCGCAAGCGCAAGCGCGTCCCGCAGCCGCGCAAAGACGCAACCCTCCCGCAAAACGAGCCGGCTGTCCTCCGCAAAACCGCCGTAGCCACCAAATTGGAATTCGGCGACCTGGTGAAAGACAAAACCCAATAATTCGCGCCGAATTCTTGGTGCGCCGATCTCTCGATTGGCGTTCTGTCTACGCATTCCTCTAGCGTCCCGGCGCCGGTTCTCAAAGCTGTCATCCCGACAGAGGCCGCCTTGTGGCCGACGAGGGATCTGCTTTTCTCTTGTAGCGCTGGCGGCCCGCCGGCGCTTTGTCTTCGCGCTCGCCCCGTGAGAGCGGGCACTCGCGCGAAGAAAACTCGCAAAAACCATGCGCCGGGACGTTCCGGGTAGACGCATACGCGACCGTTTGTTTTGTGCGACTTAGGTGCATTTCTACTCGAGTGACTGTTCCGGGTAGAACTGCGTGATTCGTAAGCAGTGATTGGTGATTGGTGGAAGCAAAAAAACGACGACTTCGCGCGGGTGAACCGGCGCGAGCGGAAGCGCGCTCCTGTGCGCGTGCTATCGGCGGGGCTGAAACCCCGCCCTCCTGCAATGCGTCGCGGCGGCTGCGCTGCGCGCAACCGTGGCAACCTCGCGGGGTTAGGAGGTTCCGGCAAGCCGGGGCCGGAGTCCGAAAACCGGACGTCACCGCATTGGCGAGTTTTGCGTCCGCGCGCATGTCCGCAGATCGACGGTACAAGAGGAACATCGGGCATTTCTACTGGTCGCAAGCACAGGTTTTGTACAGGTCGGGCCCACCTGGCTGTGGTCGCGAAACGGGTTGGCGCGATGCGCCGCCTGAGTGGATTTTTCTTTTGTTCGATGTGTGATCTATAAGTTACAATATGCAAGTGATCGAGATTTTGCATTTCGTCACTCGCGCCGGGAAAGACGTTTTTGACGAGTGGCTGTCTCGATTGCCGGACGCCCGCGCGAAGGCCAAAGTCGCCGCTCGGATCAACCGCCTCGTTGCTGAAAATTTCGGCGACTGTAAGCCGTTGCGTCAAGGCGTATGGGAATTGCGAATTGATTGGTGACCAGGCTACCGCGTTTATTACGCGATGCTCGATCGCGCTTGCATCGTGCTTCTGTGCGGTGGTGACAAGCGGAATCAGTCGCGTGACATCGACCGGGCGGTTGAATATCTAAGAGATTACCGGGAAAGGACACGAAAGAATGAAAGCCAAAGCCAGCGTCAGCCACGATGAGTCAATGATCCGCAGGCTGCGTAGAGAACCGAAATTCGCCGCCGCTTACCTGGAAGCCGCCCTGGAGGAAGACGACGGGCCGCAGGCACTGCTAATCGCTTTGCGGCATGTGGCTCAGGCGCAGGGGATCGCAACGGTCGCCAAGGCTGCCGGCGTCGAGCGCGAAAGCCTCTACCGCGCGCTTTCGCCGAGGGGCAATCCGCGCCTCTCAACGCTCGTCGCTGTTACCCGCGCGCTTCGCCTAAAGCTCACCGTTAAAGCGGCGTAGGTACGGCTGACAGCGGCCTGCCGTCCCGAGCAACGCCGACTCCCGGCCGACGAGGGATCTGCTTTCCTCCCGTAGTGCTGGCGGTCCGCCAGCGCTTTCCCGGGAGCGCCAAACCCCACTTTGGCGTCTTTGCCTCCCGCTTCGGTCTGCCATCAGCGCGTCAGCTTAACTCGTGCCGTGTGTCGGAAAGCAAGCCTTCGGCTAGGCACGTCCCCGCTTCGATTTTCACCGTCGTTCGTCTGTTTCTCAGCGCAGAACAGGCAAATCTCTCCTTAACGAATTGCAAGGCAATCTCCGATTTTTATTCACGGAGTGCACGCGATTTGCCAGGCGCGCGCGAAGACAAAGCGCCGGCGGCCGCCAGCGCTACAGGAGAGAAGCGTTCCGAATGCGGCGCAACACGCGAGCCACGAATCACAACTGCTCCGGCGGGGCGCTTCTACGCAGCAAAAGCAGATCCCTCGTCGGCCGGACTACGGCCTCTGTCGGGATGACAATCGTCGCTTAAGAATGCGCGCGACCCCGGGTTCGAGTAGAGAATCCGCACCGTTCACAAGAGAGGGGTGCGGCACCGACGCAACTACGCTACTGCGCCTCGGGAGTTTGCTGCGCATCCTCGCGCTCAGCTTGCGCTACTAGCTTTTTCAGGCGGCCTTCGATGGAGGCGTCGCCGATGTTTTCGTCGCGAAGCACTCCGTCCGCGTCAATTGTGAATGTGTGGGGAATCTCCTGCACGCCAAACAGTTTCGCAATGGGTCCACTGAAGCCGCCGTCGCGATACTGCAGCCAAGTCATTTCATTCTTTGCTACGAAATCTTTCCACTTCTGCGGATCCGGGTCGAGGCTCACGCTGAGGATCACCAGCGGCTGTCCCTGAAACTTCTGAGCGATTTTCTTGATGTTGGGCAGAGCTTCGCGGCAGGGCTCGCACCACGTGGCCCAGAAATCGATTAACACCACCTTGCCGTGCAAGCCGTCGAGAGAAACGCGCTGGCCGTCGAGCGTGGTCACCGCAAAGGCCGGAGCCATTCGTTCGCGGGCCAGAGCGATGTCGCCAAGATATCGCTCGACGCGCCCGCGGTCGATGTCGTTGGCGGGAGCGATCTTCAAAAACTGCGCGAATTCAGCTTTCGCGGCATCGTCTGCTTTCAAATTGGCCAGCGCGCGCCCGTCGAGAAACCACGCATCGGGGAAATTCGGGGCCGCCGTGAGCGCCTTGGCGAGCTCCGCGTGCGATTCCGTGAACAGCTTGGCTTTGTGCTTCGTCAGCGCTTCTTCGAACAGCACTATGCCGACGTCGAAATGCGCCAGAGCCAAAGCGCGGTTTCCGTGCGCTTCCGCGAGCTCTTCTTGCGCGGCCTGAGCGGCCGCGTTCCAGTCCTGGAATTCCATCCCGTACTTAACGACCATTGTCTGGCAAGCCGCGCACTGGCCGGCGTCCTGCTTGTCGGCTTTTTTGAAGGCATCGAACGCCTGCTCGTCCATGTCGCGCTGCGCGAAACCTACCGCCTCTTTGTAGGTTTTCTGGGCTTTCGGATTGGCAGGTCCAGCGGGCGCCTGCTGCGCCATCGCGGGGATCGCGGCGTACAACGCGCACAGCACAATCGTTGCGATCGCAGGGTTTCGCATAATGCCTCCTTCTGCAACTGCAGGCAGCGAGTGACGCATGGCTGGCGGGCGTCCGCGCCGCTGTCCCATATCTCGCTGCTCTAGGTACGCCTGAGTATACTCCGCGCATACAAATATTCGAATGGCGTAGTTCTCAGGGCGCGAAACTTGGCTGATGAAGTCCTGGGCGCCGAGGCCAGTTCTAGTCCCCTGTACCGGCGACCAGTAGAAACCTGTACCACCACATTTGCTACCGTCGATGTGGAGGCATGTTTACGGACGAAAATTTCGAGCGAGCAGCGGCCGAAGCCAAACGGCCAACGCATTTCCGCGCCCGTCCGCGCGCGTTGGCTCCGGTTCTGCCTTCCAGCTTCCAATTTCTAGGCGCCGGCCGGCAGAACGTGGAAGGGCGCGGTTTTCTCCCCCTGAGCGAAGCCGAAGGGAACCTCGCCGATAGCCTTCGCGCCGCAGCCGTACCGTGCATTTTAGGAGGGCGGGACTTCAGTCCCGCCGAAAAGACGCGCGCAGGGGCGCGCTCCCGCCCGCGCTGCCTCACCCGCGCGAGGCTTTCGCCTTTTGCTCGCTCTCCCCGCGTCGCAAGGGGCGGAACGGTCAATCGACCTCGCACACACGTAAGTTGCAGAAAACAAATGATCGCGCACATGCAAGGCCGGAACTTCCCGGTGCATTTTCTTTTTCCGTTTTTGGCGCGCCTTTTGCCGCGCATTTTGCGAAGGGGCCGGCCATTTCTACCCTACACAGTCACTCGAGTAGAAACGCACCTAAGTCATAGAAAACAAACAACCGCACATGCGTCTACCCGGAACGTCCCGGCGCACGGTTATTTTCGAGTTTTGTTCGCGCGAGCGCTCGCGATTGCCAGACGGGCGCGAAGACAAAGCGCCGGCGGTCCGCCAGCGCCACAAGATAGAAGCGTTCGGAATCCGGAGCGACACGCCAGTTACGAATCACCATTGCTCCGGCAGGGCGCTTGTACGCGCCCAAAGCAGATTCCTCGTCGGCCACAAGGCGGCCTCTGTCGGGATGACAGCGCTCGGAATGCGGTGCGAAACACGAGCCACGAATCACGGGTCACGAGTCACCAATCACAAATCACTACTCACCAATTACTACTCACCACTCACGAATCGCCGATTTGCTTCTTCGCGCGAGGGATGGGAGAATCGGGAAATGCATATCACTCGCAAGAATTTCCTTACGGCAACGGGTGTGGCTGTGGCGGCGCTGGTATTTGGCGCGGTTGCCGTAGCTCGCCAAACATCAACAACGCAACACAAGCCGGCGACCGCTTCGCATCACGCGACGGCGGCGCATCATGCGGCGACGCACAGCGACGCGCTGAGCACCACGAAACAGAAAGAAAGCTATGCTTTGGGAATGAACATCGCGCGCGGCCTGAAGCGCGACGCGGTAGACATCGATCGCCCCGCGCTTCTGGAGGGAATCAGGGACGAGCTTGGCGGAAAGGCGCAGCTCACAGATGAGCAAGCCGTGGCCGCACTGAAGCAGCTTTCGGCCGAAGTGGACGCCAAGGACCAACAGAAGGCACAAGTAGCCGCGGAGGCGAACATGAAGGAAGGCGAGACATTTCTAGCCGCCAACAAGGCCAAACCGGGCGTGGTGGCGTTGCCCAGCGGTCTGCAGTACAAAATCGAAAAGGCAGGCATGGGCCCAAAGCCCACGGCCGCCGATACGGTGGTGTGCAACTACCGCGGCACCTTCCTTGATGGCAAGGAGTTCGACAGCTCGTACAAGCGCGGCCAGCCGGCCACTTTTCCGGTGGGCGGAGTGATCAAGGGCTGGACGGAGGCGTTGCAACTCATGCCGGTGGGATCGAAGTGGCAGCTGTTCATCCCTCCGCAGCTGGCGTATGGAGAAAAAGGCGCGGGCGGTGTGATCGGCCCGAACCAGACACTGGTATTTGACGTGGAGTTGCTCTCCATCAAGGGCAAGTAGCCGGCGCCCCAAAACGCAGGCGCATTTTGACGGTGGCTGTCCGCGCCGCGTTTGCTAAAATGGGTCGCCCCGTGGGCGTGTAGCTCAGCTGGGAGAGCGCCTCGTTCGCAACGAGGAGGTCGGGGGTTCGAGCCCCCCCACGTCCACCAGATTTAAGCCTTCTATATCGCTGTTTGCCGCAGTATATCTTCGGTATTCCGCGCACTCGGTGTGATTCCCTAAGGCATTAAAGTTCGCGCCGGCGAAAATATTTGGGCGTAAGATGCGATTGTTATGGAGACCACCGGCCGCCAGTCCGGGACTCCTTCCGCCGCTCGCGACGCCGAAATCCGCGCCAAGCGCTGCCCACGCGAGCGCAGTCGCGCTGTGCCTCTTGTTTGCGCGTTTGCAATCCTGCAGCTAATTTTCGCCGCGCCGCTTTTTGCCCAGTCGGGACAGGAGCAGCCGTGGCCCGACATGAGTCAATTCGGCTTCCCGCAGAAATCCGGCTGGCCACAGATTTCTGCTGATGACAGTGGTGTCGGCGATCCGTCGACCACGCTCGCGTCGATCGATGAAAGCACCGGCATGCTGCCTATGATGCCGATGGACAACAGCCGCCTGCTCAGCGCCGAGTCTTGCGGAACATGGACGGCGGCGTCGGTGAACAGCCCCACAGTGAGCGTCGCGCGATTGGCTGTTCCGGGTAAGGCTAGGCATCAATTCCTAAAAGCGTGTGGCGCTTTCAAGGACCACCAGCTAGAGCAAGCAGAGAGTCACGTGCGGGAAGCGGTGAAGATTTATCCGCAGTACGCCGCGGCGTGGGTGCTTTTGGGCCAGATACTCGAAGCCGACCACAAAGAAAATCAGGCGGTGGAAGCTTGCCGCCAGGGACTGGCAGTGGACCCGAAATATGCGCCGCCGTACATGTGCCTGGCAGGATTCGCGGCCCGCGCCAACGATTGGGGCGAGGCGTACTCACTTGCCGATCGCGCCCTTTCGCTCGATCCGGCTACCGATCCGTACGCGTTTCTTTACACAGCGACGGCCGACCTCCATCTGAAGCGCTACGACCAGGCGGAACTATATGGGCTTTCCGCGGAGAAGCTCGATAAGTGGAACAGGATTCCCGACGTTCACTTGCTGCTGGCGAAGCTCTACGAGGTAAAGCGGAAACCGATTCAGGAAGAGAAGGAACTGCGCGAGTTTATCAAAGCAGCTCCGCACAACACCGTCTGGGAGCTGGCGAGAATCCGGCTCAGCGAGCTTCGGGATTACTTGCTTAAGTAGCACAGCGCGCCGACCGAGCAAAACGAGTCGCCGCGAGAGACGCCAAACTAGAGTTTGGCGGTCCCGGAGAGGCGCGAGAGCATTGTGGCGATATTCTGATTACGGCCGCTGATTGCTGTTGGTGCTATTTCCCGCAGCGGCGCGTTCGGCATCAACCTTGCGGGCATTGGCGTAGAGAAGCCTGGCCGCGGGAAGGGCGCTGACGGCTTTATCCAGCTGCGGGTCGTTTTCGAGAGCCACTTTGTAGCCGGCGTCGAGACCGAACACGCTGGTGAACACTTCGCGTTTGATCTCCCACTTCAGGTACGGAAGATTCTGCTGAATTTGTTGATCGGTGACTTCGATATTTTGCTGCGCCAGGAATTTCTTGAGCTGCGCGATCACGGCGTCATTCACCTCGAAATCCTGAGTGACGTCCGGCTTCTGGCTCAGATAGAAACGCGCGAAATCGCCAACACCTTGCGGCGGCAAGTCAGTGGGATAGAGGACGCCGCGGCGCTCGAGTAGCTGCTGAAAATCGTCCGGCTTGGGTTCTTGAACGACAACATCCGGTGTGATTCCTCCGCCACCGTAAACGGTGCGGCCGGTGTCGGTCAGCTTCACTTGCGGCGACTGCGGCGGCTGGGGATCGTAGTGGTAATCGTAGAGAGTTTCGTTCTTATAATTGCGCTGGATGGAGCGTCCGCTCGGAGTGTAATAACGAGCGGTGATCAGCAGCAGGGCGGTATTGTAGCTCAGTGGAAATTCGGTGCCGACCAATCCCTTGCCGAAGCTCGTGGTGCCGACGATCATGGCGCGGTCGTGATCCTGCATGGCGCCGGCGAAAATTTCGGAAGCGGAAGCGCTGCCGCCGTTGATAAGGATAACGAGCGGGATGTCCGAGCCTTGATTGCCCTGGACGGCGTAGTAGCGGCGCTCCGGTGACGAGCGTCCACGATGCGAGACCACCAGCTGGCCCTTGTCGAGGAACATGTCGGCCATGCCGACCGATTGATTCAGCAAGCCGCCGCCGTTGTCGCGGAGGTCAATGATCAAGCCCCTGAGGTTCGGATAACCGAGCTTTTCGAGCGCGTTTTCAAGGTCGCTGTCGGTGGTCTCATTGAACGTCGTAACGTGGACATATCCGATTCCGGGGCGGACCATGGTGGCGAATTCCACGGCAGGGCGGGGAATCTCGGCGCGAATAATGGTCACGTCGATGGGCTTTTGCCAGCCTTCGCGGCCAAGCGAAATGTGTACAGCAGTGTCCTTTGGGCCCTTGAGAAGGTCAGCCACTTGCGTGGTGGTGAGGCCGGTGCAATTTTTTCCGTCTACCTTTAGAATCACATCGCCGGGGCGGATGCCGGCCTTATATGCGGGGGAATTGACGAAGGGCGCCTGCACGACGGTCTGGTTGTCGCGCTGCTCGACCACCATGCCGACGCCATAATATTTACCTTCCTGTTCCTCTTCGAACAGCGCATATTGCTGCGGGTCAAAAAACTGCGAGTGTGGATCAAGGACGTGCAACATGCCAGGAATCGCGCCATCGTAAATCGCCTTGTCGACATTGATCGGGTCGGCGTAGTTATGCTGCACGACCGCCAGTACGCGCGTAAACGTTTTGACCGAGTCTTGCAGGTCGTCGGCGTTCGAGGGCGTGGCGTTAGCGGACGCCCCAAAGTGGCCGCCCAGCAGGGCCGAAAGCGCCAGAACGGCCGCTAAAATTACAATTCCGCGCAGCGATGAACCGCGGATTTTGCTGGTCCGCGTGGATGGCGAAGATTGCGATGGTTGCATGCTGTCCCTTCCAAAAATCCTCCGAGAAGTATAGCACAGCGGTGAAGCGTGTTTGACAGGCCCTCAGGCCTCTTCTATGATGCAAAAATAGGGTATAAAGGCCGGCATAGGGAGCTGAATGTTAAGCATTCCCCATTTAATCGTCATCTTCATTGTTGCGTTAGTGATTTTCGGTCCAGAGAAGCTGCCGGATTTGGCCCGGAACCTGGGCAAATTGATGGCCGAGTTTCGCCGCACCACGAACGATCTGCGCGGCACGTTTGAATCGCATATGCGTGATTTGGAACGCGAAACCAGCGAGCGGCGAATTGAAACGCCACGGCCGGCGCCGAGCGCGTCTACCTCCGCTGCAACTCCGGCTGGCGCCCCGGCAAATGCGCCTGCAACTACGCCCGAAATTGCAGCTGCGGCGGGAACCGTGCCTGCCAGCGCACCGCATAACGCCGCAGTGGCGCTTGGACAGCCTCCCGAGCCGACTCCCGGCAGCATGGACCACACCATGATGTATACCGATGACCCCGAGGAACTCATCCGCCAAGCCGAAGCGCAAATCGCCCGCGAACGCGCCGCAGAGGAAGGGGCCGCATTGGAAGTAAGGCCAGAACGAGTGAGTGATGGCGCCATCGGAAAACCCTGAAACCACGACGACAGAAGAACGGCCGCCGCGCACGGTGGAAGATCCCGGCGGGTCGATGTCCTTTTTCGATCACCTGGTCGAGCTGCGCAAGCGGCTGATCAATTCGCTGCTGGGGATCGGCATCGGCATGATCGTCGGCCTGACGATCTCCAAGCCCTTCATCAATTTCATCACGCGGCCGATGATCGAGGCGCTTAAGTACAATCACCTCGACCCGCACG
>Ga0307372_10004824_pt1 | contig 20589 bp, 16 predicted proteins | sample OX1MG_FD_202533 | JGI IMG/M metagenome (GOLD analysis project Ga0307372, IMG submission 202533) | Soil microbial communities from Risofladan, Vaasa, Finland - OX-1 | ecosystem: Environmental > Terrestrial > Soil > Coastal area > Acid sulfate soil | place: Finland: Risofladan, Vaasa | collected...
TTTGCGCAAGTGCTGCTGTAAGTACATCTTTAATATCTACATTTATTTAATGCAAATATACTGCATTAATTATAATATACAAATTTATTTTTAATAAAGTCGCACACACAAATTTAATGCCAAAAACCCCCTAATACTCAATACAGTAATGTATTACAGCCGATTTTAACTATATTTTAAAAAGGAAAATCCGTTAAATTTATTATTGGGCCAGATTCCTTCTATTTATTATGGCCAGGAATTAGGTATGAAAAGCGGAAACGAACCGCACAATTGGGGAATGACAGATGCCAATCAGATTCCTGAAAGAGAAGCATTTGAATGGTACAAATCTGATACGGGAAGAGGTATGGCATTATGGTACAAAAATTCGGGACCATGGTGGGATTCTACTAATTTAAAACCCAATGATGGCATTTCATTGGAAGAAGAAAAACCAAATCCCAATTCAATTTATAATTTCTATAAAAGGGTAATTCAGATCAGAAGAAATAACTCTGTTATCTCAACCGGGAAGTTTGAAACTATTACCAACAATAATGATTCAGTGTTTTCTTATCAAAGATATAACGCTATAAATTCAATAGTTGTTATTATAAACCTTTCATCTTCTGAACAGAATACAGAATTTAACTATCCGGATCATGACCCGAAGAAAAAAGATACTAAACCATTGATCGGGAATGTTGCTCCGCTTGCTTTTGGAAGCAAATTCCAATTAAAATTACCTCCTTATGGAATTGAAGTATTTCAATTAAATAAGAACTAAAACAACGATCTAAAAATAAGTCAACATCTAAATTTCTCAATTGCCCTCCTGGTATTTCTAAAGAAAGAAAATGAGATATAAGTTTGTTAATTGCCAGGGAAATAAAATATGGATTAAAAAGATTTGATGAACAATAATTATTCTTCATTCACAATCCCCTTCAAAAATTGTTTTCTGTAATTCAGCGGACTGATTTCCATACGGGAAGTAAACATTTTATAAAAGTGCGACATATCTCTGAAGCCGCTTTCAAAACAAACGTCAGCTATGCTTTTATCTGTTTCCACTAATTGTTGTGTTGCAAAATTGATCCTGTAATCTATAACTGTTTCAATAAAAGTTTTCCTCGTGAGTTTCTTAAAATATTTACAAAAAGCATTGGGTGTCATCCCGGCAACTTTAGACGCTTCATTCAGCGAAATTTCATCATGAAAATGATCTACCAAATAAGCGAACACTTTATTGATGCGCTCCCGGTTGTTGTCGGATTGCATTGGAACTGTATTTTTTTTATTGAGTAAAATAAATTCTCTCGTTATAGAAAGTTTGTTTAAAATTTCCAGGAGGATCATTATTTTTTTAAAGTTGTCTTTTTCATTTAAAACAGATAACATTCTTTCCTTTACCTGCTCTTTTATTTTGCCACGAAACTCTATTCCACTTTCACTTTTTTTTAATAATTTTTGAATAAGGTTCATTGCGGGAGATTCAAAAAATTCTTTCCCTAAAAAGTCATAATTAAACTAGATCACTATGGAACCTGCTTTGGTATTTTTAACAGGATTGATTTTCCAGCAATGCGGAAGGTTAGATCCGATAAGTACCAAATCATTATTTTGAAAACCAGCCATATTATTTCCAACAAAGCGCTTCCCATTTCCCTCTGTAATAAAGGTTAACTCATACTCAGGATGAAAATGAAAAGGTGCGGCAAATCCTTTCTTATCAAACTTTCTTATTAAAAATGATTCCTTTTTAGAAGCAGTAATTATTTCGAAAGATGCCTTTGACATTGCTTATTTTATGTAAAAAATTATTATAAATTCAAATTTAGGATAAAATCCACCATTATTTCATCAATATTTGCCTTTTAGTTTTGCATTATCTTCCGTTACTTCGTAAAAAATTTATAATCATGGGAACAGTAAAAGCTTCTTTAGCTAATTTGGATGATGTAAAAAAAATTCCTGAAAAGCAAATTCACGAATTCAAAGAAAACGGGCACACGATTACCCGTGGATTATTATCGCACGATGAAGTAGCTGCCTATCATAAAGTCATATCTGCTGCCGCGATGAAATATAATACTGAGAGAAGAAAAATGGAAGAGCGCGATACTTACGGCAAAGCGTTTTTGCAAATTATGAACCTGTGGCGTCATGATGAAAATGTAAAAAAAATTGTATTGTCCAAAAGGCTTGCGAAAGTTGCTGCAGATCTTTTAGGAGTAAAAAATGTACGCATCTTTCATGATCAGGCATTGTTCAAAGAACCGGGCGGTGGGCCAACTCCGTGGCACCAGGATCAATTCTATTGGCCGATAGACACCCCGAAAACCATTACTATGTGGATGCCTCTTGTTGACATAGATGTAAATATGGGGATGTTGACATTTGCTTCGGGTTCGCAAAAGAACGGAAGTGTTTTTGATTATGAAATATCTGATGAATCTGAAAGTGAATTTGATCAATATGTGCGTGATAAGAAGTTTGAGATAAGTCGTGCCAAAACCATGAAAGCCGGTGATGCCACATGGCATACTGGTTTCACCATTCACAATGCACCTGGTAATAATTCGGACACCATGCGTGAAGTTTTTACTATTATTTATCTCGCTGAAGATGCAAGAATCTTGAAACCTAAAAATTCGTACCAGGAGAATGATCTCAAAACATGGTTAATGAATAAAGAAGTGGGAACGCCTGCTGATTCCGAATTAAACCCTTTGGTTTTATGATAAAAAGTTTTGAAGAAATTGAAGTGTTCAGAAGAGTGCTATAATATCTGCTGAAAAAGGAATAAGCAAACGTGGATAATTGAAAGTTGATTAGACGGGAATATTTTAAAGAAAAATATCTCTTTGCGTTTTTTTTTAATTCAATACTTCAAAAAGCATCATTGGTTCAGTCTTATGTTTTAATTTTACTTCTCCCACCTTATTACAGATAAAAGATTCTTTTACCTTGAGATAAGAAGCTTCATTGATAAGTATTTGACCAGCTTTGGCCGCACTTTGTAAGCGTTGCGAAGTGTTTACAGTGTCGCCTATAACGGTATAATCGAGCCTGCGCAAATTGGCAGATCCGATATTACCGGAAATCATCTCACCACTATTAATACCAATCGCAAGTTGTGGAGAAAACGATAACAGGTCAGTTTGAACAGGAATGCTTTTAATTTGTTTTTGCAAGGCTAAACAAGCTTCGATGGCTCTGTCTAAATGATAATCTCCTTTGAAAATGGCCATGACCGCATCGCCCATAAACTTATCAATATATCCGTTTTGCGCCAATATTTCCTTCACCATTACATCAAAATACCTGTTTAATAATTTTACTACTTTATCCGGCGCTTCGGTTTCTGAGATGGACGTAAAATTACAGATATCTATAAAAACAACTGTTGCCTCTAATGTTTCATTTACGAGGAGTGAATTTTCAAATTCCTTGCTATCCATAAAACTAAGTACGGATTTATCAACGTACATTTTTAATATATTATTCTCTTTGATAGCATTGAGTGTTTGGTGGATCTGGTCAACATACTGAATGGTTTTTTGAAGTGTTAGATCGAGGTCTTCAAAATTGATGGGCTTGCATATAAAATCGTATGCACCCCGGTTCATGGCAGCACGAATGTTATCCATATCGCCATAAGCAGATACAATAACCGATTTAATTAGTGGGCTTGTTTCATTTAATTTAGTCAGCAAAGTAAGGCCATCCATTTCCGGCATATTAATGTCAGTGAGCACAATATCTACGTCGGAATGTTGCTGTAGTTTTTGAAGTGCATCTTTGCCATTTGCAGCAAAAAAGAATTCATATTCGTGCTCTCTTATCTGCTTGCGGAATCTCTGCTTAATGAGCAACTCCAAATCTGTTTCATCATCTACAACCAATATCTTAACCATGGAATTTGTTTAATAATTTTTCTTTTAAAAGAGTAAAATCAAGCGGTTTGGTAAGAAAATCATCGGCGCCCAGCTCCATTGCCTCCTTAAAGTTTTCAGGGTCTCCATAAGCCGTTATCATCATTACTACCGGCGGGGGTGTTACATATTTTTGCTTTATTTTTTCAAGCAACTGTAACCCGCTCATACCAGGCATGTTAATATCAGAAAGAATTAAAACAGCTTCTGAATCGTGTTGGGCAAGATAGGAGAGGGCTGCTTCGCCGGAGGTCACAAAATTCAAAATAATCTCACCGCTTTTTATCATTTTTCTGAAACGTTGCAGAAATAATACTTGTGTATCTGTTTCGTCATCTACTACCAAAATTTTCATATCTGTAAATTTAATTAATCATTTTAAATTGTGAATTTAAATTATCTTTTCAAACTATAAATAATTTTTTATGCGGGTAATTCAATTGTGAATTGGGTACCTTCTCCTTCTTTAGTATTCACTTTTATTTCCCCTCCATGCACTTTCACTATATCATAACTTAAGCTTAATCCCAGGCCTGTTCCTTCTCCAGTTGGCTTAGTAGTAAAGAAAGGTTGAAATATTTTACCTATTACTTTTTTGGGAATGCCGTTTCCATTGTCACTAACGGTAATGAGTACATGATTACCAGATCTTTTGGTTCCTACTGTAACGGTTGGTTCGTAGCGGGTGCCAGGCTGAGCTTGTCGAAGCCTATCTGTTACCGCATAAAACGCGTTTGTTATTAAATTCAAAATCACTCTTCCGATATCCTGTGGAACTATGTTTATTTTCCCAATTCCTGCCTCTCCGGCAGACAGGGATTCATCAAAATCGGTTTTCATAGTGGCATTGAAAGATTTGTCTTTCGCCCGTAATCCATGATAGGCTAACCGCAAATATTCATCTGCCAACGCATTAATATCGGTTGGTTCTTTTTGTCCCGAGCTGGCTCTGGAATGTTGCAACATTCCTTTTACAATAGCGCCGGCCCGCTTGCCATGGAAAATTATTTTTTGTTCATTTTCATTAATATCATCAGCAATAGTTTTGGCTTCTTCAATATTTCCTTTATTTAATTCTTCTTTCATTTCACTTATCAATTCTGAATTTACTTCAGAAAAGTTATTTACAAAGTTTAATGGATTTTGAATCTCATGTGCAATGCCGGCGGTTAGCTCACCGAGCGAAGCCATTTTTTCTGATTGGATAAGTTGTGTCTGTGTGGATTTTAAGTCTTCCAGCGATTTCTGCAACTCTTCTGTACGATGCTTCACTTTTTCTTCCAGTATTTTGTTTTCTTTTTTTAATTTTCGTGAACGGTAAACTATATATCCTCTTAAAAAGCCAAGTATCAACAAGCCCAATATCGTATATGCCCACCAGGTTTCATACCACGGGGGAGTAATGGTAAATTTAAATACGGCAGGTTTGCTCCATTCTCCATCAATTCCTTTGCTACTTACCTCAAAAGCATATTTTCCCGGAGGCAGGTTTAAGTAATTTTCTGTATAAGGATTCATATTAGGTGCACTCCAGTTTTTATCAATGCCATCCAGAATATAGGTGTAAAATGTAGTATCCGGCCTGCTTAAATTTGCCTGTGCAAATTGAAACTGTAAATAGTTTTCGTTATAAGGAAGAGAAAGATTTACAGGTAAATTATAAGGCCCGGAAACGCTATCCCATTTGAATTTGGAATGGCCGGAATAAATACTATCTGTTGAACTGCTATGAAAATATTGCGGCTGCCCCATTACAGTCATCCCTGTGATATAAGTTGCAACAGAATCATTGCTGGGTTTTATTTGATTAATGACGGTAAGTCCCATGTCTCCCCAAAGATATTTACCATCATGTGTAACCGCATCAGTTGACCATGAGTTAGTTTCTTTCAATAATCCCTGGGATTTATCTAGCAACGAAATTTTCCAACTATTAGCAGAATCTCCCGGCTCCTGTGGGGTTATCATACTGATCTTATTATTGGTACCGGCAAGTATAGTTCCATTATATTCCAACAAAGATAATACCGTATTGTTTGACAATCCCTGCTTTGTAGTTATAGTTGTAAGCGTACCTTTTTTTGTATCGGCCACATAAATTCCTTTATCTGTACCTATCCACATACGGCCATATTTATCTTCCAGCATCATGCGGTTGCAAGTATCTTTTAAGCCCGATTGGCTATTCAGATATTTTACCGTTCCATTTAGTGGGTCAATTATGTCAATTCCATTTAAATTAGTAGCCAGCCATATCAAACCATTCCTGTCCTGCTTTATATCCATGATAGTATTATCGCTCAATCCTCCTTTAACATCTGTATGAAAAATAATTCTTTTTGCAGAGTCAACCATGTCTATACCTCTACCTGGACCAGTGAGCCACATGTTACCCGAACTATCAGGATATGATACATAGATCGAGTCGCTTACCAGTCCTTCTTTCTTACCGACCTTTAAAAAAGTTTTACGTACCGGATCAATAATAGAATAACCGCCGCCTAAGGTGGATATTACCATATTCCCGTTTTTTTTCCAAAAACCTTCGACAAAATTGTCACTTAAACCACCCTTTTTATCAAGTAAATGCATCACAGTTCTTTGAGGATTTACAATAAAAAGACCGTTTTGGGTAGCTACCCAAAGGTTATTGGCTCCGTCTTCCATCAGGCTTATAATTTGAGTAGTGCCCAACGGATGTACCGTTTCTCCATTTTGATCTATTATATTTAACCCTGTTGTAGTCGCAACCCACACACGATTATAATTATCCTGAACTACAGAAAGGACTATATTCCCAGTTAAGCCATTATTTTGATTAATATATCGGATCCTTCTATTTTTAAGATCGGCCAATTCGATACCATTAAGGGTATTTCTCCACAGAAAATCCTTATTGTCTAAATATATGCAGGTAGTAAAATCGTTTTTGAATCCCTGAAAATGATTGTAATGAGTTATGGTTCCGTTTTTAATATCAACAGCGTCCGCACCGCCTGGCATCCCCAACCATATTTGCCCTGTCTTATCTTTCGCAATTGCAGTTATAGTATCGCTACTCAGGCCATTGTTTTTCCCCAGGTATTTTATTTTTCCTGATGCCGCATCAATAATATCCACGCCCCCGGCCATGGTTGTGATCCAGATATTTTTAGAATCATCCTGTAATATTTGTAAATCATTTGCTGTTGTTGGATGAGGTTGAAAACCTGACGTATCGGAAAGCCAGGTTTTAGCTTCAATGTTTTTATAGGTACTTGCTGCAGGATTGATGATGCTTACTGCCTTATCTTTCTGGTTGTAAACCCAAATATTCCCCGATTTATCTGTAATCATTTTATACAGCCCTGTTATATTATTCCCAATTTTATTTGAATAACTGATCGTGTTTTTATGCCTATCTATCATTCCTATGCTAACCCCTCTCTTAATAAACCATATATTTCCTTCATTATCTTCTGTTATGCCATTCATAGGCGCATCATTTGAGGATCCCTGTATAAATGTTTGAATATGTACACCATCATAGCGGAACAGGCCCTCACTGCTGCCAATCCATAAAAGCCCATTATGATCTTTGAATAGGGTCGTAATTAGTTTTGCCTGCATGCCCTGAGGTGTTCCGAAATCATAAATAGCCAGTGGCTTCCCTTTTTGCATAACCGGTGCACTGGCATTATTACTAGGGATAGGGCCTAACACTTTAGTTTTAAAATCCAATGGATGTGAAGGCAATTTATCAAGATTAAGATCTTTTTGGGGCAGGCTGTCAAAATCAAAATGAACTTCTACGGGCGATTGCGAAAAAGGCTTAAAGCCCGTTGAATCAAAAGGGAAAGCAGGTAAGACGTTAATATCAAATTTTTTTATCACCGGTGTTATACCGCCCTTTCTTGATGTATCCCATTTTAATTTTTTTGTAGCGCTAAATACAAGGGGTACTGTTACTGGTTGTGTATAACCTAATTCATTTTCCGGGAAAGGAATGTTGCCGGAATTATTACAGGATAAAAAAATAAAAATAGAAAGAACAGATGTAACTATTTTAAAGCAGGAGAAGTTTGTTTTGATCATTTTATCATTTTATGATTTTTTCATTTGTGAAATTAAAATAATAAATTTTGAATTTTTATTTTTTTATTTACAGTTTTATTTAGCAGTAACTAACTCAGGGCTTACTCTATTTATTTTATTAAAGAGGATGAATAATATCAATTTTTTTTATTGAAAATAGAAACCAGGTCACATTGATTTTTGAGGATGTAACAACATTTCTTAAATTTTAAATTTTCGGTATATCTTTAGAAAAAAATATTTTTTTTCAACAATTTGAAAATATTCTTTTATTCTCATGAGCAATTCTCCCATAATAGATGATGATAAAAACAGAAATATCTTCAGAAAAAAAATTAAATCTTTATTTGATATTCAAGCAAAGAGGAAATCATTTGCCAGTCTCATTTCCTGGGCGGTAAGCCTTTCCCGCCCTTATCGGAAATATGTTGCGATCATTCTTGTTGGTATGTTGCTCGAGACATTGATGGGGCTGGCTACTCCATGGCCATTGAAAATAATATTAGACAATGTGGTAAACCATCGTCCATTACCGAAAATGCTTGGTTGGATGGATTATTTTTTTCATGGAGAAAATATTTACCAGTTGGCGGCAGTTGCTGCTATCAGTTATATTTTTATTATTGCTTTCAATTCCCTGGGTAGTTTTTTAGATAATTATTATAATGAAAAAGTGGCCCAATATGTTGCGAATGATCTTCGCCGCAAAATGTATCATCATTTGCAACATTTATCACTTTCTTATTATGATTCGCACCAAACTGGAAATTTGTTAAGTACGCTCACCGGGGATGTTTCCACCATACAGGATTTCGCTTCCACTACTTTGTTGAATATCCTGGTGGATTGCCTTACTATTTTAGGAATGATTGGTATTATGTTTTATCTTGATTCAGATTTTACTTTAGTGGCATTGGCTGTTACTCCTTTTTTACTAATTTTTGTTTCGTACTTTAAAAAGGCGATGAAAAAAGCAACGCGTGAAGTGAGAAAAGATCAAAGTAATATGTTGATAGTAATGCAGAAAGGGCTTGAATCTATAAGGGCTGTGAATGCTTATGGGCGGGAAGATTTCGAAGAAGACAAGCTAAAAAAAGTGAGCCTCGAAACTCTTAATGCAGCGATGAAAGCGCGACGAGTCAAATCAGCTATATCGCCTGTTGTGGCTATCATGGTTTCTGTTTGTACCGCATTTGTTCTTTGGCGTGGGGCTGACCTTGTTCTTCATGGCGTAATGACGATCGGTGCCCTAACGGTTTTCATTACGTATATTGGCAAATTTTTTAGTCCTGTAAAGGATCTTGCAAAAATGACGAGCACTATTGCCCAGGTAACTGTCGCATTGGAACGCATCGAAGCTATTTTAGAGACGGATACGATTATACCTCAGAAATCAAATGCTGTTCATCCTGGAAAACTAAAGGGTAATATTGTTTTTGAGCATGTTAGTTTTTCATATAATCCTGAAACACCGGTAATAAAAGACTTTAACCTGGATATTTGTTGTGGTCAGAGAATTGGAATCTGTGGTCCTACCGGATGCGGTAAATCAACAATAGTAAGCCTGATAGCACGCTTTTATGATCCTGTTTCAGGGCGCGTGTTGATAGATGGGAATGACATTTCAGAATATACCATTGACGGGTTGCGGGAGCAAATCGGATTTGTTTTGCAGGATACCGTATTGTTCTATGGCTCCATCCGGGAAAATATTGCTTATGGAAAGCCTGATGCAACGGAAGAAGAAATTATGGAAGCTGCGAGATTGGCTAATGCGACTGAATTTATCGTAAAGATGCCTTATGGATTAGATACTATCGTGGGAGAAAGAGGAGTTACTCTTTCCGGAGGACAGCGGCAAAGAATTGGTATTGCAAGAGCTGTCGTACGCAATTCCCCGATTCTTATTCTTGACGAACCCACCTCTTCCCTCGACTCAGAGTCTGAAAAAATAGTTATGGAGGCGATGGAGAACCTGATGATAGGCCGCACCGTAATTATCATTGCTCATCACCTCAATACGATCCGCAATGTTGATAAGATAATTGTACTTTCTAATGGAATCGTGGCTGAGGAAGGAACACATGATGAGTTGATGGAGAAAGGTGGAATCTATGAAGAATTGTATAATGCCCAGGTTTGGTCAGACTCATCCTCTTTGCAGGTCAATTAGGAAACAATTCATAAAAATTTTAAATAATAATATTATTATTTGCTTACATTTAGAATGGGAAAAAATATGAATCAATGTCTCACAGAACTTTAATTGTTTTACCGGATGATACTGCAAAGGAAATCATAGATGCCATAAATAATGCGCAGAAAACAATTCTTATTAAAATGTTTTTATTTTCGGATACTGTTATCTTAAACGCTGTTATTGCTGCCAAAAAAAGAGGTGTCAATGTAAGAGTGATGTTGAATCCGGTACGTCATGACGGCGAGCATGAAAATGAAAATACCCGCAAAATCCTTGAAGAAGCAGGAATAGAAGTTAGAGACAGCAATCCTGAATTTACCGTTACGCATGAAAAATCAATGGTGATTGATGATAAGATGGCCTTTATAAAATCATTAAACTGGGAAACTAAAAACTTTACTGAAACAAGGGATTATGCTATCATTACCTACCATTCTCATGAAATAAAAGAGATCATTTTGTGCTTCGAAGCAGACTGGGAAAGAAAAAATTTTGATCCGGATGAAAATTTAAGCCTTATCTGGTGCAGTAATAACGGCAGAACAAGAATTGCAAAGTTCATTGACGAAGCAAAGCATACGCTCTTTGTGCAAAATGAGCGATTCCAGGATGTGGTAATTATTGAACGTTTGGTACACGCGGCAAGAAGAGGTGTAAAGGTTCACGTGATGGCCCGGCCACCACACACTCTGAAATTGTCAAAACTGGTGGAAGGGGTAGGGGGTCTGCGTATTATGGATGACGTAGGTATTAAAATACATAAATTGAAATTCCTGAGATTGCATGGGAAAATGTTATTGGCAGATGGTTGCCGGGCCATCATTGGCTCTATTAATCTTAGCCCCGGAAGTTTTGATCATCGCAGGGAACTTGCTATTGAAGTACATGATCCTCCTGTGATAGAAAGAATGAAAGAAATAGCGCATTACGACTGGGAAAATTCTCATCCGCTTGATCTTTCTGACCAGGGACTTTTGGAAGATCTCGAAAATATGGACAAAATTGGTATCGAAAAACTGGTGATTGATGAAGATATTCCTAATCATAATAAAAAACATCACAAGCATAATAAATAAAATTCTAAGGCTTTGATTTTTGGGAAACGAACGTCGTTTACAGTGTCATTAATGATTCCGGTTTTTTTCTTTTCGTACCTGTAAAAACTTTTTATTATTTTAAATATTCTGAGTTTGGGTCTATTTATTCTATAGTTTAAAATTTTTCAATCATGCGTAAATTCTTTTGTGTACTTTTTTTATTCATGTATGTTTCTGCTTCAGCACAAAATTCTGAACCATCGGCTGCTTCAGATGCCAATGAATTGAATCGTCCTAAGTTAGTGGTGGGTATTGTAATAGACCAGATGCGGTGGGATTACCTTTACAGGTATTATAATCTTGATAAGCCTGATGGCGGATTTAAGCGATTACTTAGCCAGGGCTTTTCCTGCGAAAACACGATGATTCCTTATATTCCCACTTTTACCGCATGTGGCCACACAAGCATCTATACAGGCTCTGTGCCTGCTATTGATGGCATTACCGGAAATAATTGGTGGGATTATGATCTTTCTAATTTAGTTTATTGCACTCAGGATGATAATGTAAATACGGTGGGTAGTAATACATCAGAAGGTAAAATGAGCCCACATAGAATGCTTGTTACGACGATAGGCGATGAACTTCATCTTGCCACTAATTTTAGAAGCAAAGTAATTGGTATTGCGCTAAAAGACAGGGCGGCTATATTGCCGGCGGGTCATAGTGCAAATGCTGCCTATTGGTACGACGACACCACAGGAAACTGGATCACTTCTTCTTATTACATGGATGAATTACCTAAATGGTTGAATGACTTTAACTCAAAAAAATTAGTAGATAGTTATTATGAGAAAGGCTGGAATACATTGTATCCTATAAGTGCCTATGCCCAAAGTACACCCGAGGAAGAGCCGTATCAATACAGGCCTTTTGGTGGGAAACAAAATTTTCCTTTTGACCTGAAACCTTATATTGGTAAGGTTTATGGAATGATTCATGTGATTCCTTATGGAAACACTTTCACTTTGGAAATGGCTAAGGCTGCTATACAAGGTGAAAATTTAGGTAAAGGTTCAAGTACCGATCTTTTAACTATCAGCATATCATCACCTGATTATATTGGACATACGTTTGGTCCCAATTCTGTGGAAGCAGAAGATGATTTTTTAAGGCTTGATAAAGACATCGGGGATTTCCTGGATTTCCTGGATGAGCAAGTTGGTAAAGGCCAATACCTGCTTTTCTTTACTGCAGACCACGGAGTAGCACATGTGCCCGCCTTTTTAAAGCAACATAAAATTCCTGCGGGGAATGTGGATGATCAAAAAATAAGCGATCAACTCAACTCTTTATTAAAAGATAAATTCGATATTCCCAACCTTGTAATAGGCATCATAAATGACCAGGTCTTTCTTGATCATAAAGCGATGACCGCATCCCGTCATCTTGATAAGGAAAAAGTATATGATGCCATCATTGACTTCTTAATGCAGCAACCCGGCATTTACAGGGCCTTTGCGCTGGATGCCTTAAATGAGGTAACTTTAAACGCAACTATTAGAAATAAAGTTACAAACGGTTATTATCCCCCCCGAAGTGGCGATATACAAATTATTTTTAAGCCTCAATGGATAGATGGTTTTTTAATCGGGGGAACTACTCATGGCGTATGGAACCCTTATGATTCGCATATTCCATTGATTTGGTATGGTTGGAATGTAAGTCCCGGAAAAACAAATAAGGAAGTACAAATGACAGATATAGCCCCAACGATAGCAGCTATGCTGCATATTCAAATGCCGAGTGGTTCTATAGGTCATGTAATTGAAGAGGTATCGAAATAGGGAAATCTATTAAAGTGATGTGAGAATAATAAGGGTTACCTAATAAGATTTCTCCCAATTGATTTCTTTTGTTATTGAATATTTCAATTTCAATTTCAATTTCAATTTCAATTTCAATTTTAATTTTAATTTTAATTTTAATTTTAATTCGATTTTATTTTTATAAATACCATAAATCATGAAATCAATAATTACTTCATTCTTATTTTTTTCTTTGTTAGCATGCCATGATGTAAACGGACAAAATATTGCGATTAATAAAGTAAAGTTTTTTGAGGATACTTCAATGATCAATGCCGCTATAACAACCAATATGGTAAAACTTTTTAGACAAAAAGATAAAATAGGTGTGAAGTTTCCCGCTAATTTCTCAGCCACATTTCAGGATGGTTCAAAAATGGACGATTCTATACTTCTTGTAATTAGAGGGCACTATAGAAGAGCGAATTGTTACCTGCCTCCTTTGAAGGTTATATTTAATGAGAAGAAAAAAAAGAATGGGGAAAAGGATAAGAAAAAAGTCAAGAACACATCATTAGGTTCACTAAAATTAGTTAGCCAGTGTAAAACGGCTGAGGCAGATGAACAATATTTACTGAAAGAATATTTGATATATAAAATATATAACCTGATTACTGATATGGGTTTTCGGGTACGTTTAATTAATTTGAATTTAGTGGACAATACCGGGAAGAAAAAGACAATTAAAGAGTACTCATTTTTAATGGAGGATATTAAAGATCTTGCAAAGCGAAATAAATGTAAATCATGGAAACAAGGTAAAATGGATCCACGGGACGTTGATCGCAGGCAAATGACCATCGTTTCCATATTCGAATATATGATTGGTAATACCGACTGGGGTGTTTCGGTGAATCATAATACAAAATTGATCCTTTCAAAAAGAGATTCCACGCAAAGGCCTTATGTGGTTCCATATGATTTTGATTTCTCAGGATTTGTGAATACGGATTATTCGACTCCGGATCCAATGCTAAATATTGCGAGCGTTCGGGAACGGGTTTACCGTGGTTTCCCCAGGACTATAGAAGAATTAAATGAGGTACTTGACATTTTTAAAAAGCAGAAAGACAGCATTTACAATTTGATCAATAATTTCAGTTTGCTTACCCCAAAAAGTAAAAAGGACATAATCAGTTACCTGGATGATTTTTATGAAACGATCAACAACCCCAATAAAGTGAACAAGGTTTTTATAAAAAATGCAAGAACTGATTAAGCTGATTTATTCTTTTCATTATTTTTCATATTTTTTAAAGATATTTTGGAAAAAGAAAACTGTTTTATTGCCGGTAAATCAATCTTCTCTTAGCCCTTTAATAATCACGTTCCCGGTTCCATTGGGATCGCAGGGATATTCAAATGCTTTTTGTAAAGATTTGGGATTATTAATGGTTGCATAAAATTCATCAAGGTATTTTATGGTCTCCTTTATATATTTTGCATTCAGCAAAGAACAACCGGTATAAGTTTTGTAAATATCATTTTTCAGGCGGTTATAAAAATCAATAATGTTGTCAAATGATTTTATATCTTTCACGCAATAGCCCCGATACCGTCGTTGGCGGACTGAACTCATTTTTAATTCTTCTGCGGGCAATGCATAAGGAGCCTCCACGATTCCGGCCTGATCAAAATCATAAGGTACTGCCACCGGTACAGATGAACTATTGGCAGCAATTAGTTTTATATTTTGCTGGAATTCAACTGACCAATCCGTATTGCCAATAAGATATTCGAAAACAGCCATTTTTAAAAAAGGTTCCGTCATTGTTTGTTGCGGCTTAATCTTTTCTTTTAAAATGATTTCATGATTTCGTTTAGCCATCTGGTGTTCTTCTTCCAGGATAAATCCATAAAATGGAGAAGGCATTTTTTTATTTTTATCATCTTCCAGCTTTACTTTTACAAGCCTTGCTCTGAAACTTTCCGGTGTAACCAGGTTGTACAATTTATACACGAGCCATTCATGTACAATATATTTTTCACCTCTGCAAGGCATCACAAGTTTTAATGAAGTATTTTCAGGAAATAGAGAAGGTTTGCTTGCATTGGAAAAATGAAGCAGCAAAGGCGGATAAAGACAATTTTCTTTCAACCTGCGAAAATGCCCTCTTGTTTTTACATGTATGGATATGGAGATTTCGTTACTATCTTGTCCTTTGTATGAAAGAATTATCGGAAAGTAATTAGCTTTCCCGGTTCGGTTGTTAAATAATTTGCGGATGTCTCCCTTTAAAGTAATAGTAAGGATTTTGTCAGAATCAAATAAAACGGTTTTTGAAGATTGTGTACCGCTTTTTGGAACCACTGTTTTGGCAGGCGCCTGTGCATTTGCCGCAATAAGAAGAAGAACGAAACTTAATGTGAGAATAGTATTTTTTTTCATGTTGAAGAATTTAAATTGTTGTTTAAATTGACAAGTAATATTCTATTCAGTGTAATTCTTTTAATCTTTATAACTTGCCGGCCGGCAGAAAGGTCTGCGATTCAGACAACTGGTAATTGAATTATAAATGTACTTCCTTTTCCTTCTTTGCCCTCCACTTTTATCTCTCCACCATGCGCTTTCACAATATCATAACTCAAGCTCAAACCCAATCCCGTTCCTTGTCCCGTGGGTTTAGTGGTAAAGAATGGTTGAAAGATTTTATCAACAATGTTTTTCGGAATGCCGTTGCCATTATCACTAACGGTAATCAATACACTATTTCCCGATTCTTTGTAGATACTGAAACAGTTGGTGCGTACAGCGGTGACACCTTTTCAAAAGGTGTCGCCTCTTTCGTAAGATCTTTTTGATTCTGTTGAACAGCGTAAAAAGCATTGTTGTATAAATTCAACAACACTCTTCCCATATCCTGTGGAATGATATTTATTTTTCCAATGCCTGCCTCGTCTGCAGAAAGGGAATTATCAAAATCGGTTTTCATGGTCACATTGAATTCCTTATCCTTTGCTCTTAATCCGTGATAGCTCAATCTCAAATATTCATCCGCCAATGCATTGATATCAGTGGGTTCTTTTACACCTGTGCTGCTTCGTGAATGTTGCAACATGCCTTTTACAATATCGCCTGCTCGTTTGCCGTGGTGATTTATTTTTTCTGAATTTTCTATCACATCATCGGCAATTGCCTTAGCATCTTCTGTATTTCCTTTATCCATTTCATCTTTCATTTCAATAAGCAATTCTTTGTTGACATCAGAAAAATTATTGACAAAGTTTAACGGGTTTTGTATCTCATGTGCAATACCTGCAGTGAGTTCTCCAAGTGAAGCCATTTTTTCTGATTGGATGAGTTAAACAAACCTTTCTTTTTTGCGTCATCCAATAACTGCTGCAGATAAGAGAATAGGTGGGGAGCCCTTTGGATTTCATCGAGTATTGCGCCATCTGTAAACTGGCCAAGAAAACCCCTGGGATCGGTATTGGCAAATGCCAGTGTATCTGGGTTTTCAAGGGAAACATAAGGCTTTTGCGGAAACACAGCTCTGCAAAGCGTGGTTTTGCCGCTTTGTCGCGGGCACACCACTGCCATACTACGAAATGTTTTTGCCAGCTTTCTCAGCCTGCCTTCTGCTGTACGTTTTATCATGATCTAAAGTTAAAACATTTTGGACAAATCCGGAATTAAATTCCGGATTTGTCCAAGCCGCAATTCCTTTATACTTTTCTATCCGCCATGCGCTTATACAATATCATAAATCGCCTGAACCATGATTTATAAGATTAGTGGGATTACCAGGATTGTTTCCTTAATCCTACTAATCTTACAATCATGAAAATCTTACCTGTCTGCCGTGCGGGAGTTCAGACAACAGGTAATTGAATTATAAATGTACTGCCTTCTCCTTCTTTGCTCTCCACCTTTATTTCTCCACCATGCGCTTTTATAATATCATAACTCAAACTCAATCCTAATCCTGTTCCCTGGCCTGTTGGTTTGGTGGTAAAAAATGGTTGAAAGATTTTATCAACAATGTTTTTCGGAATGCCGTTGCCATTATCAATAACGGTAATCAATACACTGGCCTCCCTGCCCTCCAAAGGAGGGTTCAATGAAGTCCGCACTGAAACAGTTGGTTCATAGTGAATGTCAGGCTGAGCTTGTCGAAGCCTTTCGTTTACTGTACTTCGGCTTCGCTCAATACAGGCATAAAAAGCATTGTTATAAAGATTGAGCAACACTCTTCCTATATCCTGCGGAATGATATTTATTTTTCCAATAGAATTATCAAAATCTGTCTTCATCGTTGCATTAAACTCTTTATCTTTTGCTCTAAGCCCATGGTAACTCAATCGCAAATATTCATCAGCTAATGCATTAATATCTGTTGGTTCTTTTTGCCCAGTGCTTTTTCTTGAATGTTGCAACATGCCTTTTACAATATCTCCTGCCCGTTTTCCATGATGATTTATTTTTTCTTCATTTTCTATCACATCGTCGGCAATTGCTTTTGCATCTTCAATATTTCCTTTATTCATTTCGTCCTTCATTTCAATAAGCAACTCTTTATTCACCTCAGAAAAATTATTCACGAAGTTCAATGGGTTTTGTATCTCGTGTGCAATGCCTGCAGTGAGTTCGCCAAGGCTTGCCATCTTTTCGGATTGGATGAGTTGTGCCTGGGTTAATTTTAGTTCATTATATGCTTTCTCAATTTCTTTTGCCTGTGCCAATTCCTTCTCACGGCTTTTCATTCTTTCTTTTTCAACTATTCTGTTCCTGATGGAGCGGTTTGCAAAAAATAAAATCATAAGAAAACAAACAACATATAATGTGTAGGCCCACCAGGTTTTCCACCAGGGGGGAGAGACAATAATTGTGATATCTTTTTCCGCCCATACGCCACTATCGTTCACTGCTTTTACTTTAAAGATATAGCTACCCGGCGCCACATTAAAGTAGTACGCTGCTTTGTTTTCACCGGCTACCTGCCAGTTATGATCATAGTTTTCCAACATATATTGCAAATGATTTTCTGTTCCTGTGCTGGCGTAATCAATACTCGCAAATTCAAAAGAAAATGTATTTTGGTTGTATCCTAAATCAATTTTCTTGGTTTGTGCTAAAGCCAGCGGAAGAATGCTTCCCTGGGCAACTACCACCGCTTTGCTGGAAAGAAGAAAGTTGGTAATGCTTATCTGTGGGGCAGGAATATTTTGCATTAACTGTTTGGGTTGGAAGGCAAAATAACCTGAACTGTCCCCATAGAGTATTTCCCCGTTTTCCCGGGTATATCCATAACTACCCATAGCACCTGGATCCACACCCTGGTCTTTCCCATACACAACTGTTGTGTTTTTTTCTGCATTTAATTTTATAATACCACTATTTGTTTTTAACCATAAATTTTTCTCATGGTCTTCTGTTATCCAACCTATGCTAGTACTTGCATTCAATGCCCCGGAAGCATCACTAAAAAGTGCGAACGCATCCTTTTCTTTATTGTATTTATATAACCCCTCATTTGCTGCAGCCCAAAAGTTTCCGCTACTGTCTTTCATGATACAATTGACTCCTCCTGATGACATAATGAAATTTCGTTTGAAATGCCCGCTTAGTTCATCAAGCTTATTTAATCCACCTCTGGTAGCTATCCACACCTGGTTATTTTTATCTGGTAAAATGTCCTCGATAATATCATTATCAGTAGCAACACGGGCGTTAGACTGAAATCGTTTTGTAAATGTTCCTGTCTTAATATCCATTGTTTGTAAGCCCTTGAATGTACCTACCCAAAGTTTGTCTTCAGTATCCGGTTTAACCACAAAAACCGTATCAGAAAGTAAGCTATTGGCATCGCCTTCTATGTGATGATAAGCTTTAAAAGTTTTCGTAACAGGATCAAAGTGATGTAAGCCATGAGGAGTTGCAACCCAGAATGTATTGCTTTCCTTATCTTTCTCAATATCTAAGATGACATTTTTAGGCGAAGAAGTGTCTCTATCTATTAAAAATTTGTATTCTTTTCCATTGCTGTCAATATGGATCAATCCCTTATTTGAAGCCAGCCATAAAGTATGGGCGCTGTCTTCTGCAAAAGCATTAACACCTCCTCTAATGTAATGATGAGGCAGCTTGTTTTGGTAGGGGTTTATCTTGTATAAATTATAAATTCCGTTGATGGTAAGTCCCCAGGTAGATATCCAGATAATACCATCCCTTGTTTTATAAGCATACCAAAATTCATTGGTGGCTAATTGCTCTTTACTGTTTTTATCAGAGCTGAAATGCGTTACTTTTTTTGTGGAAGGATCATATACATTGATACCTCCTTCCATGGTTCCTATCCAAATTCTGCCGGCATTATCTTCCGTAATAAAAGTGATATGGTCATCCACATAAGAAAGCGTTTTTTCTAAAGCAGGCCTGCTTAGTTTTTCAGGATGAGCAGGATCATAATAGTAGTGGGTAAACACTCCGGTAGCCCGGTTAAGTGTTTGCAATCCATCTCCGGCAGTGCCCACCCAAAAATTGCCTTTGCTGTCTTCAAAGATGGCACGGACACGGTTATCGGCAATACTATTGGGGTTCTTTGGATCATGCAGGTAACTTTTAAAAGTTCCCGTTTTACGATCAAACCGGTTCAGCCCGCCAGCGCCTCCTTGCGCATTTTCATTAAAAGGGCTCCCGGTGCCTACCCATATCACACCTTCATGGTCTTCATAAATAGCCCGCACCAGGTTATTGCTCAGGCTTGCAGGATCATTGGCAATATGCGCAAAATGAGTAAAGGTGCGGGTTTTAGGATTAAAGCGATCCAGTCCGCCATAAGTGCCCACCCACAAAGTTCCCTGCTTATCCTGCATCAGGGCTGTTACCGTATCATTGCTAAGGCTGTTGGGATCATTTGCCAGGTGGCGGAAATGGGTAACAATGCCTGTGGCGGGATCTAAATGATCTAACCCGGTTACATAAGTACCAATCCACGTGATTTCATCATTAGCAGCGAGAATACATTCTATCCTGTTACCTGCGATGGAATTGGGATTTTTTGGGTCATGCAGGTAATGGGTAAACTGTTGCCCGTCGTATTTATAGACCCCGGTATAATTAGAAATCCAGAGAAAACCATCAGGGCCCTGCGACATACCTGAAATTAATTGCCAGGGTCCATCTTTCGGCGGATTTACCACTTCAAAATTTATTTCCTGTGTAAAGCCGCTTAAATGGAAAAACGACAGAATTATAGTAAACGAAAGAAAAAATGGGAAACGTATTTTCATTGTAAAAGTTTAAGAATTTTTATTAATTGAATTGTATTTTAGCACAAGGGTAATTGAATAATAAATGCCGTTACTTCTCCTTCCATCCCTGCCTGCGCTTCCGCTTCGGCAGACAGGGTTTCTACTTTTATCCCGATAGCTATCGCATAGGCGTCAAGTTAATTTTTATATTTTTGATACAAATCTGTCATAGTCGTTCTGTCGGAACGCTTGTCATAGCAGCAATTCAGCACAATAAGCTCTTTTAAAAATTTATC
>Ga0307372_10004825_pt1 | contig 20587 bp, 15 predicted proteins | sample OX1MG_FD_202533 | JGI IMG/M metagenome (GOLD analysis project Ga0307372, IMG submission 202533) | Soil microbial communities from Risofladan, Vaasa, Finland - OX-1 | ecosystem: Environmental > Terrestrial > Soil > Coastal area > Acid sulfate soil | place: Finland: Risofladan, Vaasa | collected...
TTCCACCGCAACGCCCATGCCGCTGCGGTCGTCCCTCGTGGCGACTTCGGTCCCAAGGCGCTCGGCTACCCCCCGCTCAGAGTCGCTTAGAGTTGCAGAGACGCTCGCGGTGAGCTCCAGTCCGAGGCCTTGGCGCGGCGCAGCAGGACGGTGAAGGTGGCTCCCTGGCCCCGCGCCGAATCGACTCTGACCCGACCTCCCTGAGCCTCCACCAGGGACTGGACGATAGCCAGGCCCAGCCCGCTGCCGCCATCCTGGCGAGAGCGGGCAGCGCCGGCCCGGTAGAACCGCTCGAAGACGTGGGGAAGGTCCTGGGGATCTATCCCCGGTCCCTGGTCGGAGCAGGCGAAGCCGATCAGGTCGCCCTCGACCCTGGTGCTCCAGCGGATGGTCCGGCCCTCGCCGTGGCGCTCGGCGTTGTTCTGCAGGTTGCCGCAGACGGTGAGCAGGGCGTCGGGGTCGGCCAGCGCCGTCAAACCCGCTGCCAGCTCGCGCTCCAGCGGCCCCGGGCGCTCGTCCAGGAACTCGTCGAGGAACTTGGCCAGGTCGACCGGAATGAGGTGGATCGTCCGGCGCGCATCAGCTCTCGCCAGGGTGAGCAGGTCCGCCACCAGGCGGCGCATCCGCTCCGCCTGCTCGGACATGGTGGGGAGTGCCTTGGCCGTGGTCTCGGCATCGGCCCCGCCGCCCCGCTGGAGCACCTCGAGGTAGCCCTTGATCACGGTCAGCGGGGTGCGCAGTTCGTGGGATGCGTCGGCTATGAACTGACGCATCTGGCGCTCCGCCTCCTCCCGCAGCCTGACCGTGCGCTCCACGCTGGCCGCCATCTCGTCGAAGACAACCGCCAGCACCCCGACCTCGTCCCGGCGCGGCGGCAGACCCGAACGCTGACTGAGGTCGCCGGCGCCCAGGGCCTCCGCGGTCGCGGTGAGCCGTCGCAGCGGCCGCAGCGACCGGGCGGTCAGGAGCAGGCTGGTCAGCAGCACCAGGAGCAGGACGGCGACGCTCCCCAAGGCCAGGACCAGAGCCGACGTGCCCAGCTGCTGGTCGATGGGGGAGGCCGACTCCGCCAGCTCCACCGCGCCCAGGTCCGCCCCGGAAGCCGTCGCCAGCGGGAAGACCATCACCAGTGAGTTGGTGGATCGGTTCGAGATCAGGGTTGGGGCGCCCTGGGTGTCGAACTGGGTGGCCGCCAGGAGCACCGACTGAGATGCCAGGGTGACCTTGGCCCCAGGTAGCACCTGGGGCCCGGGAGGATTCCCGGGCTTGGCCGAGGCCAGCACTCGCAGGTCGGGGCCGATGACCACGGCCGAGATCCTGGCCAGCGCGATCTGGTCGACCAGGTCGTGGGCGAGCGCCGCCGCCGACATTGGGGCCCGATGGTGGTCGGCCCGGGCCAGCTCCAGCCGGCGGATCAGGCTGCGGGCATCCGTGAAGGTGGCGGTCAGGGTCTGGGCCCGGCTGGAGATGACCGCCTGACGGAGCAGCGAATACTCGATGCCGCCGGCGATGGCGAGCAGGACCGCCAGCAGGAGCACGAAGCTCAGGCTGAGGCGCCAGCGCAGGCTTTGGTGCCAGGGGACCCTGGGTTCAGTCGACGACAAGGCGGTATCCGACCCCCCGGACGGTCTGGATCATCTGGCGTTCGGAGTCGCCCAGCTTGCGGCGCAGGTACCGGATGTAGACCTCGAGGTTGTTGTCGTCACCATAGAACGAGACCCCCCAAACCGAGTTCAGGAGCCGGTCCCGCTCCAGCACCTCGCCGCGGTGCTCGGCCAGGAACGAGAGCAGGTCGAACTCCCTCGGGGAGAGCTCCAGAGGGCGGCCCTCCAGCATTGCCGACCGGTGGGCGCGATCCAGCTCCAGGGGCCCGGCTCGCAGGATGGCGGCCTGGTCGGGCTGCCGCCGGCGCAGCACCGAGCGCACCCTGGCCAGCAGCTCCGCGAACTCGAAGGGCTTGACCAGGTAATCATCGGCGCCCAGCTCCAGGCCCTGGACCCGGTCCTGAGTCTCGTCCCTGGCGCTGAGGATGATCAGGCCGCGGCGAGGGTCCCCGGCCAGCTCCTTGGTGAGGGCCAGGCCGTCCATCCTGGGCATCATGATGTCGACGATCACGATGTCGGGGGCGAACTGGTCCACCACCGTCAGGGCCGCCCTGCCGTCGGGTGCCGTGCGCACCTCGAACCCCTCGCGGCTGAGTCCCAGCTGGATGAATCCGGTGATCGCGGCCTCGTCGTCGACCACCAGCACCCGAGTTGGTCCGGAGTGCTCCTCCTTCTCCTGCTCGGGCATGGCTGGGGGCATTATAGAAGTGCTCGTGGTTGCCATCAGACCACAGCGCGGGACCTCGAAGCTGAGACATCCCTTAGACTCGGGTGGCGATGGCGACTGCCCAGCCCGGCCGGCCGCTGCCCACCAGGACCGACTGCGTAGTCGGCGGTCAGAGCCTCTCTTGGCTGGAACGCCCTGGCGACGACCCCCCGGTGGTCCTGCTGCACGGCTGGGGAGCCAGCGCCGGCACCTTCGGGCCACTGCTGCGGCAGAGCCGAACCCAGCGCAGGCTGGTCGCGCTCGACCTCCCCGGCTTTGGAGAATCGCCCATTGGCGCCGCCGGGTGGACGACCGCGGCCTACTCCCAGCTGCTCCGCGACTGGCTGGTGCTCAGAGGGTGGGAGCGCTTCAGCCTGCTCGGCCACTCCTACGGTGGCTCGATCTCACTTCGGATCGCCGCCGAACCAGGCCTCCAACCGGATCGTCTCCTGCTCTGCTCCGCGGCCGGGGTCCGGCCCGCCGCCCAGCTCGCTCCGACCCTGCGGGTGCGAGGATTCAAGGCCCTACGGGCCTCGGCCAGGAGGCTGCCGGGGCCAGCCGCCCGGGTCACCACCGAGTGGCTCGCCCGGCGGTTCGGGTCGGCCGACTACCGGGCCGCCAGTCCTGAGCTGCGGGCCACGCTGGTGGCCGCGGTGCGCGAGGACCTGAGCCGTCAGGCCTCCCAAATCTCGGTCCCCACCCTGGTGATCTGGGGGGCGCGCGACCAGGAGCTCCCGCTCGACCCCGAGGGACGCCGCCTCGCCGCCCTGATCCCGCCGGCCGAACTGGTGGTCTTCGAGGCCAGCGGACACTTCCCCTTCCTGGACGACCCCGGACGGTTCGCGCTGGTGTTTGACTCCTTCATGAACGCCGAGCTGTGAGCCGATGACGATCCCTCTCTGGCAGGCGGCCGTCCTGGCGGTGCTGGGGATGGCCGCCGGCGCCCGCCAGTTCCAGGGCTGGATGTACCTCTTTCAGCTCGACGAGTACCTTCCCTCACGGCTCTGGCCCTCCGCGCGTCGACGCCTGGCGGCCCTCTGGCGCTGGCAGCTGGCGCAGCTGCTGGTCGGCCTGGCTCTGGTCGCCCTGGCCGCGGTCGTGGGAGCGCGCCTTCGGCCTCTGCCCCTGCTGCTGGCCGGCCTGCTGCCGCTGGTCTTCTTCCGCCAGTTCCGGGCGCGCTCCAAGCTGACGTGGACCAGCCGGACACGCCGCCTGGCCGCGCTGGCCGCCGTGATCTGCCTGGCCGCCCTCCTGGCCGCCTTCGCCAGCGGCCCTGCCGGGGCGGCCCTGATGGGGGTTTTCGACCTCCTGGTGGTGCTGGCGCTGAGCCTGGCCGCCATCCTGTTCCGGCCCTACGAGAGCGCCCGGCGGCGACGCTTCATGGCCCTGGCGGAGGCCCGGCTGGCCGCTGCGGCGCCGCTGGTCGTGGGCATCACCGGCAGCTATGGGAAGACCACCACCAAGATGTTCCTGGCCCAGCTGCTGGAACGCGACGGCGAGCCCTGCTTCTTCACCCCGGAGAGCTACAACACCACCCTGGGCGTCTGCCGAGCCATCAATGAGGGGTTCTCGCCGGGGCAACGGGTGGCGGTGATCGAGATGGGCGCCTACCGTCCCGGCGAGATCGCCGAGATCTGCTCCTTCACCCATCCCCTAGTCGGGATCGTGACCGCGATCGGGCTGATGCACCTGGAGCGCTTCGGCAGCCGGGGGCGGATTGCCCAGGCCAAGGCGGAGCTGCTGGCGGCGCTGCCCGAAGATGGTTTCGCGGTGATGCCGTCTGACATCGCCGAAGGGGACGTCCTGCGGCGGTCGCTGCGCGCCCGGTTGGTGACGGTGGGAGCTCCCGGAGATCGCTGGTGGCTGGAGGCAGAGCGGCTGTCGGCTGAAGGCACCGCCTTTCGCCTGCGTGGGGGCCAGGGTGAGGACGCCTGGTTCCAGGTTCCGTTCCACGGCCGCCACCTGCTGACCGACCTGCTCTGCGCGCTGGCGGTGGCGCTCGAGCTGGGGCGCTCCCTGGAGAGCCTGGTGGGGCGGGCCGCCCAGCTGAAGGGGGCCCCGCACCGGCTCCAGGTGTCACATGCCAACGGGATCACCATCATCGACGACGCCTACAATTCGAACCCTACGGGAGCGGCCGAGGCTCTTAGGGTTCTGGGCGCGCTGCCCGGGGATCGACGGGTGCTGGTCACGCCCGGTTTCATCGAGCTTGGCCCAGAGCAGGAGCAGAGCATGCGCGAGCTGGGGAGGCAGGCGGCCGCCGTCTGCAGCCACGTGATCCTGGTCGGGCCCCGGCAATCCGCAGCGGTCGGCAAGGGGCTGGCGGAGGCCGGCTTCCCCCAGGAGCGGGTGAGCGTGGTGGCGAATCTGGCGGGCGCCCAGCTCCTGCTTCCGAAGGTTGCCGGTCGTGGCAGCGTGGTCCTTTTCGAGAACGACCTGCCCGACTCCTACCTGGAGTTGGCGTGAGCCTCGCCGGGGTAAGGGTGGCGGCCGTCTTCGGCTCCATGTCCCCCGAGCACGAGATCAGCGTGATCACCGCCTGCCAGGCGATGCCGGTGCTCAGGGAGCTGGGGGCGACCGTGGTCCCCATCTACATCACCAAGCAGGGAAGCTGGATCACAGCTCCTGACTTCACCGAGCTCGCCACCTTCCGGGCCGGTCTGCCCGATCGTGGTGACCCGGTGACCCTGGACCTGGCGGCGGGCCGATTCATGATTGGCTCCGGCTCTCTGCTGGGGAGGCCCCGGGAGCTGCCCGTGGACGTGATCTTCCCACTCGTGCACGGGGGCAACGGCGAGGATGGGACCCTGGCCGGGCTGGCCGCGCTGGCCCGGATCCCGGTGGTCGGCTGTGAGACCCTGGCCGGGGCCCTGGCGATGGACAAGTACCGCTCCAAGCAGCTCCTGGGCGCGCTCGGCCAGCCGGTGGTCCCGGCCCGCCTGATCAGCCAACCCGCCGAGGCGGTGGCGGCGGGCGCCGCCCTCTCGTTCCCTCTCGTGGTCAAGCCCAATCGGAGCGGCTCCAGCATCGGCGTGTCGCTGGTGGAGTCAGCCGAGGCCCTGCCAGAGGCCGTAGAGCTGGCGCTCCAGTTCGACACGGAGGCCGTGCTCGAGCCGGCCGTGGCCGGCGCCCAGGACCTGAACTGCGCGGTGAAGCTGCTCTCTCCCCGGGCGTCGGCGGTGGAGCGCCCCCTCAAGGGGGAGGGCGTTCTCTCCTACGCAGACAAGTACGCCACGGACGGCCGGCTGGCTCCGAAGGGCAAGGGCGCGGCGGGAAAGGGGGATGTCCGGCATGAACTGCCGGCCGCCATTCCCGACCCGCTCCGCAGCCGCATTCAGGAGCTGGCCGTCCAGGCGTTCGACGCCCTGGGCTGCCGGGGCACCGCCAGGGTGGACTTCCTGCTCTCGGCGGGAGGTGAGCTCTACGTGAACGAGGTCAACACCCTGCCCGGCTCCCTGGCCTTCTACCTGTGGGAGGCGACCGGGGTTGGGTTTTCCACCCTGCTGGAGGAGCTGGTCCAAGAGGCTGTCAGCCGTGCGGGCAGGGCCCAGCCAGCGCTTGCCGGCAACCTCCTCGCCGCCGACGGAGTGCTGGGCAAGTAGGCCTTCGCGGGCGGACGTAGCCGGGCCGCCGGGTCAACTCAGGCCGCCACTCTGAGGCATCGGGTCCGCCGCCGGGGCGAGGCGGCGCCCGCCCGGCTCCTGCGCCAGGCGGCCACCTTCCTGGCAGCCCGGGCCACCTGCCATCAGGGCTGGATGGACCGCCTCATGGGCTGCTTCAAGGGCCCCTGGCCGGGGCGGCAGACCTCCACACCGGAGATCCCGGCAGCGGCCCGGCTATCGATTGGGTCCGAGCCGGCTGATGATCCTCGCGGCTGGCCTGGGGGACTCCCCTAACTGCGACTCCACACCCGCTTCATCAGAACCTGGGCCAGCTTGTCTGAGTCGTGGTGGGTAGTGATCCGGGTGCTGGCCAGGTCCGCCAGGATGTACTTCGGGCGGCTGCCTTGGGCCATGATCCTCTTGCGGTCGAAGACGGCCCGGCGGATCCCGGCCTCCTGGGCGGCCGACGAGAGGGGCAGGGACAGGTTGCTGTTGGCGACCACGTAGTCGAACAACCCCGGCCCCACGTAGCGCTCCAGGGTCTCGAAGTGGTCGTGGATGGAGTAGCCCGAGGTCTCTCCGGGCTGGGTGGCCACGTTGCACACGTAGACCTTGATCGCGGGCGATCGGCGCAGGCTGTCCACCATGCCGTCCACCAGCAGGTTGGGCAGCAAGCTGGTGTAGAGGCTGCCGGGGCCGATCACGATCATCTCCGCGTTCATGATCGCCAGCTCCGCCTCCGGGTTCAGCCGAGGGTGCTCAGGGACCAGGAAGACCTCTCCGATGGGGCCCTTGCCGGTGGGCACCTGGGACTCGCCCACCAGCACCTCGTCGCCGGAGACGGCGCAGAGGGTCACGCTCTCCAGCGTGGAGGGCACGATCTGGCCCCGGACCGCCAGCACTCGGCCGGACTCTCGCAGCGCGTGCTCGAAGTCCCCGGTGATCGCGGTCATGGCCATGATGAAAAGGTTGCCGAAGGAGTGGCCCCGCAGGGAGCCCTCCTCGAAGCGGTACTGGAACAGCTCTGTCATCAGCGGCTCGACGTCGGCCAGGGCGGTCAGGCACTGGCGGAAGTCGCCCGGCGGCAGCACCTGGTACTCCTGGCGAAGGCGGCCCGAGCTGCCGCCGTCGTCAGCCACCGTGACCAGGGCGGTGACGTTGCCGCTGTAGCTCTTGATGCCGCGCAGCAGGGTGGACAGGCCGGTGCCTCCGCCGACGGCTACGATGCGGGGTCCCTTGCGCCGCCGGCGGAAGTCGTAGAGCCGCTCCACCAGGGCCTTGTCCCCCCCGGGAAAGGGGCTCAGCAGGGACTTGGTCAGCTTGTAGAGCCCGACTCCCAGCAGGAGCAACCCCAGGGCGGCGAACAGGACCGCTCTTACCCAGCGGGGCCAGAACTGAAGAGTCAGGCCGTAGGTGAAGGCGGGCAGCCGGGCGTGGAGATAGAAGTCTCGGAGGGCATAGCTGATTCCGAGGCTGATCGCCACGACCGCAACGATGGTGACCCCCAACCAGCGCTTGACGTGGAGGCCGGGGACCAGCCATCGCGTCACGCCCGACGTGAAGCGTGGCGTTCGCATGATGTGGGCGGATGGTACCACCGCCCGGATCTGGGACTGGCCTGGAAAGCACCGTCTCCGGAGGGCGTCTCGAGGCCATCTGCCAACGATCGGGTCGGAGTCCGAGGCCGCCGGCGCGCTCGCCCCAAACTCCCGGCGGCTCAACGCCGGTCGAGCTCACCCGACCTCTGGCGCGGCGGCTCGACCTCGCCCGACAGCAAGGTCCAGATCGGCACCCGCCACGCTCCTGAGCCAACTCCGACGCCGCCCTGGGGCTCGGCCTTCCCCGGGCCAAGGCATCCGCGCCTGGTGGTGGGGGCGGTCCAGAGCTGGCCGCAAACCAGCCCGGGCTATACTGGCTCAGGTCAGCTGAACCCGCCCGGTTCCCGGTTTGTGAGGTTGTCATGGACGCTCAAGAAGAGAGTGGAAGCTCGGCTCAGATGCTCCTGGCCCCGGACCCTCACGGGCTGTCCCAGGCGCCTACCGTACCCTTCGACAGGGATAGCGCGTGGGTCTATTTCCAAGGCGAGATGAGGCGCTATCGAGACTGCCATCTGGGACCGATGACCCATGCGCTGCACTATGGGACCGGCTGCTTCGAGGGGATCCGAGCCTACTGGAACGACTCCCAGGAGCAGCTCTTCCTCTTTCGCGTCCAGGAGCATTACGAGCGGCTGCGCCAGTCCACCCGGATCCTCAAGATCGCGCTTCCCCTGGGGACGGACGAGCTGACCTCCGTGACCGCCGACCTGTTGCGCCGCAACCAATTCCGCTCTGATGTGTACGTCCGGCCCCTGGCCTACAAGTCGACCGAGGACATCGGGGTGCGGTTGCACAACTTGGATGACGCCTTTCTGATCTACGCGCAGCCCTTCGGCAACTACATCGAGGCCGCCCAGGGAGCCCGTTGCATAGTCTCCTCGTGGCGCCGGGTGGACGACAACACCGCTCCCGCCAGGGCCAAGATCACCGGCACCTATGTCAACTCCGCCCTGGCCAAGACCGAGGCCTACGAGAACGGCGCCGACGAGGCGATCGTTCTGGGCCAGGACGGCCACGTGTGTGAGGGCTCCGCCGAGAACCTGTTCATGGTTCGCAAAGGGACCTTGATCACCCCCCCCGTCTACGACAACATCCTGGAGGGGATCACCAGGGCCACGGTGATGCAGTTGTGGGCCGAGGAGTTGGGCCTGCCGGTGCTGGAGCGCTCCATCGACCGCTCCGAGCTCTACATCGCCGACGAGGTCCTGCTCTGCGGCACCGGGGCGCAGCTCTCGCCGGTCATCGAGATCGACCATCGCCCCGTCGGCGACGGCGAGATCGGCCCCTACGCCAGGCAGCTCCACAGGTTGTACTCGCAGCTGGTGCGGGGCGAGGTGGAGAAGTACCGGGAGTGGTGTCTGCCGGTCTACTGACCGGGCGCCGACAACTCCGGGCATCACCGGCCCCTACCGGCAGAGCCCGCCGGCGTCGCCAGGGCGCAGGCCCGAACGGCAGCCCGGCCCAAGGCGGCCCGCGACCGGCGGCGAATCAGAGCCCGGGTGTGGGGGTCGCCTGCGGCGAGCGCGGAGATGTCCCCGCCGGTCTCGAGCAGATGGGAGCCGAAGCGCCGCAGCGCTTCCCCCGCCCCCGGCTCGCTCGAGCCCGCGATGACCACGCAGGCCACGCCGGCCCTTCGCGCCCGCCGGGCCACCGCGCCTGGCACCTTGCCCTGGAGGCTCCCGAGGTCGAACCGTCCCTCCCCGGTGAGGACCAGGTCCGCCCGGGCCAGCTCACCGTCCAGGCCGCAGGCATTCGCCACCAGATCGGCGCCCGGGGCGAGGCGGGCCCCGCAGAAGGCGAGCAGCCCAAAGCCGGTGCCGCCGGCGGCCCCGGATCCCGGCCTCGCCTCCAGCCCGGAGCTGCCCAGGTCGCGCCCGGCCACCTCTGCCAGCCGGCGTAGGCCAGCCTCCAGCCCCGTCACCGTGCCGCGGTCGGCGCCCTTCTGGGGTCCGTAGACGGCAGCAGCGCCCCGGCGCCCCAGGAGCCGGTTGGTGACGTCGCATGCGGCCAGGACCCGGACTGCGGCCAGCCGCGGGTCGACCAGGGCGGACTCGATGTGGTGGAGCTGGCGCAGCCCCAGCCCGCCTTCGGGGATCTCGCTACCGTCCGCCCTCAGGAAGTGGTAGCCGAGGGCCCGGGCCATGCCGGCTCCCCCATCCGTGGAAGCGCTGCCGCCAATGCCCACCAGGATCTCGGCAGGGGCACGCCGCAGGCCGGCCCGGATCAGCTCCCCCAGACCACGGGTGCTGGCGGTAGCCGCCGTCTGGGCGCTGGGCCGGTCGATCCGGGCGAAGCCGGCGGCGCTGGCCAGCTCGATCACAGCGGTCTCCCGCACTCCTCCCGGGAGCCAGCCGATCCGGCCCCAGATGGGCTCCAATAGGGGGCCGGCAACTCGATGCCGGGTGGTCTGGCCCCCGCCGGCCGCGACCAGCGTCGCCAGGAATCCGTCGCCGCCATCCGCCAGGGGCAGGCAGGTGAGGTGAGCCTCGGGTAGTGCCCGGCGGACCCCCACCGCCATCGCCGAGCAAACCTCGAACGCGCTGAGAGTGCCCTTGAAGGCGTTGGGCGCCAGCAGGACTCGGAGCCGGCGGGTGGCGATCACGGCGTAAGGTTTAATGGAATCCGCCCGGCTAGGTCTAAGGATCGGCCCCTGCCGGTGTACGATGATCCCGCCAGGGCAAGCTGATGGTGCCGATTTAGAGAAGTGGCCAAGTACCGCGCCGAGCACTCCCCCCCGCGCCGCCCTCGGGGCTGGCGGGCGATCTGGCAGAACCTCAGCATCCGGCGGCGCATTCTGGTGTCGATGCTGGCGGTCTCGGTGATCCCGTTGGGCCTTTTCAGCCTGGTCGGCTTCACCGCCATCTCCGGCTTGAACAGTGGGGCCCTGCGCACCGCCAACAACGCCCTGGTCGCCAACCAGGGTGCCCACCTGGAGGACCTGGTCCGCAGCAAGGCCGCCATCGTCAACGACGAGCTGGCCTCGATTGAGAACCAGATCGGCCTGCTCGGGCAAGCCGCCAGCGACGTCCTGGCGCAGCCCAATCCCCAGGCGGCGGCGTCAGTCCCCGGGGTCACCATCCTCGGCCCCGGGGCCGCCGCCACCCTGCCCGGCACGGGCGTCCTGGCTCTGCGGAGCCTGGAGTCCGAGATGTCGACCATCTCCCAGCTGCATCCTGAGATCGCCGAGGTGTGGCTGCAGCTGCCCCAAAGCGGGTTGCTGGCGGTCGCCCCCAGCAGTGCGGTGCCGAGCGCTCAGAGCTCACGCTTCGAGCAGCTGCTACCCCCCCAGTCCGAGTACCAGCTGGGCGTGGCGGAGGAGCAGGCAGCCGACCAGTTGCAGTCGTCGCAGTGGCGGGCTCTGGTCGCCCGGTCGCCGCAGGGGGCGATCTGGACCCCGGTCTACTCCAATCCCATGGCGGGTGGCGAGACGGTGACAGTGGCCACCCAGGGGACCACGCCCCGCGGCTTGCAGTTTCGGGTTGGCGCCAACATCACGGTGCGGGACCTGGTCTCGACCTTCCTGGCCGGACCTCCGGGCAGCGCCCAGGGCAGCTACGCCTTTCTGGTCAGCGGCGAGGGCACGGTGATCAGCGTGGGTCGGGGTGGGACCGCCGCCCTGGGGCTGAAGACCAAGGGCAAGCAGGCGCCGGCCGCCAGCCTCACCGCCAAGGCCAACCCCTGGTTCCCAGTCGCGAGTCAGATGCGGCTGGGGCTGCAGGGGCTCCAGCAGATCAGCCTGGACGGTGACCCCATCGACGTCTTCTACAGCCCCCTGCCCGCCAGCCGGTGGAGCCTGGGCGTGGCACTCCCGGTGGCGGGCTTGGACAGCAGCGTGGTCGGCTTCTCCCAGCAGATCAGCCACGGGCTGGCGGGGATCGGGGCCCTGCTGCTGCCGATCCTGCTCCTGCTCGCACTTATGGTGGTGGCTCTCACCAACATCCTCAGCCGGCGCCTGCTGGGACCGCTGTCTCACTTGACGGTGGCCTCCGACCGGATCGCGGCCGGCGACCTCTCCACTGAGGTGGCGGTCTCACCAGGCGGCCCGGATGAGATCGGCACCCTGGAGCGGACGCTGGAGGGCATGCGGCAGCGGCTCGCTCACCAGCGCCAGCAGATCGATGGGGCCCAGCAGGAGCTGGAGCAGAAGGTCGATGAGCGGACCGCCGAGCTGACCCAGCGCAATCAGGAGCTGGCCACCCTCAACTCGGTCACCGGCGAGATGGGCCGGTCGCTGGTGGTTTCAGACGTGGCCAATACCGCCGCCGCCCAGCTGCGAGCCGTCTGGGACCTGCCCGAAGTGTCCGTCTACCTGGCCGACGGGCTGGACGCCAGTGGGATGCGGCTGGTGGGCAGGGCGATCCCCGCCGGCGGCGACCAGGAGGAGGCCCCCGCCCTGCCGCCCGCCCTGGCCAAGCTGGCCGAGGACGGAGGCTTGCAGCCCATCCAGAGCGGTGATGCGCTCCTCATCCCACTGGCCACGGCGGGGGCTCATGTGGGCTACCTCTCTCTGCGGCATCGGGACCAGCTGGGCGGGCGCCAGCTCGAGCTCCTCGAGGTGGTGGCGGGACAACTCGCCCTGGCTCTGAGGAACGCCCAGCTCTTCGCGGACACCCAGGAACTGGCCACCATCAACGAGCGCAACCGCATCGCCCGCGAGATCCACGACACCCTGGCCCAGGGGCTGGCCGGCATCATCGTGCAGCTTCAGGCCGCCGACGCCTGGCTGGGCCGCGATCAGGGGCGGACCCGGGAGGCGGTCGACCAGGCCACCGAGCTGGCGCGCTCCAGCCTGCAGGAGGCGCGCCGGTCGGTTTGGGACCTGCGTCCCGAGGGGCTTCAGCGCGCCGGCCTGGCGGGGGCGGTGCGCGATGAGTTGAACCGGATCAGAGACCGGGATGGGATCAAGACCTCGCTCCGACTCAGGGCCATGCGCGGTCTGGTGCTGCCGGCCCAGGTCGAGGTGGCCGTGTTCCGAATCGTCCAGGAGGCGCTCGCTAACGCGATGCGCCACGGCCGGCCCGCGGCGGTCACGGTCGAGATGACCGTGACCGGCGGCGAGCTGCGGGTGTCCGTGGCCGACGACGGCTCCGGCTTCGCTCCTGCCGGCCCGCTCCGTGCCGGCAGCTTCGGGATCACCTCGATGCGCGAGCGAGCCCTCACCTGCGGGGGCAGCTTCGAGCTCAGCAGCGTGCCCGGAGGGGGCACCCGGGTGGTCCTGCAGGTGCCCTGCGCTGAGCCCAGCCGGGTGTCCCCTTGATCCGGGTCCTGGTCGCGGATGACCATCCAGTGGTTCGGCAGGGCATCTGCGCAATGCTGGAAATCGAGCCCGACCTGGAGGTGGTGGCTGACGTCGGCGACGGCGGCGAAGCCGTGCGGAGGACCATGGAGACCAATCCTGACGTGGTTCTGATGGACGTCCAGATGCCGGTCCTCGATGGGATCGAGGCGCTGCGCGAGATCCTTCGCCAGCGGCCCGGCAGCAGGGTGGTGATGCTGACCACCTTCGGCCACGAGAACTACGTGGTGCCCAGTTTCAAGGCAGGGGCTCTGGGCTACCTTCTCAAGGACGTGGGCCGCGCCGAGCTGACGAGCGCCATCAGGAGGGTGGCCGCTGGGGAGTCGTTGCTCGACCGCCCCCCCGCCAGCAGCCCCGACGGCAGCCCGATCAGCCCGAGGGAGCTGGAGGTGCTTCGCTGCATGGCTCGGGAGATGACCAACCGGGAGATCGCCATTCATCTCTACCTCAGTGAGAACACCGTCAAGACCCACGTCAGCCACCTGCTCGCCAAGCTGGGCGCCCAGGACCGTTCAGGGGCAGTCCTGCGGGCCTGGAGGCAGGGGCTGCTGCCGGCCGAGCCATATCCGCCGACGGCCCAGAATCACCCCGGTGGGGGATGACAGCGCCACCTGCGGCCTTCTAAGATCACCAAACTGCGTGGAACAGATACTCACGCACCTGCCCTCGTGGGATGGCGGGAACAAGACCAGGGCACAGGAGGGTACACAGACTCGTGATAAGCATGCCGAAGCTTTCGTTCTGGCGGATGGCGGGGGTGGCGGCGGCAGCCGCCCTCTTCGTAGCCGCCTGCGGAGGCACCACAACTGCCCCCAAGACCACATCTGGAGGCACCGTGACCTTTGCCGAGGGGCCCAGCGCGCCCCCCAACTACATCCTGCCGCTGGCGAGCGGCTCGTACTTCAGCGTCACCAACCTCTCCGACTTCTCGCAGAACATGTACCTCCCCCTCTACTGGTTTGGCACGAACGGGGAGCCGACTCTCAACGAGCCACTGAGCGTGGCCAACGCTCCGGTCTTCTCCAACAACAACTCGGAAGTCACGATCACCCTGAAGAATTGGCAGTGGTCGAACGGGACTCCCATCACCGCCCGCGACGTCGTCTTCTGGATGAACCTGTTGAGCGCGGCCACTGATCCCAAGTCTCCCGCGGTCGGGACCAGCACCGCGCCCGGACCCGGATGGGGCGCAGCCGTGCCCGGTGGGTTCCCCCAGAACGTGATCAGCTACAAGGCGGTCGGGACCACCCAGGTCCAGTTCAAGCTGAACGGCTCCTACAACCCGACCTGGTACACCTACAACGAGTTGAGCCAGATCTACCCAATGCCGTCGGCGTCGTGGGACGAACTCTCAGCGGGCGGCCCGGTCAGCCTCGCCAACGACGCTTCAGCCCAGACGCGCGAGCTGGCTCCGGCCTCGTTCGGCCTTCCCGCCAACTCCTACGTCCCGGTCAACCCGGGCACCGGCACGAGTGGCGCCCTGGGCGTGGCCCAGTTCCTCAACACCCAGTCCCAGAACCTCAGCTCCTACGCCACCAACCCGCTCTGGCAGGTGGTGGACGGGCCCTTCAAGCTGAGCCAGTTCACGACCAGCGGCTTTGTCAAGATGGTCCCCAACAAGAACTACTCGGGATCACCCAAGCCGACCATCTCCGCCTTTGAGGAGCTTCCCTTCACGACCGACACCGCGGAGTTCAACGCGCTGCGCAGTGGCAGTCTGTCGATTGGCTACATCCCAGTCCAGGACCTGGCCCAGAAGGCCTCCCTGGAGAAGAACCAGGGCTACAAACTGAACTACTGGTACGACTTTGGAATCGTCTACTTCCCCTACAACTTCACCAACCCCACTGTGGGGCCGATCTTCAAGCAGCTCTACTTCCGGCAGGCGTTCCAGTCGCTGATCAATCAGCCCCAGTACATCAAGGACTTCGGGGCGAACATCGGCACCGTCAACAACGGGCCGGTGCCGGGCTACCCAGTGAAGAACCCTGATGAAAGCCCGCTCGAGTACACCGGACAGGTCTATCCCTACAGCGCGACCAAGGCGGTGAGCCTGCTCAAGGACAACGGCTGGACGGTGAAGCCAGGCGGCGCCACCGTTTGTGGTACGCCCGGAACCGGCTCCGGCCAGTGTGGGGCCGGAATCGCCGCCGGGGCGCCGCTTACTTTCAACATGCTGTACGCCAGCGGTGCGACCGTCTTGACCAACCAGATGGAGGCCATGCAGTCGACGATGAAGTCGGAGGCAGGCATCACCATCAACCTCAAGACCGCACCCTTCTCGCAGGTGATCGGCACCGCCTTCAACGGCTGCACCTTCGCCACTCCCTGCAGCGGCTGGGAGTTGGCTGACTGGGGCGGCGGCTGGGTCTACTCGCCCGACTACTTCCCGACTGGAGGCGAGCTGTTCACCACCGGCGCTTCCAGCAACAACGGTGACTACTCCAACCCGACCAACGACGCCAACATCGTGGCGACCCACACCGCGGCGAGTCACACGGCCGAGATCTCAGCCCTCTTCAAGTACGAGGACTTCCTGGCCAAGCAGCTGCCGGTCGTGTGGATGCCCAACGGCCCCTACCAGTTGACGATGTACAAGTCCAACCTCGGTGGATTTGTGCCGCAGGGAATCTACGACGAGATCTACCCGCAGCAGTACACCTGCGGTGCGGGCGCCTGCCCCAAGTCGGCGGGCTGACGCCAAGGCGCTAGCCGAGATCTGTTAGAGCCCAAAGGGGGCCCGGCCAGCGGGCCGGGCCCCCAACCATGCAAACTGTTGCGAAACGTGCAGGGAGGCTAAGGGGAAGCTAGGGATGTTCGGATACATGGTCCGGCGGATTGGCCAGGCGATCATCGTGCTAATCGGGGTCACGATCATCACCTTCATCCTCCTTCACCTGCTCCCCGGAAACCCGGTCCGAGCGATCCTGGGCACCCGCGCCAGCGCCATCGACATCAAGCAGTTGACCGACCAGCTGGGGCTCAACAAGCCGCTCTACGTCCAGTACTTCGTCTGGGTCAGCAACCTCCTTCACGGCAATCTCGGCTTCTCCTACAAGCTGGATCAGCCGGTGGCGTCGCTTTTGGCCCAGCGGATTCCCAAGACCCTGTTCCTGGTCGGCTCATCCCTGATCTTGGCGGTGCTGCTGGCGGTGCCGTTGGGGATGCTGCAGGCGGTTCGCCGCAACAAGCCGGATGACTACGTGCTGACCGGGCTCTCCTTCATCTTTTATTCGATGCCGTCGTTCTGGCTGGGCATTCTCCTGATCGTGGTCTTCAGCGCCACCCTGGGCTGGTTCCCGTCGGAGGCGCCTCAGGACCAGTTCAGCGTTTTCTCCCAGCTCAACGGAATGGTGCTGCCGGTGGCCACTCTGACCCTGGTCACCCTGGCCTTCTTCAGCCGCTACACACGCAGCTCGATGCTGGAGCAGACCATCCAGGACTATGTGCGCACCGCTCGGGCCAAGGGGGTGTCGCGCCGGGCGGTGCTCTTCCGGCACGTCCTCCGCAACGCCCTCATCCCGGTGATCACGCTTTTGGGACTCAGCCTCGGCGGAATCCTGAGCGGGGCGGTTGTGGTCGAGGATGTCTTCAACTACCCAGGCATGGGGCTCCTGTTCTATCAGGCGGCCGTCAGTGATGACTTTCCGGTCCTGCTCGGGGTCACGGTGGTGGTGGCTCTGGCCACGGTTCTCGGGAATCTGATCGCGGATATTCTGTACGCCGTGACCGACCCCCGGATTCGCTATGTGTCGTGAGCGCTGCCAGTCGCCACTCCACTTTCAGTTGTAGGGTTCAGGAGGCCGTGAGGTGATCGAGGATGTGCGGACCGAGCTGATGCCCGCGGTGGGCGGGGCCGGGGGGCCGATGCCCGAGGGCGGCGAGGGTTACAGCTCGGGGTCCGTCTGGCGCCTGATCCTGGCCGTGTTCCTGGAGAACCGGCTGGCGATCGTAGGCCTGGGCCTGATCGTCTTCATGGTCCTTTTCAGCTTCGTCGGACCGCTCATCTATCACACCCAGCAGGTTTTCAACAATCCCAACATCGCGAATCTGCCCCCCAGCATTCATCATCCCATGGGCACCGACCCGGTGGGGTACGACATGCTGGGGCGGCTCATGCTGGGGGGCCAGAGTTCGCTCGAGATCGGGTTCGCGGCGGCTCTGATCGCGGTCGGGATCGGGGTCATCTGGGGTGCCACAGCCGGCCTTGCCGGGGGCGTGGTTGACGCGGTCATGATGCGCATCGTCGATGCCATGCTGGCGATCCCCTTCCTCTTCGCCCTGATCCTGCTGGGCGCGATTTTCACCACCTCCATTCCGGAGCTGATCATCGTGATTGGGTTGGTCGCCTGGTTGGTGCCGGCCCGGCTGGTCCGAGGGGAGACGTTGAGCCTGCGGGTGCGGGAATACGTGCAGGCTGTGAAGGTCATGGGAGGCGGCTCCGGGCGCATCCTGGTCCGCCACATCATCCCCAACACGGTGGGCACGATCGTGGTCAACGCCACCTTCCAGGTCGCCGACGCGATCATCTTCGTCGCCACCCTGAGCTTTCTGGGCATCGGGGTACCGCCGCCAGCCACCAACTGGGGCGGGGAGCTCTCCAACGGCCTCTCGTACTACTATGACGGCTACTGGTGGCTCATCTACCCCGCCGGGATCGCGATCGTGCTGACTGTGGTGGCGTTCAACTTCGTGGGCGATGCCATGCGCGACGCCTTGGAGGTCCGGCTGCAGCAGCGGTGAGCGCCGCCGGGCTCACCCAGTGGGATTCAGGCGGCGGCGCGCTTGAGCCCCTATCCCTTCCTGGTTTTAGCCGCTCCCCGGTAGCCCAGGCCATCTCCACGAGCTGACGGGCCAGCCGCCGAGCGGGGCCGGTCCGGATGCCCTGGGGTTGGGGGTCAAACTGGCCCGAGCGAGCCTGCCGGGGCAAGCCCGGAGCGCGCCTGGTTTTGGATCTGGGTAGCGGTGCCCGTTAACCCGCCGAGGGGAGCCGCCGGCCAGGCCGGTCGCGATGGCGTCGAGCGGCCTGGGGCCCGATCAGGCGCTGGCGATCGGGGTCTGCAGGGGGAAGTGGCAGGCGGCTATGTGGCGCGGGCCGAAGGCGCGCAGCGGCGGCTCCTCCGCGGAGCAGATCTCCTGGGCGCGGGGGCAGCGGGTCCTGAACCGGCAGCCGGAGGGCGGGTTCATCGCCGAGGGGAGCTCGCCCATGATCGGCTGCAGGTTCTTGGAGCGCTCACGCTTGGGGTCCGGCTCGGGAATCGCGTTGATAAGGCCCTGGGTGTAGGGGTGAGCCGGGTGGTCGTAGATGTCCTGGCTGGGAGCCACCTCGACCAACTTGCCAAGGTACATGACCCCAACCCGGTCGGAGAGGTACTTGACCACGGAGAGGTCGTGGGAGATGACGATGTAGGTGAGCCCGTGGGTCTCCTGCAGCCCGTTCATGAGGTTCATGATCTGCGACCGGATCGAAACGTCGAGGGCCGACACCGGCTCGTCCGCCACGATCAGTTTGGGGTTGAGGGAGAGCGCCCTGGCCAGGCCGATGCGCTGGCGCTGACCACCCGAGAACTCGTGGGGGTAGAGGTCGATGGCCTTGGGGCTGAGACCGACCTCTTGCAGAAGCTGCCGGACTCGGGAGTTCTGCTCCTGGCGGTTGCCGATCTTCTGGACCGCGAGCGGCTCGCGGATGATGTTGCCCACGTGCATCCTGGGATCCAGCGACGCGTAGGGGTCCTGGAACATGAGCTGCAGGTCGCGGCGGCGGCGCCGGAACTCCCGTCCCCGGAGCCGGGCGATGTCACTGCCCTCGAACCAGATCTGTCCGGATGTGGGCTTCTCCAGGCCGACGATCAATCTGCCGATGGTGGTCTTGCCGCAACCAGACTCGCCGACCAGGCCGAACGTCTCGCCCTTGGCGACGCTCAAGGAGACATCGGACACCGCCTTGACGGTTCCGATCTTGCGCTGCATGACGGCTCCGGCGGTTACCGGGAACTCCTTCACCAAGTGCCGGAGCTCCAGGAACGCGGTGCTGGGCTGGCTGGCTTCCTGGGCGGTGGAGAGGGGAGTAGCTGTGGTCATCTGGCTGGTCCCTGTGTCACGTGGCCATCTCCTCGCAGTCTGGGAGCTCAGTGAGCCAGCGGCGCCGTCGGCCGCAGGCTCCCCTTGCCGACCGGGTTGAAGCACGCGTACTGATGCTCGGGAGTATCGCCGGTCAGGGGCGGCTCCTCCTCACGGCAGCGAGCCGTGGCGAACTGGCAGCGTGGCTGAAACCGGCACCAAGCCGGGGGGTGGGAGAGGTCCGGGGGCAGGCCGGGAATGCTGTAGAGCGCGGCGGATGAGTTCTGCGTGAGGCGGGGGATCGAGGCCAAGAGGGCTGCGGTGTAGGGATGTCGCATCGACTCGAAGAGTTCCTCGGTGGGCGCTTGCTCCACGATCTTGCCGGCGTACATCACATTCACGCGGTCAGCCCTGCCCGCGATCACTCCCATGTCGTGGGTGATCAACATCACCGCCATCCGCAGCCGCTGTTTCAGGCTGTAGAGGAGCTCCAGGATCTGGAGCTGGATGGTCACGTCAAGGGCGGTGGTGGGCTCGTCAGCGATCAGCAGCTTGGGCTCGCAGGACAGCGCCATCGCGATCATCACGCGCTGGCGGAGACCGCCCGACAGCTGGTGTGGGAAGTCCTTGAGCCGCTCCTTGGGATTGGGCATGCCCACCAGGCTCAGGACCTCAGCGGCGCGATCCAAAGCATCCTTCCGGGAGACTTGGCGGTGGATGCGCACTCCCTCGGAGATCTGGGCGCCGATGTTCATGGTGGGGTTCAGGGAAGTCATCGGATCCTGGAAGATCACCGCGACCTCGTTGCCACGGATCTTCCGCATCTCATTGTCGGCGAGCCCGACCAACTCCTTGCCGTCGAGTTTGACGCTGCCCCCGGCGATGTACCCGCCGGGAGGGAGCAGCTGCATTACGGACATACCGGTCATGGTCTTGCCGCATCCGGACTCCCCCACGACTCCCAGGGTCTCGCCTTCCTCTATAAAGAGGCTGACCCCGTCAACCGCCTGGACCTGGCCATGGCGCTGCTTGATGTAGGTCTTCAGGTCGTTGATCTCTAGAAGAGCTGCCAACTATCAGTCCCTGAGCAATCCGCGGGTGAAGTTCCAGAAAGTTGACCGGAGTATAGCGACCCCACGCGGCCGCAGGCGCCGGTTCGCGCCAGCTCCCCGAGCTGGCAGGCAATGCCCTGCTCGCCGGGATGGCCCGGGCTCAAGATCGGGGCCGCGCTCAACTGGCGGGCCTACCTGAGGCCCCAGGCGCTGAGGGGCAGGGGCTTCGAGCCGGGCTGGGTGGCTGGCCCCAGGGGACCACCCGGGGCGGCATCATCCACGGTCCGGCCGCCGCGCATCAGCTGCACCCGGTCCACGGTGGCCGCCGCCAACGAGACATCTCGGGTCAGCAGCAGCATCGCCATCTGGAACCGCTGCCGGAGGGAGTCGAACAGCTCCATCAGGTTTCGCTGGAGCGGGGGTTCCAGGGTGGCGGTGGGTTCATCCGCGATCAGGAGCCGGGGCTCGCAGGCGATCGCCATGGCGATCAGGACCTGGTGGAGAATGCCGCCGGAGAGTTGGTGAGGGTACGCCGTCAAGCGATCCCGGGCCCCAGCAACGCCGCTGATTTGCAGGACCTCCTCCGCCCGGGCGAAGGCGTCACGATGGGAGACCTTGCGGTGGACGCGGACCGCCTCCGCGATCTGCTCACCGACGGTCAGGGTGGGG
>Ga0307372_10004826_pt1 | contig 20580 bp, 10 predicted proteins | sample OX1MG_FD_202533 | JGI IMG/M metagenome (GOLD analysis project Ga0307372, IMG submission 202533) | Soil microbial communities from Risofladan, Vaasa, Finland - OX-1 | ecosystem: Environmental > Terrestrial > Soil > Coastal area > Acid sulfate soil | place: Finland: Risofladan, Vaasa | collected...
GGCCGTCGGTCACGAGCGCGACCCGAAAACCGCGCCGCTGCAGCGAGGTGAGCGCCGGCGTGAGTTGATGCAGTTCCGGCATGCCGTTCGCGCGCGGTCCCTGGAAACGGACGACCGCAACGAAGTTGCGCTCCAGTTGGCCGGCCTGGAAGGCGGCGATCACGTCCTCCTGGCGGTCGAAAACCACGGCGGGTGCCTCGACGAGCTGGTGCGCGTCGGCGACCGCGGCGGTCTTGATCACGGCGCGGCCCAGATTGCCGCGCAGCACCGCAATACCCCCGTGCGTCGAGAACGGATTCGCCGCCGGCCGCAGCACGTCGAGGTCGCCGCTCGCGGCTGGCGGCGCTTGCCATTCGAGCCGCTCGTCGACCAGTTGCGGCTGCATGACGTGCGTGCGCAGCCCGGCACCCATCACCGTCTGCACATCCTCGTGCAGCAGGCCTGCGTCGAGCAGTTCGCGGATCAGAAAGCCGCTGCCGCCGGCTTCGTGGAACCGGTTCACGTCGGCGTCGCCGTTCGGGTAGATCCGCGCGAGCAGGGGCACGAACGCGGACAGGTCGCCGAAATCGTCCCAATTCAGGAGGATGCCCGCGCAGCGGGCGATGGCGACGAGGTGCAGCGTGTGATTCGTCGAACCGCCGGTTGCGAGCAAGCCGACGATCGCGTTGACGATCGCCCGTTCGTCGACGACGTTCGCGAGCGGCCGATAGTCGCCGCCGAGCGCCGTGATGCCGGCGGCACGGCGCGTGGCGGCCATGGTCAGTGCGTCGCGCAGCGGCGTGTTCGGCGGCACGAAGGCCGCGCCTGGCATATGCAGGCCCATGACTTCCATCAGCAACTGATTGCTGTTGGCGGTGCCGTAGAACGTGCAGGTTCCGGGCGCGTGGTAGCTCGCCGCCTCGGATTGCAACAGCTCATCGCGCCCCACCTGGCCCTCGGCGTGGAGGCGGCGGATCCTCGCCTTCTCCTTGTTCGGCATACCCGAGGGCATCGGTCCGCCGGGGACGAACACGACCGGTAGGTGGCCGAAGGACAAGGCACCCATCAGCAATCCCGGCACGATCTTGTCGCAGATGCCGAGGCACAGCGCCGCGTCGAACATGTTGTGCGCGAGCGCAATTCCGGTCGCCATCGCGATCACGTCGCGGCTGAACAGGGAAAGCTCCATGCCCGCCTGCCCCTGCGTCACGCCATCGCACATCGCCGGCACGCCGCCGGCGAATTGCGCGACCGCGCCCGCTTCGCGCGCCGCTCGTTTGATCAAGGCCGGATAACGCTCGAATGGCTGATGGGCCGATAGCATGTCGTTGTAGGCGGAGACGATGCCGATGTTGGGCCAGCCTCCGGCGCGCAACGCCTCCTTGTCACTGGTCGCCGACGCCGCGAAACCATGCGCGAGATTGGTGCAGGACAGGCGCGTGCGCGCGCTGCCGGCGGCGCGAGCGGTTTGCATCCGCTCGAGATAGTCCGCACGGGTCGGTCGGCTGCGTTCGCGAATCCGTTCGGTAACCTCGCGCAGCCGCGGATCGATGGCGGTTGTTCTCATGATCACGCTCCATTCTGCCACGACCGTGGCACCTACCAGAAGGTCCCGACGGATGCTACGCTGCGGCCGAAGACGACGGAGGACCACGCGTTTGACGACCATGCTGGCGGCGTTCGACATGCTGCTGTTCGGCGGGACCGGAGATCTGGTGACGCGCAAGCTCCTGCCGGCGCTGTATCGCCGGCATGCGGCCGGTCAGATCGCCGCCGACTCGAGGATCTACGCAATCGCGCGTTCGGACCTGTCGCGCGAGCAATACCTCGCGCTGTCCGAGCAAGCCTGCCGGGAGTTCCTCGGGGCGCAGTTCGATGCCGCACACTGGGGTGCGTTCGCACCGCTCCTGTCGTACGCGAAAGTCGACGCGGGCACCGCCGGCGACTTTGCGGCGGTGGCCGCCTTGCTCGCGGGGCGCGACGCCGTGGTGCGCGTCTTCTTCTATTCGACCGCGTCCAATCTGTTCGCGACGATCAGCGAAAACCTCGCCGCGGCGGGGATCGTGACGCCGCTGTCGCGCGTCGTGCTCGAGAAGCCGCTCGGCCACGATGTCGCCTCCGCGGAGGCGATCAACCGAAGGGTCGGGGCAATTTTCGGCGAGGGTCAGATCTATCGGATCGACCACTATCTCGGCAAGGAGGCGGTGCAGAACCTGATGGCGCTGCGCTTCGGCAACGCCCTGTTCGAACCGCTGTGGCGCCGCGGTTACATCAAGCACGTGCAGATCACGGTCGCCGAGGAACTCGGTGTCGAGCGGCGCGGTCACTTCTACGATTCGACCGGCGCGCTGCGCGACATGGTGCAGAACCATCTGCTGCAACTGCTCTGCATCATGGCGATGGAGCCGCCGGCGAGCAGCGACCCCGACGCGGTGCGCGACGAGAAGCTCAAGGTCCTGCGGGCATTGCGGCCGCTGCGCGATCAGGACGTGCTCACCAAGACGGTGCACGGCCAGTACAAATCCGGCGTTGTGGGCGGTGCGCCCGTCGCGGGCTACCTCGAGGAGGCGGATATCGCGCCGGACAGCACCACCGAGACCTTCGTCGCGCTGAAGACCGAGATCGACACCTGGCGCTGGGCCGGCGTGCCGTTCTACCTGCGCACCGGCAAGCGCCTGCAGAAGCGCTTGACCGAACTGGTCGTGACCTTCGAGGACGTGCCGCATCCGATCTTCGAAAGACCGCCGGCGCCGGCGGGCGCGAATTCCCTGGTCATCCGCCTGCAGCCGGACGAATGCATCACGCTGACGATCCTCGCCAAGAACCCCGGCGAGGGCATGCGCCTGACGCCCGTCGATCTTGCACTCGATCTCGGCGAGACGTTCAAGATGCGTGCCCTCGACGCCTACGAGCGTCTGTTGATGGATACGATCAAGGGCAACCTCACCTTGTTCATGCGTCGCGACGAGCTCGACGCGGCGTGGCGCTGGATCGATCCGATCATCGCCGGCTGGCGCCGGTACGACGAGCGGCCAAGGAGCTACCTCGCCGGCAGCTGGGGCCCCGCAGCCTCGAGTGCCTTGATCGGCCGCGACGGATTCGAATGGCACGATGAGTCCTGAATCGGGATGATCGAATTGCACAGCCCCACGGCGAGCAGCATCCGTCAACGTGCCCGCCGGGCCGTGGCGAGCGCCGGACAAGCCAGCGCGCGCGGCGCCCGGGCAAAGCTGGCCTGGATCAAGGTGAACGACAGCCGACCGGCGGTCGACAGCGAGAACGGCGCGACCACGCGAGCGAGCGTTGCGCCCGCACGGGCGAAGCAGCGCAACGGCACCCGCAGCACGCCTTCGGCGCCGATCCGCATAGCGTCGAAGGCGCGCGTGACGTCGAGCATCGGCGGCCGCGCCGCGCCGCAGTGCCTGCCGCGGCCGCCCTGTGCGGCAGTTGCGTAGGGCCTCTCGCAGACCGGGCCGAACTCGACCGCCGCGCTCGGCCGCCGTTCGATGCGATAGCGAATCTCGAGCACCGTGCCGCGCTCGGTCCACCCGGTCAGATCGACGGCGCGGCCGCCGATCCGCAGTGCGCCCCAGCCGCCGCCGGTCCAAATCGCATGCGCGCCGTGTCGGTCTAGCCGCACGCGCAAGTCCCCTGCGGGGCTGATTTGTGTCGGCAGGGTCATGCGCACCGATGCGATCTGGTCGTTCAGGTAGATCGACCAGGGCGCGGTTACCCGGCCCGCCGCATACAGCACATTCGGCCCATGCACGCCTGGCGCCGGGCGCCGCGTCTGCGATAGCGGTCCGATTTGCGCGTGGCTGGCATAAGTCAAGCCGTAGCCGCGTGCGAACAGCGCCCCGTGCACCTTGCCGCGAGTGCCGAAGTGCACGGGCATGACCGTCGCCGGCCAGGAGAATGCCAATCGCCCGGTGAAATCGTGGCGGATCTTGCCATCGGCGCGACGCAGGAGCACGTCGGCGATGCCGGCGCCCTCGCTACCGGGCAGCCAGGCCGCGACGAACGCGTCGGCGGCGTTGATCTGCGGGTTCACCCACATGGGTCTGCCGGAGAGGAACACCGCGACGACCGGTATACCGGCGCCACGCAGGCGGCGCATGATATGGACGATGCGATGATCGCCAGGCGCGTATTCCAAGGTCTCGCGATCGCCCTCGAATTCTGCGTATGGGTGTTCGCCGAATACGACGATCGCCGCATCGGGTTTGCGCCTGAAACGGCCATCGGCGCTGTATTCGGCGCTTCCGCCGGCCGCCTCGACCCGTTGCCGGATGCCTGCGTAGATCGACGTCGCGCCCGGAAAGTCCGCATTGCTGTTGTGATCGCCCTGCCAGTCGATCGTCCAGCCGCCGCATTGCTCACCGATGTCGACCGCGGCGCGCCCGACGACGAGAATCCGCCGTCGCGGGTCGAGCGGCAGCACGCCATCGTTGTTCTTCAGCAGCACCAGAGACTCGCGCACCGCGCGCCGGGCGAGCGCGCGATGCGCCGCGGCGCCGAGAATGTCGAGGCCGGCGACGGCCGGCGGGTGTGTCGCCGGGGCGTGCCGAAACAGTCCAGCGAGAACCTTGACGCGCAGGATGCGGCGGACCGCGTCATCGATGCGCATGCGCGGGATCGTCCCCTCACGGACCTCGGCGACGGTGTTGCGGTAGATCTGCCGCCACCCGTCCGGCGCCATGAACATGTCGAGGCCGGCGTTGATCGCGGCCGCACAATGGTATTTCGTGCAGCCCGGGATCTCCTCCTGCGCGTTCCAGTCGCCGACGATGAAGCCGTTGAAACCGAGGCGGCCCTTGAGCACTCCAGTCAGCAGTGCCGCGTTGGCGTGCATCTTGACGCCGTCCCAGGAATTGTACGAAGCCATCACCGTAAGGACGCCGGCGGCAATCGCCGGCGGATAGCCCGCCGCGTGCACGCGTATCAAGGTCTGCTCGGAGACGAGGTCATCGCCCTGATCGCGGCCGTCGTGCGTGCCGCCGTCGCCGAGGAAATGCTTGACCGTGGCGACCGTATGGCCGGCGGCCAGGAAATCGGGCGTGCCGAGCCTGCCCTGCAACCCCTCGACCATCGCCGCGGACAGGCGCGCGACCAGCCGTGGATCCTCCGAGAAGCTCTCGTAGGTACGACCCCAGCGGGCGTCGCGCGCGACGGCGATCGTCGGCGCGAACGTCCAGTTGAATCCGGTCGCCGTCACCTCGGCCGCGGTGGCCTGGCCGATCTTGCGGACGAGGTCCGGGTCGTGGGTCGCACCGAGCCCGATGTTCTGCGGGAAGATCGTCGCGCCGCGCACCCGAGCGTCGCCGTGCACGGCGTCGATGCCGAGGAGCAGCGGAATCGCGATGTGCCCGCCGCCGGCCCCGGCCGTCGCACGCTGGTAGGCGTCGGCGAGTTCGAGCCACAGCGCCGGCGCGGCGCGCAACTGTCCATAGGGCCCCGAGTTGCCGCCGGCGAGCACCGCACCGAGGTGGTATTGCGCGGCCTCCCTGGGCGTGATCGAGTCGATGTCGGCTTCGATCATCTGTCCGACTTTGTCCCGCAGCGTCATATTCGCGAGCAGTCCATCGACGAAGCGCTCGACCTTCGGCTCGATCAGTACGTTCTTCGGCCCGGCCGGCCAGCGTTCCAGGTGCACGATCGCCGGCCCCGCCGTCGCAGCGCAGGGGCGCCCGATCGCGGCGACGAGCAGCCAGAGCGCGCCGAGCGCGACGCGTCCGCCGCGGGCGCCGTCGCTCGTGCGCCAGCGCGCGCGCGGCATCATCGCTCCCTCGCCGCGGCGATCGTCGCGCGCCGATCCTGCACGTCCCAGCCGCGCAATGTGATGCGCGCGCAGCGTTCTGCCGTCCCCGGGCACTCGACCTGTATGCGGCGGGTCTCGCCGGGCAAAAGGGTCACGTAGTTGTCTGCATAGTAGACCGGCAGCACGCGGCGGCCCCGCGCATCCTGCATGGTGATCTTCGCCGCAAGCGCCGTGTCGTCGCCGCGATTGGTCAGGGTGACCTCGACGAGCTGTCCCGAGGGCGTGTCGTGTGCGCGTGCGCTCAATTGGACCGGTTGTGGTGCGAGCCGGTCGAGGCGGCGCTGGCCGCCGGGTGTGGCGCTCGGCCAATACACGTTATCGGACCGGACCACGCCGTGCGGGTCGGTCAAGGTGAGCGTGACTATGACGAGAGGCCGGCGCGCGAAGTAGGCGGCGAGATCGAGCGGCGCGAAGGTCGCGATCGAGTTCGCGCCGAGATCGGCGCGGTCGATACGCTGCGCGAGCAGACGGCCGCCGAGGGTGAAAATGCGGCTCTCGAGCGCGAGGCCCGGCTGCGCATGGCGCGAGATGTTGATGATGGCCGGCCGGTCGTCCGGCAGATTGAGCTGGGCGTGCAGCGGTTCGCAGGCCTTCTTGACGCCGTAGTAGGCGGCGGCCGTGTCGTAGTCGGAACTGTAGATTTGCCAGGTATTGCTCGGCCATGCCGGATGCGTCATCCACAGCAAGCGGCCGCTATTGCGCGTCCACAAATGGGCGTTGAATCCCTCGAAGATGGCGCGGTACGAAACGTAGTCCATCAACTGCGCCTTGCGCTCGAAATCGACGAGTCCGCGCGGCGCGCCGTATTGCCGGTCGAGGGCGGCCATGAACGTCTTGCTGTCGCCGTTGCCGCCGAAGTGCCAGTCATGGTACGCGTAGGTGTCCCCGATCGGCCAGCGGTCCGCCGGCGGGATCATCGCGCGCACCGCTTCGAGCGTGGCGAGCGATGGCGTGCCGACCTCGACCGCGAAGCCGCGGGCAAGGGTGGTGAAGTAATCGGACGGCGGACGGTAATCGTACGGGCCGCTCACCTGGAGATTCACGGAGTTCGAACTCGGCGTGTAAAAGCGCGTGCCGTCGAGTTTCGCGACCAGGGTTGCCATGCCGTCGTTCAGCAGCGGCGGCGGCACGCCTTCGTTTCGGCCGATCCACAGTGCAATCGACGGATGATTGCGGTAGCGGCTGATCACGTCGCGCACGTTCGCGAGGAACAGCGCGGGGTCGTCGGGCTCGAGCTGGAAGTTTTGCGTCGAGATCCAGAAGTCATTCAGGACGAGAAAACCGTACTTGTCGGCGAGGTCATAGAACGCCTCCTCGGTGTTTTGGCCGAGCCAGTTGCGGATGACGTCGAGGTGCGCGGCGCGCTCGAGACGAAAATACGGCTCGAGGCGGCGCCGTCCAATGCGCTTCAAATCATCGTCCATGCCCCAGTTGCCGCCGCGCGCTGCGATGCGTACGCCGTTGACGCGGATCACGAGATACGGTGCGAGCGTATCCGCCGGCAAGTTGCGCACCGCCGGCGAAGTTTCGCCGGCCGGGGTGAGCGATGCGGCCCAGCCGTTGCGCGTGCGTTTGATCGCCCGATGCCGCACATCGACGATCCGCTCGCCCAGGGCGCTTGCCTTGGTTGGATCGATCTCGACGCGCCGCAGACGGCCCTGACGGTCGAACAGCGAAAGCTCGTAGGTCAATTCACGCATGCCGAAACGCAGGGTTTTGCGGTCCGAGAGCCGCGCTCCCTCGCGGACGGCGAGGCGCAGGCGATGCAGCGTCGCCGCCCCGTAGCCGTTCGGCCACCAAAGGCGTGGGTGAACGATGCGCAGCTGTGGGAAATCGGCGCTGACGAAACGCACCGCCGTCACGCCGGAAGGCACCGTCAGCGAGCGCTGCACCCTGACGTTGTCGAAGCGGGCGCTGACCATCGCCCGCAGCGCCCGCTTGGACTCGTTCTCGATGGGTACGGTGATCGATATGTCGGCAACGTCGCGGCGGGGCAGCGGCAGGCGGGTCGTCACCTGCGGATCGAGGATGCGCAGCGCGCCGCTCGCGGACAAGGTGACCGGCTGCCAGATGCCGATGTCGCGGTCGCGAATCGCCGGGATCCAGTCCCAGCCCCCGCTTGCGATGAACGTCGGTCCGTCGAGCGCGAGTGCACCGCCGTTCTCGCCGGGGCCCGCGGCGATCGACTCCTCGTGGGCGATGCCGGGGTGCGGCGGCGGGTCGATGCGCACCGCGAGCGCGTTGCGGCGGCCCGGACGCACCAGGTGCGTCACGTCGAAGGTGCCGCGGATGAAAGCACCGGCGATCGTGCCGAGCCGCCTGCCGTTGAGCCAGATCTCGGCGCGATAATTGATGCCGAGAAAGCTCAGCGTCAGGTGACGTCCGCGCAGTGCCGGCGGCGCGCGGAACACGCTGCGGTACCAGTAGCTGCGGTGCGACAGGCTCTCCGGGATCGCGAGATTGTCGAGCCCGTGATTCGGGTCTGGGTAGATGCCGCGCGCCATCAGGGTTGTGAGCACGGTGCCGGGGACGACTGCTGCGTACCACGCGGCCGCATCGCTCGCGTAGCCGAGCGACGATAGACGTGCGCCGTCCACATGCGCGCTGCCCTTCGCGACGAATCGCAGGCGCCAGTTCGACACCCGCCAGGCGTTCGGTCCGCAGCGGCGCAACGCGAGCGACGGCGGCGGCGGCGGCGTCGCGACCGGCGGCGCCGGCCGGCTGCGGGCGTGCGGTAGAGTCCATGGATCTTGCGGCTGATCGAGGCCGATCCACTCGCGTCGCTGCAGCGGCCAACCGACGCCGACACGCGTGAACTCGATCAAGCGCAAATTCGGCGGCGCCGCGGCGAGCGCCGCGATGCGCGCCGCGCCGAGGGCGCGACCGCGCAGCGTCCATGCCGCGAGGGATCCGCCGAAGTGGCCTCGCCTTGCGGCGCCGCCGGCGCTCGCGGTGACGACGGGCGCGAGCTCGATGTTTGCCGCGACCGCCTGCGTCGCGGCCGCGCGCGAGGCGAGCTCGCGCCCGCCGACATACAAGCGCGCGATGCGCCCGTTGTAGGTCGCCATGACCGCAGTCCAGCGCCGCGCCTCGATGCGCGCGCCGTCGTCGATGCGCACGCCGGGTGCGAGTCGTAGCGCGAGCCGGCCGTCGACGAGCATGAGGCCACGCCAGGCGCCGTGGCCGGGCTCGCCGATGGCTGTGAGGATCTCACGGCCCGCTTGTCGATGCGCCCAGTAGAGCCAGCCGCCGATCGACCAGGGCATACGGGCCCCGCGCGGCGGTGCGCGCGGCGAGAGCGCGCGATGCAGGCCGATGCCGCCCTCGAGGAAGGTCGCATCGTACGGGCCGAAATTGGCGTCGCCGTCCGCGGCGCCCGCCCTGGCGGCGGTCGTGGCCGTCGCCGGCCGCGTGCTGCGAGGCATGCCGATCTGTGCCGGTATGGATCGGCCGGCAGCGCGAGCGCTCAGCGATGACATTCCTGACAGCGCAATCAATTCAAGCAATCCGAGCAAAGCAAAGTTTGTCGCTTTTGCCGCGTAAATCAGCCGTAGATCGCGATCCAACATCGCCTCTGCGCTCCCCTACCGGATCATTGTTATGACATCGCTGTCATTTCATCCTAGCGCGATTCACCGTTCGGGGACAGTCCGGGAGACTTGCGGATCTCGCGTCGCGTGACGGCGAGGCACGCGCTCAGGGTTGCCGCCGGGGTTGAATCCGCGGTCCACAATGCGCCGCTCAACGAGCCAGCAAGTCGGCGACGGAGGCCGTGCGGCGGCCGTCGAAGCGCTTGTGGCGCCCGCACATCGCGCGCGTGTGGGCGCGGTGGCGGCGAACCGTCCACCGCTCGAGTTCGCCCGTCGAGGAGCGACCGACGGCGTGAGTTCGATCGTAAGACGGCGGCCATTGCGCGCCGTTGGTGCGTGTCGACGAGGGATTCCGCGGCGTGGCCCCGAGATCGGCCGCTTGCCCCGCAGATCACGCATAACTAGCTGTAAATACCCAAAAATAATTGTTTCTCCTGGTTTATAACCGCAGGGCGCCGGAGCGCTCGTCGAAAGCCGTCGTAGAGCCTCCGGCGAGATCGCGCCACCCTGGCGAGACCACAGTCGATAAAGCCAAACAAAAGTATTTAATCGTTGACTTTCTGCGCCGAGCGGCGTTAGCCTCCCCACAACATCCCTCGGAACGTGACGTCCGAGTCGGTGCGGGATACCAGAGCGCGGACGACACCGGCAAGCGATCCAGCAGTGACCGCAGGGCGGTGTCGCCGAAGACTCGGTGACGAATTCGAACAAGGTCATAGATCGGGGAGTTAGCTACCATGTCGCATCGTAAAGAAAAGCGCGCCCGGAAGTTTTTGCGTTTCGCGTTGATGACAGCGGTGTCATTCGACGCCGGCTTCGCGGGCCATGCACTGTTGGCGGCCACGCCCGCGAGCAACACCGCCTCGAGCACGAAAAGCGCCGCCGGCGTCGATCAATTGACGGAGATCGTGGTCACCGGGTATCGCGAGTCGCTGCAGAATGCCCTCAACATCAAACGCGACTCGAATTTGCCGGTGGAGGTGATCTCGGCCGAGGACATCGGCAAGATGCCCGACCAGAACGTTGCCGAATCTCTGCAGAGACTCGCCGGGGTGCAGATCGACCGCGGCGCGCAGGGCGAGGGCACACAGGTGCTGATCGACGGCCTGCGGCAGAACCTGACCACCTTGAACGGCGATCTGTTCCTGACGGGCAAGGAGTTCTACGTCTCGGGCGAGGGCTCCGGCGGAGGCGCGGGCAGCAACTCGCAGTACGGCTCGCTCGAAGGAGTGCCGAGCGAGCTCGTGACCGGAATCGAAGTGTTCAAGAATCCCGATGCGTCGATGACCGAGGGCGGTCTCGGCGGTACGATCGATCTGAAGACGGCCGATCCGCTCGCCGGCCCGGACGGACTCTCGCTCGGCGGCAATTTCCGCGAGTCGACGGCGGACGGCACGTCCAGCAAATTGCCGGCGGGGGTGCTCGTCGGCTCGTACAAGATCGGCGACCGCCTGGGGTTCACCGCGAGCGTGTCTTTCGACAACGAGAAGACTCATACCAAGGAATTTCAGGACCAGAATCGCGCCGCGTGGTTGACGACGAATTCCGCGACCGGGCCCTACACCGGCGCGCTCACCTCGGCGGGACTCACCGCGTTGCCGAACGGCCAGTACTACATCGATCCGCAACTCGCGTATTTCACCGACATCATCGATTATCGCAACGACAAGGGTGCTTCCCTCGGCGTCAAGGCGCGCCTCACCGACAGCATCACCTCGCGGCTGAACTGGTTCCATTCGGAGGAGGACGACCGCAACTACAGCTACACCGACAAGGTCTGGTTCAACGGCTCCGGCCAGTCGTCGGGCAACCTGATCCCGGGCATCGATCCCACGCAACCGTATTCGATCGACAGCAACGGGGTCGTACAGAACGCGACGTTCAACGCGAACGGTGCGGAGACCGCGACCCTCTATCAACAGAACACCGCGAAGGCGGACAACTTCCAATGGGTGACGAGGTTCGACAACGGAGGCCCGGTGCGCGGCGTGTTCGATGCGGCCTATTCCAACGCGACGTCGAATTACCAGGCGGCGCAGGCCGACGTCGAGCACGGACTGTACCTCACCAGCGCCGGCGTCGCGACCTCGCCGGCCGCGCCCGGGTGCAACAATGGCTCCTCGACCTGCGCGCCGCCGGCACCCGGCAGCCACGGCTATGAATTCACCTACGCGAACGGCGGGACCTCGGGGCTGCCGTCGGTGAGCTACCTCGCCCCGTATGCCGACGTGCTCAACAACCCGAATTACACGACGTTCAAGTCGAACTGGGCATGGGCGAACCTCACCCACAACAAGCAGTTCGCGGTGCGGGGTGCGCTGAAGTGGAACCCTGCGTTCATCAAGGACGTGCCCTCCACGATCACGGTCGGATTGCGCTATGCCGGGCGCGACCTCGACCAGACCTTCGGCCGCTACCTGATCAACGGCACTCTGTCGAACGGCTCGATCGCCGGTGGCCAGACCGGCTGCAACACCGTCAGTGCGCCGAACACCTGCGGACCGTGGCTGTACTACCAGGATCCGGGTTACGGCACGCCGAACATTCCCTACTCGACGGCGCTGTCGAATCCGGGACTCGCGGCGACGTTTCCGAACTTCGCGGTCGGCAACATCATCGTCAAGAATCCGGCGAGCGGCGGGATGACCAATCCCGCGACCTACCTGCAACAGGTCTGGGGCGGCGCCGGTGTGACCAACATGACCGAGCAGTTCTTCGTCGACCAGCTGAGTTCATTCCGGGTCGCGGAGCGCACCACCGCACCCTATTTCATGGTCGATCTCGGCGGCCCGGCGAGCCAATTTCACGCGAATTTCGGCGCGCGCGTCGTCACGACGAGCCTGACGATCGACAACGGCCAGTCGGCGCTGTCGCCGACCTATTACGGCACGGCCTCATGGAACGGCGTCGACTCCAACGTCGTGGCGGTGCGTACCACGCGCAGCTACACCGACGTGCTGCCGTCGTTCAACTTCGTTCTCGACCTGTCGGACACGCAGAAGGTCCGCTTCAGCGCCGCCCGCGTGGTTGCACCGCAGGATCTGTACCAGCTCGGCATCGGAAATTCCTACAACTTCACGCGCAACAGCAATCGTCTGAATCCGACGACCGGCCAGCTCGGCGGGTTCGAGTTCATCAACGGCAACTCCGGCAACACCCAGCTCGATCCGTACCGCGCCTCGCAGTTCTATCTGTCGTACGAGGACTACTTTGCGCCCGGGTCGATCGCGAGCGTCGCCGGCTTCTACAAACAGGTCGACAATTTCATCGAGATCAAGCAGGTCCCGACCTTCGTCAAGGACGACTTCGGGGGCGACACCGGTTCCATCACGGAACCGGTCAATGCCGGCCAGGGCAAGATCTACGGTCTCGAGCTCACCGGCGATTACGCCTTCGGATCGAGGATCGCGTCGTGGCTGCGGGGGGTCGGCGTCGCCGCCAACTACACCTATTCGAAGTCCGAGGCGAACAATTCGACGACTGCGTTCTCGTACGACTCGGCGATCCCCGGCGTGTCCCTCAACGCCTTCAACGGCACGCTGTATTACGAGCGCTTCGGGTTCTCGGCGCGCATGTCATACACCTGGCGCGATCGGGCGGTGAACGATTCGCTCGTCGGCGCGACTTTCCCGGTCCCGGACAAGAACGGCGTCGACCAGACCTATCAGGTGTTCTCCGCGCCGTACGGGCAGCTCGACGGACAGATCGGCTACGACCTCAACAAGTACGTCGGCGTGTTCGTCTCGTTCCAGAACCTCACGAACTCGGTCCAGCACACCTACTTGCAGTTCCCGGACCTGCCGTTCACCTACGACGCCAGCGGCCGGCGGTTCTTCTTCGGCATCCGGGGCAAGCTGTAGGAGTCCGTACCGGTCCACCGGCGCCGCCGCGCCGCGGTGACGGCGGCGCGGCGGGCCCTGCGGCGGTCACGATGATGGATGAGCTGCGAATCCAGCGCATTGCGATCGTCGGCGGCGGCACCGCCGGTTGGATGGCGGCCGCGGTGCTCGCGCGCTCCCTGCCGGCGAGCGGCTGCCGGATCACGGTGGTCGAATCCCCCGACATTGGCACCGTTGGCGTCGGCGAGGCGACCATACCGCCGATCCTCGACCTGTTGCGCCTGCTCGGCATCAGCCAGGACGATTTCGTCCGTCACACCCAGGCGACCTACAAGCTCGGCATCAAGTTCACTGACTGGCGGGTGCAAGGTTCGAGCTACTGGCATCCGTTCGGCACCTTCGGCAGCGCGATCAATCTGCGCCCGTTCCACCACGCCTGGCATCGCGCGAAGAAGCAAGCTGCGGACCGGGACTTTCTCGACTTCAGTCTCGGCGCGGCGCTCGCCGAGGCGGGGCGGTTCCGTTTCCCGGATCCGGCGGCACCCGGCCCGGTGGCGGGTCTGCGCTACGCCCTGCATTTCGACGCCGGTTTGGTGGCGGACTATCTCGGCGCCTACGCACGCGCGCTCGGCGTCGTGCATCTCGAGCGCCGCGTCGCCGACGCCGCCTTGCGCGAGGATGGAATGATCGAGGCCCTGCTGTTCGACGACGGCTCGCGCCTCGAGGCGGATTTGTTCGTCGATTGCAGCGGCTTTCGCGGCATTCTGATCGAGCAGGTGCTGCGCACCGGCTATCTGTCGTGGAGGGAGTTTCTTCCCTGTGACCGGGCGGTCGCGGCACCCAGCGCGGCGCTGCGCGGCCGCCCGCCATTCACCGAGGCCTGTGCACGCGAGGCCGGTTGGCGCTGGCGGATTCCCCTGCAACATCGTGTCGGCAACGGCTACGTCTATTCGAGCGAGCACCTCAGCGACGAGGCTGCGCAGGCGGATTTCCTCGCCTCGATGGACGCCGCGCCGATCGCCGAACCGCGGCTGCTGCGCTTCGTCGCCGGCCGCCGGGCGCGCTTCTGGAACCGCAATTGCGTCGCGCTCGGGCTCGCCTCCGGGTTTCTCGAACCGCTCGAGTCGACCAGCATTCACCTCGTGATGAGCGGGCTCTACAAGCTGCTCGAACATTTTCCGGACAAGTCCTTTGCCACGGCCAACATCGACTCCTACAACGCCGAGCTGACCGACGAAATGGAGACCATCCGCGATTTTCTGATCCTGCACTATGCGGCCACCCGGCGCGAGGACACGCCGTTCTGGCGGTACTGCGCGAATATGCCGCTGCCGCCGAGCCTTGCGCAGCGAATCGAGCTGTACCGGGCCACGGGGCGCGTACGCGTCAAGTCTGGTGAGCTATTCACCGAGCTCAGCTGGTTCTACGTGCTCGACGGACTAGGCGTCGAACCGCGCGCCTACGATCCCTTGATCGACGTCGTGCCGGCAGCCGCATTCGATGAAATTCTCGCATCGCTCGCGCGCGACACGCGTGCCGCGCTCAGCGGGGCGCCGACTCACGACGCGGCGCTTGCGGCGCGCCTGCGCACGCGACCCCCGGGCGCCGCGGCCACGGCCGTTCGATGACCGCGGCACGCGCTTTGTACGGCGGTGTGGAGCTGGGCGGAACGAAATGCGTATGCATTCTCGGCAGCGGACCCGATGATGTCCGCGAGCAGGCGAGCGTGGCCACGGGGCGCGATCCTGAGGTCGCGCTGCGGGGCATCGAGACGATCCTCGATGGCTGGCGTGCGGCGCACGGTCCGATGGAGGCGGTCGGCATCGCATCTTTCGGACCGATCGATCTTGCGCGCGACTCGCCGAACTATGGGGTCATCGGCGCGACGGCGAAGCCCGGCTGGCGTGGCACCGCGATCGCGGGACGGTTCGCCCGCAGCTGCGGCGTACCGGTCGGCTGCGACACCGACGTGAATGCTGCGGCGCTTGCGGAGGGGCGCTGGGGAGCGGCACGTGGGCTCGCGGATTTCGCCTACGTCACCGTCGGCACCGGGGTCGGCGTCGGTCTCGTCGTCAATGGCCGGCCGGTGCGCGGATTCGCCCATGCCGAATGCGGCCACATCCGGATCGCGCGCGCGCCGGGCGACGCATGGTCCGGATCCTGTGCGTTTCATGGCGATTGCGTCGAGGGGCTCGCCTCCGGGCCGGCGATCGCGGCGCGCACCGGCCGGCCGCCCGACCAGTTGCGCGGTGACGATCCGGTTTGGGAGTACGTCGCCGATGCGCTCGCGCAGCTGCTGCACACATTGATGTTGACCACGGCGCCGCGGCGAATCCTGATCGGCGGCGGCGTCGCCACGGCGCGCGCGGGCTTGCTGCCGATGATTCGCCACCGGGTGGCGCAGAGCCTCGGCCGTTACCTCGATCTCGGCGCACTGATCGGCTCGATCGATGACTACGTATCGCCGCCGGGCCTCGGCGAACGTGCCGGACCGTTCGGCGCACTCGCGCTGGCCGCCGACGCGGTGGCCGGCAACTAGCGCGGGCGGCCGAAAATGCGCAGCCCGATGCCGCATCAGGTTCCACGACGGCGCGACGCGCAATCCGGACCTGATCTGGCCGGTACGAACCTCGCGCGCGCCGGCGATCACAATCAGCGGGTCACGCTGCACGCGATACGCGTGAACGGGCCGGTAACGCGCCACGAACTGTCCGAGCGAACCGGTCTGACGCCGGCCGCGATCGTCAACATCACCGACCGGTTGCTGCAGAACCGGCTGATCCTGCACGCCGGCCGCCGGCGTGGACAGCGCGGTCAACCGGCTCGCCGGTTCGTCGTCAATCCGGACGGCGGCTTCTCAGTCGGACTGAACGTCGATCGCGATCACGTGACCTTGGTCGTCGTGGATTTCGCCGGCCGGGTGCGCGCGCGCTCCTCGCGCGAGATCGCCTTCGCGCAGCCGGCGACCTTGCACAGGTTTTTCCGCCGCTCGATCGGCCAACTGCTCGCGAAGGCGGCTATCGAGCGGCATCGGCTGATCGGCGTCGGCGTCGCGTTTCCGGACGACATCGCGCGTGCGCACCTGCCCGACCAGCCGACCGAGTATGCGGCGTGGAGCACGGTCCGGGTCGATGACCTGATCCGCCACGTCTTGCAGGTCCCGGTGTTCATCGAAAACGATGCCGCGGCCGCGGCGATCGGCGAGATGCAGTTCGGCGCCGGCCACAAGTACCGCAGCTTTTTCTATCTGCTCATCACGGCCGCACTCGGCGGTGGGCTGGTCGTCGACGGCCACTATTCCCGTGGTGCGACCGGGCGCAGTGGCGAGATCGGCTGGCTGCGCGCGCACGGTGCCGACGCCGGCGACCAGCAGCTGCAGAACATCGTATCACTGTCCAACCTGTGCCGCATGCTCGCGACCGGCGGCCACCGGATCGCCTCGCCGGCCGGTCTCGTCCGGCTCGATGCGGGCGCACACGCCATCGTCGCGCGCTGGGTCGAGGAGTCGAGCGCGGCGTTGGTCGCCCCCCTGGTTGCGATCAATTGCTTGATCAATCCGGAGGCGATCCTGATCGGTGGGCGCCTGCCCGCGGCACTGATCGATCGGCTCGCAATGGCGACGAATCGGCGCCTCGCGGGGCATGTCGGCCGCATCCCCGCCGTGGCGCCGATCGAACGGGCGCAGCTCGCCGATGACGCCCCGGCGGTCGGTGCCGCGATCCTTGCCTTCAATGCGCGCCTGCTGCCGCTGCGCGATGCGCTGCTCAAGCCCGGATGAGCGACGCCGGCGAAGCCGCCGGCCGCCGCCGGTTGGCGGCGATGCACGCCCGTCTCGTCGACTGGCTGGTCGGTTCGGCATTGCCGCTTTGGGCGCGCCGCGGCGTCGATGCCGTCACCGGAGGGTTCGTCGAGTGTCTCGCGCAGGACGGCACGGTGCCCGGCGTGGCGCGCCGCGCGCGCGTTCCAGCGCGGCAGATATTCGTCTTCGCGCAGGCGCCGCGCTTCGGTTGGAAGGGCGATGCCGCCGGCATCGTCGCCCGCGGACTCGAGGAGTTCGTCTTGCGCCATCGGCGGCCGGACGGCCTGTTCCGCACGCTCGTCGCGTGCGACGGCAGCGTGCTCAGTGACGACGCCTTGCTCTACGATCAGGCATTCGCGCTGCTCGCGTTCGCTGCGGCGGCGACGCTCGGCGATCCCCAGGGCTGTGAGGCCGCCGCGCTGGCGCTGCGCAAGCGGATCGAGGTTTGTTTTGGCACCGCGGAAGGCGCGTTTCGGGCGAGCGAGCAAGCGGATGCTGCCGACGATTCGCGCGAGGCAAATCCGCACATGCATCTGCTCGAGGCCTGCCAGGCATGGGCGCGGATCGGCGCCGATCCGGGATGGTCGATGTGGTCGCACCGTCTGACCGACCTGGCGTTGTGCCGATTTGCCAGATCGCCGAGCGGCGCCTTCGGCGAGATTTTCACGCACGACTGGCGGCCCGCGCCGGGACCGGCCGGTTCGCGGATCGAACCGGGCCACCAGTTCGAGTGGGCCTGGTTGTTGCTGCGCCAAACGCCGGCCGCCGCCGTTGCGCACCAGACGGCGTTGCGTCTGCAGGCGATCGGCGAGGGGTACGGCATCGTCCGCGGCGCCGTCGTCGATGCCTGGGATGCGGACCTCGCGGTCGCACGGGCCAGCGCGCGTCTTTGGCCGCAAACGGAGCGCTTGAAAGCCGCGCTCGCGATCGCCGCGGGGGCCGACCAGGATCGCGCCTGGTCGATCGCGGCCGATGCCGCCGAGAGCCTGTTGCCCTATCTTGCGACGCCGATGGCGGGCTTGTGGTTCGACCGCCGCACCGCCGAGGGCGCCTACCCGGCAACGCCGGCGCCGGCGAGCAGTTTGTACCACCTGGTCGGCGCGATCGCCGAGCTCGACGCGGCGGCAGGCTCGCGGCGCTTTAGCGAAATGCGATGACGATGGCGCCGGTGATCGCGAGCAGTGCGGCCGCCTGCCACCGATAGTCTCGCCAGGCGGCCGGCGCGCCGGGACGCCGGCCGCGTTCGTGCCTCGGCGTGCGCCGCCAGACGAGTGCATCGACCCGCGGCGTCGCCGCAACCGGTCGCGCGAGGCTCACGCCGACGAGCAATGCCGTATCGATCGCGAGCAAGACCGGAGCGGCGTAGAGAAAGTGCCAATGCGACCAGCGAAATACCACATTCGACAGAAACAGCGTGATGCCGCAGGCCGACCCGATCCACATGGTCGCAGCCGCGGCACCGGCCGTGGCGCCCCGCCAGAACCGGCCGACCAGGAACAGGGCGACAACCGGCGGTACCACATAAGCGAGCACGGCCTGCAGGTACTGCCATAAGGACGGGAAGTGCCGCAGCTGCGGCGCCCAGAGCACCGCGATGATCAACAGCGCGGCGGTGCTGGCGCGACCGGTCGCCACCAGCTGCCGGTCGGAGAGGCGCGGCGCGAACGACTTGACGACGTCCATCGTGATCAGTGTCGAAGCGGAATTCAGCGTCGAGCCGATCGAGACCATCGTCGCCGCGACGAATCCCGCGGCCACGACACCCAGCAGGCTGCGAGGCAGGGCTCGCATGATCAATCTCGGGTAGACGAGGTCCGCCCGCGGCAGATGCGGAAACAGTACGAGTGCGCAGATCCCGGGCAGCACGATCAGGAACAGCGCGGGCAATTTCAGCAGGCCGGCAAAAAGGGTACCCCAGCGTGCCTGGTCGAGATTCCGTGCCGACAGTACGCGCTGCACGATCGTTTGATTGGTGCACCAATAATAGAATCCGAGCACCGGGATGCCGAGTAGCAATCCCGGCCAGGGTACGCCCGGGTCGCCGGCGGGGCGGATCAGAGACAATGCGGCTGGTGCGACCCGGCTCATGACGGCGTGCCAACCTCCCGCATCGCGCAGGGCATTGTAGGCGATCAGCGGCGAGCCGATCATCAGCACGAGCGCCTGCACCACCTCGGTGTAGAGCACCGCCCGCAAGCCGCCCAGAGTCGTATAGAGCGCCGCCGCGCCGGCGAGAATGGCGACGATCCACGCGAGCGACCAGCCGGGGAAAAGCGTCTGGCAAACCAGCGCGCCGCTGTACAGAACGCCGGCCGAATCGACGAACACGTTCAGGAACAGCGTCAATGCGGCGAACAGCAGGCGCACGCGCCGATCGTAGCGGCGCTCGAGAAACTCGGGCATCGTGAAGACACCGCTGCTGATCACCGCGGGCAGCAGGAAGACGCAATAGAAGACCAGCACCAAGACCGCCGTCCACTCATAGTCGTACACGCAGATGCCGATGGAATAGGCGCCTCCAGCGAGACCGACGAGCGCGGTCGACGACAGGTTCGAGGCGAGCAGGGCCAGGCCGATGACCGGCCAGGTCGAACCGCGCGATGCGAGGAAGTAATCGACCGTGTCGGGCCGGCGGCGCGCCAGCAACACGCCGAGCAGCACGAGGCCCGCGGTGTAGCCGGCAACGATCAGCCAGTTGCCGTTCGCGGACGTCACGGCCGGCAACCGGTGAGGACTGGTTCAGTACCCGACATTTCCCTGCCTGACGGCATCACCCGCGGCCCATCCCCGCACTTTTCCGGTATCATGCCCAAATCGGATGGGTACCGTCGCGCAATTCGTCACGATCCAGCAGGTCGCGGATCTCGCCAAAGTGTCGCCGAAGACGGTATCGCGCGTCATCAACAACGAACCCCGGGTGCGCGTCGAGACCCGCGAGCGAATCCTCCTTGCGATCCGCGAGCTCAATTACCAGCCGAACCTGAACGCCCGCGGCCTGGCCGGAAATCGCTCGTTTCTCGTCGGGCTTTTTTGCGACAAGCCCGGCGACTACCTGAGCGAATTTCAAACCGGCGCGGTGGAGCGTTGCCGCGAATCGAACCTGCACTTGATCGTCGAACCCCTGGATGCGCTGAACCCGACGATCGACCGGGAGTTGGACACCCTGCTCGGTCAGTTGCGCCTGGAGGGGGTCATTTGCCTGCCGCCGCTCAGCGACCACCCGATCGTTCTCGACAAACTGTACGGCGCCGGGGTCTGCGTCGTGCGCATCGCTCCGCGACACAACATCGGCGCGTCGCCGTCCATCAGCATCGACGATTACGCTGCGGCCCGGCAAATGACGGCCCATCTGCTCGGCCTCGGTCATCGCCGCATCGGCTTCATCCTCGGCCGCGCGCAGCACGGTGCGACGGAGCAGCGCTACCAAGGCTTCCTCGATGAGATGCGCGTGCGCGATCGGTCCGTCGACTTCGATCTGGTGCAAACGGGCAATTTCCAATTCGGCGACGCGCTGCTGTGCGCGGAGCGCATGTTGCGGCACAAGCAGCCGCCCAC
>Ga0307372_10004827_pt1 | contig 20578 bp, 17 predicted proteins | sample OX1MG_FD_202533 | JGI IMG/M metagenome (GOLD analysis project Ga0307372, IMG submission 202533) | Soil microbial communities from Risofladan, Vaasa, Finland - OX-1 | ecosystem: Environmental > Terrestrial > Soil > Coastal area > Acid sulfate soil | place: Finland: Risofladan, Vaasa | collected...
AAGAGGCCAGGGGCTTGCCCCCTGGAGTTTCACGCTCGTATCTACACACGCAGGCTCCCCTGATTACCTGTCTTTCCGCGCGTCGCCCCGCCGGCTGCCTTTGGCAGCCGGCGGGGCGACGCGGACGGTGGGAGTGAGGCCGCTTTCGATTTAGAAACCAACGTGAAACTCCAGGGGGCAAGCCCCTGGCCTCTGACGAAGGCCTTGATCGTAAGCTTGCCGAATGCTAGCTGCATTCGTTGCTAGCAAGCCCGGAAACGCCGGGCTTTCCTGGCTTTCCAAGTCGCCGGGAGTGACAGCATTCGGCAAGCTTACGATCAAGGCCCTGACGAAGAAGCCCGTGATTGCCCAACATTCCCATTTCGCCACCTGCGATCAAAAGATGTGTAGAACAACGAGGGCTTACGCCCCAGGCTAGACTCTGTCGCCGCTTCGCGGCTGGCCGCGTACACCGCTTTTGCTACCCGCGTTTGAACCAGCCCAGAATGGGTAGCGGTTTTGAGCCGCCGCCTCGCCGAGCGCGGGCGGGAACGCGTCGCGGCGGTGGCGCAGGCACCGCGCGAGTTCGCCGCCGGACCCACCGGGCGCGAAAAACGCTAGGACGTGCCGTACCTGGGGGGTATAGCTTGACACGCGGGCGGCAAGATGGCAAGAGTGGGATGAGCCAGCACATCATTCCGGAGCCACTCGATGCACTTTACTTTTTTTGTCAGGACTTCGCTGCCAGTCGCCCTGGCCATCGGTTGCAGCAGCGCGTGGGCTTTGGCGGACGACGAACCGGCCGCTTGGAACAAGATTGAGGCGGGACGATACCTGGATGAGCGGGCGAAAGCCTGGTTCGCGTTCACCTCAGCCGAGCGGGGTGAGGCGGAGACGAAGTCATCCTGTATCTCCTGCCACACCATCGGCCCCTACGCCCTTGCCAGGCCCGCCCTGCGCAAGCTCACCGGCGCGGGCCGGCCGACGGATTACGAAACGAGGCTCCTCGCCCAGACGAAAATGCGAGTCGAGCACTGGGAAGAGCTCGATTCCCCGAAGTTTCGGCTACTCTACGACTTCGATGAACCGAAGAAGAAGGAGTCGTGGGGGACCGAGGCGGTTCTGAACGCCGTCATCCTCGCGTTCGACGATCGTTACGAGGGGCGGCGTGTCCCGAGCGACTCGACCAGGCGGGCACTGGCCAATCTTTGGAAAGTCCAAACGCCCGATGGAGGCCAACAAGGCAGTTGGGACTGGCTCGATTTCGGACTCGAGCCCTGGGAGGCGGGCGGGGCGAGGTATTTTGGCGCCGCGCTGGCGGGCATCGCCGTGGGCACGGCCCCCGGCTACCTCACACCGGGCCGCGATGCGGATCTCGACGCGAAAGTGACACTGCTGCGGGGTTACCTCAAGAACCACCGCGCGGAGCAGAACCTGTTCAACCGCCTCTGGCTACTGTGGGCCTCCAACGGGGTCGACGGCCTTTTGACGCGGGAGGAGCAAAAGACGCTCGTCGAAGAACTGCTGGAAGCGCAACAGTCCGACGGCGGTTGGCGGCTGGCCGCCCTGGGCGATTTTCCTCGGGGCGACGGCACGCCCCAGGAAACGGCCTCCGACGCTTATGCCACGGGCTTGGTGCTCCATGTGCTGCAGACAGTCGGCGTCGCGAAAGACGATTTGAAAATCGCCAAGGGGCTTGATTGGCTGCGGGCAAACCAGGGTGCGGCGGGCGAATGGCGCGCCAGTTCGGTCAACAAACAGCGGGATCCGGCGACCCACGTCGGCCGCTTCATGGCCGACGCGGCGACCGCCTACGCCGTGCTCGCCTTGAGCCATTGAACTTCTTCAACGAGAAGGTGGTGGCTGGTGGCAGAGCGTAAGCGATGCCCCGGCTACACGCGCGTACGCTTGGAAAGGCGAAGGCGGGGAGAAACGCGGCACAACAGCTTCGGGATCGGCACGAAAGCGACTTTCGCGGCTCGCTCAGACGTCATGGGGTATTCGGAAGTCGTTTTTTTTCGCTTCGCTGCCGTTTTCCTTTGCACGCTCGTTGCTGCGCAACGCGCGTGCTTTTTGCGACGGCCCCCCCGAGCCTGCACCGCGGGTTCGTGTCGGAGCAGGCCGCGCGCGGTATCGCTTTACCTTACCGCCAATCGCCCGAGAGCACGAAGCCCGCCCAGTAGCGGGGCGGTGGACGATTCCCCCTATCCGCCGGCCGGTCGTCGGCCAACTTCAAGCCGCGGGAAAAACCTTCTTTCAGCATCTTGAGCTGCGCCTGCCGCAGGGCCTCGATCTTGGGCATTCTCTTGGACCAGAGATTGTCGTAGAAGTCGATCAGCATGGCCCGTTTGGCGTCGTCGTCGACGCCCCACAAGCTCGCCAGCACGCTCCGGGCGCCGGCCACCTGGAATGCGCGCTGCAAGCCCAACACCCCTTCACCGTCGGCCGCTTTAGCCAACCCCGCCCGGCAGGCTGAGAGCGTGACCAACTCCACTCCGCCCAGATCGAGCTCTTCCACCTCCAGCGCCGTCAAAACGCCGTCGTCGCGTTTCGGCTCGGTCGGCCGGTTCGCCCCGGCCAAGGCGAGGCCCCACAACAGACCGGGATGAAACCCCGGAATGTCTCGCTGCGAGAACAGCCCGATGCGATGCGCATCGTCGGCTCGCGAGGCGGCCGGCGCCGAAACGGCCTTTTCCGAGGCGAAGACGCCGTGCGTGGCGAAATGCAGCCCGCGGTGGCGGGGCGTTTGTTGACGCGCCGCCTGCTTGGTCTCGCGCTCTTGGCTCTGGGGAGGCTCGACCGCCGCCTTGGGAAACGCCCACTCGAATGAATCGCTCACGGCAAGGATTTCGACGCGTGTTCCCTTCAATTCCGGGAATGAAACCGACCCGTCTTCGCCGCGGACGTCCGACTGCGGACTGGCGGCCCCGGTCGAATTGGAGGTCGGCGAATTGGCGGCCAAGGACGTGTCCCCGGGCGAGGCCCCGAGATCGACGTCGCCCACCAGCAAGATCGAGGCGGGCACCGCCCCCTCGCCCACGTCGGCCCTCAGCAGTTCCGGCAAAAGGCGCGGCGCCGGCACGACCACCACGGCCAACTCCTCCAGCAGGTAGCTCCCCTCCATGCCGCCTGGCAACGCCGCCCAGGGGAGCGACGACAGTGGGCCGTCGGGCGATATCAAGACCGTTTTCACGCCGGTCAAATGCGGTTCGAGCGGCCCCCAGACCAGGTCTCGCAACTGCCGCCCGGGGACAAGCCCCTCGCGGCCAGGGGCGGCAAGGCCCTCCAGCCATTGGGTGACGAGCTCGCCGATCGCCTCCACCGGCCCCAACTCGACGCGCGTCACGGGCGCGTCGCGCCGGACCACAAACGCGGTCAGCCGGCGCTGCCGATCCAGTTCGCCCGGCCGCGTCGAAGAGGGCTTTGAATGGTTGTACTCCAAGAGGTCGACCAGGGCCACGTCGGCGGGCAGGCACCGCCGCACGTCGGCGGGGCCAATACGCTGTTCGTTCAGGGCGCGGCGGAATTCGGCGTTGGCCCCAGCCAGGTCGCGCCGCAAGTCCTCGATTTCGTTGGTCAATTCCGCCAACCGGCGGCGGCGGTCTTTGGCCTGTTCGGGGTTGGCGGCGGCCCGCGACAACGAGGCCAGCCCGCGCGTGGCGCCGGCCAATCGCTGGAAGAGGGCGGCTAGTTCCGGCTGGTCGTCGGCCGACAGCGCGGCGCGCCTCGGGCGGAGCAACCGATGCCTCGCGGCGAGTGTCCCTTTCCAAGCCAGCACCTCGGCGTAAGTCGCCGCCGCGGCGTCCTGGCCTTGCGGCGGTGGAGACAGATAGCCGTCGAGACAAAAACGCATCGTCCGAGCCATGGCCAACTGTTGCCGCTCGGAAAGCGCCGCGGCCGTCAGTTCGACGTGCCGGCGAACGATTTCCAGCGCCTGACGGAAGAGCGGCCCGGCCCGCGCATGGTCCCCCCGGTCGTCGTAGAGCGCCGCCAGGTGGTTCAGGCTGGCGGCATAATCGACATGCTCCTCGCCCAGGATTTTCTTGCGGATTTCCATCGCCTGGCGGTAGAGCGGCTCGGCCCGCGCGTAGTCTCCCTGGGCATGGTACAGCGCCGCCAGGTTGTCCAGGCGGTTGGCATAGTCGGGATGCTCATCGTCCAAAGCTTCCTCCACTATTTTCATCGCCTGTCGGTAGAGCGGCTCGGCCCGCGCGTAGTACCCCTGGGTTTGGTAGAGTAGCGCCAGGTGGCTGAGGTTGTCAGCATAGTCGGGATATTCCTCGCCCGAAGCTTCCTTCTCGATTTCCAGCGCCTGGCGGAAGAGCGGCTCGGCCCGCCCGTAGTCCCCCTGCTTGTAGTAGAGCAGCGCCAGATGGCTGAGGCTGTTGGCATAGTCGGGATCCTCCTCGCCCAACACCTTCTTGCGGATTTGCAGGGCCTGGCGGTAGAGCGGCTCGGCCCGCGCGTCGTCCCCCTGGACTTCGTGGATCTCCGCCAATTTGTCGAGGCTATTGGCATAGTCGGGATGCTCCTCGCCCAAGACCTTCTTCTTGATTTCCAGCGCCTGGCGGTAGAGCGGCTCGGCCAGTGCGTAATCCCCCTGGGCTTCGTGGATCTCCGCCAGTTTGTCGAGGCCATTGGCATAGTCGGGATGCTCCTCGCCCGCAACCTTCTTCTTGATTTCCAGCATCTGCCGGTGGAGCGACTCGGCCCGCGCGTAGTCCCAGTGGGCTTCGTAGAACGCCGCCAGTTTATTGAGGCCGGCGGCATAGTCGGGATGCTGCTCGCCCAACACGTTCTTTTTGATTTCCAGCGCCTGGCGGAAAAGCGGCTCGGCCCGCGCGTAGTCCCCATGGGTATTGCAAAACGCCGCCAGTTTGTCGAGGGCGGCAGTGTATTTAGGATGCTCCTCGCCCAACACCTTTTTCTTGATTTCCAGCGCCTGGCGGTAGAGTGGCTCGGCCCGCGCGTAGTCCCCCAGGTCGTGGTAGAGCGTCGCCAGACTGTCGATGCTGACGGCGTAGTGGGGATGCTCCTCGCCCAACACCTTCTTTCTGATTTCCAGCGCCTGGCGGACAAGCGGCTCGGCCCGCGCATAGTCCCGCTGCTTGTAGTAGAGTGCCCCTAAATTGTAGAGGTTTGTGGCATAGTCATGATGCTCCTCGCCCAACATCTTCTTCGTGATTTCCAGCGCCTGGCGTTGTAGCGGCTCGGCCCGCGCGTAATCTCCCAGAGTACAGTAAAGCACCGCCAGGTTGTTGAGGTTGCCGGCGTAGTGGGGATTCTCCTCGCCAAACGTCTTTTTGTAGATTCCCAGCGCCTGGCGGTACAACGGCTCGGCCCGCGCATAGTCGCCGGCGCTATAGCAAGAGAAGCCAAGCAATGAGCAAGCGTCGCCCGTGCCGCGATGCGTCTCGCCCAAAATCGGCCGCCGCGTGTCGAGCACCTGCTGCGCCAACACGATCGCTTCGCGGTACTTGCCTTCGCCGAACCGCTTGCGGGCCTCCGCCAGCCGCGCGTCGGCCTGGTCGAGCTGTTGTCGTTGGTCCCCTGAGAGCTTGGCCCAGAGGTCGACATCGGCCAGCGCCAGCCGCGCTTCGGTCACTTCCCAGTGGCTCGCCCCACGCTGCTTCGTCTTGATTTCGAGCGCCTGGCGGAATAGCGGCTCGGCCCGCGCATTGTCCCCCTGGTCGCGGTAGAGCAGCGCCAGATTGTTGGCGCTGGCGGCATAGTCGGGATGCTCCTCGCCCAAGATCTTCTTACGGATTTCCAGCGCCTGGCGCAACAGCGGCTCGGCCCGCGCGTAGTCTCCCTGCTTTTGGTATAGCCACCCCAGATTGCTGAGGCTGATGGCATAATCGGGATGCTCCTCGCCCGACACCTTCTTGCGGATTTCCAGCGCCTGGCGGTAGAGCGGCTCGGCCCGCGCATCGTCCCCCTGCTCGTGGTAGAGCAGCCCCAAATTGTTGAGGTTGGTGGCGTAATTGGGATGCTCCTCGCCCAAGACCTTCTTCGTGATTTCCATCGCCTGGCGGTAGAGCGGCTCGGCCCGCGCGTAGTCGCCGGCGCGATAGCAAAGGACGCCAAGCCATGAGCAAGCGTCGCCCGTGCCGAGATGCGTCTCACCCAGAATCGCGCGCCGCGTGTCGAGCACCTGCTGCGCCAACGTGATCGCTTCGCGGTACTTGCCTTCGTCCGACCGCTTGCGGGCCTCCACAAGCCGCGCGTCGGCCTGCTCAAGTTGCCGGCGTTGGTCCCCTGAAAGCTTGGCCCAGAGGTCGACATCGGCCGGCGCCAACCGCGCGCCGGTCACTTGCCAGTAGCCGGCGCCATGCGCGCCATGCCGTGGCGGCTGGGACTGCGCCGGCACTGCCGGCGGCAGAACCAGGGCGACCAGCACCAGCAATCGGCGACTGCACCCCAGCCAAGGTAAGTTACGGCAGACCGCCGCCGTTGCACAACTCCCACCTGACATGGACTCCTCCTTTGCATCGACGAGCCACAACACCGCGAAAAATGAAGCTAAGGACAATTTGTATTATCGGACTGATCTGGAGAAATACAAGCTCTGAGCGGATCGCGCCCCCTCCCGGCCCGCCTGGGTCACGGGTTCTGGGCGTCGAGTCAGGCCGAACTCGAACGAGTTCAAAGCGTCCGCCGTCGCCGTCACCAGGTTGAAACAACGACGCGGCGCCAACGCCGCTTAGCCTGTCAAACTCCTTCACCTGCCAGGCGAGCTGGCAGGGGTCGATGCTACGAGCGTGGCGAACGACGGAACGAAACCTGCATAAACGCCGGCCCACCGACATCCGACCTTTTACGCAGGCTGGGCCAACCCCGGCCGTGTTTGACTTCGCGGCCCCAGTCGCTAGGCTTGAAATTCGTGTCACCCTTCTCGTAATTCTTCTCTGCTGAATCTCGTCGAGGTGGATGAGGGGCGCCGCAAAGCGAGGCGGAAACAGGCCACGACACGAGGGAACCTTGAATCGCAGCCGCCCAAACGGCGCGCGCGGCGAAATGCCTCCGGCGCCGTCGCCGCGCCCAACGATTCCCAGCCTGGACCGAAGCCGAAGTGGGACCAGGTTGCCGGCGTCCTCAGGTTCCGCGACGAGTTGATGCTTGAACGGGGCCACAAACGCGCGCCGCTCGTCGAGGCCCTGCTCACGGCGCTGGCCGCCGCCAAGTGGAATCATTCGCGCCACGACCCGCTGCCGCCGGCGCTCAGGGACCGCGTCGACCCAGTGGCGCAATTGCGTCAAATCGTCCGCCGTCTCAAGCGCGCCCTGAAACGCGATTGGCTCGATTTTCACGTCCACGAGTTGGTTGTCTCATGGGAAGACCGCGTAAAAACGAAGCGCGCGATGTCAACCCCCAACCCCCAACCCCCAACCCCCGTCGCGCGAATGAGCGCACCCCGCGCGGCGATCGCGCGGGTTGGTCGAGGCTGAACTCACCGCAAATACGCCATCAATAAACCACAAATACGCCATAAATAAACCATAGGAATCGGTCTTTCGGCCTGTTAGCTTATGGGGAACATCGTTCATTGCACGGCGTACACCGTGCTTCCTTTCGTATCGGATGGAAACGAGCGGCAAATGGCAAACGATCCCACACCACTATGTGATGCGCGTACCGGTTCACGCGAGGGTGGTCGAACCCCGGTTCGTGGTGCCCGCCAAGGTCTTTTTGCGCAGGGATGCGGCGACGGGCCGATTCGCGCCCGCAGCAGTCTTTGTCATGAGCCGGCCCCCGGCCGGCGCGCTGGGGCCTGTGTGGTTGCTCGACGGCCCGGCGGGGCTAAGCGTGGAAGACGCCGGTGCGGTGAGCGCCACACGACGGCGCGTGCGGCTCACATTCGATGGCGAGCGTTACCCGGCGGAGTCGGTGATTGAATTGGCCGCCGAAGGCGCCGAACAGGTACTTTCCTTCAAGCTGGTGGTTCAACCATGAAAACGACGATGCTGGCGGTGCTGGTCACGCTCCTGGGGGCGACTGCGGCCCGTGCCGAAGTGACGCTTGCGGACATCATCGAAAACGTGAGGCGCAATGAGGCGATTTACGAGAACCTGGACGTGGTCATCCACTCCGAGTACGACATCGGGGACCGGGCGCCTGTGAAGTTCGGCAACGGCTCCGCCGAAGTGCTGAGCGACAACAAGCGGCTCCGGTATGTCAGGCAGGGGGGAATGTTTCGCCTCGACCGTACGGGCTCCAGCGTCGACACCGAGCGGACGGTATCGGGTGACCGGGTGCGAGCGTACGACGGCGAAACGACGCGCGGCGTCGATGGAAATACGGTCGCAAATCTAATTCAAGGCAAACAGGACGACCCCGACCTCGTCCGGCCACACATGTTTCTGCTGCGGGACACCTCGCACTCCATGGCCCCGCTTTCAACGTACCTATCGGGAACCGAGGCCATGAAGAGTCATCCCGAGGGATTCTGGACGAATGACCATTCGCTCGCGAACACCTACGAAGGGGAGGCCGACTTCATGGGCCTGCGCTGTCACCGCGTGCGGATCACGACGGTACTTTCGTCGGGCGATGCGCACGACAGTTGGGAGCTGTGGCTCGCGGAGGACCGAAACTACCTGCCGGTTCGCATGCTGGCTTTCACGTTCCATGTTTCCGCCGACACACCGGTCGGCGACGGCGCCGTGACGGACCTGCGAGAGATCGAGCCAAACGTCTGGTTCCCGTTCGCCGCCGACGTGACAGCCTACGATCTTGTTGTAATGAAAAGGGAGGGGAAGCGAGCGATCCGATGGCGGCGGAAATACTGGGTCGAGGACGTCTCGCTCGATCCCCACTACGACCTTGCGTATTTCCGCGACGTGACGATCCCAGACGGAACGGCGGTTTACGAGATTGTCGATGGGGAAATCGCGAGTTCGTACCGCCAGGGGGCCCCGCCGACTGGGGGCGTGTCCAGGCCGCTGAAACGCTGGTGGCTTTGGGCGATGAATGTGGTCATCGGCATTCTGGTGGTGGCTGTCTGGCGCTTACAATGTCGGCGGCGGCGTCTGGCGAACTCGTCCCCGCCCTCGCAAGCCGAGTAGGTGGGATGAATTTCGGTGCGCCGCGACGAAGCGCGCATGCGGTCGAATGAATGGAATAGGGCGCAGGGGGCCGAGTGTCATTCCGACAAAGTGTAAGAGTAAAGGAGAGCGTTATGTCATGTGAGCGGTCGGTTCAGCGTGTATTGATTGTGTTTGGTTGTCTAGGTGCATTGGTCGCAATCTGCGCTGAGGTTCCATTAAGCGCCACAACGGAGTATTTGTTTAGCAAGTGCGTACCTGTGGGAACTGCAAAGTGCAAGGATTGCATGTACGCGATCGAGAGCGATCCTACATGTCCTCCGGGGGGGGCCAACGGGGCTCAGTGCTACACCGTGGGCGGCAACCCTCAAAGCACAACGAACTTCCAGTTCGCGGCGTGCGAATTCGCGAACAGCGCCCAATACGATTGCGCGGTCATCAGTTCAAGCGCTAACGAGTGCGTGAGTATCCCGATTTATCAATGCGCCGACTGTGCGTCCATATTTAATGGGGTGTTTGAATGCAGCGGCTATTGCGTTTGCGGCGGAATGAGCCAGGGCAACACTAATTTCACTCCCTGCAGCGCCTGCACCTGACGGATTGACGGAGAGCGTGTTCTCGGCGTGGCACAACGAGAGGCGGGGCGTCGGGCGATTACGCGTTCGACGCCTCCGGCAACGTACAGTCGATGCACAGTTGGGTGGTGCCGTTGTTGCCGTGGCTGGAGCGCGCCGAAGTGGCGCGGCAGTGGGATCTCGACAAGCCCTTGACCGACCCCAAGAACAAGACCTTGGCGCAAATTCACCTGGACGTGTTGGTCTGTCCGGACGACATCACCGTCGTCGGAGTGCGGCGATCCATCGCCGCTTTTCGTTCGCCTTCGACCGCTCACAGACGCCGGCCGCTGTGTCGGTCCCGACAACCGCGACGACCCAAGACGCGCGCGATCACAAAGCGCAGGTTGACTCACTCGCCGCGTTGGTGTCAACTTGCTTTGAATACGTTACGTTCGCGCGCGAGCCAAAACGACGAACTGCCTTTCTTCGGCCGCGCGATTGGGTAGATCCTGGAGGCGGGTCGGGTGGTGTGGGTGGACAGGTCGACGGCGAGGCGGCGAATGCGACGCGGACGCATATCCTTGAACGCGCTTGCTCTGGCGGGCATGCTGGCCATGCACGCCGGTCTGTTGGCGTACAGCGCGGCGCGGCACAGCCCGACCTTCAACGAGCTCGGCCACTTGCCCGCCGGCATCTGCCATTGGCAATACGCGATGTTCGAGCTTTACCGCGTCAACCCGCCCCTGGCGCGGATGGTCGCCGCGGCCCCGGTGTTGTTGTTCTGCGAGCCGAAAACCGACTGGGCCAACTACCAACTCGACCCGCTCTCGCGCGAGACGATTCCGATGGGCATCCGCTTCGCCAAGGCGAACGGCCCACGAACATTCTTCCTGTTCACGGTCGCGCGCTGGGCTTGCATCCCTTTCTGCCTGCTGGGGGCCTGGACCTGCTACCGCTGGGCTTGTGACTTATGGGGTTGCAGGGCGGGTTGGATCGCAATGCTCCTTTGGTGTTTCAACCCCTTCGTGCTTGGCTTTGGCGCCTTGGTCAAGCCCGACGTTCCCGCGGCGGCGGTCGGCGTCTGGGCCGCATACCGGTTCTTGAAATGGCTGCGCGAGCCTAGCTGGGCCGCGGCGGCCGTCGCCGGCACCGCGCTGGGCCTGGCCGAATTGACGAAGTTCACCCTGGTGGTTTTCTTCCTGATTTGGCCCGCCGCCTGGCTTGTAAAGGCCGTAGGGTCGGCACTGCCCTCCAGACGCCGCGACGTTCCCGCCGCTTCTCTGGCCAGCGACGCCGCGCGCATCCACTGGTTCCGGCGCGAGCTCGCGCAGTTGGCGGCAGTGCTCATCTTGGCGGTGGTCACGATGAACTTCGGTTACGCTTTCGCCGGCTCGCACAAGCGGCTGGGCGACTTCCGCTTTCAGAGCCGCATCCTCTCCGGCGAGCCAACACCAACCCGAAGCGCAAGCGAGGCGGACAACGCGGCGGAGGCATCCACACCAACCCGCAGCGCAAGCAAGGCAAATCACGCCCCGTCCACGTCCGCGGGCGCCCGAATCGCAACCGCCGATCCGCCGCGTCCCGGCAACCGCTTTGCGGGAACCTGGCTTGCCGATCTTCCGGTTCCCCTGCCACGCGACTACGTGCAGGGCATCGACCGGCAACGAACCGACTTCGAGTTGGGCGAACGGTCGTACTTGCGCGGCCGTTGGCAAGAGCGCGGCTGGTGGTACTACCATTTGTTCGGGCTTGCGATCAAAACGCCGTTGGGAACGCTCGCGCTGCTCGGGCTGACCATTTGCCTGACCTGTGTGCGTGCCCTTCGTCGGGTGGGCGCCGCCCGCCATCGTAGTCATCACGCTCCGCGTGATGTGCCGGTTTTGGAAACGGCCGTCCAGACTGACGGCACCCGCTGGCCGCCACGCTTTGCCGACGAGTTGTTCCTGCTGGCGCCCGCTGTGGCGATCCTGGCGCTTGTCAGTTCGCAGACGGGCTTTAGCAACCACATGCGTTACACGATCCCGGCCTTGCCGTACTTCTTCATCTGGTGTGGCAAGTGCCTCTTTGTGGTGCGGGCGTCTCGCCTGCCTGCTGTTGAGGTGTCCGCCGAAGGCGGATTCCGCCTGCGAAGATTCGTGTCGCGCCGGGCGTGGGTTCCAATCGCGTGTTGGCTCTGCGTCGCCGCGACGGCCCTGGCCAGCCTGTCCATCTATCCGCACAGTATTTCCTATTTCAACCTGCTGGTGGGCGGGCCGAAAAACGGCCACGATTATTTGCTCGAAAGCAACATCGCCTGCGGGCAGGACTTGCTCCACCTGAAGGAATGGTTCGACCGAAATCCGCAAGCTCGTCCGCTGGGCGTGGCATCGTTCGGCTGGATCGACCCCGAACTGGCGGGCGTCGAATACACCTTGCCGCCCGTCGGCCCGTCGCGTCCGATGGCGAGCGGCAAGGCGAGCGGGGGGCGTCAGCCCCCTGTTGTTCCCTCAGCCAGCCGCCCCACCGCGTGGGTGCCTCGGCGTGAGCCCCCTGTTGCGGCAGCGGATCTGCGTCAGCATCGGCCGGCTGCCGTCGCTGCCGGCGCGTCGCAACCATTGGCCGGCGCGCCATCGGTCGATGATTCGGGCCCGTTCCCAGGCTGGTACGCCATCGACGTGAATTTTCTCCACGGCACGCACTGGCCGGCGGCGTCCGGCGGTTGGTGGTCACGAACGATCGACCCGGAGGGGCCGAACTTCGAGTACTTCCGCTTCTTCGAGCCTTGCGACCGAGTGGCCTATTCGTTTTTGATCTACCACCTCACGCGCGAAGACGCGAACCGCGTACGTCGCGAGTTGGGGTTGCCTGTCGTTGCGGAGGGCCCGTAGGGGCGCTGCCCAGCAGACGCCGCGACGGGATGACCGTTTGCCTGACCGTAGGGCGCGTGATCTGCAGGGTGGGCGCCGCCCGCCATCGTAGTCATCACGCTCCGCGTGATGTTCCGATCTTGGAAGCCGCCGTCCACGCCGACAACGCTCCTTGGCCGACACTTTGCCGACGAACTGTTCCTGCTGGCGCCGGCCGCGGCGAGCAACCATCCATCGCCTCTGAGGCCGTCTTCGGGACGGGCCGGCAAGCGAGTCCCCACGAATTTGGCGCGCCGTGGAAAAAAATTTCAAGAGGCGCTTGACAGTTTCCGCGCCGATGCAATAATGGCTACTTCACCGCTTTGAATTCGCTTCAAAAGCACTCCAAGCGCGAGAGTTGATGGCCCCCTTCGGGCCACTCGTTGGTTCCGTCAGGCTGGAAAGCCGAACCTACTCGTTGTTGAAAGGGTGGACGGCCGATGCAGGTAATCGTGCGTTCGTTTCGCCGCTTTTCGCGGATTCATCTTGGCCACTTCGCCGTGATCGTCGGTGCTCTTTTGCTGGCCGCCGTTGGCATCGAGCGGTCACTGGCCACTCGCCAAGCGGGTGACGCTCCACTCGCCGCGCAAAATGCGGAATTTGGGGGGGGGGCAAACTGCGAATGCGCTGACGCCGCGCGGGCGATTTTTCGCGCCATATTCACCGGCTGAGGCGGCGATGGCCGGCTCGACGCCACGCCTCGAACTCTCGACCCAGCGCCTCGACTTGGGCGACGGCAAGCCGAACGAGGAGTTGCGTGGCGAGTTGGTCGTGACCAACCGCTTTGCCGAACCGCTCGATTTTTCGGTGACGACGACCTGCGGCTGCATGAAGCCGAAGCCCGTGAAAGGGAGCATTGAACCCGGCGGCCGGCAAACCATCGAGTTCGGCATCAAGCTGCCGGGTCATGCCAACTCCGAAAAGAACGCTGTCGCCACGGTCCACACGACGACCCAACGGCCGGACGACCCGTTGCCCGAGGCCGTCACCTGCGCGGTCCTGGCGCGTTGCCCCGCACCGTTCGGCGTTTCGCCCGCCTACGTCGATTTCGGGTACGTTTCGCGCGAACAGCGCGGCGACACGGTGCGGGAGATTCGGATTACGAGCGTGCGCGGTCAGCCGGCCGTGTCGGTTGAAAAGCTGCAAGTCGCGCACGCGCAAGAAGCCTTTCGGGTCGCCAGTTCCGCCGCCGACGGAGCCGTGCTGGTCCGCGTCACGCTCGCGCCTGAACTGCCATTCGGGGACCAATACGACACGCTGGACCTCCATCTGGTCGACTCCGACTACGTGATGCGCGTGCCGCTGCACGTTCAAGTCGTCGAGGCGCTGATGGCAGTCCCCGCCACGGTGTACCTGCAACGCGATAAGCAAGCGCGCCGGTGGAAACCTGCGAATGTTATTCTGCTCGCCCGCGGCACGAAGACTCCATTGGGCCCGGTGACGATCGCCGGCGGCCCCGCGGGCCTGCGAATCGACGACAAAGGGCCCGCCGCCGACGGCCCAAGGCGCGTCACGCTGCTGCTGGACCACGACTCCCCGGCGCCCTCCGACGGCGCATGTGTACGCCTTCGCGTCGAAGGGATTGAGCAAACCTGCGTCGTCAACCTGAAACTGGCGAAAGGGAGTTGAGCTTATGAGAAATCGCAACGCGCCGGCGCGCTCGCGTCTCTTTTCATCGGCGGTTACTTCGGCGGTTACTGTAGCCGCCGCGCTGCTGTTCGCCGCGCCCGTGGTCGGCGATGTGACGTTGGAGGACATCATCGAGAATGTTCGGCGGAACGAAGCGCTTTACGACGACCTGGACGTGGTCGTCATCACCGATTTCGAGGCGGACCCAAAAACGCTGCCGCCTCCCACCGACACATGGAGTTCGTCCCTTACGTCGCACTCGTCCACGCACAGCGTCCACCAGGCGGGCCTATTTCGAATTGACCGCTCGGGGGAGAACCAGACGAATGTCGGCGCGGTTCCAATGGATCGAACGGTGGCCTACGACGGCGAGACAACCAAGCTTTACTCCGAACGAACGATCGCAAACTTATCGCAAGGGCGCTGCGACGACGCGGAACTCGTTCGTCCGCACACCATCTTGTCGCGCAAACTGCTGAACCAGGGGGTGCCGTTGTCGGTGTTTCTCTCGGGGCACGACGCGATCCGATCCCACCCGCTGGGCAAACTCAATGAGGCTCTGACCATGCGTGTGGCGCTCGGCGGGGAGGTGACCCACGAAGGGCTACTGTGCCGAACGGTGGTCGTCGACGTACTCAAGTCCTCGGGCGAAGTACACAACCGCCGGGAGTTCCACTTGGCCATTGAGCGAAACTACCTGCCCTTGCGCGTGCTCGCCTTCACCTACCATGTGTCGCGCGACGTTCCCGTTGGCGAGGGTATCGTAACCAACCTTTTGGAGCTGATCCCTGGTATTTGGTTTCCCAGCCATGCGGAGTACACCGGGTACGATCAAGACTTGCTAAAGCAGGAGGGGCGCAGGCAGTGGACTTGGCGTAACCATTACACCGTCGAGACGGTGTCGTTAGATCCCAAGTATCCACTCGACTTCTTCCGCGAGGTCGACTTCGCGCCCGGCACGGCTGTTTACGAAGTCGAGGGTGGCAAGATCACACGCTCCTACAGACTGGGGGCGCCCGGGGCGCCGGGCAGTCCCCAACGCCTCGTTTCGCGGCAGTGGAGCGTGGCTGTCGGCGTGCTCGTGGCCATACTTGGCGTAGGCTCTATTGTGGTTGCTTTCAAAAAAAGAGCTCGGCAGCGAGACCAGGTGTAGTACTGGACGTAACCCGCGCCCCTCCGCGGGGGCGCCTGATTCGCCGCACGCGTGTGTCGGCGGAGTCTTGAAAGTCGTAAATCATCGGATCTGTCCCAACAGGAGAACGTAAAATGAAGATGCGTGTTATTTGCCGACCGTTTGCATTTCTAGGCGCCACCGCTTTACTTGCCGCGGCAATCACGCGGTTTGCGGTCGGACAAACCCATGAATACGGAAACGGGAATTGCGTTGAGAGTGCTAACTGCGTGAACTGCTTACTGAGCAACTCCAGCCCAGGGAGCAACGGCTGCCCGCAGGGACAGCTTCGGTGCGAACTTTTCGCCGCCACGACGGCCAACGGGACATACCTCATGTGCGTGTACAACTCGAGCGGAACCGACGGATGCAACGTGGGGCCCGTTGGCCCGGCTGGCACCAAATGCACCGGCTCAGTGTGGTACTGTGATTGTATCCCTACGGGTACTTTTTGCGACTTTTCAACATGTACAAATATTTGCAACGACGGCAGTGACCCAAACTTGTTGGACCAGAGCTATACACAGGCGAACGTTTGCACGGTCTAGGCGCCGCGCGCGTGACGCGCTTCTTGGAGCCGAGGTCGAGAATCCGGTTTAAGCCCAGAGCGAACGGTTTAATTGTCGGAAGGATTTCAAGCGATGCTGACCCTCGGCATGTGCAAATGGCGTCGGCGAGGACGGCGGACGCGACCTGCTTTTACGGTCATCGAGTTGCTGGTTTCGATCTCCGTCATCGCCATGTTGATGGCGCTGTTGCTTCCGGCGGTGCAGCAGGCGCGGGAGGCGGGGCGGCGGAATACATGCGAGAACAACCTGCGGAACTTGAGCCTGGCGATGCTGGCGTCGGCTGACGCGATGCGCCGTTATCCGGCGTCGGGCGATTACGGGTTCGACCACTCCGGCAACGTACAGTCGATGCATAGTTGGGTGGTGCCGTTATTGCCGTGGCTGGAGCGCGCCGAAGTGGCGCGGCAGTGGGATCTCGACAAGCCCTTGACCGACCGCAAGAACAAGGCGTTGGCGCAAATTCACCTGGACGTGTTGGCCTGTCCCGACGATATCACCGTCGTTGGGGCGGGCGACTTGAGCTACGTGGTCAATGGGGGGATCGGCTTCACTGCGAGGATCGGGCACGTCGACGACTGCCCCGTCGCTCCGCGCGGCGGACTGATCGACCTGAACGGCAACGGAGTGACTTGTCCGCCGGCGAGCGCGAGCGCCGACGGCTCGCCCAGCGACCGGCAATTACTCGGCCGGCTGGGGCTCTTTTTCCCCGAGACGTGGAAAAGCCAGATTACGGTTCGGCACCACTCGCCCGATAGCGTGCTGGACGGATTGTCGCAGACGTTCCTGCTCGCGGAAAACGTGCGGGCGGGCGTCGATCCGTATACGCCCGGAACGGGCTGGGCCTGCCCGGACCCATATGAGACCAGCTTCTTTTTCAACAGCCGGGTCTGCCCTTCGCTCAAGTGTACCGCCGGCAAGGTGGATTACGCGCTGGCCAATTCCGCGCCGGGCGCGATCAATTCGTCGCTCGACCAGCCTGAGGGATCGGCCCCCTGGCCATCGTCGTTTCATGCCGGCGACGGGGCGAACTTCGCGTTCGCCGACGGCCACTTGCGGTTCATCGGGCGGGCCATCGACGGCCGCCTGTACGCCGCGCTCTACACGCCGCAGGGGATCCTTCTGGAAGGGACGGGGCTGGCACAGGGAGTGCTTGACGAAGGCGGAATTCCGTAGGCCTCGCTTCGCTCGGCCGCAACCCAACGCAGAGGTAGGCGGGGCAACCCCATACGTAACACTGGATCCGCACAAGAATGAAACCAACCGAACCACGGATAACTCGGATAACGCGGATAGCACGGATGTTGAGCGCGCGGCGAAATCCGCCGCAGTCGGGAAGAACGAATTCGGCGCGCCGCGGAAAAAAATATGCAAGAGGCGCTTGACAGCTTCCGCGCCGATGCAATAATGACTACTTCACCGCTTTTTTGAATTCGCATCAAAAGCAATCCAAGCGCGAGAGTTGATGGGCCCCTTCGGGCCGCTGGTTGGTTCCGTCAGGCTGGAAAGCCGAACCTACTCGTTGTTGAAAGGGTGGACGGCCGATGCAGGTAATCGTGCGTTCGTTTCGCCGCTTTTCGCGGATTCATCTTGGCCGCTTCGCCGCGATCGTCGGTGCTCTTTTGCTGGCCGCCGTTGGCATCGAGCGGTCACTGGCCACTCGCCAAGCGGGTGACGCTCCACTCGCCGCGCAAAATGCGGAATTTGGGGGGGGGGGGGCAAACTGCGAATGCGCTGACGCCGCGCGGGCGATTTTTCGCGCCCTCTTCACCGGCTGAGGCGGCGATGGCCGGCTCGACGCCACGCCTCGAACTCTCGACCCAGCGCCTCGACCTGGGCGACGGCAAGCCGAACGAGGAGTTGCACGGCGAGTTGGTCGTGACCAACCGCTTTGCCGAACCGCTCGATTTTTCGGTGACGACGACCTGCGGTTGCATGAAGCCGAAGCCCGTGAAAGGGAGCATTGAACCCGGCGGCCGGCAGACCATCGAGTTGGGCATCAAGCTGCCGGGTCATGCCAACTCCGAAAAGAACGCCACGGCCACGATCCATACGACGACCCAACGGCCGGACGACCCGCTGCCCGAAGCCATGACCTGCGCGGTCCTGGCGCGTTGCCCCGCGCCGTTCAACATTTCGCCCGCCTACGTCGATTTCGGCACGGCGTCGCGCGAGAAAGCCGACGATTTGAACCAGGAGGTTCGCGTCCAAAGCGTGCCGGGCAAGCCCACCGTTTCCACCGAGAACCTGCAAGTCGAGCACGATCAGCGGGCTTTTCAGGTCGCCACCTCGACGGCCGACGACGGAGCGGTGCTACTTCGCGTGAGCTTGGCGCGCGACTTGCCGTACGGTGACCACTACGACACCGTCGAGTTGCATCTGGCGGGGTCCGACTACGTAATGCGCGTGCCGCTGCACGCGCGTCTCGCCGAGCCGGTGACAATCGTGCCCGCCAAGGTCTTCTTGCGCAAGGATCCGAAGACCGGCCGGTTTCGCCCCGTAACGGTGCTCGTCATCAGTCGCGCACCGGCCGGCGCGGTGGGGCCTGTCCGGCTGGTCGGCGGGCCAACCGGCATGCTTTTGGAAGACCGGGGCGCGGCGCGGGCGACGCAACGGCGCGTTTGCCTCTCGGCCGAAGGGGAACTCGCGCCCTTCGAGTCGGTGCTGCGACTCGCCGCCGACGGTGTCGAAAACGAACTTTCCCTGAAGCTGGTGGTAAAACCATGAGAGCAATCATTATCCTGACGTTCGCGACCCTGCTTTCGTCGCGCGCGGCGCGCGCCGAGGTCACGTTTGAAGACATCCTCGAGAACGTGAAACGCAACGAGGCCCTCTACGAAAACCACGACGTGAAGCTGACGCTCGAATACGAGATGGGAAACGTCGAGGCGGCGAAAATCATGCAGACGCCTGGCGGGCCGGTGGTGAGCGAGGAAATCAAGGCGATGAGTTCCAGCATGCACTACGTCAGCCAGAACGGATTGTTTCGGCTTGACCGGAAGGGAACCAACACCACGTCGAGCGCCGAGCTTTCAGCCGACTGTACGCGCGCCTTCGACGGGACGACCACGCGGCTCTATGCCCAAGGGGCGATCGGGAACATCATTCCAGGTCGGGAGCAGGACCACGATTTCATGTACCCGCACATGCTCCTTGAACGAAAGGGGGCTCACGTCCCGCTGTCGACGTTCCTCTCGGGGATGAACGCCTTCGAGGCGCATCCGCTTGGGGAACGGCATGAAGGACAACGCTTTGAATACACCTACATGGGCGAAGACGAAGTCGACGGCCTCCGGTGCCACATGGTCTGGAGCACGATCATCCAGGAACCAGATCTCCCCCTCGCTCGCGCGGAGTTCTGGTTGGCAGAGGACCGCAACTACATGCCGGTGCGAACGCGCGGGTTCTATTATAACTACGCCAAAGACATTCCGTGTGAAGAGGGGGTCGCTTCGGATTTCCGCGAAATCGGCCCCGGGATCTGGTTTCCTTTCCGCGCGGAGGTCACGTTGTACGACGGGATGACCCTCATGATGCAACGCAAGCTCGAGGTGCGTGGGCGCTACCGATTCGCCGTCGAGGAAGCGTCGCTTCACCCGAGTTACGAGCAAGCGTACTTCAAAGACGTCGTATTCCCAGACGGAACTGCGGTTTACGAAGTCGAAAACAGCCAGATCAAGAAGATCTACCGGATCGGCGCGCCCGACGCCCACGCCGGCGGCGAGGGTAAATCGAAGCGCTGGTGGCTCATCGTGGCGTTCAACGCAGCGGCTGCGCTCGCCGTCGTGGTCGTCGTTGCGACCTCCGTCGTGCGACGCCGCGCGCGCCGCGCGATCGCCGTGAGCTCCGTGAAAGGCGTCCCCGGCGCATGAGCCGCATGCAGCTTGCAGAGATTTTGTTCATCGTATTTCTAATCAGTCCCAACCGAAAAGGAGAAACTCATGTTGTCCTACCGAATCCGTACCACGTTCGTCGCTGTGAGCTTGCTTGCCCTGCTCGCCACGCTCGCGGGCGTTGCGTTGGCCACGAACGAGTACGACCCGGCGAACTGTGCCCCACTGTCGACCTGTGGGAGCTGCCTCGAAGGGGTGATTGCCGCGGCGCAATGCACGCAGACCGGCTATGCCTGCATCGTCTACCAAGGGACTGCCGGTAGCGCGACGTTCCAAGTTTGCGTTGCCTCCGCGTCTGGAGGCGTCGGCTGCCAAGCCATTCCGGCTCCCAGCCCCTACCTAGTTTGCGGCTCTGGCAACTATTGGACCTGCGGTTGTCGGAGCCAAACCACCGGCGACTGCGCGTTCTCTGCGGTGTGCAACTGTGTCCCTGGCGGGCTGGGCGGCACTCCAATGGCGTCGTACACTGTCAACGCGACATGTTAACGCCTAGCCCAAGCCGACCGACGCGAAAAGCGTTCAAGGGAGGGGACGCCCCTGAATAAATCGGTGTAACATGCGCATCAAACGATCCGCCTTCACGGTCATCGAGTTGCTGGTGGTGATCTCCGTCATCGCCATGTTGATGGCGCTGTTGCTTCCGGCGGTGCAGCAGGCGCGGGAGGCGGGCCGGCGGAACACATGCGAGAACAACTTGCGGAATTTGAGCCTGGCGATGCTGGCCTCTGCCGACGCGATGCGCCGTTATCCGGCGTCGGGCGATTACGGGTTCGACCACTCCGGCAACGTACAGTCGATGCATAGTTGGGTGGTGCCGTTGTTGCCGTGGCTGGAGCGCGCCGAAGTGGCGCGGC
>Ga0307372_10004828_pt1 | contig 20575 bp, 38 predicted proteins | sample OX1MG_FD_202533 | JGI IMG/M metagenome (GOLD analysis project Ga0307372, IMG submission 202533) | Soil microbial communities from Risofladan, Vaasa, Finland - OX-1 | ecosystem: Environmental > Terrestrial > Soil > Coastal area > Acid sulfate soil | place: Finland: Risofladan, Vaasa | collected...
CCACTTGCGGTGATGTTCGCCATCAAGACGCCGACCAAGTTTCCCGGCACGATGCAGATTGAAGAGGAAACCGGTCGCCTCCGGGTGCAGGCAGCAGACGCCGCCCGTTTGCCCTTCATACGTTTCGTCGCTGCTGTCTCGTATCAAGAGCAACGGCTTCTCAACCGACATAATATACGATTCTTCATACCGTTCTTGAAAACCCATTCCCCCTCCACAGTGGATATATCTCAACAGCTTTCCCGTCCTTCAACGCCATGCGCACCGTCATCCAGGTACCAGATCGTTTCTGGCTCGGATGTTGTTCTGGCGCTTCAGGAAAAGCAATCAGGATGAATGTGGAATCGCCCTGCCTATCAAGTACCTCGTCAAGAACTTCTGCAACGATGAGCATACCTTGCGTATGCAGTTGGCGCGTTCCTGTAAAGGCAATAGTCATTTTGTCTCCTCAAGTACCCCCGCCAGTATATACTCGCTGTTGGCAGCCAGATACCCAAGCGTCAATCCGGCCTGACTGGATGCTTCCGTGACCATACTGGCGATACTTCCCTGCAACAACGCACTGGTAGCATACCCACCAAGCTCACCCCGCTTCACCTCCGCAATAAACTTTTCCAAAGCTGCAACCGCTTCTTCTGCTTTCTGAATAGCCGTTGCAGTTCGATAGACAATTTCATCATCAATACGTTTTAACGCCTGTGCGCTTGTATATTTTGCCATTATTCTATATCTTCTTTCTGTATCTGAGGGACCAGAGCGTTCGGATGCGTAAACATCTCAAGCGCGTCGCCAAGTGCTGCAATCCTACTCAAACTCGTACCAAGTTCCGCCACATCATGAGCGAAAAACCCACGTGTGACATTCGTGGCTGGCTGACTGTACACCAGCTGTTGACCAGTAATTTGACTGGTTTGCTGCATAGCAACAATACTTTGCAGTTTCTGCAATTCCTTAATCATGCGTGATAAACGGGTATCTATATCCTCAACAGTTTTTTCAATCTGCCGATTCGCATCTTTAACTGGATTAAATGTTGCCATTATTTTTTACCCCTGATTTCGTTTCTTGTAGGGAACCTTTCCCTTACATATCTATTATACTATTTTTTTAGCTAAATGTCAAGGTTTTTTCATGATATGCAAACGAGAAGAAAAAGTACGGTGAGAAACATCGTTCACCGTTTTAGAGCGGAGTCTGTATTTCCAGCAATTTCATATCCGTGTGCGCTACGTCCCCACTGCTGTCAGAAAGCGCAATTTGCATTTGCCAGAGGCCGACCGTGTTGACGTCCGCTGCCTCGTAGGTATAGTGCGCCAGACCATTTGCGGCGTCATCAGTCACCCAGGGGCCGGTACATGTTTTCGTGACCGGACCCGATGACATCTTCATCGTCATCGTGAGTCCGGTCAGGTTTACTGGCTCCAATTTGCCTGTCGTCTGATTGATTTGCTGAAAAACTGGCGCGAATGGCGTAAGCGTATCACCCACAAAAATGGGAGAAAAGTCTTCAAAAATGATAGTCATGCTTATACCGCCTGAAAGTCACTGGTGACAAGCGTTGAATCATCCTCAAACACAAAGTGGTACACTTCTTGCTTACCCATGCGCCAACCAATGCAGTGCGTCGTATTCCAGGCATTGTCGCTCGCGTCAAAAAGTTCAAGCGTTGCCCGTCTCCTGCGAAAGAATACCGGCTCCGCTCCATCAGGAACAGCTATCGCGTGCGCACCGCCATTGCCAAGCAGCAACAGCGTCTTTACCCGCGACACGTCCACCTCAGAGAAACCACGTCCCTCCAAAACATCATACTCTCCAATCACCGTTTCATCGGTATACACTGCCTGCCAGATGTAGCCGTCCATCTGGCGATTCTGCGAAATGTCTATCATGAACACCCCCTACCGTTCTACTAATAATCACTAGACTATTCTAACAATTCCATTACCGCAAAGTGCGCTTCCGCAAACGCCTGAGCGGCTTTCAAACCTTCGTCCGCGTACGGGAAGTACTTTGCCTTTTTACATCGTACCGAGTGGCAGCGAAACACGTACATCAGTCCGCTCGGCTTACACTTGTGCGTCGAGATGCCGCGCATCCCCGATTTCGACGTGCTGTACGCTCCATTGCGATTCTCGTTGTTTTTCTGGTTATTTTGTTAACATGTCTATTTTATCAGAGGCTCAGGCTTCGTCATACGTGAGCGATATACTCGGAAGTGCCGTAGCCGAGCCAGGCCCCCCAGCGAAGGTGAAGTCTACACCCAGGCAGCAGACTGCCATCATGCCGTTTGGCCCAGTTGAGCCAGAAGAAACGGATGCTGAATCGTACACTACGAGCGAAGTTGTCATCAGCGTATACCCAGCTGGTGTAGCGCCGTTAGTACCAGAAGCCGTCGGCATTGAGCCAGATGCTGCTTGAACATAGGATGCTACTGCGACACCTTTCCAGAAGAGTTGAAGCCCACTTGCAGCAGCACCTGACATGGAAATGCGCCTGTTGGAAATGTTTGTCGTACCGAGCGTCGTGACGGCCAGTACAAAATTTTTAATCCACGAGAAGTTCGTTCCTGTCGCCGTTGGAATCGGCACCGGAGTTGTCCCAGCCAACGAATCTTCCCGTGAAAACTTTGCGCCAGTTTCGGCGTTCGCCCAGGTGACGCTCGACCCTGTACCGATTTGCGCTTGTGCTACGCATGCTCCCATGTTTGTAAATCCTTTCTAAAACAATCAAGACGTGCGGGCGCGTACATCCGCTTTCCCGCTGCGCGTCTGAAGACTCGCGGAGCCGCTCCGCAGACGCATATCCCCTTTTCCGCTCCGCAGACGCATATCCCCTTTTCCGCTCCGCAGACGCATATCCCCTTTTCCGCTCCGCAAAAGAACCATCGCATTTGCCGACAGCAACACAACCGAGCAAAGCACTATGCGCCGTGTTGTTTGCTGCAATGCCGCATCTGCTGCAATCGCCCGCAGCAGATTAAACCCGGAAGTCTCCAGGTGCGCCGTCGCTGGAATAGTTCGTGATGATGTTGCAAGAAGCGCACTATCATCAGAAACTCCGCGTGTTGCCGTTTGCAACAGTGCCGCAGACGCTGCCGTTTGCCTTTCACTCGTACTCAACACCGCTGCCGAAAGTCCAAGCGACCGCCCCATTATAGACAACAATGCACTCGTTGATGCAACAGATCGTGCCTGTGTTTGCACCAGCGAAACACTTGTTCCGATACTGTGATAGAGGGAACTATCCAACGCCCCCGTGAGCGCAATGCTACGAAAACCAACAAGTGACAGTGCAACCGTTGCAGGGCACATGCGTGCTGCTCCAGCTCCAAACGCGGCTGTTGCGGAAACCGTTCGTGCCATCGTTGTTTGCGCAGTACAACTCGTTCCAACTGTGCGAACTGCCGTTTGCAGAGAAGCAACAGAGGCAAGAATATTCCGGGAACCAGTTTGTTGGACTGCTCCATTTGCTGATACCAGACGCACAGCCGTTTTTAGAATAGCAATCGTTGCTGGAATACTGCGCGTTCCACCAGAAAGCGTCACTGAAAGCGAAACCGTGCGCACAAAAGAACCAGACAACGCCGCCGTTTCCGATACCGCGCGCGTTCCTGTTTGCACGAGTGCGCTTGAGCTTGCTGCCGTTCGAGAAGTCCTCAAAAGCACCGCGGCTGTTGCTGAAAGCGTACGAGTTCCTGTTTGCACCATCGCTGCGGACGATGGCAGTACCCGTGTGAACGTGAAGCCAATTGCCGTAGTTGCTCCAACCGTTCTCGACAACCCCGTTGTCTGTACTGCCACCGTAGCAGCAATCACCCGCTGATTTGTCTGAAGCAGAGCACCCGTACCAGGAATAGTCCGTGTATAATTTCCCGTCAATAAAAGCGATAGGGTACAGGAAATTGTCCTGGCACTCGTTTGAAGCAGTGCACCCGTCACTCCAAGCGTGCGTGCTTGATTTTGCGTCAGCAGTGCGACAGTTCCTGGAATGGTGCGCACTGACGTTTGCAGGAGCGCACCTGTTCCCGTCATTGTGCGTACTGGCGTTTGCAAGAGTGCTGCTGTTGCAGAAACAACCCGTGCAGATGTGAGTAAAGCTACTGCACTTACCGGAATCGTTCGTTGTGCAAGAAGCGCACCTGTAAGTGGAATAGTTCGATGAGCTGCTGACAGGAGCGCCGCCGTATCTCCAATGGTTCGCGTTCCTACCTGCAAAAGCGCACTGGTCGTTAGTATCAAGCGTACCGCTGTTTGCCCAATCGCCCCAGTTATTGCAATCGTGCGTCCTGCTGTTGTTCCAAGCGCGGATGTTTGACTCACGGAACGTGCTGCCGGAAGAAGGACAGCAACGGTTGTTGCCATCGTGCGCGTTTTTATCGCAAGAAGCGCAACGGTTGTTGGAATCGTGCGTGATGCTTGTTGCGATACCGAGACGGTCGCGGAAAGAGAGCACACCCCTATTTCAAGGATTGCTCCACTTGAAGGAATAGTTCTTGTTCCACCACCAACCGCGGCGGTTGCCGGAACAGTACGCGCTGATGGCTGAAGCATCGCACAACTTGCGCCAATTGTGCGAGCCGCAGATGAAAGAAAAGCCCCAGTTGTGCCAAACGTGCGTGCTGATGTTTGAAGCAATGCCCCAGTTGCCGGAATAGTACGTGCTGCTGCTCCGCTTGAAAGCGACCCGGTGAGTGTGATCGTACGTGCGGAAGTCAACGCAAGCGCCGCGCTATTAAAAGATAACCCACCGCTGATTACACGTGTAGAGGTAGATTGCAATGCTGCTGTACAAGAGATTGTGCGCACTGACGTACTTGTCAGCGTTATTGTTGCCACGCTGATCGTCCAGGGTGATGCTGTTCCGACCGTATAAGCAACCATAATTGTTCCATTGCCGTACCCGGCCTGTGGGAAATTGATGTTTGTTCCAGAAGCAACGAGCGTCGTCGCGCTCGTATCCCAGGTAGCAGTTGCATATGTCCACTTCTTATAGACCAGCGCGTAGTTGTTCGCCGCGTTATACTGGCACCAGAAGCAGTAGATGTCATCACCAGCTGAAACCAATGTGGCATTACGCGAGTTTGCGTTGCTGTCAAGCGTCGTGACGGTACTCCAACTTACCGCCGTGGAATCAAATACCTGCGCCTGAATGCCGCCAAAGTTGTAAGCAAGAATACCCTTCGTATTGTCATTGCCGCGAAAGCAGTACGTCGCGGTATTGTCGCCCGTGCAATTCGTAATTGCCGCCGCTGCTACCCATGAACCAACCGTACCGCTAGAAATATCAACATAACGAAACGTTCCAGCAATTGACGAATTCAAATAACAAACGACCAGATAACTGCCGACAATATCAGCAACCGGCATACCGATGCATCCACCTTGCGCAGTCAGGCTCAGGCTGCTTGTCCAGGCTGTACCCGGAGAGGTTGCATAAAATGCACGCACAACCGTTGACGCATTGGTATTTGTCACTACCCAGTCGCGGCTCTGCCCATCGCGGATATAGATACCTGCTTGCCCTGGCGAATACGTACTTGATGCTGAACTAATCTGCGTGCCTGCGCCAATGCTGTAAGACGTACCGGATTTTGTGAGAGGAAAATACGTCAGTGGCCCAGATGTCAGGTTTGCCGCCGTGTGTACGTTGTCAGATGCCATAATGTTTGCGGCCGAGGCGAAACGAAAGCCAGTGGTCAGGGTTGTGGTCGTCCAACTGGTATACGGGGAAGAAGCGTAGGAAAAATTTTGGTTGGTGCCATCATACCAGAGTACGACCGCTGTTCCATCAGTAGCGATCGTGACGCTATCGTTCATAGGCGCGTTCGTGCCCTGAGCGTTCGTGCTTGTTCCTGGCCCAGCCATATATTTCTCCTACACGTGGGGCTTTTAACTCAAACCAAGCAGCTGTGTAATATTATAAAGCCAGACATCTGCGTTTGCTGGTACGGTACCGGTCGCCAGGTCAATCAAACGGCTCAGATCGCTGATAAAAGCGTTCACGAATACCTGATCGGCAGACGAAATACCGGCAGCCGTCATAGCTGGTGCCGTACACATCAAACTATATGCTTCATAACGCGCCTGAGCCCAGGATACAACCGAACGGAGATAGGTCGTATCGGCGATAATTGAATCAGTCATATGACTGCTATCAAGCGGAACAAGCGACATAACTATTCCCTTTCGAGAGTACACGGTATTACGGAATACAATTGGGGATTTGCGTGAGGAATTTGCATAAAAAAGCCGGTCGGCTTTCTTTTACAGTATAGCACGACCGGCACAGAATAGGAAGGTTACAGGTCTTCCAGAATAGCAATAAACTCGGCTGCCGTCACGGTATCCCAGGCGGGTTTCTTATCAACCTCGCGTACAATGGCACGCATAAGTGGAGATGTGGGCTTTTCATATATCTCCTTCTGATTGATAAGCAGTGTGCCAAACACCCGTGTGATGCGGGCAAACGACACGAGCCAGCGCTCATTCAACACCGGAGCGGTTTCGTTCAGATACATCGCCAGTGGACACTGGTCATACACATTGGCATACCCGACAAACTCATCAGGATGCTTTTGCTTTGCCCACGCAAGCAAGCTCTTCTTTGTTAGTTTCATGATTCCTCCAGGATAGCGATAAGCTCCGCAGCCGTTACCGGACGATCATACCAGTCTACCTTGCGAATAATACTCCGGTACGTATCATCCAGCTCATAATACGCTTCTTCTTCCTTTCCCTTGTTACTGGTCGCATAACCATACCCAACCGACCAGTGACGCCCTTCGTCGCTGCGCGTTTCGTTCAGGTAATTTGCCAGAGGGCAACTCCACCGTGAAGCCGCATCTCCAACAAATGCTTCCGGACGTTTGCTTTTCGCCCAGTGCAAAACGTCTTTCAGATCAATAATCTCGTCAAGCTTTTTCATCGTGTTTGCGCACCCTTTCCAATGCATCCATATAATCAGTATGTGCGATACGTCCGGCATCGAATGCTTCGCGCACACGGCACACACCCAAAACGATCCGAATAAACTCACCTGCTGATATATCTTCTGGCAAATCTACCGAATCAACGGTAAAAACGACATCTTGCAGAATACCTGGAAGACGCATAGCGTCTTCAATCCACCCACCACCTTCTAAAACCGGATACGCCTCTATGCTTCCAACTGTCCAATGTCCTTTCCAATCAAGCGGAACGACCGCGTTCAAGTAGTTCGCGATTGGGCACAATTCTTCATCAGAACTCACCCCAATCGTTTCCGTTGGTTTTTTTGTTCTCGCCCATGCAAGAAGAGATTCAACAGTTAGCACAGCCCTGTTCATTCGTCTTCTTCCTCCATATACTCCTGAACAATGCCGAGCAACCAGTTTTCCTTGTCCCAGGCAAGCACCGTATTTCCCTGATCCTTATACGCACGGATTTCGTTGTCCTCACGACTGTGACCAACGCCTTGCACGATATGCTTGATGCCGTTTTGCTCCAATCGTTCTGCAAGCACCGCCAGCTCCTGCCACGTGTCCGCGTTAAAACGATAATACGTGTCGCATTCCGTCACCCATACGCTGCTAGAGTCCATCTTCTTTATCCTCCTGGTGAAACTGATTCATCAACTCGTATGCATCCCGGTTTTTTATTTTTAACAAAAGAGGTTTCTTATCACCTTCCAGCGTTGCAACAATCCAGATAATGCCACGAATATACAGCGACGCAAAAACATCATAGACTGTTTCGTGGTGGACTATCTGCCGGAGGCGGGCGCCGTTTGCAATATACCAGTCCAACGCCTCCGCTAATGCCGCGTCTTTCACCGTGTATGCTCTCGCCGAACTATGCGCTTCATATCCGATTGCTGAGTAACGAGCCCAAGCACATTACAGAGAACGGTTATCCGTTCCTCTTTTCCAAAGATATCCGGGTTTTCCATTTCTATCGAAAACGGGAATTCTTTATCGTCTGTACAATAGGCGCCGAGTACCCGGTACCATTTCCCGAAAAGCACGACGCCCGGAGCGATAAACTGCTTAATGCTTTCAGCAATTTGTTCGTTGAACGCATCAACCAACGTTTGCCGTGTTTTCATATCCATGTTCACTCCTCAATGGCAAACTCACCGAATGCATCTTTGTCTTTCAGTTCGTCCGGCAATGTCCCACCATTAGCTCTGGAAAGATGCGCAAACATACCGAAAACAATCTCACGCGTATACGACACGTCACACTCAAACGAAAGCTCACCGCGCCCGTGTATCTCACAATGCAACTGGAGTGTTTGGTTGTTCGCGACCGTATAGGCAAGCTCGTAAGCAATACCTAGCACCATAAACATCGGCGTTGCAGTATACTCACGACATAACGCGACCAGATTATCCAGGATAATTGCGTGCTGAGCAGCACGCACACTTCTTCCACTCATCATTTTCCTCATTTACTATAAGCATCTCGTCCAAGATGAAAAAACCACGCCACCGGAAGCGGCAAGCATAATCCGAAAAAAACTGACAGCCAACTGACGCCCGACACATTGCTTATCACCGTGAAAACGGCTCCGATAAGAAACAAACCCCACACAAACACCCAGAAAAATCGCATGCCCTTACTCCTCGTGCCGCGCTTTCCACGCGGCAATATCATCTACCAGCATGAGTTCTACCGGATCGCCAGTATCTTCTGGCTGCCATAAAAGGAGCCGAATCGTCCCATGACCAATAAGTACTTTTAACACGACCGAATCATCTACTGCACCACCAGCATCAAGGGAGCAGACAATGTGAGCTTCGTACCACTCTTCTGAAGCCGTGACATAAACAGGTTCCAGTGTCCCAAAGTCATCACAAACCACCCGCGTTGCCATACCCTATTCCCCTTCCAGCGCGAACGACCCCATTTGCTCTTTATCGGTAAATGCCTGCGGTACCTCACCCAACTTCTGGGTGAGGTCATCAATCAGCCATCTCAAGTACACAGGTGCATGCTCTGGTTTCATCGGCATCCAGATGTACCGCTCAGAAATGTCCTTTGACGGCGACTCCACTTCCAACCAAAAATTGCTTTTTTCATACCGCACCGCCATCACCAGATACCTATAGCCAAGCATACGGCACGTCGGGATAAACCCGTACTCATCATGCACCGACATCACGTAGGCCAGTATCCGACAGAGCGCATCTCCCATTTCTTCGTTCATATTTTCCTCCCTGTTAAAATTTTCATCACAGAGTAAGTATATACCATTTTTCGTTAAATGTCAAGGTTTTTCCATGATATGATATTCTCAACACGCTCTTGCGTCCTGTGATATACTTGCATCAATCTCATGAAAAAATGAGGTTATTAAGACGTTTTGAAAGGACATTTTCATGACAAAAAGTTTGCGCACCTGGGGGACGGTAAGCATCGCACTTTTCATTGCGATTGCAGCGATCTGTTTTACCTTCTTCCCACGAACACTCGCTACCCATGCTGCACAAAGAACGGTCAGCACTTCTCTTTTCACGCTGGAACACCAACACGGCGTGACGAAATCAGGCGTCAGCCCGAATAGCGTTTTTTCCTTTAATTGCACTGCACAGGGAGCAGTCAAAGGAAATTTACTTATCTCTGTGTCGGAAAACGTTGTCAATGACGCCGATTCCGGACAGGCTGGAGACTACTGGGCACTCGACAAAATCGCCCGCACCATTCGCGTCTGGAATACTGGACCTGACCAGTATTGCGCCATCGTCAACTACGTCACCGATCACTTCGTGGCAATCCAGGGTCAACAGAGTCCTGGCGGCATCAACGGAAACGGTGGGTTGCTTACTGGCGATGAAGTCGGAGCGTTTACCGGCTCGTCACAGTTTCTTATCACCGGTCAACTGTACCTCTCGAATCCAACACAGTGGCCCGCTTCCGGTCCTGTCAACAGTGGAACCGCCATTGATTATCAGTGCAACAGTTCCGGCAACTGCCCAGGCTACGTTGACTGGATAACCCAGTACTTCGGGGCGAATACCTTTACCGAGCCACAGTGGGGATTCCGCTACGTCGGCGTTGACGGTGGCCCGAATCATCCTAAAGATAAAGGCACTGCCGATGGCGTGTGGGTCAACGCTTACACCGGCAATTCCGGCGATATTCTTGATGTTGACTAAACGAACACCCTGTTGAAATAGCCCCGGATTATATTACATAGGCATAATCCGGGGCTATTTCAACTTTCCGTATTCTTTGTTCACGCTCCAGATGAATGTTGTTTGTTTTTCTTCAAACGGGGAGTATGCAGAAAATTTCGCCCATAGAATGCTGTCTCCCAATTCAGAAGCGAGCATGCTGAACAGCGCATCGCTTGGAAAAGTCGTTGCAATGCGATAGATAAGCTGACGACGCCTTTTAAAAAAGCCATACAGCTCATAGCAGGTGAAACTATCGTCATCACCAAGCGCCGTGTCAACTCGTTCGCGCAATTCCTCAACGGTATACCAGCGCGTGGGCCGCAAAATAAGCTGTGCCATTACTTTTCCTCCAACTGCATAACGCGGAAAAGTTTCTGCGCCAACAGTTCTATCGTATCAAACGGAGCGGTCATACGCCCATAGATAAAATCAATATAGAGACGGCTAATTATTACATCAGCAGCACCCACTGGACCGTTAATTTTACGTGGGGACTCCATACCTGCAATACCCTGGCAGAGACGCACATGAATACTTGCGATTTCTCTAATATGCTCATCTGACTATTTAAGCCGCTGCACTATTTTGAGCAGTTCAACGATTTCATCCACAGAAAGGGGATGATAATCTGGTCCATTATTCCAGCACGGAATATCATATTTCATGCTATGCTCCTTTTCGATAAATCACTTCTTCTTTGCCGCTATACCCCAGGCGTGCAATGACCGCGCCCGGATAGATGCTCGTGTAAGACTTGATAGGGAAACAATAGAGCGGAATCCCCGTGTGCTCAGCGATGGATTTCAGATCGCCTTGTAGAGTATAATCCGTACTCAGCGCCGTCCATGCATTCCTGGAAGCAATCATCAGATCACCCCACGGCTCTTCATAGCACGGCTTCTTCGCATTAAGAAGATAGCCGAGCCAGTTGTACAGCGTCACTTCAAAACGCCCGATAGCTGCTTCCGAAGGTCGTTCGTGCGCTGCTGTAAAAAATGCATAAAATGATTCTATCGTCACACTCCCAGCATCCGCTTTGGGCTGCTCACGAAGCTGTTTTACCCACCAGGCAACCGTTGTCTCAATTTCACCGGAAAAATCATAGCGCATCTTCAATTTATACCTCCACTTGCAACCCACGCATTTTCGCCCGCTCATACGCAACAACGGGTGCATACCAGGGCGCAGTACGCTGAGTACCCTCACTCGGAATACCGGAAAGATAGTCTTGACCATTATCACTCCAACGAGCAATCACTGTAGGAAACTTCCCCAACTGCATACACCAGTACAAATCGTAGTAGTCCTCGTTCCACACGTAACCGCCAAGGAACACGCACGCAGTACAATCGTGCGCAAAATGCGGCTGATTTACCATTTCCTCGTTCATCTATTGTTCCTCTTTAATAACTCGCACCGGCAATGCCAAACAGCAATGCTGAAACAACAAACAGCACGAGTGACGCAAGCAGCACGTTGCGCCAGAACGGAACGGTTTCGCGATCATTGTCATCAAGATTCGCGCCAGATACCACCGCACCTATAACGCTCAGAACCACTAATGCAATCGCACTCGTCAAAGACAACCAGAATACCAGTTTATTCATCCCGTTTATCCTTCATTTCTTGCTGAAGCAGTCCTACCCTATCTCGCACCCGCTGCAAAAAGTTCAGCGCACTCACGACAGAAAACTGCTCTCCATAAAAATCATCAAGCGCATGCAGGAATCTGCGGAAGATGCCGTTCTGATAACGTGCAAGCTCGTAAAGTGTACGATATTGTTCACCGTCCACCACATTGACTCTATAGTGATAATCAAACAGCGCCCCAGAAAAGCGGTCAAGATATACCCAGGTAGATGGTGCTTCCTGCAATCTGCGAGCGACATTCCCTAGCAGGCGCAGATAAATAACTGCGCCGCCGTATGATAATTCTTCATCGAAATCAATCATATGCTGCATATACTGAAGAACCAGCCGTGTCGCCAATTCGCCATTCTCGCTTGCAATCTCCAAAATGCGACGTTGTATCTGCTCGCGTTCGCTCATGCTGCTGTCACCTCATCAAGTTGCCGAAGCAGCATCCCATAAATGGTTGCGCGTCCAAGACATTGCTCGCGCATGCACGATCCTTCCGAATACGCTTTTGCCCATTTCCGCTCATGATTCTGCCACCCAGCCAACCAATCTCTGAGATGTGCCTCATCCACCGCATACTGGTAACACGACCCAGCATTCTCTGCAACCCTATCATAAGCAGATGCATCAAGCCGGTATCCTTGCTGCATCGCAATAATTTCGTGCCGCACCCGCTTCGCGCCTTCACTGGTGAGTTTTTCATTGAGCAATGCATTCATCCATGTTTTTTCCATTTTTATGCTCCTGATTTCTCTTTATTCTCTTCAACTGGCTCCTGCGCCAGTAAATACTTCTCACATTTTCGATACACTGGAAGTTCCTGCTCCGCAGGATGTTGCGTGCTTTCCGAATACACCGCGTACCGCACCTTTTTTCACCCCGATGCATCCACACTGATAGATAAGTTTGTACGTCACTGTTTGTTTCATGCTTCCAGTATACCTCTCCGTAGATACTATGTCAAGGTTTTTCGTTGACATAGTATCTACATTAAAAAACGCTTAGTGTGTTGCTGCCAGCTCGTTCCACACGGTAATGACGCCACGAACTGCTAACCGCGAAAGCACTCGTTTGATATACGCCGGAATGTATCCGCTATACGTCAAGCAAAGAACTCCCTGATCTTCGTCCACGACCGACGCGCCCCAGACCACTTTCGATATCCAAACCGCTTGCTTAATAATCTCTTCCCGATCCATCGGCTCATACACCAACTCTTCCGGCATACCTGAGAATCGGTTGTCACTCACCTGCGTTGCATCGGTAAACGGCGTCCGTGGATAGATAATCTGTATCTGCATGCTTCCCTCTTGCTTTCTTTTTTCTTTCTTCCTACAGTATAAGTATATCATTTCTCTCGTTAAAAGTCAATGTTTTTTATTGATATATTATACAGATAAAAAACTGATTACGCCTCTTCGTTTTTAAGCGGCTGCGTTTTTCTCCGTTCGATGCGCGTTTTACTCCATTCCTCTCTTGTTGTGAAGAGCATAAACAGCCCGACAATCAGGATAAACACCCAGATACACCCGAAGAGAATATACCCGATAAGTTGCATTACGCATCCTTTCGCCACCACGGCGTACCGACCGGCCAGGTTGCAGGTTTTTTCCCCTGCAACCTGGCGCGGCGGCGTGTGAAGAGCCAGAGAAGAAAAAGGATAAACAATGTCCAGACAAATGCACCACCCGCGAGCAGATAAACCACCGTATAATCCTTCCGGTATATTATGCATGCCACACGATATCATCGGGAGTCCAGATATAGAGCGCGGCACGGTTTGGCGTTTTTGTAGCGTGTGCCTTTGTTCCTTTTATCTTTGGAAGTGGAGTAGAAGAAGACCCTTGATAGAGCAGACGGACACGGTGCGTCCCATCCGGATTGTCCGGTAAAATCTTTTCAACCGAAAAGTTGGCACCGCGTGGAATAAGCCATTGCCGTTCAGTCGCAAACCCGAAACTCCCCAGATATGCCCCGTGCCTTTAGGCCAGGGTACTTGACTAGAACCACGTGCCCCTACGCCGCTTGCGTTATAATTGCCAAAACCGCGATAGGCGGTCATATCTGCATGCGTGACAGCATCAGGTAATGCCAGCGCGGCATCAAGATTTTTGGTATACCTTCCCATTGGCTGCTGGGCGCTCGCGTCAAGGGGCGAGCGACTGCCCGCGGAACCGACCGTACGCAAATAGGCGTTGACCGCAAACGCAGACCCTTGCGCATAGCTCTTGACGATACTCTTCATTGTCGGGGTGAGCGACGCTTTCCAGACCGTCGTCGGAATACCGCTCAACGCTTTCATCACCGTTTCCTGTTCATTCCGACGACTCGCCATCTGACTTTCAAATGATGCATCAGCTTCTCGTACTGTTGCATCGTCGGATGCGAATCTGCCGCCCGCCCCGTGATTGTCGTTGAATTTACGGCGTTCTATCCGCATCGCAATTTGCATATAGCGTGCATTGTCTCGTATCGTTCCCATTAAAAATCACCCCAATAATCGGTATTACGCTCCATTGCTGCCGCCAACGTCGCCGCTGCATCGCTCTCATCATCTAATGTGCGAATATTTGCCTGATTGGGTGCAAAGAGAATTTCACAGGCAGCAGAAACCGTATCCACCTGATCGTCGTGCGCCAGATTGGGAAATCCTAATAGTTCCGGTTCAAACTCTGTCAGATAGTCAGCAAATTGCCGGTGAAACACTTGCTCGTTGCTGTAAAAGATAGACGCAGATATCGCACGGCTCACCTTATCTTTCTGTGGGCGGTATTCTTGCACTGGCACGCCCAAACGCAAGCATCCTTGTGTCATAGTCATTTGGAATGCCACACTTTCGATTTGTACGAAGCGATGCTTAAAGCGATGATATGAGGCCACAATTGCTTTCTGAATATCTGGCCCTTCCATACGGTCGCGCTGTATATCTAAAAGTAATAAACTATTATCCGGTGTCACGGCCCAGGTAGAAATAACCGTGTAATCCGCAGACGTTTTTAGCGACGCGGCTAAGTCCACTGTGGCAAACTTCCAACATGCCGCTTTGACAATTTTCTTTTCGCCATAACTCGTGCGTAACGTGTAGAACTGCTCGTCCTCTGAGAAATACCGCAGCCATTCTGCCTTAAAAACTGAACCAGAATCAGGCACCGGATTCTGTTGGAACTGCGCCGAGTACTGCTGCGCACCCATCATCTTTTTCAACCCGTCAAGCTCACGCTGCGGTACCTGAACCGGCCAGAGCAGTTCTCCCTCAACGGTGCGCGGGTCTTCCCACCCGATACTTGTCACACATTTGTTTTCCGGATCGAACTCCGCTGGGAGACGCAGCAACTCAAATCCGCCTTGCTCTAAAATAAAACCTGATAAATCATCCACACCGACCCGCTGCATCACTACCACTTTATGCCCTGTTTTCTGATCGTTCAAACGAGACTGCATCGTTCCGGTCCACCAGAGACGCGTATCCGTGCTCTTTGCTTCAGAACGCGCATCACGTACATTATGGGGATCGTCCACTATAATACTGTCTGCTCCTTCTCCTGTCGCTGCTGATTCAGTCGAAATAGCGAGGCGATACCCCTTTGCGTTATTTTCAAAGCGCATTTTCATGTTCTGGTCACGCGAGAGATAAAACACATCCCCCCAACGCTGGCGATACCAATCCGATTCGATAAGCACCCGGCACTTGCGGTTGTCGCGAATAGAAAGAGAAAGCGCATATGAAGCACACAGCCACTTATACTGAGGCAGCGTGCACCAGACCCACATCGGCCAGAAGGTTGAAATCATCAAACTCTTTGCATGCCTCGGCGGCATATTTACTAAGAGATTACGGATATCACCTCGCGTCACTGCTTCCAGGTGTTCACAGATCGCTTCCAGGTGCCAACCAGAAATAAAGGGGGTTGAAGGCTCAACGACATGCCACGCACCTTTGGCAAACTCGTAGAGGCTTCTGCGCATACGTTCGGCGTGAATACGCTCCTTTAGCTTGAGCGGCAGCAAGACATTTCCAGCAGTTCCGATAATTGGTTTTTGTTGATAGTTAATTGCCATTACTATCCACCGCCTTTACGGTACATCCAAATTGCGCAAATACCTGTGCAAAGCGCTGCTTATTTGGACCGCAATAGACAAAAACACTTCCACTCGTATTCCCACTGCGTGTTTCCTGCGTTCCAGGCGCAAAAAACGCAATACGCCCGCGTGTAAAGCAAAGGGGGAAGGCAAATAATTGATGAAACCAGCGCGTATCGGTATTCGCAGAGAAAAGGGCAATAGCTTGCTGGATATGCCCGTGTGCATATTCGGTTAATAATTTTTCCGCCCACGCAGCTTGATTACTTTTTGCACCAATACGCCCGTAGGGAGGATTGAGCCAGACCGTATGTGCGTACCACGGAAGTAAGAGCCCGTTCTGCTCTTCGGTAAAATAGCGAGCTGCACAAACAATCCGGTTTGCCGAAGCGCAACTGGCCGGGTCAAGTTCGATATCGCCAAAAACGGCACGCACAGCATCAAGATATAACGGTGGCGTACACCACGTCTGGAGTTGGCTGGAAAGAATGCGCTGCGCAACGGTTTTCTGTTCAGGCATCTCGCCCCTCCAGACAGACCGCTGTCTTCCCAGTTTCAGCTTCCCAACGGGCGAGTATCACGTCGGCGTAGTGTGGTTCAATTTCCATTAGATAGCAGGTCTTGTGCGCCCGCTCGGCAGCAATCAGCGTACTCCCGCTCCCAGCAAAGACATCGAGGACCGTGCGCACATCGTGATTTCCAATTGCGCGTGCTGAGAGGGCAACGGGTTTTTGTGCCGGGTGAAATTCGTTCTGTGCGTCACGCGGAAGTTCCCAGAGGGTACATTCATCGGTTGGGCCAATCCAGCGCAGTGTTGAACCACGTGGCTTGAAATACAAACACAGTTCACAGCGTTGTTTGTATTGCGAATAAACTGCGGCATACTTTGCATTTGTTTTATGCCAGACAAGATGCGCGTGAATATCACACTGAAGCTCGAAAAGCATAGTATAAAGTTCGTGTCCGTAAATATCAGCGAACCAGACGTAACACGGGCCGTTGACGTAGGGAAGCACCACTGGTAAAAAAGCCGCGTAGATTTCCGTATCTGTATCACCCTGCATGCGTTCACGTGTATGCGCTACATATTCGCCGACATCGTTGAAATGACCGCCACCGTGATAATCTACGCCGTACGGTGGGTCGGTAAAAAGTATATCTGCCTGCTCACCCTGCATTAACCGTGCCATATCGTCCGGATTTGTACAGTCACCGACAAGCAGGCGATGTTTCCCTAACTGCCACAGGTCTCCTGGGTGCGTGCGGGTTGGTCCAGCAAGTTGTGGCGTCGTATTAAAGTCTTCACCGCCAAGCCCCGTTAAGGGAAGCTCTAACTGGGCAGTACGCTCTTCGATGAGTTGCTGGAGTTCCGCTTCGCCGGTGCCGAGACTTTCAAGCGAAAAGCCCACGTCCTGTTGTTCCTGCAAGAGTTGGAGCAATATGCCTTCATCATCTTCAGCAAACTGCTCGTGCAGATTATCCGCAACGAGATAGCCGGTGATTTGCTCATCAGTCCAGTCGGCAGGGAGAATGTCTGCCCGAATATCGTGCCAGCCAAGCGCGAGTACTGCTTCGACAACACCGTGGCCGGCTACAATCGTCAATGCGTCCGCGCCGTCTTGGACGCAAATACTGCGCCCCTGGCCGAACCGCTGTAAGCTCGCCACAAGTCGTTCAATCTGCTCCGGTGGATGTTTTCGGTAATTGCGTGCATGAGGCACCAGACGGTGTACCGAAACTACTCTGTTCTGTTTGAGCTGTGCAGGCAGCGCTGGTGCGTTTTTATTCATCCTGCGGCGCCTGTAGAATAACGAGCGTATCTGGCCCCACGTGCTGCTCTTTCACCGGAGTGCCGGGCCAGTGGATAATAAACCAGAGCATGTACGTTCCGGCTTTCACCGTATCAGATGGAGCCCACGCGTACGAAATCATCCCAAGCACGCCGTTCACAATTGTCACCGTCCCCGCTCCAACGAACGGCGGTGACTGCCCAATGATCGGTGTCGAAGCGACTACTTCGAGCGTAATAGCGGAACCGGATAAACTGGTTACATCAATGATGTTTCCCGATTCGTCGGTGAGTACCCGACTATAGGGCGGAAGTACATCTCCCTGGTACAGTGTTAGATAGGCCATACGTTTTTCCTTTGTACACAAAAAAAGACACACCATAACACCTGTTTGCATTTTTGATGTATCTGTAAATTTGAATGAAAAAGAAATACGATTTATGATTTCGGATGCGGGGGTGGGTGGAAGATTTCAACACTGCGCACGTATTCATCAACCGTCAGATCAACAGCCACCTGCCGAGAGAAAAGCGTACACAGAACTGGCTTATTGACTTCAATGATAATCTCAACGCGATAAATACCCGCTATCTGCTCCCCTGTTTCCGCATCTATCACCCGCGTATTCATGCCGATACCGTCCGTATTGATAATCCTAATACGTCTCAAGCGGTTCCCCACTTTCTTGAAGAACCGCCAGGAAGCACTCTCCCTAGAAGCCGATCAGTTTTTATCGTATACTCAGACCAGGCTGATTTGGGCGTTCCAATACGAGATGAAAACGCTTCAGCAAAAGGCTCACCAAGATATGCCAGCCGCGTTGGTCCTTCTTCATATCCAGCTTGATTAACTGATGAGCGTGCGTATCCACTCACCTGCATTCCCAGATTGGCATTTCGCTCTAAAAAATCCACCGTCATCTTGCCCACGTCCTTTGTACTGCTTGCAGAAGGGGTATGCCCTTTCCCATCGTCCAATAAATAATTGCAGACCACGTGCCCATATTCGTGGTCAATGCGCGACAGATTTGAGTCACATCCCGGAGGCACCCACCCAACTTGCTCATCACGTACAGACGCGGCAGAAACAAGTCCGTCTTGAAACTGCTTTTCGTTAATAAGCATCGCTTGATCCGCATGCATTCCAACACCAACATCCGTTGAGTTAATGGTAACAGCTATGGTGTTCTCATCTTTCAGACTTTGAATATCCGGACCGGCAATAGAAAACCCGGCAATATTTCCGCATTTCTTCGCGTCACCGAGCCCAGTTCCAACAAATCGCAATGTGCTTGCTGCCTCCGGGTACTTCTCCGCAAGCCCGCTCACCCGATCAGCAATTGCGCGAGCGATAGGCGGCTGAAGTCCCGTAAAATCAACCACCGCGCCCGGAAGCTTTTCGTGCAAGCTGCTTTCCGCACGCGCAACAGAATCTGGCCCATCACCACTTCCGAAACGCCCATGTTCGTCGTGAATATCGTTAAACTTTGCTCGCCGTCCCTGATATTTCACACGCAAGTGAAATTCACGTACCGATGCTTCGATACTCACGATTTCTTCCCAGGCAGTTTTAATTCAGGATGGGCCTTTTTATAGGCTTCCCACTCGGCTAACTGCTCAGGCGTAGGACGCTGCGGTTTACTGGTACGAGCGGCAAGAGCCGGCACCGGCTCTTTTTTTGGTTCGTTCGTTTTTTCATGCATCATGCTTTTCCCGTTCAGGACGATAGTTGAATTTCATCAATCTGGTCGGCTCTAAAATCGGTATGTGTTGCGCCACCGCCTGATTGCTGGTATATAAATGGGCCTTCATACGTTATGTCGTGGTCTTTTCCGTTAAAAAAAGCATGCACAACATTTGAAAAATACGGGGCGTCACCACCACGGCGAATTTCATTTGCCTGTTTATTCAAATCATCAGCTGCTTTCGCAATTTTCTTGATACTCGCGGGATCAGAAAAAGGTTTTGCTGGATTTGTAGGTGCAGCAGGTTTCGTCGAAGAGCTAGAAGACGAACTCCCACCACTGCCTTCGGCAAAACGTCCTCCAGTTCCATGCTCCGTATTGTACTTCTGCACCTGCTTTTCATAATGCACGGAAGCTCTTGGATGGGTCAATACTTTCTTGAACGTTGGAAATGGCTCAGTCATTGGAAATGTTCTTTCTGCTACGAGCCGGGAAACCGCTTGCGTAGTTCGTCGGCGTAATCAAGATGCACGGTGCCTGCGTCCATAATCGTCTGCACGCTAGGGCGATACGGAGGATTTTGTGTTGGAACGCGTTCACGTGGCATTCCTGGCTTGAGCGTCTGGTCAAGCCGTGGTACTATGTTTTGCACAGGATTGCGGCCCTGTTGCCAGCGTGTGAGCGCAGCAGACGGGTTGTAGTACGGACTCTGAACTGGAACCCGCCCCAAGCTTGGCGGTGGAATAAGGGCAGCGTTGCTCACTGTTTTACGCATTGTCACCCCCCTTCGATTTCGTCAGCAATCGCCTCCAGACGGCTCAACTGTTCCGGCGTGAGTTTTGACAGATCAATCGCCAGCACATTCGGGTTATAGCCCTGCTCCTGCGTCACTTTCGTGTTGGCTGTCTCTGCACCCCGTGCCACACGCTCCAGGTCGGTGGCGACTTTGAAGAGTTGCACGGTGGCTTGTGATCCGAGCCTGCTCTTATCAATCAACTCCTGAATCTGCTTCACCGCACGGAGCCCCTGTGTACGACCGAGCAGTGCGTGCTCTTCGTTCATTTTCTCGACCGACTCTTCACGGATGCGGCGCTTCTCAGCTTCAGTGGCTTCGCGGGCGTGGCGATGCTCTTCAGCAATACGGGCGTCTTCCACTTTGACACGAGCCTGCCAGTTGTACTTTGAGCTCATTTCTTCTAAGCGCCGCTTATAGGACGCGGATTTTCCG